>Ga0210409_10001065_pt1 | contig 38359 bp, 36 predicted proteins | sample IncBWH17MmetaG_FD_161649 | JGI IMG/M metagenome (GOLD analysis project Ga0210409, IMG submission 161649) | Forest soil microbial communities from Barre Woods Harvard Forest LTER site, Petersham, Massachusetts, United States - Inc-BW-H-17-M | ecosystem: Environmental > Terrestrial > Soil >... | reverse complement strand
CGCGGGCGCGTCATAACAATGCTGAGCGGGTTGGCATCGTTTCCGATGGGGATCCGGCCCAGCAGCGCGGCCTCAACGGGAGTCGTGCCTCGGCCCATGAACGGGTCATAAACGATGTCACCGGGCTGGGTCAGGCGTTCGATGAAGAAGCGAGGCAATTGCGGCTTAAAGCAGGCGCGGTAGGAGACCTCGTGCAGCGAGCTGGCTTGCCGCTGTTTGGCGGTCCAAAACTCATTGACGAAGGTCGGTACCGCGGCGCACGAACCATTTGGCATCGTAACTTCCGTGCTGAGTTTCTTCGTTGGCTGCCCAAATTCGCGGAATGCCGCCAATTCATCCGGTAGAGCGGGACGAGCGCCCGCGCGCCGAACTGGAGGATAATCAAGGCTGAGTTCAAGCTCGGAGCCATTCGCTTGCGATCGCATTACAAAAGCCTCGAGGTTCAGGAACTATGGCCACCCAATAACCACGCAGGGGTGGGGAAGGCCTCGTCCCCAACGACCGTTTTTGGCAAGAAGCGGGACGAGCCGTCCCCGCCCTTGCAAAAACCTATGCTGCCGCAAAAGTGCATGGCGCCATTTAAAAGGAAACCCAGACGCTCCTCAAGGAAGACCGGCGGAAAAACGTGGAAAATACTTACAAATCCGCACTTGCAATGCGACGGGACCGCGGCTAGGCTCACCGCTCATTTTGGTACCATTCTTGAAGCGGTTTGGACTGCATCGGGAAGCCGCAAAACGATAAAAAGAACATTTATGTCAGTGAAAATTCGCATGAAGCGGGTCGGAGCGAAAAACGCGCCGGTTTTCCGCATTGTTGTGGCCGATGGCCGCAGTCCGCGAGACGGCAAATTCATCGAGGAGCTGGGCACCTATCAACCGCTTAAGAAGGGTGACAACTTTAAGGTGGACCTGGAGCGCGCCAAGTACTGGCTGAGCAAAGGGGCGCAGCCCAGTGAAACGGTGGCCAGCTTTATCAAGAAGGCCACCAAGGCTGCCGGGTCGCCGGCTCCCACCGCCAGCGTCGCGGCTTAAGGAACTGGGCGCATGCAGGCCTTTCTCGAGTATATCGTTAAGGGTCTCGTTCAACATCCCGAAAGTGTGGCCATTACACCGGTGGAACGAGAGGGGACGACGGTTTACGAATTGCGTTTGCATCCCCAGGACGTCGGGAAGGTTATCGGGCGTCAGGGCATGACTATCAATGCCATCCGTTCACTATTGCTGGCCGGCAGCGCGAAGAAGGGCCTGCGCTGCACGCTGGAAATTGTAGAAGAGGCCCCGGCACGTTAGAGACCAGCGCGTTGGCGGCAGGCTGCTTCCCAGAATGCAGCGAGGGAGAAGCTGCCATGGAAAAGGCCTCAGTTTGGTCGGCGCCATGAAAATCGACGTGCTCACTTTGTTCCCCGGGATGTTTGCCGGGCCTTTGGACGAAAGTATCATTGCTCGGGCCCGGCGGAATGGGTTGCTGCAGCTGAGCGTCCATAACTTGCGCGATTACACGCATGACCGCCATAAGAGTGTGGACGATCGGCCCTTCGGCGGCGGGCCAGGCATGTTGCTCAAGCCCGAACCGATCTTTGAAGCAGTTGAGAAATTGGCAACCCCGCGGACGCGAGTTATCTTGGTGTCTCCGGCCGGCCGGACATTTAACCAGGCTATCGCGCGGCAATTGGCCCTAGCGGACGAGTTGCTCATCATTACGGGGCATTACGAAGGCTTCGATGAACGGATCCGGGCGCGCCTGGCTCATGACGAATTGTCGATCGGCGACTATGTCCTGACCAATGGCGCGTTGCCGGCGATGGTGATCATTGACACGCTGACGCGGTTGCTGCCCGGCGCGCTGGGTGACGACGAAAGCGCCCATGAAGAGTCCTTTAGTCACGGGCTGTTGGAGTATCCGCAATACACGCGGCCGGCGGAATTCCAAGGAATGAAAGTTCCTGAAGTGCTGCTCTCGGGCAACCATGCGGAAATTGCGAAGTGGCGGGCTGAACAGGCGCGGGTCCGCACCGAAGAGCGTCGGCCGGATTTGCTCTAAGAAAATTTATGAACCAGGCATTACTTGATAAAATCGAATCGGAACAATTTCGCAAGGAACCCGCGGATTTCGCGGTAGGCGACTCTGTTCGCGTACACACAAAAGTGGTCGAAGGCGACAAGGAACGAATCCAAATCTTTTCCGGAGTCGTCATTGGGCGCCGTGGCCACGGGCTCAATGAGATGTTTACCGTGCGCCGGATTAGCTACGGCGAAGGTGTCGAACGCGTCTTCCCGCTGCACTCGCCCAGGGTTGAGAAAGTGGAAGTCGAGCGCAAAGGCCGGACTCGCAGGGCTAAGCTGACGTATTTGCGCAAACGCCTGGGCAAAGGCGCGACTTTGGTCAAAGAAAAGGAAGCCAGGGCAGCGGCGGGCGCCGCCACGCCTGACTCGCAGCACGCCCCAGCCACTCCCGAAACCGCCTCAAGCGCTGAACCGGCGGCTCAGGCAAGCTAGTTCAGCTCCAAACACCACTTTAGAAAGCGAGGCTTCGGCCTCGCTTTTTGTTTTGTGAGGACTGAGTTCTGCGCTGAGCAGGGCGGGTTCCAATCCATCAGGATGACTTAGACTCTGCTCGTGGAGCGACGATTTCTTGCGCGCAAGAACATGGACTGCCCGCCGGTTACGCTTTAACGCTTCAACGTTTCACGTTGCAGCTGACGTCACCTCATCCGTTTACCCGCCGACACCGCAGAGTCTGGGGCATTCGCCCCTCCTTAAGGTAGGCTTTCACGCCATAGGCCCGCCAGTGCGGGGACGTCTACTCTGGTCGGGTTCCTAATCCCAGGCGTGGGTTTAGAGCAAAGAAAGAGATGTTATGAAGAAACCATGCCGATTCCTGGCGGTAACCGCGCTGGGAACACTCCTCCCGGCTCCCGATTTTGGAATGGCTCAGAACCTTGTAGCCACAACCGCGCCTGCCCAAAACTGGGTTAGTCTGGCCACCTCCGCGGATGGAACCCGGCTGGCGGCGGTCGCTTCGTACGGCTGGCTCTACGTGTCGACCAATTCTGGAGCGATTTGGTCTGCTGCAAAAACCGTAGCCAACGGCCCGGAACCGCAGCGTCCCTGGACCGGGCTGGCGAGCTCCGCCGACGGCAGCCGATTGGTTGCGGTCGCCAACTTCAGTCCGATCTACACGTCGACCGATGGAGGCCAGAGTTGGAATTCAAGCGGCCCGACTGGCGTTTGGGCTTCCGTGGCCAGCTCCGCCGATGGCATGAAGTTGGCGGCTGTTGACCATGAAGCAGGAGTTATCTCACTCTCCAGCAATGGCGGCATCGGTTGGGCGGCCGCGAATGCCCCAGCGAGGCGATGGCGCTCTGTGGCTGTTTCCATTGATGGAACCAGGTTGGCCGCGGGAACCGATTTCGGGACCAATTACGATCAACCGCCGTCGATTTATACTTCGACCAATTCTGGAGAAACCTGGACCCTTACCTCGGCTCCCGGCCTTCCTTGGCAGACCATAGCGTGCTCAGCGGACGGCACTAGATTGGCCGCCGGTGTTTATGGGGGTTCGATTTACCTTTCGAGCGATTCGGGCTTCACCTGGAACGCGGCGGATGTCCCCAATTTGAGGTGGGGCGGGATTGCCTCCTCGGCGGATGGAAACCGCCTAGCAGCAGCCGCCTGGGAAGGTGCCGTGTACGTCTCGAGCGATTACGGCCGGACTTGGACAAAGGCGAATGGCCCGGCGGCATCCTGGCAAACCGTCGCCAGCTCCGCTGACGGCCTTCGCCTGATCGCTGGGGTTTGGAACCTTTCTAGCGGAGGGATTTACACGGCGGATTTGCCCCCCGTGCTGAATATCGCTTCATCGAGCGAGGGTGCATTAATCTCGTGGCCGGCCCCTGCGGCAGGATACACACTTGAACAGAATTCTGATATCGCCGAGCCAAACTGGCACGCAGTCCCGGTGATGCCCACTTTGGTGGGCGGCCAGAATCAAATCTGCATTCAATCCGTCAATGGTATGAGTAGTTATCGTCTGCGAAGGACGGGGCCTACACAAAAGCACGCCATAGCTCAGCGCTGAGGCAATTGGGCCACTGCCTCGGTCGGTGACATAAAGGTTTCCTGCCTGGTTTTGAGGTCCCTGACCCTCACGGTGAGCTCGTTGGAGTGCGTTCGCTCGAGTTTACAGACCAGCGCTGCCCCCAGTTCCTGGGCACGTTTGAACTGTTTGTCGGGTTTTGTGGGAGTCAGCATGTAGTCCACCGCCATTCCCACCGCGCGCAGATCCTGAATTAATTTCAGTGAGTCCCTTCGCAGCGTTTCATCTTCGATCAAACAAAACGCACCCAGTCCGCAATTAAAACGAGGCAACCGTTGACGTGCCCTGAGCAATTCCATCAGGACCACGTCCCCCATGCCAAAGCCCAGCGCCGGAAGGTTAACTTTTCCGCCGCTCAGCAAAGCCACCAGGTTGTCATAGCGCCCGCCGCCGGCGATGGCTCGGAATTCCCCTTTGCGATCGAAAGCTTCAAAGACCACGCCGGTATAATAAGCAAGGCCCCGGATGACCCCATAATCCACTTTGACGAAATCGTTGAGGCCGCGAGCCGCCAAATTGTCCAGGATGGATTGTAATTCCGGCGTCGGCCTGGCGGCTTGAATAAAGGCCTCGACCTCGGCAAGCGAAGAGCCGAAGCTGGACAGCTTTTGGTCGGAGGCCGCCGATTCCTCACGCTCGAGCTTGTCAATGACCTGATAAAACTCGTATTCCCGCGCCGGGTCCCCATTGCGCTGGTGAAAGTAATCATGCCATGCGTTACGGCTGCTCAAACGGATCACAAAATCTTCGGCCGACAGATTACAAGCCCGCAGGGTATCGATTAACAAGGAAATCAATTCCGCGTCGGCAGCCGGGTCAGCCTCGCCGATGATATCGGCGTTGAGCTGGAAGTGCTCGCGGAGCCGCCCTTTTTGCTGGCGTTCGTACCGGAAGAGTTGCGGTATGGCAAACCATTTAATGGGCTTTTTGTACCCGCGTTCGTGCGCGGCAATCATGCGCGCCAGCGTGGGGGTCATCTCAGGTCGCAATGAAACCTCACGATTTCCCTTGTCGGTAAAATTGTACAGCTGGCCGATGATCTCCTCACCACTCTTGGTCGTGAAGAGCTCCAGCGCTTCGAGCGGCGGGCCGTCGTACTCCCGGAACCCGTAGCGAGTGGCCACGCGCCGCCATCGCTCGAAAACATACTGCCGCGCGTCGGCGCTCCACAAATCTGATTGAGGCAGCGGCTCAGGATAAAAATCACGAAAACCGGGCAAACGTTCCATAAATCGTCGCGAAAGGTAGGAGGGGCCCGGATGGAGCAAAAGCAAAAAGGCTATCGGACACCCTTTTGGGGCGTGAGCTGGATTCTGTCCTCGGCAGGGATCAGCTTGCCGGTTGCGTCGGCTGAGGCGGCTGAGGCGGGATCTTGGCAGGGATCCGGGGCGGAATCTTGATAACCTCACCGCGCATCTCTTTACCAGGTTTGAACTTGACGACTGAGCGCTCGGGAATCGGCACGTCGGTCGCCGGAGCATTGGGATTTCTGCCAATGCGGGCTTTACGCACCTTGACTTCAAATACTCCAAAGTTGCGTAATTCCACCTTGTCGCCTTTGGCCAAAGCCTCGGCGATGTAATCGAGCGTCTTCTGAACTACCGTGAGGACCTGTTGTTGGATTAGCCCTGTCTCTTCGCTAATCCTGATCACCAAGTCTCGCTTTGTCAGAGTCATAGGTAATGGGGTTAGGGTCACATCCGTCATTGGCACTTTTATAAGCCGCTTCCTGACAAGGGTCAAGCACGGATTTACGCTCCCTGAGTTTCCCACTGACCTAATAAGAGAACTTTTAGTAGATTTATTCCTTGGTGAGATCCTCTTCGTCCTCATCAACTTCGAACACGCCGCTAAACTCCTTGCCGCTGCGTTCGAGGATTTTGCGGATTTCCGGTGAGACCCACCGGGGTGTTTTGTCACGCCGTTTAGGCTTGGCTTTAAGCCGGTAATGGCCTGTGGAATCCGATTCAATGACGCCCTTTTCAACGAGCCGGACCAGCACGGGCGTGGCCCATTCGGGCTCAACACGGTAGCGGCGCTTGCCCCCCGCCCGCCGACAGACCTCCTTATAAGACACAAACTGGCCAGGGAACCCTTTCAAATAGAGGCAAATATCTCGTTCATCGGCATCCATCTGACCCAAGCATGAGACCGACGGATGCCTAAGTCGATGCGAAAAATCTGATCAGCCTTTGCTAATTCCTCCCGTCGTTTTTATTGCAGAGCCTGCGTTGGGCAGGGATAATCAGCTACGGTCAGTTATGGCCGCGCACAGTGATATTCTTCAGGCATCGGAAGCTCTTGTTCAGTACGACCTTGCTGGTTGTAGCCGCAACCTGCTGGGGGCAAAAGGCCTCCAATTGGCGGGTCTACAAGTTAGCCGACCGGTTGCCGGAATCGGCCTGCATTTCAGTGACTGTTTCGCCTCAGGGCCGTGTTCTTGCCCGTCACTTTAATCAGCCGATCGTGACAGAGTTGGACGGCTATACGGTCCGGACCATTCCCTCTCCTGAGATAGGAAAAAGCAGGGTTTATCAAAGTCCTGGCGGCCAATTGTGGGCCGTGGTCCCTGAAGGATTGCAGGAGTTTGTGGAAGGCGCCTGGGAACTTCACCAGGTGCCGGAGATCGCCGGTGGAATCCGAAGTGCCGCGTTTGGAATTACTGACCCGGTTCCCTTATGGCCCGTGCGGCAGGGACTGGTGTTGGTGCTGCTTTCCGACCGTTTGCTGGAGTTCAATTCCGAGGATCCAGCCCACCCTCACACCCAACTCTTACGCGAGGCCAGGCAAACGCGTCTGGGCAGTTTCATCAGCCTGACGCCTGCGCGTGATGGTGGACTTTGGATAGCGGGGGCGATGGGTTTAGCCAAGGTTCCCGGACCGGTCAGGAATCTGAAGCCCGAAACTGCCTGGTCGGATTACTTGGTGCCGGAGTCGTTGCAGGTAACCAATTTGCAGGGAGTGCACGAGGATGAAGAGGGAGGCTTAACAGCCGTGGGCGTTACCGGCACCAACCAGCAGCGGGTGGTGGTCTATTTTGATGGCCGCTCCTGGTCGGCGCAATCGGGCGGAGCCGAAAAGTTACGGCAAGCCTGGCGCGGGCCCGACAAGAGCCGATGGGCTATGAGCACGGAAGGGCTATTCGAGGGGGATGCCACTCATTCCGATTTGTCGGAATGCGATGAAATCTCGGCTCGCTCCTATTTCGATGTCGCGGTTCAGCCGGGCACGACATTTTGGTTGGCGACTTCCGACGGCTTATTTCGCTACGCTCCGGCTCTCTGGAGAATTCCCGCAGCGCTCAAACGGATAACCTCCCCCATCCGCTGCCTGGCCAGCGATCAGGTGGGGGGTGTGTGGTTTACGACGGGAGCAAATCTGTACCTGTTTTCGGGAGATCAACTCAAAAACTTCCCGTTCCCGCCCCAGATTGGCCGCAACCTGCAAGACCGCCAACTGTACGTGCTGAAAAACGGGATCCTGGTGATGGTGCTGGAGGATGCCGAGACGAATTCAGGGGATAGTCTTTTTACATTGCAGCCTGGCAAGGCGGAGTTAAGCCCCGTCCTCTCCAGTTGGGGAACAGGCGGGCTGCGGGCCTTGGGCTTGCTGGGCGATGGACGATTGTGCGTTCAGCTGCTGCACCCCGGAAGCGCCGAAGAGCAAAACACCTTGCAAGCCTTCGATGGCTCTGGCTTTCAAAGTATTCGCGATCCGCCTCCCAACGGCGCGCTTGGGACCAATTGCCAGGCGCTTTTCGTGGCACAGAATGGTGACTTGTGGGTCAGCGGCGAACGCGGAATCGCGTGTTACAGCGACGCCCAATGGCGTGTTTTCCCGGCGGCGGGCGACAAAAGCACCCCGGAAGGAGCCACGTGGTTCGCCGAGTTGCCCGATGGCAGAATCTGGTCGGCGACTCAAGACCAAATCTGGGAGTTCGACGGCCATAATTGGTCTACCATTCGCAGCGGCTTCGATCGCATCAATGCGATGGTGCGGACGCGGGACGGCAGCTTATGGGTAGCCAGCAATAGTGGGCTGTACAGGTTTCTGCAAGGTGCCTGGATCGAAAATGGCCTGGAGGAAGGCTTGCCCAGCGCCGCTATTCGAGACCTTCACGAGGACCAGCACGGCCGCCTGTGGGCGGCCACGACCCGCGGGCTGAGCCTGTTCCACCCGGAAGCGGACCCGGACCCGCCGCAAACCGCCGTCCAGGTTTTCCCGGGGCCGCTGAACAATCTGCCGGAAGGCGGCACCATTTCGCTCATCTTCACCGGTGAAGATAAATGGAAATACACACCGCGCGAGCGCTTGCTCTACTCGTACAGGCTGGACGTACGGGATTGGACCCCTTTCACCGAAGTCAGCCGGATTTCGTTCCCGGATTTGCCTGCGGGCAAACATTACTTCCAGGTGCGGGCGATGGACCGGAACGGAAACATTGATCCACGGCCCCCTCGACGCGAGTTTGCCGTGGTGCCCCCGTGGTACAAGGAGACGCGTTTAGTGTTGATTTCCAGCGCGGGCGCCATCGCGGCGCTGTTTTTTGCCGGCATCGCGTTCAACCGGCATCGGCGCCTGCTGCGAAGCTATGCTGAGGTCGAGCGAAAGGTGGCCGAGCGAACCAACCAGTTGGAGGTGGCCAATCGGGAACTGGTCCACAGCCAGAAGATGAATGCGCTGGGAACACTGGCCGCCGGTATCGCTCATGACTTCAACAACATCCTCTCGATTATCAAAGGCTCCACGCAAATCATTGAAGAAAACCTCGAAAACCCTCAGAAGATACGAACTCGCACCGATCGCATCAAGTTGGTGGTTGAGCAGGGGGCCGGTATTGTCAGGGCCATGCTGGGTTTCAGCCGGGATTCGGGGCAGGAGCCTGCGTTATGCGACCTGAACGAGGTTGTTCAGGATACTCTCAAGCTGTTGGGCGACCGTTTTCTCAGGGAAGTCCAGGTTAGCTTTGAACCGGCACCCGCCTTGCCCGGCGTCCTGGCGGCGAAGGATTTCATCCAACAGATCCTCTTGAATTTCATTTTTAACGCCGCGGAATCCATGGAGAACGGTAAACAAATCCTGCTGGCGACCCATATGATCGGCGAGTTGTCGCCGGACCTGGTCCTGCCGCCTGTACCTGCATCCTCTTATGTGGCGGTTTCGGTGCAAGACTCCGGTTGCGGAATTCTGCCCGAAAATCTCCCGCGCATTTTTGAGCCGTTTTTTACTACCAAAGCCCTGTCCACCCGCCGTGGCACCGGCTTGGGGCTGTCCATGGTTTACGAATTGGCTAAAAAAATCGGGGCCGGCCTGAGGGTGGAATCTGTCGTGGGACAGGGCAGCATTTTTACGGTGATCTTGCCAGTGCGGGATTTATCTGAAAAATCAAAGCCCTAGATCGAGTTTTTGTATGCAAAAACCCAGGATTTTAATCATCGAAGACGACGATCTCCAATACGAGATCTACGAAGAGGCCTTATCCAAGTACACGCTGGAGCGGGTGACGAGCGGCAGTGGCGCTTTGGCGCGGCTCTCGCAAAACCGGCCGGACGTGGTGATTCTGGATCATGTGCTGGATAAGGGCGAACTGGGCCTGGACTTTTTGCCGGAGCTCAAGGAACTCATGCCATTCGTACCGATCATCGTGGTATCCGGAGCCCTGGATATTGAACAGCAGTTGAAGGCGTTGCAGGGGCCGCGCCGGGCGCATTATTGCCTGAGCAAGCCGGTGGATATCGGGGCTCTCAAGCGCACGGTGGAGGTTGCGCTGAGCGACTGCGGAGAGCGAGAGATCATTCATCAATTTGAAGCGCTTGAGCGTTCACATCGCATCGATGCCATTGAGTTGTTTTCCCGTTCGACAGACCGGTTAAAACGACAAACGCAAATCCGTGAGCGGCTCGTCAAGTCGCGGGAAAGGCCCAACATCTCCGCTTTGGCCCGTGAATTCGGCGTGGCCCGGCGCACAATCATTCGGGACGTGCAGGAATTGATTCGTCGCGGGCAGGTTAACCCGGAGGTCTATCCGGAATGGGAAAACCCCAAGGAAGACGAATAGGCCGCTTAGGGTCCGTCGGTGAATAACCTTTACAACTAAGAGACACGAATTTCACGAATTGCCACCAAGGCTTCGTGTCAATTGGTGAAATTTGTGTCTTGCACTTGAAAACTTTATTTCTTGACGCGCGCTTAACCCAAAAGCGAGGCGAGATGCTTTTTGAGCTTCACGGCATCCGCGTTAAACAATCGAATGCCTTCGGCAAGTTTCTCGGTTGCCATGGCATCTTCGTTCATGCGCCAGCGGAAGGGTTTCTCATCCAACGAAATCTTTTCGAGCTTGGTGGAAGCTGCCAACGCCCGGCTGAGCCTTCTTTCTATTGGGTCGGTGCTGGCTTTAAGCTCCCCAAGCAATGGAGGGCTGATCGTGAGCAAGTCGCATCCTGCCAATTCGAGAACCTCGCCCTTGTTGCGAAAACTGGCGCCCATCACCTCTGTCTCATAACCGAATTCCTTGTAGTAGGAGTAGATCTCTTTGACGGAGAGCACGCCAGGATCTTCGGCGGGTGCGAAATCTTTCCCGGTTTTGGCCTTGTACCAATCCAGGATGCGGCCCACGAAAGGGGAGATGAGTTGGGCTCCGGCTTCGGCGCAGGCGATTGCCTGGGTCAAAGAGAACAGCAGCGTCATGTTGCAGTGGACACCTTCTTTTTGGAGTATTTTCGCGGCGCGAATCCCTTCCCAGGTCGAAGCGATCTTGATCAGCACACGCTCGCGCGGAATCTGGCGTTCCAGGTATAGTGCGATAAATCGGTGGGCCTTGTTGACGAGTCCCTCGGTATCAAATGACAGGTCGGCGTCCGTTTCGGTCGAGACTCTCCCCGGCACGATTTTGAGAATCTCAGTGCCAAATAAAACGAGCAACTCGTCCATGATTTGGCTCAGCAGCGCGTCGCCGGAGACGCCCGATTTGCGATTGTCAGCGACGGCTTTTTCGACCAGTTCTTTGTAGGCCGGCATTTGGGCGGCCTTGAAGATTAACGAAGGGTTGGTGGTCGCATCTTGGGGTGAGTATTGCTTAAGCGTCGCAAAATCGCCCGTGTCCGCCACAACCTTGGTGAACCGTTTGAGTGCATCGAGTTGATTGAGACCTTGTGTGGTTCGCGTTTGTTCCAATTGCGCTGGATTGCTCATAATAAGTCCTGGATGTTGCTACTATAGGGCCCGCTCTGCCCACACCATTGGTTTTTACCATGCCGCATGTTTGGCAGGAGGGCAACTGCGTTTCGTGGCCCCTTACTGTCCGTTGGCGGGAATTAAGGGCGGGCCTGTTGGTAGTAATGCTGTTCGCGGGATGGCAATGGAATCTCCTGGACGCAGCCGGGAAAAATCGATTCCGGGATTGGCAGCCCGAATTGCACTTTCGGGTAGGCCGTAGATCATGCCGACCACTGCTGCGCTGTCGCCATCGCGGAAGGTATAGGTGCGCTTGGGGGGCTGAGGGGCCGGCGGCTCAGGCGGCAGCGAGAGGCCCATGGCCAGGGAATTGGCCCTCAGTTGGTCGGCTTCAAGCTGTTTCAATTCAATCGCCCTTTGATTCGCCGTCAAGTTGGTATTGCCATTGATGGCGTCCTGGGTGGAGACGGCCGCGAGGTTGATTTGATAGATCGTTTGAACCGCGTCCGGAGTTCCTTCCGCTTCGGCAGTCGCTACGGCTTGGCGATACAGCGGATCGTGCAACAGCTGGTATTCGGCATACCGATCAGCGCCGAGCGAAATCTTCAGAGCATTATCGCGTTGAGCTTCCAAAGCCTGGCGCGTTTGTACGGAATTCGGATCCGTGCTGTCAGCCAACAATTGAATCTGCTGATCGATGCTGTCGGTCGCGCGAAACATGGCGCGAAACTCGTCGGGTGTGGCATTGAAATAACGCAGCTGCCCGAGCTCAGCACGCAGGCTATTGGCATCTTGTGAATAGCGTAGCAGGAATTCCTCCAGTTGCCCAGGGGCCAGAACTCGAGCCAAATCGTCCCGGGTTTGCTGGCGCAGTTTTGCCAACTCCGCCGGATCGGCTGTCTTGCCTTGCTGGCGGACGGAATCCAAATAGCTCTGCATGCGCGCCTCAGAGCGGGCGTTAATGTCTTCAATGGCCTGTTTCGTCTCGGCCGAAAGGGCCCCCAGCACCGGGCCGTCCAGGACAACGCCTGGGTGCGATGGCCGGGGAAGATTTACAAGGTCGCCGGCCTCCCAAGTCGGGCCCAGCAGCCGGGTGAGCAGGTTGCGCCGCTCGTCGTCCAGGGCGCGCGATTTCTCAACCGCGAGTTGAAGCACGTTGGTGTCCGGCTCGCTTCTCCACCATTGTTGCTCAGGAGTCACCAGCTCCAATGCCCGCTTGCGCGCGTAGAGCGCGTTCACGTCAGCTATAATAATATCCCTGATCGTTTGCTCAGGGCACCCGATGTTGCGCAAGTTGGTAATATAGGTCGGATAATCGGAAGACTCGACTTCCCGCCAGGAAAAGAACTGGCGGCGCAGAACAATATTCGGACGTGCCCCGTTGGTTGACACGCTGTCCGGGGAGGCCGGGGCGGACAATGAACCCGCCAGCGGGTGTTTCGGTAGCACCAGCCAAACGGCGACCAACAACACGTTGACGCTGAATGACAGCAAGGCTATAGCGCGCCAACTCATAAGTCCATTTACCCTCAAAACGATCCCACAGCAAATTCAAAATTGCAAGCGAACCGCCATCGCCTTTCTTCTTGACAGGCTGGGCGTCGGGCTCCGACAGTACACAGTACCAAACGAAAAACCTCAACTCCAACGCGCGCTATGGCCAAAATTGCAATGATCGGTGCGGGCAGCCTGGTATTCTGCAAAACCCTCATGTCGGATTTCCTCGCCACTTCGGCGCTCAAAGGCACCGAGTACCGTCTCATGGCGCTGACGCGAACGCGTTTGGATAAAATGCACGCGTTTGTTGAGCGAATGATTCGGGATAACGGGATCGACGCTACCGTGGTCTCAACGACCAACCGACGCGAGGCCCTCAAAGGAGCCGATTATGTGGTAGTGATGCTCCAGGCGGGAGGCGTGGAGGAATTTAGACAGGATTACGAGATTCCCTTGAAATACGGCGTTGACCAATGCATCGCCGACACGCTTGGGCCCGGCGGAGTTTTCCGCGCCTTGCGACACATCCCGGCGCTGATAGAGATCGCCCGCGATATGCAGGAACTCTGCCCCAACGCCATCCTCTTCAATTATGCCAACCCGATGGCGATGTGTTGCTGGGCCCTCGGCCGTGTTCCAGGGCTTCAATTCGTGGGCCTATGCCACGGGGTGCAGACCACGATGGATTTGATTGCGAGCTATACGGGCGTTCCCAAGGACGAAATCGATTTCCTTGCCGCGGGGATCAATCACATGGCCTGGTTTCTGCGCCTGCAGCACAAAGGCCGGGACCTCTATCCAACGCTCAAGGCAAATTTTGAAAAGCCGGGGCATTACGTGAATGAAAAGGTCCGCGGCGAAGTCCTGCGTCATTTTGGCTACTTCATGACTGAAAGCACGGGACATTTGTCAGAGTACTTGCCGTATTTCCGCAAGAACCGCAAGGCGCTTGAACTCTATTGTGACGAACCGTCGTTTGGCGGGGAAACCGGGGCGTATTATAAGTATTGCGCCATGCTTGCCGAAAAATTTGCAAAAACGGACCCGCTTTCGATCGAGTCAACCGCTCTCGGCGCGCGCAGCGCCGAATATTGCTCTCACATCATCGAAGCGAAAGAAACCGGGGAAGTCTTCCGCCTTAACGGCAATGTGCGCAACGACGGTTACATCCAGAACCTGCCCGACGGTTGCTGTGTGGAGGTTCCCATTTTTGTCGACCGGTTGGGTTTGCATCCTACGGTGGTGGGCAAGCTTCCGCCTCAATGCGCGGCGCTGAACATGACGAATATCCTTGTGCAGGGCCTGACCGTGGAAGCCAGTTTCACCGGGGATCCCGAAATGGTAATGCAAGCGGTGGCTCTCGATCCTTTGACTTCAGCTGTGCTTACGCTCAAGGAGATTCGGGACATGGTGGCTGAAATGCTGGACGCCGAACGCCGTTATCTGCCGCAGTTTGCCAATAAGAAGTTGCGAACCTTGCCGGCCATCAGCATCCCGCCGAACGTGGCGCGGCAGGAAGTCCCTCTGGATCCGGCCCTGGCGATTGCCAACCGATTTGGCAAACTGGCCCGCGCCTAAGTGGCTTTTGAGCTCGGCTCAGGATGGACAGTCACGTCTGCGCCGGGAAGAATTTCTTTCACTGCCCGTTCGACCTGTTCGGTCAGGTCATGGGCCGTTTGCAGCGTCATGTTGCCATCCAGGGTGATGTGCAGATCCACAAAGTCGTGGGGCCCCGAATGGCGGACCCTCACGGCGTGGCAATCAAAAACCGTGCCCATGGCTTCGACATGTGATTTGATCCTTTCGGCGACACCCTCAGGTGAAGCGTCCAACAGCTCCTGAATCGTGCGTACTCCGAGCTTTGCGCTCACCCAAACAACAATGGCGGCAACCAGCAGGCCGGCCACCGGGTCCGCCTTTTCAAGGAAGGTTAAGCCCGGAAACGACTGACCCATTTTGACGCCGGCCAGGCCCAAAATCACTACCACCGAACTCCAGACGTCGGAGCTGAAGTGCAAGGCATCGGCCTCCAACGCCTGGCTGCGATGTTTGGCGGCGATGCGGTAAAGCATGCGCGAGCGCGAGAGATCGACCGCAATGGAGACAAACATCACGCCAAAGGTCCAAATGGAAGCTTTCACCACGACCTGCCCGCTGATGAGCCGCGAAATGGATTGGTAAATAATCCAGGCGCAGGTGCCCAATAGCAAAAGGGTCTCCACGAGAGCGGAAAGATTTTCCACCTTCCCATGGCCGTAAGCGTGGTCGCGGTCGGCGGGCTTGCTCGCCACCCGCACGGCGAAAAACGTGATGAGCGCCGCCGCGAAGTCCAACGTGGAATGGGCCGCCTCCGCCAGAATTCCCAGGCTGCCGCTGAGCAGCCCAACGACGACCTTCAAACCAGTAAGGAACGCGGCGGCCCCCAATGAGCCTAGCGCCGCGCTGCTCTTCTCGCGTTCAGCATGAGCCGCCATGGCATTCCTGAGCTGGTGTCGTCCTCAGTTGCTGCAGCTTGCCTAAAGCGACCGCATGGTGCGAGTCAAATTCGGCACCGGACCCTCGCTCAGAGAGGTCCCATGGAGGTGACGCCCTTGCAGGGCTCGAACGGGAGGAAGGGGTGAGTTCACCCGGGCCTGCGCTCGCTTCGCTCGCGCCAGCCCGGGCTATAACATTTGGGGCTTTCGGCCCCCCGGATGCGCGAGCGACCGAATAGTTGACGGCGGTTGACGAGCAAGCAAAACTGGGCCGGAACGAGACATGACCACGGCCAACAAGATCACGATTTCGCGAATCCTGCTGATCCCGTTTTTTGTGGTCGAGGTTCTCTACTATGTGAAGACGGGGAACGAAGTTCATCGTCTTCTGGGCATTATTTGTTTCGCCGTGGCGGCCATCTTTGATGGGGTCGACGGTTATATTGCCCGCCACTACAACCAGCGCAGTGAACTGGGCGCTATTCTGGATCCGCTGGCGGACAAGCTTTTGCTGGTTTCCGGGATCGTCCTTTTGAGTTTCGACCACCTTCCCTATTTGCAAAGCATCCCGCTGTGGCTTACCGGTACGATCATTGGGCGGGATATCCTGTTGCTGGCGGGGATGATTGTGATTCAGATGACCGTGGGCAAGGTGAAAGTAAGGCCGCGGGTTGTAGGAAAGGTGGCAACGGTGCTTCAAATGATCGTGGTGTTGTGGATCCTGCTCAAATGGGGTGGGAAATGGCTGAACTGGTGGATGTTGGGCGCGGCGATCTGCACGGGGATTTCGGGCTTATTTTATGTTTGGGACGGCACCCGCCAATTGAGCGCTCATCCGACAAGTTCGCCTTCGGCGCCGTCGGCTTAACCGGGAAAATTCATATGATACCGGGCGCTCTCATTAACACACCGCTTCAGCGGGGTGTTACGAGCTGACAAGACCTTAGGAACCGTTTCAATTTCAACGGTTTCTCGCGCGCTGGGAAAACCGTTGAAACGGTTTCTGGTGCTCTTCGGCCGCCAAGCACCCCGCTGAAGCAGGGTGTTAATGAGAGATCGTGGAAATTCGGCCGGTATGATATAATCAGGCTATTACACGGCACATTCATGGTTAAGAGTTTCTATGGCCAAACCAATTGAACTTGCGCTAAAGGCCGGCGACAAAGCGCCGGGATTCACCGCACTGACTCACAACGGAACCAAGCTCTCGCTAGCGGACTTGAAAGGAAAGCCTGTGGTGTTGTATTTCTATCCACGGGATGACACGCCAGGTTGCACGAAGGAAGCCTGCGGGTTTCGCGACGCCTTTTCCGCGTTCAAGGAAAAAGGCGCCACCATTTTGGGGGTGAGCACTGATACCTTGAAATCGCATGGCAAGTTTGCCGTGAAATATCATTTGCCCTTTGAATTGCTGGTGGACGAGGACAAGTCGATTGTGCAGGCCTATGGCGTCTGGGGAGAAAAGCGTTTCATGGGACGCAAGTATCAAGGGACCCACCGCGTCACCTTTTTGATCGGGCCGGATGGCAAAATCAAACAGGTCTGGCCGGCAGTGAAGCCGGACCAGCACGCCGCCGAAGTGCTGTCGGCGATTTGACAGGAGTTAACGGGTAGCCCAAAATGAAAGCGCGTTAGGCAACAACGGTTAAATCATCAACCAATCAAAGGATCTGTAACTTATGGCAATACCGGTCGGCACGAAAGCACCTGATTTCACATTGAAATCCAAACAGGCTTCTGGCCTGGTAGACGTGAAGTTGAGCAATAATTTCGGAAAAAAGAACACCGTTTTGTTGTTCTTTCCGGCGGCCTTTACCAGTGTATGCACCAAGGAACTGTGCGATATCACCGCTGGGCTGAACGGCTATTCCGGATTGAACGCCGAAGTCATCGGGATCAGCGTGGATACACCTTTTGCCCAGGAAGCTTGGGCCCAAAAGGAGAAAATCCATATCCCGTTGGTCAGCGATCTTAATAAAGAGGTCACCAAAAAGTACGACGTGGTCTTTCCGATGCTCGCTGGCATCGGTGACACCTCCGCGCGCGCGGCGTTCGTGATCGACAAGCTCGGAGTGGTTCAATACAGCGAGCAGACCCCTACGCCGAAGGACCTGCCCAATTTCGACAAGGTCAAGGAGACGTTAGCGAAGCTTAAATAAAACCCGAAGGCCGAAGGCCGAAATCCGAAAGAAATCCGAAACCCGAAGGCCGAAAAGAGCGGTGCGGGCGGTTTCGGATTTCAGGTATCGGCCTTCCTTCGGTCCTGGGATTTCGGGTTTCGGGTTTGGGCTCGGGTACAAACAAAAAGCGCAGCCGGGGTTGCGGCTGCGCCACGTTTGTGGGTAAAGGCAACGTTAGGTGGTCGTCTCGTACTCGTGTTTGCGAGAGATGCCGGGCATAGGTTGTGGGTACTTGCCTTCGCTGTTGGCCGTCAGCGGGGCAGGGGATTCCATGGTGAATTGATCCACGCCGGGCGCGAATTCGTGATCACAGTTGAGCATGTCGTCCATGGTAATCTCCTGGCCGGTATGGGCGGCCATGCGGCCCATGCTCGAAGTTAGGCTGGCTTTGACACCGCGCTCGACTTCATTGTACGGTTTGTCGCCGCGGATAGCTTCCACCAGGTCGTTCCATTCATTTTCATACGGGTCTTGTTGGCCCTCGATGGGCTTGGACTGCCAAATCTGACTGGACTTGTGCGGGCTCTGGCCCTTGTACGTGCTGGAGGGGAACCCGCAGTCATTGGCTTTGGCGACAATGGCCATGCCTTTGCTGCCGTGGGCGTAGCTGGAATAAATATCGTTGCACCCGTTGATGCAGCGGCCGTCCATGGTCATTTTCGAGCCGTCCTCAAAGGTATATTCCACCGAATAGACGTCAAAATTCTGGTCTACATAAGGGGCGCCGTCGGGGTTGACCTTGTAGTGTTTGCCGCCCAAAGCCTGGGCTTTGATTGGCCAGGCATTTTTCATCCAGCACAGGTGGTCGACGTGATGAATGTAAAAATCATTAAAGCAGCCGCCGCTGGCCCAAAGGAAGCTATGGAAGTTGCGTATCTGCCAGAGCAGCTCGCTGGGCTTGCCGGGCCATTTCGTCACGAAAGCGGACCCGGCCGGCCCGTGCATTCGGTACCCGCGCAAAAGGATGAGATCGCCAATTTCTCCGTCCTGGATGCGCTGGAACAGTTCCTGGAAGGCCCGGCTGTGACGGGACATAAGCCCCACGCCAACCTTGAGGTTCTTGGCTGATGCGTCTTCGGCCAGTTTCAACATTTTCCTGGACGTCGGGCCGTCCGCGGTTAGTGGTTTCTCCATGAATACGTTGAGGCCCTTTTCAATGGCGTAGGTGAAATGGACCCACCGGAAGGCCAGTGGTGTCGTGAAGATCGCGATGTCACCCGGCTTCAAGCAGTCCAGCGCCTTTTTGTAAGCATCAAAACCGATGAATTTGTGATCATCAGGGACCTCGACTTTATCTGCCTGGGCGCTTTTCTTGAGGGTATTGTAGCTACCGGTCAGGCGGTCTTCGAAGACGTCGGCCATGGCGACGAGCTTCAAGGTGCCGCCTTTGGTGGCCAAGGCATTGGCGGCCGCGCCGGTGCCGCGGCCACCGCAGCCAACCAAGGCGACCTGGAGCGTATCGCTTGAGGCGGCGTGAACGTGGGGCAGAGTTACTCCCGCCAGCGCCGAAACCGCAGCGATGCGGCCGGTGGTTTTGATAAACTCGCGACGGGAACTTAAGGGATTGGGTGAGGACTCATTCATATATTAGGTATATTCCGGACGGTTAGAAACAGTTGTCAATTCAAGAATATTTAAAAATGGGGACCAGGGCAGGGGTATTTCGTCTGAGCAATCCATACTGGTCGGCAAACGCGAGAGCGCTTATCCTTCAACCCTCGGACCGAGCCTGCGTGCCGGAAGCGTTAGATTCACGGCGCCGGGTTCAGTCCTGAGGTTCGCCCGGTCGGCGGGTGCTTCCGCCGACCGGGCTGCAGCAGGACCTCAGGGCGAGATTATCCGCTCTTCATAGGTTTCGAGTAATGAGTTGGATTCTCTGAGTCAGAGTTAACTTTCGCCGCCATTCCGGAAAGGTGCGGGCCAGGGTTTTGCCGCGGTGCCTCTGGAGCTCCATCAGGCCCAGGAGCAAATTGCGCAGTGTCGCCATTACGTAAGCGCCGTTCCTGCCGCTGATGCGTGAGGCGTCTTCGCCCAGGCTAACGTCGCGGCGGTAGTGGGCCCCGTTTTCGGTCGCACCCCAGTGATCGCGGATGGCCTGGAGCAAGCGCTGGGCACTGTATTGCTTGGGGGCGGCGCTAGTAGCATAAAAAGAGTATTCTTCGGAGGTCTCGACGACTTTGCCCCGGCGCAGTTCCTGCCGCTCCCGCCATACGGCCAGAAATTGCCAGCAGCCGCACAAGCCGGCCTCTTGGGGACTGACCGTGACCCGTTGAATGCGCCAGCGAACCAAGCGTCCGTGTTCCTTGATCCAGCCGGTGTCATATTCAGAGGGAAAAAAAATCTTTGGGAAGTCGTTTTTGTGCCTTCTCCAAAACGCCGCTTTGATTGCCCTTAAGCCCCCAGAGATAATCGCCGCCCAAATCCTGAGTAACCAAGCGGCTGGACTCCTGCTGACACTGCATGGCATCGGCCGTGATCAGGCTGCCTTCCAGCGCACTTTGGGGCAGCTTGCGCAGCAACGGCTCCAGGGCTGGGATTTCGTTGCTTTTCTGCTCAACGGGCTGCTGTGCCACCGTTAAACGCAGACGGTGACTGACTGCCGAGAGTAACTGGAGGGGTTTGCCATCGGTGCGGGCGCTGCCGCGCAGGCATTTGCCGTCAATGGCCAGCGACTGCAGGATCGAGATTTCCTGGGCGATCATCCACTGGCCGATGCCCAAGTCAAACTCGGCAGCATCGATCCCATTGAGCACCCGAAAGAAGGTGGTGTCACTCGGGGCGCGGTAAAGCTCGGTCTTGGGGTCCTTGCGACAACCCAGCGCCCGTAATTGGCGCTGGGTCAGTTTGCCGCACTCCTCTTCAAAAGCCTCGTAGCCGCCAGCTCCCATGAGCATGGCCAGAGCCGCGCAAGCCAGCACAAAGGGCTGGCGATGGCGCAAACCGTGGCCGCGTCGTTTGTCTCTGAACTCTTCAAAGACCTCCAGCAAGGAGCCCAGGTGCGTGGCCCGCAGGGGGCAAGGCCCAATTATTTTCTCCTCCTGCGCCGCCAGATCGGCCGGTAGCCGACCCTGTCGCAAAATGCCGATGGCCCGCCGACGCAGTTCCCGCACATAAAGCTGCTTGGGAACTCCATGCTCCTCATAATAGTCCCGGCTGGAGCGACCATAACCAGCCGTAAAGCCCAACGCTTTAAAACCACAGGCCCGGTAGCAGGTGCCCCGATATTGGCTCTCATCGACGTAGCTTTCCACCAGCACCACCGGATGGCCCCATCGCTCCTGCCAATCGGCATTCAGACGCTTGAGGCACAGGCCCAACACCCGCGAGGCCAGATTGGGATATTTTTGACGTTCGGGTAATACCAGAAAACGACTGTTGTTAACCACAAAGCACAGTCGGCGGGCTCGCTGCCGGGCCGTCCAGCCGATCTCGCTCTCGCGTGCTTTAGTGTGCGGCGCCGCGCCGCTGAAGACCAGCAGTGCCACCCATTGGCCGTCCACTTCCGCGATGTAGCGTAAGCTCTGGCCACCAACTCGTGCGCTGTGCAGGTAATGACGAGTCTCCAGCAACCCATCCAACCTCTCGCGCTCTTCCGGAAGCATCAACCGGACCCTCACCCGGCGCAGGTAGTCCTGCTCCGGTAGGCTATTTGACTGTTTCATCGCCGCCCGGTTTGCCCGAAGCGGAAATAAAAGTCTAGTCAGAAATCAAAAAAGATTACGGGCTGAGGACCTTGGGCCGGCAGATGAAAAAACCCTGACAATCACTTTCTAAATATCCACAACAGCAGCGTCAGCAGCGCGCTGGCCAGCAGGCAGGTCACAATCGGAAAATAGAAAGTGAAGTTGCCTTTCGAGTAGTGGACGTCTCCTGGCAAATGCCCCAGCCAGCTCCTGCCAAGACCGGACCATAGCAGCACGCCCACCGCGGCCAGCCACAGCCCAAGTATGACCAGAATCTTGCCGAGATCGTTCATCCCACACGCAATCTAGGGCCTTCAGCCAATTTTTTCAAAGCCCTGAAGTCTCTTCCAGTTTCCCGCGAAACTGCGTGCAATTGCAGGCGGGACGCGTTAGGGTTGGGTGTGATGCCGCGCGCGGTAGCCACTAGCGATCCTGGAGCTGTTGAAAGGGAAGTGCAGGCTATTTACACGGCACTTCATCCGCAGGGAGATGCCGCGTTTGTCGCGCAATCCTTTCATTGGGTAATCGAATGTTTCACCGGACATCACCATGGGTACCAGGCCGTTGACGCCCGGTATCACGATTTGGAGCATACGTTGCAGGGCTCATTGTGCATGGTTCGCCTGCTGAGAGGCCACCACCGGGCCGAGGCGGAGCCAGTCTTAAGCGAACGCGCCTTCCGGTTGGGCCTGATGGCCATACTCCTGCACGATACGGGCTACCTCAAAAAGCGCGACGACGTGTCGGGCACGGGAGCGAAGTACACCATTACCCACGTAGGCCGGAGTGCTGATTTCGCGGGGCAATTGCTGGCCGAAAAGAACTTTGTCGCAGCCGATATCCGGGCGATCCAGAATATGATCCGCTGCACCGGCCTGAATGCGAGAGTGGCAAACATACCGTTTGAGGTCCACACGGAGCGAATCACCGGTTACGCCCTGGCCACCGCGGATCTGCTTGGTCAAATGGCAGCCGAAGATTACGTGGAGAAGTTACCGGTGTTGTATGGCGAGTTCGCCGAGGCTGCGGCCTATAGCGGCGATCAGACTCATTTTGTTGCCAGTTTCAAAAGTGCCCAGGACCTGCTCGAGAAGACCCCGATATTCTGGGAACGAACCATCCGGCCCAAGCTGGAGAATGACCTGCTGGGGCTCTGGCGGTTTCTCAATGATCCCTATCCGGACGGTCCGAACGAGTATATTACCCGCGTCGAGGCCAACATGGACCGGATCAAAGGCCAGCTTCGGGCCGCCGAACCCGCGGGTGCGCGGTGATAATGCCTTCCAGAAGTTGCCCCGACCGTTCCCATGTTACGTGACTATGTCCTGCGCCCTTTCGACTCGGGGCTTCATCTCCAGATCGATTATGCGGGCGAACTCAACGAGCAGCAGCTCGCCGCCGTAACGGCTCCTCCCGGCCCGGCCCTCGTCATTGCTGGCGCCGGTTCCGGCAAAACCAGGACTTTGACCTATCGGGTCGCGTATCTGCTGGAGCAGGGAATCCCCCCTGAGCGAATTCTGCTGCTGACCTTTACCAACAAGGCCGCCAAAGAGATGATGCGCCGGGTAGCGGATCTTCTGGGCCAGGAGTTGCCCTCCTTGTGGGGCGGGACGTTTCATTCCATCGCCAACCGGATCCTGCGGCAGCACGCTCCGTTGCTGGGGTTTCAGCGCGACTTCAGCATTCTGGACCGTGAGGATGCAAAGCACATGGTCGCCACCTGCCTCGCCGAATCCGGAATCGATCCAAAAGCGACGCGGTTCCCCAAAGCGGATGTGCTGGTGGAAATCTTTTCCCTGGTCGTGAACACTCACAAAAGCGTCCAGGAAATCCTCGAGGAGCAATATGACAAATTCGCCCACCTGGCCAAGGAGGTTGCGGATATTCAGCAGCGGTATGGAGAACGAAAGCGCGCCAGCAACGCGATGGACTTCGACGACTTGTTGGTTTTGTGGGTGCGTTTGCTGGAGGAACATCCCGAGGTGCGTGAACAGTACCAACGCAGGTTTCAGTTTATCCTGGTCGACGAGTACCAGGACACCAACAAACTGCAAAGCGACTTGATTGATCTGCTCGGAGCGCGGCATCACAATGTGATGGTGGTGGGCGATGATGCCCAAAGCATCTACGCCTGGCGCGGGGCCAATTTCCAAAACATTTTCAAATTTCCGGAGCGTTACCCGGACACCAAGGTGTATCGGATTGAAACCAATTACCGCAGCACGCCTCAGATTCTGAACGTGGCCAATGCGGCGATTGACGCCAACCTTCACCAGTTTTCAAAACAGCTGACCCCGGCCCGCAAACCAGGGATTCGACCCGGATTGGTTCCCTGCCGGGACGCCGTCGTGCAGGCAAAGTTCGTCGCCCAGCGCATACTGGAACTGCGCGAAGAAGGCGTCGATTTGAAGCGCATGGCGGTGTTGTATCGCTCCCATTTTCACGCGCTCGAACTGCAGTTGGAGCTCAATCGCCATAACATTCCGTTTTTGATTACGAGCGGCATCCGCTTTCTCGAACAGGCCCACGTCAAAGACGTCGCCGCCTATTTAAAACTCGTCACCAATCCCCATGACGAGCTCTCTTTCAAACGAATTGTGAAGCTGCTGCCGGGAATTGGGGGCAAGGCTGCCGACAAGCTTTGGAAACGCTTCACTGAAACGTCCCTTCCGAATGGTTCCGCCACCGAAGAGTGCGCCGGCGCAACGCCGCACTCCGCCATTCGTCTGCAGGCTTGCGCCGAGAGCGTGCCCAAGAAGGCAGCCGTTGCCTGGGCTCAGTTGGTGGCCACGATTGCCCAATTGGAGGGCAAAGACATTCGTGGCAACGCTTCCGAAATGATTCGCCTGGTCCTGGAGGCCGGCTATGAAGACTACCTCAAGGAGAGTTATGACCACTACGTGTCGCGTGTTGAAGACCTGCAGCAACTGGCTGTTTTCGCCCGCCAGTTCGACACTCTTGAGGAGTTCCTCACGCAAATCGCCTTGCTCACCAGTCTGGAGGCCGAAGAAGAGCAGCCCAAAAGCAACGATGACGAGCGAGTGCGACTCTCGACGATTCACCAGGCCAAAGGCCTCGAATTCGATGTGGTGTTTGTGATCATGCTCAGCGATGGCTTGTTTCCATCGGCCAGATCCTTGGTGAGCCAGGAGGGCGAGGAGGAGGAGCGCCGTCTGTTTTACGTTGCCATTACCCGCGCGCGCAATGAGCTTTATCTCACGTATCCTCTGACGCGCTCCGGCTACGGCGCGGGCGGGGACTTAATCCAGCGTGAATCCCGGTTTCTCCATGAGATCCCTGAGGACTTGCTGGAGGAATGGAATTTGAGGGGCTATGGGTGAGCCGAAAAACCACCAACACACAAACCTGAAACCCGAAACCCGAAATCCTATACCGGATGGCCGGAACCAAACTCGGAGGCGTATTGAACCGCGGATTACGCAGATTACACGGATAAAAATCCGCGCCATCCGTGTAATCCGCGGTCAGTAAATTTGAAGCCATTTTGCGTGCGATTTAGGAAGGACGAAGCGAAGCCCGAAAAGCGAAAGCAAACAAAGGATAACCGCGGAATACGCGGAACACACGGAAAGTAAAAAGTCTTCCTGAATCTTTCCGTGTATTCCGCGGTTTAAACGGTCTTCGGCCTTCGGCCTTCGGGTTTCGAGTGTGGCACTCTGTTGCAACAGGCGTTCGTTAGGGGCCGGTCCTTGCCTTTTTCAGATCCTCGGCCAAAAACGCGGCGACTTCCTTAAACTTGGCGGCATTCTGCGGATTGAGCCCCATCAGGGTTTGGTGCGCCTCCAGGCAGGCGCGCGTGACTTCTTCCTTGGTGGGGGCCGTGGGTGTCAGGGCGGAAGACTCGGCACTTTCACAGCCCTGGATCGGCGCTCGAACTACCTTGAAGAGATGGAGGACTCCCAGACTCTCCAGAAGTTCCATGATTCTTTCATTGGGGTTGAGAACCTCGATGGTGATACAACCAGGCGTTTGTTTGTTTACGCAACCCTTCAGGCCAAAGCCTGCCAGGACGCCCAGGAAGGTGCTGTCCATCAGGGTGCATTCGCACAGGTCGAGCACGAAATAGCGGTAATTCTTTTGGAGCAGCTCGTTTACCAGCGTTCTAAAATCTACGCTGGAGGTGAAATTCGCGCGACCTTCGATTTTGATACAGGCGAAGTGCTCACCCACGAAAACCCGTATTTTGGCCGGCGCTGTGCTCATGCTGCTTGTTTCGAACGCGTAAGCTAGCCGGCGGCTAATCCCGGCCCAGCTTCCCCGTTGGAGACAATCTGCACCAGGGTTTGCTGCAATACCAGCGACTCTTCAAGGCTGCTGGACACCAGGCGTTGATTGCACCGGAGCAAAAGATCCATGGCCCGGACCAACTCAGCTTCGGTGTAGCGCCTGGTTTGAGGCAAGGCCTTGAACAAAACATAGGGGTTGAGCGCCAGCGGGTTAAAGCGGCGATCTTGCGGCACCTGGTCCGGAGGCACTCGCTCAAGCTGCGCCTTGAACCTTGCATAATCTCCTCCCGTCTTAATCCAGCCTTCCCGCATCATTTCTTTGAGCAGGAGCATCGCGCGGACTTTCGCTATCAGTCCATAGAGCAAACCGATTTCGGATTTTTGGGGATCCAGTTTCACTTCCCAAAGCTCCTCATCCAGCCGGGCCAGCATCCGCGGTAAATCGCGGTCGCCCAACGCATCCCCCAAGGCGAACGCCCGCGCCGTTTTGTTCCGTGTGCAAATGGCGTTCACGTCCTCCAGGTTGATTTGCCCGCGGTTTCCTACGTAAAGCGTCAGCTTTTCTATCTCGTTATCGAGTTGCCGCGAGTTGGGTCCGACTCGGCTGATGAGTTCCGCCAGCCCCTCATCCGAGATGTCTTTTGCGCGGGAGTTAATGGCCTTGCGGGCCCATGCTTCAGCCTGTTGGGCCCAATCCCGATCATCTACCGACCAGCCCGTGAGGTTTTCGACCTTGCCCAGCTTATCGAGCGTTTTGTAAAAGACCTTGCGTTTGTCCACCTTTCCCGCGCTGATCAGGAGCCTGACATTTTGCCAGGAAAACTCCTTCAACTCCGCGGCTACCTCCGCCAAGGTTTCGGTTACTGCCTGGCTGGAAGCCGCGCGCTCATCACCCAGGAAATTACAATTCTGCAGCCAAACAACTTTGGCGCTGCCGAAGAACGGAAGTGTTTGCAGGGCCTCGCGCAGACGGGCCAGGATCTTTAGAGCTTCGCCGCCATGGGAAACACTCCCGTCGAGGATCTCGTGGTCCATGCCGCCCAGTTGTTGGGTCCACTCCAGGTAGAGTGCTTTGGCCCGCTGCTTGACGGCGAATTCATCCTCGCCGCAGATCAACACCAGAAAGGGCGTCTGCTTGCCCGCAGATACTGCCATGGCCAATTCCTTACTCAGTCTCGCCGGTTCCGGTCTCGTTGATGCGATCCAGCACCTCGCTCATATCCTCGACTTGCTCAAACAGGGCGGAGGCAACGTAGATCGGCCGCTTTTGCGCCGTGGCCAACGCCAGGCAGTCACTCGGACGCGCATCGATTTCCACAATCTTGCGCGCCAGCTCGTTTTGCTGTTGCAGGATCAAGCGAGCGAAATAGGTCGAGTTGCGCAACTCGGTAATGATCACTCGCTCGACGGTAATGCCAAAGCCCTTGAAAACACTTTGCATCAGATCATGGGTGAGCGGCCTCTCTTTTGGGGTCTCCCGAAGAAACATTCCGATGATGGCACCCATATTCGGCTCCACGTTAATGACGAATACTTTTTCGTCATTCCCCACGAACAGTGCGCATCCACTGTTGGCGGGCAGAATTCCGCGAATCTGGACCGGCACCACATCGTTCTTCATACCCACAGTGTATTGCGCAACGCTGAAAAAACAAGTCTCCCGCCGCACTGGTGGATCCTCCTGTTCTTCCCATGGCGCGCTCAAGCGTGCCAGCCCCTAGCGAAACCGTGAAGCCGTGCAAGATCGCGCGTTACTCCGGACCAGAGGTACCGGTTCTTTTTTCGAAACCTCGCATCGTACACACTTGTCCCGGAGGGACGGCTGAATCTGAGTAGCATTCCTCAGCCGTCCCTCCGGGACTGTCCCGCTTCGGCCGTCGATCCCAACGCTGAGGCGTTGGGCTATTGTCGAATGTCCCTCCGGGACTTAGAGAGTTTTAGGCGCACAACCCAACGCTGAAGCGTTGGGCTATTCTCAGGCATCCCTCTGGGATGCACATGAAATCCTGGCGGCATTGGACTGGAAGTCTGCGATATACCAGCGAGATACCAGACTAAAAGTCTGCGCTACAGGTAGCGTCTCGAAGGACCTGACATGTGGCCGTCCCCGCGCCATAGCCAGATCCAGCTTTACACGCGCATCGTGAGCGTCAAAATATCCCGGTTGTATGTCGCACCGTGACTGGATCGCTTTTTGGTTGATTGGGATGGTTGCCGCCGGTACTTGGGCCGCCTACAGTTTCTTGTCTCCTACGGCGAAATTGCATCGTCGCCGGCGCAAGAGCCACAGCCACATCAAAGCCAAGACAAACCGTCCGATGGTCCGCTTCAGCGTCAAGCCGCCCAAGGAATAACCCCTCCCGCCGAAGCCGTGATCGGCAGTCCGCTAGCTTACATGTTCAAGCCGATAACTCAGGGTGTTGTAATAGCGCCGCTTTAGACCGCGTTTTACCCGCTGGCGTTCGCGAGCCTTCACCAGGTGCTTAAGGCACCGGGAGCCTTGGATTGCCGGTTGCCCGCACTCAGTGCAGCGTTTATCCCTCTGCATTCGCAATTGGTATTTGCGCTGGCGGGAGATGGGCAATTCCGTGAATTCGTCTTGAATTCGCTTTCTCATGTATTTCCCCTTTCTAAAGCTTGGCTTGTGTTGTTTGACTTCGCTCCTATTAAACCCTTCGCTGTTCTTCTGAGACTGTCAAGGTAGGCTAATCAGGCGAATTGATCCGCCGCGTCAGAGCTGGAAGAGCAGGGGAAGGTGACGCCCTTGCAGGGCTCCAAAACAAAACGGGGGGATTTACCCGGGCCTGCGCTCGCTCTGCTCGCTTCAGCCCGGGCTATCACATTTGGGGCTTTCAGCCCCCCAGAATGAAGTTCAGGGTTAAGCTCGCCGCGTTGTTACGGCAGTAAAGTCCGCCGTCAGCCGAAATATCCATTTTCATGTGCGCGGGGTCGCGCGCACGCATTCAAGAGCGGTTCAATCGATTAAGCCAAAGCAGCTTGAGCGGCGGTTTTCAGCTTGGCCAGACCGGCTTTTGCGACCCCTAAGGCGTCCTCGGACCAGTACTTTCGATTGAACAATTCCAACGAAAGCACTTTTTGGCCGCCGGTTTGGTGCAAGAGTCGCAACAACTCGGCTAAGGGCGCAGTGCCGTCACCAGGGAAGATCCGGAAGCTGTCATCGATCTTTTCTCGCGGAGGCTCACTTGGATAATCGTTCATATGCAGGACCTGGATCGTATTTGGACCGAGCAACCGGATTCCCTGGATTTGAGAGCCGCCCTTGTACAAGTGAAAAACATCAGCCAGGACACACGCCTTGGGGTGGCCGGTCTCCATCGCAATGCCAACACACTCACCCAGGTGGTTGAGGTTTTTTGAAGAGCCCCATAGCTCCAACTCCGGAATCAGCCCGATCTGCTGCCCTGCTTGGAGCAAAGCCAGGTAACGTTCGGAGGCGCTCGACGGATCGAACTTCGGCAGGCCGGTGGCCCCTGCCGGAGGCGCGGCGAACCGCTTCCCACCAATCTGCGCAACCAAATCCATCTCGCGCTTGGCTCGTTCCATTCCCTTTTCGCGTCTCGCGTCATCCTCTACGATCCATTCGGGAAACCCAATGGCGCCTTCGACCGTTAACCCGGAATCGGCGATGCGTTTCCGGAGGTCTGCAAGCGTTCCGCCGGTTTTCGTATATTCCTGGATTGAATCGACCCACGGTTCGATCGCATCATAGCCAGCTTGAGCGGCGATTTCGATTTCTTTGATGATGCCCAGCTTTTGCCCTCGAATGGTTGCTGTATTGAGACAAAAAAGAAATGGACGCGATGCAGCCTGCCCGGGCCCCGAGCTGTCCGAAGCTGGCGCCCCTATGAGTCTGGGCCCAGCTGTCGCCGCCCCGATCAGTACCCCTGTGCGCGCCAGCGCGTTTCTCCGAGACAACTTGCGTGTATGCATGGGCTCCTGATTACTCAAAAAACCTCCCTTTGGCTAGCTCCGTACCGCCCGCCATAGTCGAAATCCGAGAGAAGAAATCCTATACCGGATGGCCAGAACCAAACTCGGAGGCGGAATGAACCGCGGATTACGCAGATTACACGGATAAAATCCGCGCTATCCGTGTAATCCGCGGTCAGTAAATTGAAGCCCATTTGCGTGCGATTCAGGAAGGACGAAGCGAAAAACGGTCGTATTAATTCGGGCTTCGGATTTCGTCCTTCGGCCTTCGGATTTGTGGTTTTGGTGACTTTTGCGACAGCCTTTAACTAAAAAAATGATCAGGGCTCGGCAGGAGCCTAGACCCACCAGGAGCCGTTCATTTGGCAGCAGTGTCTTTCAAAAACTCCCGAAGATAGCTTTCCCAAACTGCCGCCAGCGTGTGTGTTCCGTGGCCGCGCGTCTGCTCGCTCATGGGAATTACAATTGCACTTCCTCGGCGCACCCTTTTGATTTCCTGCTCGAGGACGCCCAGTTCCGGAGGATTGATCAGGTCGTCCGCGCTATTGATTGCCAGCAAGGGCGCTTTAACCTTCTCAAGGTCCGGACCGGGGTCATAGTCCCGGGAACTTTCAACCGCGTACAGCATGTCGTTCGCATCCGCCGTCTTCATTTGCGAGGCAACATAGGTGTCGAGCAGTTCGTCGGCTTTCTGCAGCGTGGGTGCTTCCTTGAACCTTTGGAGCGGGTTGCTGCCCATGAAGTACAAAACCTCCAGGGCGCTGCGCAACCCCGCCGGCTGCTCGTGGTAGTTGCCCTGCTGCCAGCCGGGGTCATTTCGGATAGAGTCGATGATGATGCGCCGCCAGACGCGGTTGCGTCCCGATATTTGGATGGGCAGGCTTGCCAAAGGCAGAAGGGCGTCCATGAACTCGGGATGAATTTCTCCCCAAAGCCAGGTATGCATGCCGCCCATCGAGGTGCCCATCACCAGGCGCAAGTGATTGACCTTTAAACCCTCCTTCAGAAGGCGGTACTGCGCCTCAATCATGTCGTGGTATCCGTACTTGGGGAAATGGCCGTGCAGGCCGTCGCTCGGTTTGCTGGACTGGCCATGGCCGATGCCGTCGGGCAGGACCAGGTAATAATGACGGGCGTCCAGCAGTTGCCCCGGCCCGAATAGTTGTCCGGCAAATTCTTTGCGAATAAATTGATTGCCGCTGCCGGTGGTGCCGTGAAGGATTAAAACGGCATTGGTCACGACACCGTCCTTGTCGCTCTGCGGTTCTCCCAGCGTGCGATAATGAATCCGGAGTTCGGGCAATTCCTCCGCGGAAGCAAAACGAAATTGATGCAAGGTATAATCACCCGAGGCAGGTTCCGGGTAATCGGCCGCCCTCGCAATGGGTGCCATCAAGAAGAATACGAGGAGCACCGCACCAATCCCTCGGTGTGGAAGTTCGAGCTTCATGGAAAGCCTCCTTTCGCTATCGCGCATGCATTGGGACCATGAACGCCGAATGCGCCAAAGTGCTTCTCCCTCTCCTCGGGGGAGAGGGTCGGGCCTTCGCCGCGCCGAAGCGGCTTCGGCCGCGCAGGCGGGGTGAGGCGGAATTGCTGTTCACGGTTCATGAAACGAGCCTAATCAGCAACCTTTCAGTTGAACAGGAGAGAGTGGGAATTGTGGGAATTGGGGCCTTTGGGAAAAGTTATTGACGGCTCCGCCGGCTTTCCCAAGCATTTGGCCATGGCCATGACCCTCAACCGCTCTGCCGCGCTGGAAGGCAAGCGGATTGTCGTCATCGGGGGAACTGGAGGGATTGGGCTTTCAGCTGTGAAAGCTTTTGTGTCGGCTGGGGCCTGCGTTGTGGCGGTGGGGTTGGAGCGCGAGGAAGTATCGCCGGCGGCGCGTGATTTTGGGAAGGCCGTCCGTTTCGTCCATGCGGACGCGACGCAACCGGAAACAGCTCCAAAAGCGATCGAGGAATGCGTCGCGTCATTGGGCGGGTTTGACAATCTGTACCACGTCGCTGGCGGTTCGGGCCGCCGCTGGGGCGACGGTCCATTGCACGAGATTAGCAACGAGGGCTGGCGACTGACTCTGGAACTGAACCTGACGTCTGTCTTTTACTCAAATCGCGCTGCGGTGCGTCAGTTGTTGTCTCAAAAAAGCGGCGGAGCTATTCTGAATCTCACAAGCGTGTTGGCCTTCGCGCCGTCCGGGGAGCACTTCGCGACCCATTCTTACGCCGCCGCCAAATCGGGGATCATTGGTCTGACGAAGTCTTGCGCGGCTCGTTACGCGCCTGACGGGATTCGCATCAATGCGCTTGCACCCGGCCTGGTGAACACGTCGATGGCAAAGCGCGCCGCCAACGATCCCGAAATCATGGCCTTCGTCAAAGCCAAACAGCCTCTGGATGGGGGCCGGATTGGCCAGCCTTCCGACCTGGACGGTGCCGCCATTTTTTTCATGTCCGATGCTTCCCGGTTTACCACCGGCCAAGTCCTGGCGGTAGACGGTGGCTGGTCCGTTAGCCAAGCCCAGCCTGCGTCATGACCTACGCGATTGGCTTGGACCTGGGCGGCACGAACATCAAAGGCCTCGCGATAACGCCTGCCGGACGCGTCCTGGCTGAAAGGCTCCTTGCCACCGGTGCCGTCGGTGGGCGAACTTGGGTCAAGAATGTCGATCAAGTGCTGAGTGATTTGCGCAAGACTGTGAAAGCGTCTCCGGCTCATATCGGCCTGGCCGCGCCGGGATTGGCTGCGCCTGACCGCCGTTCGATCTCCTTCATGCCTGAACGCCTGCCTGGTCTCGAGAAGCTGGATTGGCAGGACCATTTCCGCGTCCCCTTTGCCGTGCCCGTGCTCAACGACGCGCATGCGGCGTTGTTGGGTGAAGTCTGGCGCGGGGCGGCTCGCGGCTGCCGGAATGTTTTACTGCTAACGCTCGGCACGGGCGTCGGCGGTGCTGCCATCGTCGATGGCCACCTATTGAGAGGCCGGATTGGACGCGCCGGCCATTTCGGACATATCTCCCTCGACCCCAACGGTTCTGGGGACATCACCGGCACACCCGGCAGCCTGGAGGACGCGATCGGCAACAGCACGGTCCAGGCGCGATCACGCGGACGGTTTCCATCCACGCGCGCGCTCGTGGCGGCGGCCCAAAAACGCGATGCCGAGGCGCGCAAGATATGGCTGGCTTCGCTTCGCGCATTGGCGGCCGGAATCACTTCGCTGATTAACGCCCTCGATCCCGAGGTGGTCATCCTCGGAGGGGGGATTACTCAAGCGGGTGCGGCTTTATTCCGGCCGCTCCGGGAGTTTCTGGACGAATTTGAATGGCGGCCCGGTGGCGCTCGCGCTCGCATCGTGCGCGCAAAACTCGGAGAACGCGCCGGCGCCTTCGGCGCTGCCTGGCAGGCCATGCAGAGCAGTCCACGAACCCAATGATGAGCAAACCGAGTCCGTAACCATGCCCGATCTTAAGCCAGCTCAAAGTTACCTCCAAAAGTCCCGCGAATTGCTGGACAGCGTTGAGCGGCAACTGCCGCAGATCCAGACGGCTGCCGATTGGTTTGCCCGCAGCATTCTGGCAGGCCGAATGGTTCATATTTTTGGCTCCGGTCACAGCCGGATCATGGTCGAGGAGATGTGGCCGCGTTATGGATCTTTCCCGGGTTTCAACCCGATCGTCGAGCTGTCGTTGAGCTTCCACAACCTCGTCGTCGGCGCGAACGGCCAGCGCCAGGCTATGTTTTTGGAAAATACCTCCGGCCTGGCCAAACGAATTCTGCGCAATTTCGCGGTGCGACCCGAAGATTCGGCGTTCGTGATTTCTTCCAGCGGTTGCAATTTGGTTCCGATTGAGATGGCTGAAGGCTTCCAAAAACGAGGCCTTAAAGTGGTGGTTATCATCAGTCGCAGGCACTCCGAGGCGAGTTCCTCGAAACATTCTGCCGGGAAGAAGCTGCAGGATTTTGCCGACCTGGTCCTCGATACAGGTGCGCCGGTAGGCGATGCCATGGTGAGCATTCCCGGGCTGGACTCCCCGGTATCTCCGGGGTCGACCATCGGGGGTTGTTTGCTGGTCAACGCGATCAAGGCGGAAGTCGCCGCCCGCCTGGTGGCCGCCGGGCATCCTCCAAGAGTCCTGACCGCTCCAGCAGTTGTCGGCGCGGAGCGTGCCGCCCAAATTTTCGAGGCCGCCTATGATGAACATGCCCATCGAATTGCGCGCCTCTACGCGGAGGCGGGGAGTTAAACCGATATGAAAGACCGTCCTTTGCGCACCAGCGTCATCGGGAGCTATCCTTTTCCAGGATGGCTGGAGTTTGCGTGCCAGCATCTCGACCAATTCGGGGAGGCAGACCGCGCTGAGGCGCAGGACGATGCGGTGGTAGCCGCGCTGCATGATCAACTGGCCGCCGGCCTGGATGTTATCACCGACGGGGAGCAGACCCGCCTGGATTTCAATCTTTCCTTTTACGGATATATCGAGGGAATTGAGCTGGAAGGGACGCCGCCACGGCGGTTTGGACCACCCGCACATGATCAGCGTGGGAAACACAAAGTTGTGGGCGAGCTCCGCGCCGCGCGCGGCCTGGGAGCGGTTGAAGAGTTCAAAAGGCTGCAACGGTTATTTGGGGCCGTTCCCTCCAGGGCCTCTTCTCCCGTAACTATCAAGGCCAGCGTGCCCGGTCCGTATACCCTGAGCGGGCGCCTGCAGCCTAACCGGCAATATGCCGATCGCTGGGCTTTGACCGAAGCGTTGCTCCCGATCGTGCGAAAGGAGTTGGAAAACTTGGTGGCGGCGGGATGTCATGAGATCAGCGTGGATGAACCATCGATGAGCTGTTATGCCCATCGCGAGGACCCGCGCCGCTTTGTGGATATCTTTAACCGCACCGTCGAGAGCGTTGTTGGCAAAACCAGGATTTGCACGCATCTCTGCTTTGGCAACTACAAGGCGCGCGCGGTGGGTCCGCGGCGGCTCAGCCCTATGTTCCCTGCATTCCTGGACTTCCATTGCGACGAAATGCATCTGGAAATGGCCAGTCGCGAATTCTCGGAACTCGAACTCATCTCGGCCGTTGCCAGGCGCATGGATGTCGCGGTCGGGGTTGTCGACGTTAAAAGCTATTATATCGAGACTCCGGCCGATGTCGCCGGCCGTGTGCGTCTTTGTGTCAAACATGCTCCAGCCGATAAGCTGGTTTTTGCACCGGACTGCGGGCTTAGCCAGACCGCCCGGTGGGCGGCGCGGCAGAAGTTGGCCAATATGGTTGCTGGCGTGCGTTTGGTCAGGAGTGAACTCAATCTTTAGCGAGGCGACGCTTCAGCGCATGGCTGAATTCAACCGCTCAGGGACAGGGATAAAGGAGTTCAACCGCGAATGGACGCGAATACACGCGAATCAGACCAAAGCGGGGAAAGTGCAGGACTGGCTGCGGTGTTTAAGGCCTTTAAAAATTTGAAGGAACCCCGGGTAACATGAAACCGGCTCGCCAAAAAGACGACGCACTCTTGCGTGACATTGCGGACGCCCGCAATCGCAAACAGGCGCGACTCTGGTGGCTGGGGCAGAGCGGGTTCCTCATCCACGCGGCAGGCAAGACCGTGTTGTGCGATCCCTATTTGTCGGATTCCCTGACCAGGAAGTACGCGCAAACGGACAAACCCCACCAGCGTTTAACCGAGCGGGTGATAGCGCCCGATGGCTTGACAGGAATCGAGGTCATTACTTGCAGCCATAATCACACCGACCACCTGGACGCGGATACCCTGTTGCCCCTGTTTGAGGCCAATCCTCAGGCCAGGCTGGTGGTGCCGAGAGCCAACGTCTCATTCGTCCTTGAGCGGCTTGGCAAGGTTGAAAGCCGGTTGGTCCCCATCGACGCGGGAGAAATAGTCCAGGTTGGAGGGATCGAGTTCGTTGGTATTCCCGCCGCTCACAATACCGTTGAGCGGGACGAACAGGGACGCTGCCGGTTTCTGGGCTACGTCGGCAGAATAGAAAAATTGAAGTTCTATCATAGCGGCGACACTCTGGTGCATGATGGCCTGGTCCCGGCTCTGAGCCCGTTAAGGGTGGACGTTGCGCTGTTGCCTATTAACGGCAATCGGCCCGAGCGCCGCGTGGCCGGCAACATGAACGGGCGCGAAGCCGCCGGGTTGGCTCGGGCGATCAGCGCGCGGTTGGCAGTGCCTCATCATTTCGATATGTTTGCCTTCAACACCGAACCTCCGGATGAATTCGTGGATGAATGCCGTCGTCTGGGCCAGGTATATCAAGTTTTGGAAAACGGCTCCGGCCTGGATTTGGACACCTGATCGCTAAATTTAAAGAGCTATGAAACTGCGCGTGGCTGGCATCAATTTCGATCACATGCACATGGGCGACCTGCTGCGTATGACCTTCGATCACCCGGACGCCGAGATTGTGGGGATCTGTGACCAAACCCCCGCGCGGATGCACTTCACCGCGCGAATGCACTCCGCTGCGCGGAACTTCCGCATTCCCTCCGAACGCATCTTCACTGAGGTGGACGAGTGTCTTGAGAAAGCCAAGCCTCAGCTGGTCATTTTGTGTCCTGCCACGGCTCGTCATGCCGATTACGTCGAGCGGATTGCGCCTCATCACGTGCATATGCTGGTCGAGAAACCGTTCGCTGCCTCTGTGGCCGAAGCGGACCGGATGATCGCCGCGGCCCGCAAGTACAAGGTTATGCTGGCGATCAATTGGCCCTTGCGCTGGGTGCCCAGTCATTGCACCGCTTACCGGCTCTTGAGCGAGGACCGCATCGGCTCGCTAGAAGAAGTGCATTATTACGGGGGCAATCGTGGCCCTTTATGGCATACCGCCGATAAGATTGAAACCACGCCGACGCCGGCCCGGAAGCGCTTAAGCTGGTTTTATAGCCAGGCCAAAGGCGGCGGGTCGCTGCTGGATTACCTGGGGTACGGAACGACCTTGGGAACGTGGTTTCAACGCGGTCGAAAGCCGATTGAAGTCACGGCGGTTACCGACCTCCCCAACGGCCTGGAGGTGGATGAGCACAGCATCACGATTGCCCGTTACGGTTGCGGCCTGTCGAAATTTGAAACACGCTGGGGCACTTTTACGGATCCCTGGAAACATCAGCCGCAGCCGAAATGCGGGTTTGTCCTCAAGGGGACGCACGGCACGATCAGCAGCTACGATTATGAACCCGTCGTTTCCATGCAAACCGATCGCAAACCCGAGGGAGAGCAAATTTGGGCCGACGAGTTGAAGCCCCCGTTTCAGAACCCCATTCAATACATGATCCATTGCATCCGCCACCACCACGCGCCGGAAGGACCGCTCTCGACAAGAATTGCCCGTGTAGGCCAGCAGATTGTCGACAGCGCGATCCTCAGCGCCTCCCAACGCAAGACCGTGCCACTGGTTGCCTAGTCCCCGAGCTTGTATGCCGCTCCCACCGCCACCAGCCTCCCGCCAAAGACGCCGGGCGCAGCCCGACACTGGGCAACTCCGGCGCGCGGACTTTCTAGTCCGCAGCAACGCGCGAAATCGCCGAGGCTTCTGGATTTTGAAGGCGCGCTACTTGGAGATCGGGTATTGCTGCGGACAGGGATGTCCGCGCGCCGTCTATGCCCGTTGATCATTCCGATTACGGCTTAAGCAAGCAGGTGGCCTCCGCCCGCATACCGGCTCCTGATCTGCCGTATCTTCCGCGCCTGCCGCGCCAGTACCGGCCCAAGCTTGGCCTGGTCGGTGCCGGCGGCGTGAGCGAGTATCACCTGCGGGCTTACCGGAAGCTTGGTCTGGAGGTCGCGGGCATCTGCGACCTGGACCTGGAGCGGGCCCGCAAACGGCGCGATCAATTCTATCCAAATGCGGTTGTGTGCGGCGATTTTGGGGAACTGGCCCGTCGCGAGGACATCGAGGTAATTGATGTTGCGCTCCACCCGGAGTACAGGATCGCCGTCATCGAAGAGGCGCTGGCCGCCGGAAAACACGTTCTCACGCAGAAGCCCTTCGCGCTGGATTTGGACGCGGCGGAGCGATTGGCTGATCTGGCGGACAAGCACCAGGTCAGGCTCGCGGTGAATCAAAACGGCCGCTGGGCTCCTCATTTTGCTTATGCCTTGTCGGCGTTTCGAGCCGGCTTATTGGGGGAAATCGCCAGCGTCGACTTCAATCTTTCCTTCGACCATAGCTGGACGATCGGCACCCCCTTTGAAAACATTCATCATCTGGTCCTCTACGATTTTGGTGTGCATTGGTTCGACCTGGCGTCCTGCTTTCTGCATCAGCGGGAACTCAGAACAGTCTATGCGTCTACCACCCGGGCCTGTTGCCAGAAAGCGCGCCCGCCCTTCCTCGCCTCTGCGGTCATCGACGCAGACGGCGCCCAGGTCCGCATGGCTTTTAACGCGACTGTCACTTTCGGCCAGGCTGACCGAACGATTATTGCCGGTTCGCGCGGCACTTTGGAATCCACCGGTCCCAGCCTCAGCGAACAGCGCGTGGTGCTCACAACCGCCGCGGGCGTTGCCGTCCCCGACCTTTCGGGCACCTGGTTTGAAAACGGCTTTCAAGGAACCCTGTGCGAGTTGCTTTGTGCCGTGGAAGAAAAACGTGAGCCCCAGAATTCCGCCCGCAACAATCTGAGCACGCTGGCCCTGTGCTTCGCCGCCTTGAGCAGCGCTAACACAGGCCAACCGGTCCGTGTCGGATCTGTTCGCAAATTACCCGATTAAAACAAACCAAACTTAAAGTCCACGTGCAGGGCGCGATGGCCTTTCAGCCGCCGATCAGACCACGCGCGCTGCGGTTGTGACCTGGGAGCGCCGGTGTCTCGCCGGCGAGATGCTGTTATGCCTGAAAACCCCCCTTTCCGCCGCTCCTCACTTTGCGTCGTCGGGAACATCAACCGTGACGTCAAGCTGCACGGCGTCCCGCCGTCGTCTGGCCTGCTGCGCGACGGCGAGACTTCCGTATCGAATGTCACGGAAACCATCGGGGGTGGTGGCGCCAATAGTGCCTGCGCCGCCGCCGCTTTGGGCGCGCGCGTTCATTTCGC
>Ga0210409_10001064_pt1 | contig 38394 bp, 33 predicted proteins | sample IncBWH17MmetaG_FD_161649 | JGI IMG/M metagenome (GOLD analysis project Ga0210409, IMG submission 161649) | Forest soil microbial communities from Barre Woods Harvard Forest LTER site, Petersham, Massachusetts, United States - Inc-BW-H-17-M | ecosystem: Environmental > Terrestrial > Soil >... | reverse complement strand
GAACGCTCTCATGGGTCACACCTCCTGAGCCTTTCGGCTCGCCACGACGCGAAAAGAAAGATCATGCAGCGGTCCGCTCCTGACATGACACCCTGCGGCGGCTGAACCGGGTATGAACAGCAATGCGCTGGCGCGCAGAGCGGTCAGCCCTTGAGCGGTTCGATCAGGCTCGCATCGTTCGGCAATCGCGGATTGTTGACGCGGCGGCTCACCTTCCAGCCCACCATGAGCTCGTCAGGGTATGGCTTGACCGCCGCCCGCGCCTCGAGCTTGCCGCCGCCGAGCCAGGCGTCGTGATCCTCCTCCGCGAGGACCGCCGGCATGCGCTGCTTCTCGTTGTGGATCTCGGCGAGCAGGCGGTTGGCGGGTACCGTGATCAGCGCGCAGGAGTGGACCCAGGTTCCATCGCCGCGCCGCGAGCGGTCCCAGACGCCCGCGACCCCGAACACCTCGCGGTCGGCGAGGTGAACGAAGAACTGGTCGCGCGAGCCGTCCGCGTTCACGTGCGGCTCGTAGAAGCCGCCCATGACGAAAACGCATCGCTGCTCGCGCTCCCAGGCATCGCGGTAACTCGGCGCGGTCGCGAGGCGCTCCACCGTTGCGTTGATGGTGGAGGCCTTGAGCGGCACGCCGTGAGCCCAGAAGGGAATGAGGCCCCAGCGCATCATGGCGGCGGTGCGCTCGCCGTGATGCGACAGGGCGACCGGCACCTGCTCGGTCGGCAGCACGCGGTAGCTCAGCGGGTATTCCCAGCGCGCACGGCGGATACCGAGGGCGCGCTCGGCCTTGGCCGCCTGGGCGAGGATGTACTTACCGCACATGGACTTGCACGACCGCGGATACTTCAGACAGTACCGCGTTCACTTTAACACTGGTTGGACGAGCACCGGGCTCACTGCTAACACTGCGCCATGCTCCCGTGGAATTCGGTCGAGCGGTTGCGTGATCATTTCGGCGACTATGTGATCGTCGTGACCTGCCGCCACTGCCGGCACTCACGCGAGCTGACACCGGCGTTTCTCGCGCGTCACTGCCGCGCCGGATGGGATGAGCCGATCGCCAAGATCATCGCGAGATTCCGCTGCCGCTGCGGCAAGAAGCTCGTCGACGTGCATGTGGGCTTCAACAAGAAGCCGCGCGGCTGGGTGAAGAACCCCTCCTGACTCTAATGAGCCGCGGCCGCAGCGGGCGGCTTACCCGCCGCTGGGTTCGCACCGGGCCCCCAGAAATTCCGCTCGATGATCTGGTACAGCGCCGCCGTGAAGCGCTCCCCATCGGCGCGCGTCATGTGCGACCACTCCGGGAGATAGTAACCCTGGAGCTCTGGGCGCAGCTCCGGGTAATCCTCGAAGTGGATTCCCGGAGCCCGGGTTGCGGCGAGCAACGCGTCCCAGGTACGCGCACGCGGGAACTCACGATTCTCGTAGGCAAGATATTCGCCGGCGCTCGGCATGCGCACGAACAGCACCTTGACGCCGCGCGCGCGCAGCTTCGCGACCGCCTTCGCCGCCCGCTCGATCTGTGCATGCTCTGCCTTGGCGGCCTCCTCGGGGGTCGGGTCGTCGTCCGAGGGCTCGAAGTCCTGCTGCCAGACCCGGCGCGCCAGGGCGCGATACCCGGGATCGGTCGCAACCTTGCTCCACAGGTGGGTGTTGCGGTCGGACTCGGATTCGGCGAGCTTGCGAACCTTTATGAACCAGCGCCTGCCGGGACGCGCCGGCCACGGCTGGCGCGCGAGCACGGTCTCGAGTGCGTAGTCCCGGTCGTCGAAGGCGAAATAAGGCTCGACCAGGTGCATCGACAGCCACTGGCCGATGCGCTGCGAGGGCGACTCCTTGCGCACGTAGGAAAGCACGCCGCCCCGATACTCGTATCCCGAGAAGAACAGGTCGGGGGCGACGCCGACGAGCACGCGACCGGTGAAGCGTGGATCGTCCGCGAGATCATCGAGGAAAGGCAGCGGCGAGGTGCCCTCGATGGCGAGCTGGATCGGGCGCCGGCCGGCCACGCGCTCCCACACCGGGAGCTGGATGTCGAAGAACACCCGCGAGGCGCCGAGGAGCACGGTCGCATCGCCCTCCCCCGCATCGATCCGCCGGCGCTGCAGCGCCCACAGACCGTAGGTGTTCGCGATGCTCGGATGCACACCATAGGCGCGCCAGTACGCCTCCCAGCAGCCGAGCAGCAGCGTAAAGATGAGGAGCGCGCCGATGAGGATCCGGCCCCAGGGCTGCTCCGGTACCGGGCGCACGGGGACCGGCTGCGCAACTCCGGGACGGTCCGCCGCGGTCTGGCGCGCGTAGCGATCGGGTGCGGGTGGCGCGCTCATCTCAGCGCGGCGTAGCCGTCGCTGCCGTGTGCGTCCCCCAGAAGTCGCGCTGAATCACCCCGTACAGCGCCACGGTGTAGCGCGCCGCCTCCGCGCGGGTCATGTGCGACCACTCCGGCAGGTAGTATCCCTGGAGCTCCGGGTAATCCTCGAAATGAATGCCGGGAGCATCACTCGCCGCGAGCAGCACATCCCACGTCTTGGCCCGCGGAAACAGCCGGCGCTCGTAGGCAAGGTACTCCCCATCACTCGGCGAGCGCAGAAACAGCACCTGCGCGCCGCGCGCGCGCAGCTTCGCGACCGCCTTTGCGGTGCGGTCGATCTGCTCCTGAATGGTCTTGCGGAGCTCCGCGGGCGGCGGATCCGCTGCCGGCTGGAAGCGTTGACGCCATATGTTGCGTGCCAGCTCGCGGTATTGCGGGTCGTCCGCCACCTTGCTCCACAAGTGAGTGTTGCGATCGGCTTCGTGGTCGGAGAGCCTGCGCACCTGACTGGGCCAGGGTTTGCCCGGGCGCGGCGGCCAGGGCTGGCGGGCGAGCACGGTCTCGAGCGCGAAGTCCGGGTCGTCGAAGGCGAAATAGGGCTCGATCAGCTGCATCGACAGCCACTGACCGATGCGCTGCGACGGCGACTCCTTGCGGGCATAGGCGAGCGCGTCGACGTGGAGGCCGAATCCCTGGAAGAACACCTGGGGATCGATGCCGACGATCAGGCGCCCGGTAAAATGCGGGTCGGCGGCGAGATCCTCCACAAACTTCAGCGGCGAGGTCCCCTCGAATGCAAGCTGGATCGGGCGCCGGCCGGCGAGCCGCTCCCAGACCGGCAACTGGATGTCGAAGAACGGGCGCGAGGATGCCACGATCACCGTCGCATCCCCCTCGCCCGCATCGATCCGGCGGCGCTGCATGGCCCACAGGCCGCTGTTGTTGTTGATGCCCGGTGTGACTCCATAGGCGCGCCAGTACGCCTCCCAGCCGGCCAGCAGCACCACAAAGGTCAGAGCTGCGCCCAGCAGGATCTTCCCCCAGGGCTGCTCCGGTACCGGCCGCACCGGAACGGGTTGTGCAATGCCGGGACGATCCGCCGCCGTCTGGCGCGCGTAGCGATCGGCCGTGCTCGTTCGCAAGTGGCCGCCCGTGAGCGCGAGCTCGCTGTCAGAACTGGAAATAGATGAACGCACTGCCTGCCCCCTGGGCAATGACTATCGCGAACGCGAGCAGCGCCCACACCGCGCACACGAGCGCCGCGGGCGCACGGGCGATGACCGACTCGAGCGTGCGGCCGCGCATCAGCCAGTGCGTCACCACCATGCCGCCGACGATGACGACGACGGTGAGCAGGCTGAAGGTATCGAGAATCGGCTTGACCGCCGCACTCTGGCCGAACATGCCGCGCAGCACGACCCATGCCTTGCCGAAGGTCTTGGCACGGAAGAACACCCAGGTGAGGTTGACGAGCGTGTAGGTCAGGAGGCCAAGCGCCACGAAGACCACCGGCCCCGGGCGATAGTTGGCGAAGCGAGCACGCAGCGCCCGCTCGGCGGCAAGATACAGTCCGTGCAGGCCGCCCCAGGCAACGAAAGTCCAGTTCGCTCCATGCCACAGCCCACCGAGGAGCATCGTCGTCATGAGCGCCGCGTAGGTGCGGCGCGCGCCGTGGCGGTTACCGCCCAGCGGGATATACAGGTAGTCACGCAGCCATGAGGACAGCGTGATATGCCAGCGCCGCCAGAAGTCGGTGAAGCCCACCGCCGCATAGGGAAAGCGGAAGTTGTCCGGCATCGCGAAGCCGAGACACAGTGCCGCCCCGATCGCGGTGGTCGAGTAGCCGGCGAAGTCGCAGAAGATCTGGCCGCTGAAGGCCAGCGTTGCGGCCCAGGCATCGAGCGCCCCCGGGATCTTGTCGCCATCGTAGACGCTCTCGGCGACGTGCGCGAGGAAACTGTCGGCGAGCACGATCTTGTTGAAGAGCCCGATGGTCATGAGCGCGAGGCCAAAGCGCAATTGCTGCGCGGTAGCGCGGTGTGGCGTCTCGAACTGCGGCACGAGCTCGGTCGGCCGCATGATGGGACCGGCCACGAGGTGCGGGAAGAAAGTGACGAATAGCGCGTAGTCGAGCAGGTTCCGCGCGGGCAGCGCACGTCTGAGGTACACGTCCAGCGTGTACGACATGGTGGCGAAGGTATAGAAGGAGATGCCGACCGGCAGCACGATGTCGTAGTGAGCCGGGTGATAGGTGATGCCGAGCGCCGCCATCAGGGTCGTGAAGTTGTCGAGCAGGAACTGCCCGTACTTGAAGAACCCCAGCATCCCGAGGTTCGCTACTACCGACAGCAGCATCCACGCATGGCGCGCGGCCTGACGGCGCGCCTTGACGAGCCCCTGCGCGGCGTACCAGTCGACCACGGTCGACACCCACAGGAGGATCACGAACGGTGGATTCCAGGCCGAGTAGAACAGGTAACTCGCGATGAGAAGATTGACTTTCTTCGTGGTCCAGCCAAGGGGCAGCGAGTGCATGAGCAGCACACAGGCGAAGAACACGATGAAGGTGAGCGAGTTGAAAACCATAGGAGGGCTGCCCGCATGAGGCGCGGGTGTTGACCTTCGTTCTATTTATCCCCCTGGGCGCCCGGCTAGCGCGTCACGGATCATGCCTCAGCCGGGCGAGTCGGCGCAACGGTGCGCGCGCCGCGCCGCCACCGGCGCGCGGTCAGCACGCCGGTGGGTCGGACGCAGTGCCGAAAACTAACCCGCCGCTGCCGAAGCGGACGACTTCATGGCCGCCACCCGCCGCTCGATCTCCTCCGCAGGTACGTCTTCGACGTGGGTGGCGATCGTCCAGACGTGCCCGAACGGGTCCTCCAGTGTTCCATTGCGATCGCCGTAGAACTGGTTGGCGACCTCACGCTGCGCGCGCGCTCCGGCCTTGAGCGCCCGCGCGAACACTCCATCGACGTCCTCCATGTAAAGCATGATGCTGACCGCGGAGCCGCCGAGCGAGCGCGGGCTGCGGTAGCCCATGTCAGGATGCTCATCCGCCAGCATGATCACCGAATCACCGATCCTGATCTCCGCGTGGCCCACCTTGCCGTCCGGGTTCGCCATGCGAAACAACTCGGTCGCACCGAAGGCCTGCTTGTAGAAAGCGATCGCCTCCGCGGCGCCTTTCACGATGAGATAGGGCGTGGCGCTGTGGTAACCGTCCGGAATTGCCTTGATTGCCATGGTTGCGGTCTCCCGTTTGAGTCGGGCGAGAAGCTTACTCCCTCGAGCGTGGCAGGTTAATGACGAGCGCGAGGAAGGCTGAGTTGTCCAGCACTCAGACGGGCACGACACTGGATACCGATGGAGGCGTCCGGTACCGGATCCGGTAGACGAGCACGAGACACGCGAGGAAGGGAACTCCAAAAACCAGCGTCAGGCGAAACGCCGGCGTGAACAGAGTGGTGATCAGCACCGCCGCCATGAGCCCCGCTCCGAGGAGCGTGGTATAGGGGAAGCCGATCATGCGGAATCGCGGCGGCGCCGCGCCGTTGCGCTCGCGCGCGCGACGGAAGTAATAGTGCGTGACGAAGATCATCATCCAGGTGAACAGAGCGCCGAAGGACGAAATCGCGACCATCAGGATGAAGGACGACTGCGGCGCGATCACGCTGAGCACGGTGGCGAGCGCGATGCCGATACTCGAGAGCAGGAGTGAGTTGAGCGGCACGCCGCGACCGCTCAGTGCGCCGAAGCGCCGCGGGGCATAGCCGGCGCGCGCCAGGCTGAACATCATGCGCGTCGTGATGTAGAGCTGGCTGTTCATGGCCGAGAGCGCGGCGATAAGTATCACGAAGTTGAGAATGCCGGCGGCGGCGGGCACGCCCAGCGCGCGCATCACCTTGACGAACGGGCTTTCGTCGACGCCGGCCGCTGTCCACGGCACGATCGCCAGCACCAATGCGAGTGTCAGCAGGTAAAAGAGCACTAGCCGCACGATCGTCGAGCGGAACGCGCGTACCACCGCGACCTCCGGGTGCGCGGCCTCCCCGGCCGCGACCGCGATCATCTCGATGCTGAGGTAGCTGAATATCGCGATGATCACCGCCACCCAGGCGCCCCACACACCGTGAGGAAACAGTCCGCCGTGCGCGAGATAGTTGTGAAAGCCGATCGCCGCAGCGCTGCCAGAGGCCTCCGGCGTCGGCGCCCGCAGCAGCATGTAGCCCGCCAGCGCGATGAACATCACGATGGCCGCGACCTTGATGCCGGAGAACCAGTACTCGACGGCGCCGAAGACGTTGACGCTCAGCGCGTTGACCGTAATGAGCAGCGCCGAGAACGCCACGATCCACAGCCAGCCGGGCGGCGCGGGAAACCAGAAGTGCATGTAGAGCGCCACCGCGGTCACCTCGGTGCCGACCGCGAGCACGATGCAGGTCCAGTAGGCGTAGCGCACCAGAAAGCCCGCGAGCGGGCTCAGGTAGTGCTCGGCGTACGCGCCGAACGATCCCGAAGTCGGGTGCGCGACTGTCATTTCCGTCAGACAGCCCATCAGGAGCAGTGCGACCACGGCGCCGATGGCGTAACTCAACAGCACGCCCGGCCCCGCCAGACTGATGGCGAAGCCGCTGCCGAGGAACAGGCCGGTGCCGATCGCGCCGCCGATGGCGATCATGGTCATGCGGCGCGCGCTCAAGGTGCGCTGCAGGCCGCGCTCGCGCTCGATGATGTGTGCGAAATTGCCGTCGTGATCGCTCATCGGCACCGGAGAGTCTACACTGCGCCCTCGGCTCGGGAAGCTCCGGCACCGTCGAGGCGAACCATGCGGCCAACACTCCTGCGGCAGCGACTGTCACTCTTCATCCTCGTGTCACTCTGCGCAGGCGCTAGCTGCTTCGCGACTGCGGCGGCGCTCGATGCGCTCAGCTCGAAGGATGCGGCCGGCGGCCTGCGTGCCGCGCTCTCGCAGGGTATCGGCACCGCGGTAGCGCAGCTCGGCGCCGCCAACGGTTTCCTCAACGACCCGAAGGTCACGATCCCGCTGCCGCCGGCGCTCGAGAAGGCGGACCGCGCGCTGCGCATGGTCGGCATGAGCGGACAGGCGGACGAGCTCAGGGTGACTATGAACCACGCCGCTGAGCAGGCGGTCGCCCAGGCCAGGCCGGTGCTCGAAGATGCGCTGCGGCACATGACGTTGGCGGATGCCAAGGGAGTCCTCGCCGGCGGGGACGACGCCGGCACGCAATACTTCCGCCGTGCCACCAGCACGCAACTCGCCACGAAGTTCAAGCCGATCGTGGCGGGCGCGACCGCGAGACTCAAGCTCGCATCGCAGTACGATGAGCTCGCCGGCAAGGCGGCACAGTTCGGCCTTGTCTCCGCCGAAGACTCCAACCTCAACGACTATGTCACGGCCAGGGCGCTCGATGGTTTGTTCAGCCGCATCGCCGACGAGGAGCGTGCCATCCGCAAGGACCCGTTGGGCCAGGCGAACTCGCTGATCAAGAAGGCGTTCGGCGCCCTGTAGCAGCGTCGGACCCGGGGCTTGGGATGATCCGCATCCATAATTTTCCTCGCGGCGCGCGTGGCCTGCGCGTCATGTGGCAGTGCGAGGAGCGTAGTCGCGCCGCTGTGCGATCTCAGTAGTTCGCCGCCGCGCGCACCTCGCTCGCGGGCTTGTCGAGATCGGCGAGCAGCTCCGGACCCACGATGGCGAGTGGCGTCGTGCCGTAAGACAGCAGCCGGTCGTGAAAGTCGCGCAGCGACGCCGCCTCGCCCTTGCGGCCCAGGTACTCGGCGAGCAGGTTCTCGATCTGCAGCCTCCCGACCGAGTACGCGATGACATAGCCCGGGCGGGTGGCGATGCCGGCGACCGCAGCCTCGGCCTGCTCTTTGGTGAAGCCGGTCTCGGCCGCGAAGAACTGCACTGCGTGCTCGTAGGTCCACTCGCCGCTCGCGAGCTTCGGATCCACGACCGCGCGCGCGCCGCGCACCCGCTCCCAGCGGGCGACGTCCAGCCTGCCGTCGAGATCGTCACCGTACAGCCCGAGCCGCACGAACATCTCCTCGCCGTAAAAGGCCCAGCCTTCGGCAAACACGCTGCTGAACTGGATCCGGCGGACGAAGTCCGTATGGCGCTTGGCGATCGACAGTTGCATGAAGTGGCCCGGCAACGCCTCGTGCGCCGCGGTGGAGAGAATGCGGTCGCGATCGAAATCCTCGTTCATGTCGAGCCTTGCGGCGGCCTCGGCCAGCGACTTCGGCGGGGTGATGTAGTAGTAGCCGGTCGTCGACAGCGAGAACAGGCGCGGCGGATTCATCGAAGCGCCGGGCGAGACCGGCTGCAGGAACGCCGGAGTCTCGAGGATCTGCATGGTGCCGAGCCACGTGGGGATCGTGACGATGTTCTGATCGGTCACGAACTTGCGCAGCTGCGCAATGCAGTCCCGGTAGTAATCGATGAGGGCCGCGCCACCGGGCGCGAGGCCGCCGCCGCTCGGCGCACCGAGCGCGACGCCGCGGCTCTGCGCCAGGTGTCGCAGCCAGGCCTCCTCCGCCCAGCCGTGCGCGAGCTCATCGTGCGCGATGCGCTCGACGTCGCTCGAGTCGAAGGGCAGCAGCTGCTCCTCTTTCAGCATGCGGTCGTAGGCGGCGCGCCCCATGGCGTAGTTCTCCGGCCACGACGCCACGTGGGCCTCGATGTACTGCCTGGCCCGCGCGATCGCCGCCAGCGTCGCATCGCGCGCTCTCAGCAGCGCGGCGTACTCCCTGGAGTGCGCGCCGAGCTGAGTGCGCGCCGCTTCGGTGAGCGCGCCCTTGAGGAAGTCGGGAGCGCCCGCGAGCTCTTTCGCTCCGACGACTCCGTAAAGGTGGCCCGGAGTGGTCACGAGCCTCTCGGCGGCCACGATGTAGGCCGGGGCCCCGGCCAGGCGCCTGGCGATGTCCGCCCAGGCACGCTTGAGGTCCGCCGCGGTGGCGCCGTCCTGGCCGACTACCGGCAGATGCTCGAACTGCACGAATACGACGCCGACGATGCTGTTGGCGCCGTCGGCGTAGTCCTTGCGATCGGTCTGATAGATGAGCAGCTCGTTGAGGCTTGCGGCGAGCCGCGCGCGCAGCAGCGCGGCATCGTCCCGGTCGACGAGCGCGGTACGCGCATCGAACCCGGCGGCGATCGATTCCAGGCGGCTCTGCCATTCGCGCAGACGCTGCACGTGAGCCGCGCGAAACGCCTCGCTGGGCGATTGCAGCTCGCCGTCGTGACCGGCGATGCCGAGGTAGGTCGCAGTCATCGGGTACACGGCGGCGGTCGTGTAGGTAATGTCCTGCGCCAGGCTCACCAGCGCCTCGTGCGATGGTTGCGCGCGCGCCGCGCCGGCGGCCAGTGTCAGAATCGCCGTCACCCCGAGGGTGCGTGCTGCGTTCATGGAGCTCCCTGTTGATGCGTCGGCGGCGCGAGATGCGCGCCGATCATCATAAGACGATCGGTGAGATCCGCCAGGGCAAAGCCCCGGGCGTGCGCTCAGGTGCGCCGGGCGGCGCGCCGCCGGGCAAGCACAGCGAGCAGAGCACCGCCGGCGAGCAGCATGATCCAGTCCGGCGCGCCACCGCCACCGCCGCCCCCGCCGCTGCTCGGTGCCGCGACAATGGTCAGCGTCGCGGACCCCATGCTGTTGCGATCGGCCGCCGAGACCGCCGTAACAGTTACGGTCGCCGGCGAGGGCACGCTCGCGGGAGCCGAATAGACTCCCGCCGAGGTGATGGTGCCGACGGTCGCATTGCCGCCGGCGACGCCATTTACCTGCCAGGTGACCGTCGCGTTGGCCGTGTTCGCGAGCGTCGCGCTCAGAGTTGCCGTGCCCCCCACCTGGACACTGTCGGTCGCCGGGCACACCTCGACCAGAATCCCGGGGGCTACGGTCGAGCAGGCACTCTGACCGGCGCTCGCAGGCGCGGTCGTAGTCGCGGATCGCGGCGTGATGACCACGTCAGCCGTATCGGTATGGCCGGCGTCGTCGGTCACCGTAAGCGCGACGGTGCCAACACCGCAGGAGGGCGCTGTGACAGACGCCTTGGAGGTCGCACCGCCGGTGATGCTCAGCGTGAGTCCGCCGCTCACCGGGCTCCATTGATAGCCGCTCACGCTGCGGCCGTTGGCGGCGCCGCTGCCGCTGCCGTCGAGCGTGAGGCTCTGGCCCGCCGACACGCTCACGGGCACGGCGACGGCGGCGATCGGACGCAGTGCCGCCGTGAGCGCGCCCGGGGCGTTCGCCATCCCCGCGCCGCAGGTCTGATCGTCCCGCGTGCAGATGCACTCACTCTGCTGCACATCGCTGGCGCTCGCGGGTACGTGGCACATCTGCGGCTGGGCACCGGTCGCATCGAGCGAGCTCTGCGGATAGGGCTGCGAGCCCTCTTTCAGCCTTGTGATCAGCTGACAGGAGTTGAGGCTGGTGTTGACCGAGGACATGAGCGCCGCTACACCCGAGACCACCGGCGCGGAGAAACTCGTGCCGATGTTGTAATCGCGGTACTGCCCGGAGCTGATGGTGCAGCCGGCGTAGCTGCCGGTGGTCGCATCGCAGTAGTAAAGGCCGGTGTAGTCGTTGGCATCGGGCGTCGCGGGACCCATCACGCTCAAGTTCGTGGTCGTGGTCATCGAGTAGACGCAGGCCGACTCGGCGGTCGTGAACGAGTTACCGCAGTTTCCCGCCGGCGCGCCCAGCGCGACCTCGGGGCCTAAGCTGCTGTAGCCGACTTTGGTTCCGGCCTGGCGCAGCCCCGCTACGCCGGCCACGCCCGGGCAGTTGGCCGGCGCGTCCACCGGACCCCCTTCGTTGCCGGCGGACACGATCACGAGCACGCCGAGCGCGGTGAGCTGGCCAATGGCTTCCTCGTAGCTCGCCAGACAACTGCCGGCACCGCCGAGGCTCATATTGATGATCTTGGCGGGATTCGGGTTGTTGGGCGCGCCGCTCACCGCGATCCCGCCCGCCCACAGCATCGCCGCGATGATGTCGGAATCCAGGCCGCCGCATTTGCCGAGCGCGCGGACCGGCAGGATCAGCGGTCCCCAGGTGAGCCCTGCGACTCCGACGCCGTTGTTGGTAATCGCGCCGAGAATGCCGGCCACGCGCGTGCCGTGCCAGGAGCTCGGCATGGCGGTCGCCTTGCTGCATTCGCTCGGGTGGCTGGTGATGTCGGAGCTGGTGATCCAGTCGCCGGGGTCGGCCGCGCCCGCCCCGGGACATGCACCACCGTTCGCCACGAAGAGATCGGAGATGAAGCAGTAGCCCGGGAGCAGCCGGCTCGTGAGATCCGGGTGATCGGGCCGCACACCGGTATCGATGTCGGCGATCACCAGGCTCGCGCTCCCGGTCGTGGTGCTCCAGGCGTCGAGTGCATCGACCGCGCTCGGGGTTGCGGCGGCTGTCTGCAGATACCACTGCTCGGCGTACAGCGGATCGTTCGGCGCGCCGTGGATGTAGCGACGCGCGTCGGGCACCGCGTACTCGACCTCGGGGTCCGAGCCCAACCGCGCGAGCGTCGCCGCGGCCGATTCTCCCGCCGCCGCCTCGACCTGCACGGCGTGGAGCAAAGCCGTGATCGGGCGATGCGCCACCAGCCGCGCGCTACTGCGAACCGCGAGCGCGGCGACGCGCTCCCGCGGATCGTTCGGCGCGGCGGCACCGGCCGACGCGGCGCCGGAGCGCAGCTTGATGATGAGGTGCTGCGCCACCATCGCGGGCGCGCCGTGCGGACGCGTGCGCACCGGGTTCAGCTCTGCGGCGGGCACGGCCGCGCCAGCCATCGCGGCCAGCAACCAGCCCCACGCGAGCGAGCGCATCAGCACACTTCTGCGAGCGATAACCATCAGTCATTTTTAATGAAAGTCACCGGGGCGCGAAAGCTGTCGGCCCGCCACGACAACAGGTTCGCGCGTTGCGCCCGCAGGGGTTTTCCGATTTGCGATGCGCGTCACACAAGTGACCGGCCGATTGCTCGGGCGTTGCCAGCCGGGACGGCCGCCGGGCTTCGGTCGGGCGCGTGATATTCTCGCCGCGGCCAGGTTCTCCGCGGGGTTGGCCGTGATCAACTACTTCAGAATGCTCACCCGGCCGCAGCTGCACGCCTATCTGGCCGCGCTCGGCGGCTGGTCGCTCGATGCGCTCGATTTCTTCGTTTTCGTGTTCTGCCTGAGCGCGATCAGCACCGAGTTCCATACCACCATCAAGGCGGTATCCGCAGGCGTCTTCCTCACGCTGGCGTGCCGCCCACTCGGGGCGCTGGTGTTCGGCTGGCTCGCGGAGAAGTACGGACGTCGCCCCGTCCTGATGCTGAATGTCGTGAGCTATTCCGTGGTGCAGCTCGCCACGGCGTTTGCGCCTAACCTGGCGACGCTGCTGGCGCTGCGCGCGCTATTCGGCTTCGCCATGGGCGGCGAGTGGGGCGTCGGCGCCGCGCTCGCGCTCGAGACGCTGCCGGCGAGAGGCCGGGGATTCTTCTCGGGCCTGCTGCAGGAAGGGTACGTACTCGGCTACCTGCTCGCGTCGCTGATGTTCGCGCTGCTGTTCGTGCACCTCGGCTGGCGCGGCATGTTCATCATCAGCTCGGCCTCGGCGCTGCTGGTGTTGTACATCCGCTTCGGAGTTCAGGAATCGCCCGCCTGGACGGCGGGCAAGGCCCCGCACCGCGCTTCCGCCGCCGAGATCTGGGGCGCGGTGACCAGTTACTTCCCGACGCTCCTTTACCTCGTGGTGCTGATGGCGTGCTTCAACGCCTTCTCCCACGGCTCGCAGGACCTGTATCCGACCTTCCTGCAAAAGCAGCATGGGTTCCCGGCGAGCCTGACCGGCAGCATCGCGATCGTCATGAACGTCGGGGCGCTGCTGGGCGGAATCTGCTTCGGCGCGCTGTCCGAACGCATCGGCCGCAAACGCGCCATCGTGCTGGCCGCCGCCCTGTCTCTTCCCATGATCCCACTGTGGGCGTACTCGCAGACGGCGGTCATGCTGGCGATCGGCGGCTTTCTCATGCAGTTCATGGTGCAGGGGGCGTGGGGCATCGTGCCGGCGCATCTCAACGAGCTCTCGCCTGCCTCGGTGCGCGCCATCCTGCCGGGCTTCGCCTACCAGCTCGGCAACCTCGCGATGTCGAAGATGGCGCCTTTTCAGTCCGGCTTCGCCGAAGCGCACGGTAATGACTATGCGCACATCCTCGCCTTGACGCTGGCGGTCGTGGCCGTGGCGCTGATCGTGGTCACTTCGTTCGGCCCCGAGGCGCGCGCGACGGAGCTCAAGGTGGGGTGAGCGGCTCGCGCAGCTCGAGTGTCAGAAATACGCTGTTGGGATCGGGCCGGTAATCGCCAAACGGTGTGCAATCCCTGAAGCCGAAGCGCCGATAGAGGTTACGAGCGGGCTCGAAGTAATCCCAGGAGCCGGTCTCGAGGCTGAGGCGCCTCAAGCCCATGCCGCGCGCCGCGGCGACGATGTGGCTGAGCAGCGCCGTGGCTACCCCGCGCCGCCGGGCCTCCTCGGCGGTGTACATGGATTTCACCTCGCCGTGACCGCCAGAGAGGAGCTTCAGCGCCGCCACACCGAGTAAAGCCCCGGCATCCCAGGCGGCGAAAAAGCTGACGTCGGCCGACCGCAATTGGTCGACATCGAGGGCGTGCGCGCTCCCCGGAGCGGTCTGCGCCCGTGCCCTCGACACGTGGCGCTCGAGAAGTGCGCGGACCCGGAGATCGTCCAGGTCGCCATCACCGATCAGCACAAAGGTCGACCTCCTGTCATTCGCACCTGAGATCAGAGACCTGTGACCATTCTCCGCTGGCGGAACGTCCGAATCGAGACAGCGGTCACCGGCTCGCAGCCCCTGGCCGCGTAAAGTGCTTGCGGCTCCGGGGCTTGCGCTTCCGGAGCCATCCGCGGGCGCCTGGAACGGCGCCTTGGGCACGCCCCGCCATAGGGCACGCAGGTCAGGGAGGACGCTTGGCGCCAGGATTGGCAACGCAGCGCGACTTAGCGCTCGAGTCGGCGCGGGCACGCATCGCGCGCCTGTCGGCGCTGCCGCTGCTCGACCCGCGACTGCCGCAAGTGCTCGCGCAAAGGGACGTGGACATTCAGTATCGGCAGCTGCGCGAGCTGCTGCGGGTCGATCCCGCGCTCGCAGTGCGCGTTCTCAAGGTCGCCAACTCCGCGTTCTTCGGCTCACGCTCGATCACCTCGATCGATCGCGCGCTTGCGGTGCTCGGCGCCGTGGCGGTCGCCGGTATCGCCATGGCGGCGCGCTTCGACGGCAGCATCGCTCCCGCCTGCACGGAATCGGGAAGACTCCAGCACCTGCGCCGTCACAGCCTGATGACGGCAGTTGCCGCCAAGCGGATCGTAGCGCGCACCGAGGGCGTGTGGGATGGCGAAGGCGCGTTCGTTCTCGGGCTGCTCCACGACCTCGGCTGGCTGGTACATGTGCAGATCGAGCGCGAGCGCCGGCTGCGGCCTCCCGAGGCCGTGACCTCGACGCCCACGGCTGAGCTCGCGGAGCACGCCCTGCTGAGCGCCGCACTGTTTGCGCATTGGCAATTGCCGGCGCAGTTCATCGATGCGGCGCGCGATCATCATGCCGTGCCCGAGGCAGGGCCGGCGTCGGTGGGCAGCGCGCTGCTGGCAGTGGCCGAACAGTGCGCCCTGCACGGCGGGGACGCGTTCGGCACGGACGTCCGGCCGCCGGACTCGCAGCTGCCGCTCGCAATGTTCGAAATCACGGAGGCAGATCTGCCGCAGCTGGGAGCCCAGTGTGCCGCGGAGGCGGCTCTCCTCGACGGCCTGGTGAACTGAAATGGCAAAAAGCGAAAGTCAAATCCTCCGCCTGCTCGATCACGAGCTGACGAGCGTGCCCCCCGACGAGGCACCGGCGCGCGATCGGCTCACAGGCATGCTCAGTCGCGAGGCGCTGCTCGCCCGCCTGGAGCAGACCATCGCCAGAGCGGCGGCGCGGCCGCGCAGCGGCTTCGCGCTGCTGTTCCTCGACCTCGACCGGTTCAAGCTCGTGAACCATGCCTATGGTCACGAGGCCGGAGACCAGCTGCTGCGGCAGGTCGGCGAGCGAATCCGCACCGCCAGCCGCGCGACCGACGCGGTACTGCCGGCCACGCGCGGCAACGCCGCCGCGCGGCTCGGAAGTGACGAGTTCGCCGTGGTGCTCGAGCACCTGTCGCGCCCCGAGGAAGCGCTGGCCGTCGCGGAGCGCCTGCTGACAGCGCTCGCGGCCGATTACTGGATCCAGGGGACGCGCGTCACGGTCTCGGCCAGCATCGGCATCGTGCACAGCGACGGCGGCTATCGCCACGCCAGCGACCTGCTGCGCGATGCCGACGCCGCAGTCTATGCCGCCAAGGCGGCGGGCCGCGGTCGCCATAAAGTGTTCGAACCGTCGATGAGTCAGCGGATCCGCCTGCGCGTCGACACCGAGCGCGAGCTGCGCAACGCCATCGATACCGAGCAGCTCGCGCTCGTCTACCAGCCCATCGTGAGCCTGCAGACCGGCGCCGTCGTCGGCATCGAAGCGCTGGTGCGCTGGCAGCACCCGACCAAGGGCATGATAGCGCCGGCCGAGTTCCTGCCGATTGCAGTGGAGAGCGGGCTGATCAAGCCGATCGGCGAGTGGGTCACTCAGAAGGCCTGCCGCGACTTCGCCAGGCTGCAGCGACAGATGGGCGCGGCGGCGCCCGAGTTCGTGAGCGTCAATTGCTCACGCCGGCAGCTCGGCGATCCGGAGCTGCCGGCCAAACTCACCGCAATGCTCAGTGACGCCGCGCTCGAGCCGCGCCACCTGCACCTGGAGATCACTGAGAGCGAGCTGGTGATGGACTTCGCCGTGGCGAAGCAGACGCTCGACGCCATCAAGGGGCTCGGGGTAGCGCTGTCCGTGGACGACTTCGGAACCGGCTATTCCTCGCTCGCCAGCCTGCACGAGTTCCCGATCGACATCTTCAAGCTCGACCGGTCCTTCATGGCCTCGAGCATGCGCAGCGCGCAGGGACCGGCCCTAGTCGCGGTCGCGCACGCCATGATTCTGCTCGCTCGCAACATCAACGTAAAAGTGATTGCCGAGGGCGTCGAGACGGCTGAACAGCTCGCGCTGCTACAGTCCCTGCAGTGCGACATGGCCCAGGGCTACTTCCTCGGCCGCCCCATGCCGATCGAAGCCGTAGCGGCTCACCGGGTGCCCGTCCAGGTACACGGCGAGCCCTGAGGCAAGTTGTGTAGGCCCTGAGGCGAGCTCTGCAGTTGAAATCGTGTCAGCCGCCGCCGTTGGCGCGCAACTGCTTCAGGGCCTGCTCGAAGATCCGGATGTTCTCCGGGGAGTCCTCGACCGACGCGGCCTTCTCCGACGGGATCTTCGTCAGCATGGCCAGCTTGATCCGGCCGGCGAGCCCGAATTCCTGGGCCGCTTGTTTGTAAAAGTCATTCAGCTTGGCTGCCATGGTAGTGCTTCCTGAAGCTCTAGCTCGTTAAGCCTGTCCGGCGTCAGCTGCCAGCTTGGACAGCTCTTCGATGGCCGCATGAACACCCTTCATGCTATCGCCGAATTGCCCGATCTCGTCCGGTCCGGAGATATCGACCGACAGGCCGTCGATGTCAGCCCGGGCCAGCCGGTCGGAGACCGCCTTCAGCCGCCCGAGGCGCTGAAGAATGTTGCGTACCGTCAGGAATCCCACGAGCCCGAGGCCCGCGAGCAGGCCGCCGCTCAGGGCGAGCGCCAGATTGCGGCCGTCCGCCACGGCACGCTTTTGCGCTGCCACCGAAGCTGCGACGTCGTCGTTGAGCCGCTTGACCACCTGGTCGAAGAGGTTGGTGGGCGCGCGATCCTGGCCGCGAACCATCTTGTCGGCGGCCTTGAAATCGAAGCCGCCGCTCACGTAAGCCTCATAGGCCGCCTGGTATTTGTCGCCCACGCTCTTGTGGGCGGCCAGGAACTGATTGAGCAGCTCGCGGACCTCGGCGTCCTGCGCGGCGACCGCCAGTGCAGCGGCGCCGCTGCGCACGTCCGACTCCTCGTCGTGGAACTGCTTGGTGTACTTGGCCAGGTCGTCGGGCGTGTGGCCGCGGAGCAGAATGTCCTTCCACTCCTGCACTTGCTTCTTGAAGCTGACCTGGATGACCCGCGCCATCTCGGCCTGGCGCACCTGCTGTGCGAGCAGCGCGTCGTAGCCGGCGGACACGGTCCTGGTCTGTGCGAGCAGGGAGAAGCCGAGGAGCACGAACAGCGTGACGACCCCGCAAAAGAACAGAATGAGTTTCGTTGAGATCTTCATAAGCCGGCACGCCTCCGATGCGCACTTCGCGTAAACCGAGCTATCGGCTCAGCCCGCCACTTCTTGAACAAACGCGGTGCCGGCGCTGAAAAACCGCCGACCCGTTCCGGATCTGAGTCGCGCAATTGCCGCTGCCCGAGCTCAGAATTAAAAAAACGAGCCCGCCGCTACGGGCGGCGCCCCCGAAATCCCGGGACACCGCGGCTATAGCGGCAGAGGCATCCCGGACTTTAGTGATCACGCTTCAGGCAGTGGCATTGAGCAGCCGCCCGATGCGCGGCCCGGCGGATCCCGCACCGTGATGCCCGTGAGGTCCGTGAACGGCGCTGGAGCCGCTAAGCGCCGCGCTCGCCGCCGACGCCCCGGCACCGGACGCGGTAGACGCGGCGGCGCTGCCCGCCTGCTGCAGCGCGTGCAGCAACGTGTTGACGAAACTCGCGGCGCCGCAGGCCGCGGCCGCCAAGGGGCTCTTGCCGGCTATCCGGCTTACCAGGCTCGAAGGGCTCAAAACGCTCGAGAGGGACACCTGCTGTGACTCCCTGGGTGTTCAATGCGTCCGGGCAGGGAGCGCGCCGGGAAAGTGCGCGACCAACTTCGGCCAGAGTTTGCCGCCGAGCCGCAGCGGCCCGGCAAAGCCTTGCCGATTCGGGCGCACCAGCCGCGGCAGTGGCGCTCGCTCGACGGGGATCGGGTGCCGCAACATCAGTACGTACTCCGCTGATTCCGTTCGCTATCCGGGCTTCATTGCGGACCGTTCCTCCGCCGGCAAGCCGCCGGTAAGCACGCGAAGAAGGTGCAAACGCGGTGCCACGTCGTGTTACGCGGTTCACGAAATTGCAACAGAGGTGGTGGCGTCCGCGCGCAGCGCGCGCCGATCGATCCGCGCGCGTTGATACACAATTGCAAGAGCTGTCGCATGCGTCTCCTGCAATTTTCCGCAACACGGGTGTCGCCGCGCTGTAACAAACCCGCTCTATGGTCCGTGGCTCGGCGCGCGTGCGTTGCACCGCGCCGCTACCACCAACTCAAGCGAGAACAGCCATGACCATCAAGCATCTCGGGGCAGCTGCCGTGAGTCTGCTCCTGTTCACCGCCGTGCCTGCCGTCCGTGCGGATGACGGCGTCGGCCGCGAGATCAAGCACGTGCTACTGATCAGTGTCGACGGCCTGCACGCGCTCGACCTGACGAACTACGTCGCTGCCCACCCGGATTCGACCCTGGCGTCACTCAGCCGCCATGGCGTGACCTACACCAACGCATCCACCTCGACCCCATCGGACTCGTTCCCGGGACTCGCCGCACTGGTCACGGGAGGATCGCCGATTACGACCGGATTCTGGTACGACGTCAGCTGGAATCGAGCGCTGTCGCCGCAAATGCTCGGCAACCCGGATATGGGCACGACGGGCGGAACCTGCCCCGAAACGATCGGTGCCATCGTCGAGCTCGACGAAGGGGCAGACGCCCAGCTCACCCAACTTGACGGCGGCGGCGGCATCAATCCGGCTTACCTGCCACGCGATCCCAACAACAATTGCCGGCCGGTTTTCCCCCACGACTATCTGCATGTCAACACCATCTTCGAGGTCGTCAAAGCGCACGGCGGACGTACTGCCTGGACCGACAAGCATCCGACGTACGAGTGGACCAACGGACCCAGCGGGCACGGCGTCGATGACTTCTACGGCCCGGAGATCAACTCCATACCGGTCGCCTTACCGCAGTTCCCCGGGTGCTCGCCCGTGAACTTCGCCGATCCCACGCCCGATGACGGCTGGACCACCAGCTTCGCGAATATCGAGTGCTACGACTCGTTACACGTGCGAGCGGTGCTCAACCAGATCGACGGTTACACGCACGACCGCTCGAAGTGGGTGGGTGTCCCGGCCGTGTTCGGCACCAACTTCCAGGCCGTGAGCGTGGGTCAGAAGCTCAAGGCGGATCCCGTGACCGGAGTCACCGGCGGCTACAAGGACGTGCTGGGAACGCCCGGGCCGGGACTGGCCGGGGAGCTCGATTTCGTGGACCGCTCACTCGGCAGCATGGTGGAGGAACTGAGGAAAGAGCATCTCGCCGATTCGACGCTGATCATCATCGCCGCCAAGCATGGGCAGTCGCCGATCGACTTGAGCAAGCGCCGGGGAATCGGCGGCGGGCAGCCGGCGGCCCTGATCGGCTCGCCCGAAGCTTTCGACATCTCCGACGACGGCTCGCTCATCTGGCTGACCGACCCCTCGCTCACTCCCTCGGTCGTGAGCCTCCTCAGCACGACGGCGAGCCAGCAGGCGCTCGGCATCCAGGAGATCTTTGCGGGACCCTCACTGCGCAACAAGTTCAATGATCCCAGGAAAGATCCGCGCACCCCGGACATCATCCTCAAGGTCGACACCGGGGTGATATTCACCGGCGGCAGCAAGATAGCCGAGCACGGCGGCTTCAACGAGGACGACGTGCACACGGCGCTGCTCGTCTCGCACGTTGATCTCGATCCGCGTATGGTCAAAGCCGCGGTCTCGAACCAGCAGATCGCGCCGACGATCGTCAAGGCACTGGGCGCCGACCCCGGGGAGCTCGAGGCGGTCCGCCAGGAGCGAATCCACGTGCTGCCTTTCCTGTTCCGCGAAGACTGAGGAGACGCAACCCGTCGGGGTCCTGCTACCGCGGGATCCCGGCGGGGAGCCGCGGCGTGTTCCAGGGCGAGGTCACACGCTGGCGATTGAGCGTCGTCGGGACCGGACCGTTGATCTCTCACAAGCCGCAGTCGCTCAGTCCCGGGTGATCATCGGGCCGGCGGCCGAGGGGCCAGCGAAATTTGCGATCCTTCTCCGCAATCGGCAGGTCGTTGATGCTGGCGAAGCGACGCCGCATCAGGCCCTCTTCAGTGAACTCCCAATTCTCATTGCCGTAGCTGCGGCACCAGTTGCCCGAGTCGTCGTGCCATTCGTACGCGAAGCGCACCGCGATGCGGCTGCCCGCACAGGCCCATAGCTCCTTGATGAGCCGGTAGTCGAGCTCCTTCGCCCACTTGCGCTGCAGGAACGCCCGCACCTGCTCACGCCCCACCGGGAACTCCGCGCGATTCCGCCACTGTGTGTCCTCGGTATAGACCTGCACGACCCGGTCCGGGTCGCGGCTGTTCCAGGCGTCTTCCGCCATGCGCACCTTTTGCGTGGCGGATTCCACGGTAAACGGAGGAACAGGCGGGCGCGATGGCATGGCGATCTCCTCTCTCTAATGTCCGGATCTCCCGACCCAGACGTTGCGCAGCGACTCAATCGTCAGTCACGCAGGCAGGATAATCTGCGGCGGCGCGCGGCGCTGCGAGGCCCGCCCGAGTGTGTAGTAAAGAATGCCCGGCACTATAAGACCCACAATCCAGGAGACGTCGACGCCGCCGAGTGGCTCGACCAGCGGACCGGTATAGAAGGCGGTGGAGAGGAACGGGATCTGCACCAGGATCCCGATCAGGTAGATCACGATGCCGGTGGCATTCCACCGACCGTAGCGTCCGTCGGGATCGGATAGCGCCGGCACATCGTAGCGCGAGCGCGTGAAGCAATAGTAGTCGATCAGATTGATCGCGCTCCACGGCGTAAAGACCGCGAGCAGACAGAGAATGAAGGCCTCGAATCCCTTGAGGAAGGAATGACGACCGGCCAGTGCGAGCAGTGCCGAAACGCCGACCATGAGGACAATGTAGAAGAAGCGGTGTCGCATCGAGACGCGCACGCCGTGGCGAAGTCCACTCACCATTGTCGCCATCGACATGAAGCTGCCATAGGCGTTCAGCGAGGTCACCGTCACCTTGCCGAAAGCGATGCTGAAGTACAGCAGGCTCGAGACCGCGCCGGCCGAGCCGAGACCGACGATGTAGCCCACCTCGTGATGCTCGAAGTGCTTGCCCGCCAGAGCTGCGGCGAATACCCCGAAGGTCATGGAAATTTGCGAGCCGATGACCGATCCCAATCCGACCGCGGCGAATACCTTGGCCACGGACGTGTCGCGCGGCAGGTAGCGGGAGTAATCCGCGACGTACGGACCGTAGGCGATCTGCCAGGACGCAGACAGGGACATCGCCAGCAGGAATTGGCTGAGCGAAAAATGGCGCTCGGCCAACAGAGCGGCAATGCTGTGGGTCGCAAACAGCCTGGTGAACATGTAGGCGAAGGCGATCAGGCCCGCGATGCTCGCTATCCGCCCGAGCATGTGGATGAACCGGTAGCCCAACAACGTCACGACGACGATAAAGCCGGTGAAGATTGCAATCCCGACACCGTCATCGACATCGAGCAGTCGTCCGATGGCCTGCCCGGCCAGCACGCAGCCGCTGGCGGAAAAGCCGATGTACATCAGGCACACCGCTACGATCGGTATGATGGCGCCATAGATCCCGAACTGAACGCGGCTGGAAATCATCTGCGGCAAACCGAGCTGCGGTCCCTGCGCCGCATGCAGCGCCATTACCGCACCGCCGATCAGCTGGCCAGGCAAGAGCGCGATCAACGACCAGAACACGTCGCCGCCGAATACCACGGCGAGCGCTCCGGTTACGACGGCAGTAATCTGCAGGTTGGCAGCCAGCCACAGCGTGAACTGGCTCGCCAGCGCGCCATGTCGCTCCGCGTCCGGAACATAGTCGATCGAGCGGACTTCGATTGCGGCCGGCAGCGAGCCGCGTGCGCTCGAATCTGACATCGCCAATGAGCGGCGTCGGCCGGCGGGCCGTCGACTACGCCTTGTCCGCCTTCAGTCCGGCGGATTTGTAAGGCACCCCGCACCCGCCAATGCCGCAGTAGCCGTCCGGATTCTTCGCGAGGTACTGCTGGTGATAATCCTCCGCGTAGAAAAACTCCGGGGCGTCGCGAATCTCGGTGGTGATCACCCCGCGCCCGGCGGCCGTGAGGCCCGCCTGGTAGATGAGCCGCGACTCCTCAGCGGCCGCACGCTGCCCCTCGTCCTGTGCGTAGATCGCCGAGCGGTACTGCGTGCCGACGTCATTTCCCTGGCGCATGCCCTGGGTCGGATCGTGCGATTCCCAGAAAGCTTTCAACAGCTGCTCGTACCCGATCTTCTTCGGGTCGTAAATCACGCGCACCACCTCGGCGTGCCCGGTCTCACCGGTGCAGACTTCTTCGTAAGTGGGATTTGACGTGAAGCCGCCCGCGTAGCCCACGGCCGTCGAATAGACCCCGGGCAGCTCCCAGAAGAGCCGCTCCGCGCCCCAGAAGCAGCCGAGCGCGAACACCGCCTCGCGCAGCCCCGCGGGGAACGGCGGGACCGTGCGATGCCCGTTGACGAAATGAACCTCGCGGACCTTCATCGGCGTGCTGCGTCCGGGCAGGGCATCCCCCCGCGCGGGCATGTCCAGTCTCTTGCGTGCCAGGGCCATGGGAACCTCCATTTCACTGCCCTGCAGTTTGGGGACATCGGTGCAGTGACTCAAGCCCCTGTGAGCCCCGTGCTAAGCTCGCCCGCATGGGTATCAGTCAGCCGCAGAATCTGACCACGCCGCCGATCGAGAAGCTGCGTCCCTACGGGATCCGGGTCAGCCTGCCCCCGGGGGATCCGTTCCGTAAGCTCCTCGGTCCCGAGTGGCAGCGCCTGCACTGGTTCCCGACGCCGGTCGAGCGCGATGCGGCGCTCACCGAGATGAGCCGGCGACACGAGTACTCGCGCGCCGGCGATAAACCCGCGCTGGTATTCAAGAAGATCGAGAAGCTCGCCGAGAGTCGCGGGCTCTAGTTTATTGGCAAAAGTCGTCTGCGGCGTTTTTGCGGACAGCGTCTGCGTTTCCGGCCGCGAAAGGTGCGACTTTCGCGGCCTGCGCCAGCGAGGCCGGCTGTACTGGTTCCGCCACGCAACAGCTGCGGCGGCAGCCCTGCCCGCCGTAGCTGCCGAACCCCCGCCTCACCTGTTACCTTGCAAGTCGCGCTGCCGCCCGCGCCTCGAGGAGAACGTCATGGCCAGCCCCGAAAAGAAGGACCCCGCGAGCTACCCCTACGACACGCACCTCGACATCAAGTTCGCGCCTCTCTCCGTGGTGGACGTCCCGGCGCTGGTCGCTCAAGTCGGGCACCCCTGGTACAACCAGACGCTCTGCCGGGTGAACGACTCGGTCATACGCCTCGGCGTCTTCAAGCCGGGCGAGTACCACTGGCACAAGCATGACAAGGACGACGAGTTTTTCTTCGTGCTCGAGGGGCGATTCATCGTCGATCTGGAAGGCCGCTCGATCGAGCTGAAGCCCCGGGAAGGCTTGGTAGTTCCGAAGGGCGTCCTGCACCGCACGCGCGCGCCTGAGCGCACGGTGATCCTCATGGCGGAGACCGCCGCGATCGTCCCGACCGGCGACGCATGACCGCGGAGACCGGCGAGCTGATCGTACGCCCCGTAACGGCGGCCGACTTCGCGCAGTGGCTGCCGCTCTGGGAGGGGTACAACGCCTTCTATGGCCGCGCGGGCCCGACGGCCCTGCCCGCCGAGATTAGCTGGACGACCTGGCTGCGCTTCCTCGACGCCGCCGAGCCGGTGTACGCACTGGTCGCCGAGCGCGCCGGACAGCTCCTCGGGCTCACCCACTACCTGTTTCATCGCAGCACGATCCGCATCGAGCTCGTCTGCTACCTGCAGGACCTCTACACGGCCGAGAGCGCACGCGGCTCCGGGATCGGCCGGGCGCTGATCGGCGCAGTCGCCGAACGGGCGAGAGCGGCGGGCACCACCCGCCTCTACTGGCTGACGCACGAAACCAATCACACCGCAATGCGGCTCTACGACGCCGTCGCGAAGCGCTCGGGATTCATCGTCTACCGCAGGGAGCTGTAGATTTCCGCCCGCGGCCGGTACCGCGGATCAGAACGTCCGTCCGAGGAACAGGTAGAAAGCCTGGTTGCCGTGCTGGTCGAAACCCGCGGCGATATACAGCGGTCCGAGCAGCGTATCCATACCGAGGAATATGCTGGCGTCCTTCTGCGTGTTGCCGAAGCTCACAGCGGCGCGGCTCTGCCAGACATTGCCCGCCTCGAGCGAGGCGCCCAGGTAAGTCGGCACGTCGAAGTAGCCGGGGCCGCCGCGGCCGATCTGCCGGTAGTAAAGGACGCGCGCGATGCCGAAGTTGGGTCCGAGGAGTGAATTCGCGCGCAGCCCCGAAAGATTCAGAAAGCCCCCGAGCGGATACTGCAGGTTGAGGTCGGTGACGTTCGCCTGCAGCGTCGTGCCGCCCGCGGCGGAGAACGAGAAGGTGTCGCGGCCGAAGGAGTATGCGCCGAGGTACCTGGCCGTGACCTGGTCCGAATACTGCCCGAGGCCGGTCGCGTCGCGATTGGCGCTCCACTGCAGCGTCGCCTGCTGGCCGCTGTGCGGGAAATTGATGTCATCGAGCCGGTCGTAGGTGAAGCGCGCGAAGTAATTGATCAGGTTGAAGGGCGTGAAACTTTGCACCGGCAGGTTCGGGTCGGTCGGGTCGCCGATTTCGAGCACGTAGTGGCCCTGCTGCCGCTGCGCGCCGATGCGCGCCTCGCCCCAGTTGCCGAGCTGGTAGCCGAAGTCGGACCCGTATTGGAACGTGTGCAGGCGATACTCCGCCTCGAGGCTCTGCCCGCGGAGCACGTACACCTCGCGCGCCTGGTCCGACACGTGCGGCATCACGAACCAGCCGGAGAACTGCGCGAGCGGCAGGAACAGCTCCGTCGAAGCGAGCGAGGTGGTCCCGCCCTGGAGGTCCGTGACCCACTCGCCGGCGTTGCGCGTGATGTCGGACATGACGAAGCGCACGGCGGCTGCGTAGGTGGCATGCCCCTCGAAATCGTCCTGGAGACTTAAGCCGAAGCGCAGGTAGTTCGGGCCCATCGAGCTCGGGTGCGCATCGAGCGCCAGCCCGTAGTAGTTCTCGTGTTCTACCACGCGATAGTCGAGCGTATCGAGACCGCCGAGGCCGTAGAGCGCGGTCACCCGCCGCGCGACCGCGTCCGGGTCGAGGGGCTTGCCCGCCATGTCCTTGAAGAGCCGGTCGAGCGACTGGGAGTATTCCTCCGAGCCGCCGTCGGCCTGCACGAACCGGATCACGGGCGGCGGCAGGCGCAGCGCCTCGCGGCGCTGCTGGTAGTGCTGCATCTCGCCGTCGCTGACCTCGAGCGGTGCGAGCTGCGCGGCGGCGTTGCGCGCCGCAGCCTCCCCGACGCCGATGTAGCGCGCCACTGCGCCGAAGTCGAACGATGAAGCGTCCCCGAGGGGCGGCGCGATGAGAATGTCCCTCGGGCTGAGCGTGGCGAGCTGCATCTCGGCATTGCGCCGCAGCAGGATGGCCAGCATCTGGTTGGAAATGGCCGTGACGTCCGTGAGCTTGCTGCGCTGCTGGAGCGGTGAGCCGACGTCGACCACGATCAGCAGATCGACGCCCATCGCGCGCGCGACGTCTACCGGGACGTTGTTGGCGATGCCGCCGTCGACCAGCAGGCGCCCCTGACGCTCCACGGGGGCGAAGATGCCGGGCGCGGATATGCTGGCGTGCATCGCACTCGTCAAGTCGCCGGAGCCGAGAATCACCGGCTCACCGCTCTCGAGGTCGGTGGCCACCGCACGAAACTGGGTCGGCAGCTCGTCGAAGTTGGTGATGCGCGCCACCGGCAGCGTCAGCCGGCGCAGCATCTGGCTCAGGCCCTGCCCCTCGATCAGCCCCTTGGGGAGCACGATCTTGTGGCCACGCACCCCGAGCGGGAATGTCACCAGGAAGGTCTCGTCCTCCTGCTTGCGGCGCAGCGTCAGATCCTCGCGTGGCGGCCGGTCGCGAAACGCGACCTGCCAGTTGAGCGAGGTCATGATCTTCTCGATCTCGCGCGCGCTCAGGCCGCTCGCGTACAGCCCGCCGACCACCGCCCCCATGCTGGTGCCGGCGATCGCATCGACCGGCACGTGCATCTGCTCGAGCACCTTCAGTACGCCGACGTGCGCGGCGCCGCGCGCACCGCCGCCGGAGAGCACCAGGCCGACCCGCGGACGAGCGCCGGGCGGCTGCGCCGGCGCGGGCGGGTCGTCGGCAGCGAGGGCGTTCGCGGCTGCCGCGATCGCGAGGCACTGAACTGCGAGAAGCAACCTCAATGTCCCGAAGCGGGACATGACCGCCCGTGGTGAACTCACGACGGGCAAGAATACCAGTATGCGCCCGGCGACGCGCTGCGGCTCGCACTCATGCGCCGCGCTCGCGGATAATGTGGACATGACCGAGCCCACCCGACGCGCGCGTGCGCGGACCCTAACCCGCGGGATCCGGCGTGCGCGCGCGGCCGTTGTGCCGCTCGCGCTGCTCGCGCTCGGCGCGGCTGCGGACGTGCCGGCGCAGTCGCCCGAGGCGAGCGACTGGGGCTACTACGGCGGCGACATGTTCGGCCAGCGCTTCTCCAGCCTCGATCAGATCAACCGCGGCAACGTGAAGCGCCTCACCGTGGCCTGGACCTACCGTACCGGGGAGCTCGGGGCCGGCTACGCGCAGGCGCGACGCCTCACCTTCGAGGCGACCCCGGTGCTGGCGTTCGGGAGACTCTACCTCGCGACCGGCACCAACATTGTGATCGCTATCGATCCGGTGACCGGGCGGGAGCAGTGGCGCTTCGATCCACGCGTCGATCGCACGCGCCGCTACGCCGAGAACACTTCGCGCGGCGTGAGCGTGTGGGCGAGCACCGACCCGCGCTCGACCGGCCCGTGCGCGCGGCGCGTGTTCACCGGGACGATCGACGCGCGGCTCCTGGCGGTCGATGCCGACACGGGTAAGCCATGCGCGGATTTCGGCAGCGGCGGCCAGGTGGACCTCACCCGCGGCATTCGCATCCGCGATCGACCTGCCTACCTCGTGACCTCGCCGCCGGCGATCTACGCCAACGTGGTGGTCGTCGGCTCCTCGATCGGCGACAACCGCGCGGCGGACTCCGAGCGCGGCGTGATCCGCGGCTTCGACGCGCTGAGCGGCGCGCTCGTCTGGTCCTTCGATCCGCTGCCGGATTCGCCGGCACATCTCGCGGCCGCTGAATGGAACCTCGCGCAGGCCGCGGGCACGGGCGCGGGAAACGCGTGGGGCGTCATGTCGGTGGATGAGGAGCACGCGCTGGTGCTGGTGCCGACCGGCTCGGCGAGCCCCGACTTCTACGGCGGCACGCGTTTGGGGTCCAATCGCTTCGCCGACTCGCTGCTGGCGCTCGATGCCCGCACCGGCAGGCTGGTCTGGCACCAGCAGCTCGTGCACCACGACCTGTGGGATTACGACCTGGCAGCGCAGCCGGCGCTCGGGGATCTCGACGTGCGCGGCGCGCCGGTGCCGGCCGTGATCGAGGCGACCAAGACCGGGATGTTGTATGTATTCGATCGCACCACGGGGGCGCCGCTCTTCCCGGTAACCGAGCGCCCGGTGCCGAAGAGTCTCGTGGCGGGCGAGCAGGCCTGGCCGACCCAGCCGTTCTCCGCGCTGCCCGCGCTCGTGCCGCAGCGCCGGGTCGAGCCCGCCGACGCCTGGGGACTCACCTTCTGGGATCGCGGCAAGTGCCGCGAGAAGCTCGCGGCGCTGCGCAACGAGGGCATCTTCACGCCGCCCGACACGCGCGGCACGCTGATGTTTCCCGGTTATGCGGGCGGTGTGAACTGGGGCGGCGTCGTCTTCGACGAGCAGCGCGAGCGCGTGATCGCCGCCGTCAACGATATGCCCATGGTGGTAACGCTGATACCGACCACGGACCTCGAGAGTGCGGAGCGCTCGCGGCTCTACCCGCAGTCCGAGTTCGGCCGCCAGACGGGCACTCCCTTTGCGATGCGGCGCGAGCCGCTGCTCTCGCCGTGGGGACTGCCGTGCACGGCGCCGCCCTGGGGCACGCTGGTGAGCGTCGATCTGCGGCGCAACCGCATCGTCTGGCAGGTGCCGCTCGGCTCGACCGAAGGATTCACGCCGTGGCCGCTGGTGCGCAATTTCGGCATGCCCGGCATGGGCGGGCCGATCGCCACGGCCGGCGACCTGGTGTTCGTCGGCGCGGCGATGGACAGCTACTTGCGCGCCTTCGACATCGAGACGGGCCGCGAGCTGTGGAAGTACAAGCTCCCCGCCGGCGGCCAGGCAACCCCGATGACCTACCGTGCGGGAAAGGATGAGCGACAGTACATCGTCATCAGTGCCGGCGGCCACGGCGTGCTCGGCACGCCGCGCGGAGACTACGTCGTGGCATTTGCCCTGCCGCCGGGTGCGGCGGGTGCGCGCGCGAACGCGCCGCACTGAAGAATCGCGGAGGAGGACGCGACCGGCATGTTGTTCCTGATCATCTCGATTGTGATCCAGGCGGGACTCATCGTCCACGTGATCAGGACCGGGCGCAACCAGCTGTGGATCTGGGTGCTGCTGTTCCTGCCGCTCGCGGGCGGCGTCGCGTACGTGGCGGTCGAGATCCTGCCGGAGTTGTTCCGCAGCCGCACGGCACGCCGTACCGCACGCGGCTTGCGCAAGGCGATGGACCCCGGGGCGGATCTGCGCCGCTACGAGAACGAGGCGCGCGTCGCCGGCAACGTCGCAAGCCGCCAGCGCTACGCCGAGGAGCTCACGCGTCATGCGCGCTACGACGAGGCCATCGCCCAGTACACGCAGGCGCTCACGGGTCTTTACGAGCACGACCCCAATCTCATGCTGGGCCTCGCGCAGGCGCAGTTCAGCAAGGGCGAGGCGCGCGCCGCCCGCACCACGCTCGATGAGCTCATCCGGCAAAACCCCACGTTCCGCTCGCCGGACGGGCACCTGCTGTACGCCCGGGCGCTGGCCGCGGAGGGCAACGTAGCCAAGGCGCTGGAAGAGTATCGCGCGCTGGCGCCCTCTTACCCCGGCGCCGAGGCCTCGGTGCGCTTTGCGCAGCTGCTCGAGGCAGAGGGCGAGCCCGCCGAGGCACAGAAGGTGGCGCGCGAGCTGCTCGAGCAGGCGCGCATCGCGCCGGGACACTACCGCCGGGCGCAGCGCGAATGGCTCGAGGCGGCGCGCAAGCTCCTGTAGCGCGTCCGACCTCGGAGCGTGCTGCCAGTTAATTGGCAAAATCGCCTGCGGCGATTTTGCGGACATCAGCTGCGCTTCCGCCCTGCGCCAAGCCCAAGCGGAATCTGCTGCGTGATGCAGTGGATGTTGCCGCCGCCGAGGAGGATCTCGCGCGCCGGCACGCCAACTACGCGCCGCCGCGGGAAGAGGCGCTTCAGGCCCGCCGCGGCCCGCCTGTCGGTGCGTGCATCGAGCAGCGGCATGACGATGCCGCCGTTGGCGGTATAGAAGTTCACGTAGCTCGCGGCGAGACGCTCGCCCGCGACGCGTGGGTGGGTTCCCTTGTGGCGGAGCACGCCGGCCGCCTCCCGCGCGCTCATCGCGAGCGGCGGGGGGCTGGGCAGCCGCACCACCTTGAGGCGCCGGCCACGGGCGTCGCGCGCATCCTGCAGCCGCTCGGAGGCATCGAGAGAGATCGGGTACTGCGGATCACGCCGGTCAGCCGGCCAGGTGAGGCACACGACGCCGGGGCGTACGAAGCAGGCGAGATTGTCGATATGGCCGCCGGTCTCGTCGTTCACCACGCCCTTGCCGAGCCAGATGACCTGCCGCACGCCGAGATACTCGCGCAGCCGTGACTCGATCCCGGCCTGCCCGAGCTGCGGATTGCGGTTGGCATTCAGCAGGCACTCCTCGGTGACCAGCGCCGTGCCTTCGCCGTCCACGTGCAGCGCGCCTCCCTCCATCACCAGCGGCGCGCGGTAGCGCGCGAGGCGCTCGATCTCGAGCACTTTGTGCGCCACCTGCTCATCCTGATCCCAGGGAAAATACAGGCCGCCCTGCAAACCGCCCCAGGCGTTGAAGCGCCAGTCGACTCCGCGCACCGTGCCGCGCCGGTCGACCACGCAGGTCGGTCCGACGTCGCGCATCCAGGCGTCGTCGTGCGCCATCTCGACGAGGCGCACACTGTCCGGGAGCAGCACGCGCGCCGCACCATAGTGCGCCGTCGACACGCCGACCGTGACCGGCTCGAAGCGCGCGATCGTGGCGGCCACCTGCGCGAAGGCGAGCTGCGCCGGCCGCGCCGCCTCACGCCAGTTGTCGGGCCGCTCCGGCCAGAGCAACCAGCAGCCGGCGTGCGGCGCGAACTCGGCCGGCATCGCAAAGCCGTCCGCCGCTGGGGTGCTCGACAGGGTGCGCGTCATCGGCGCAGGCGGCTGTGTCTGAATCCGTAGAGTGCGTAGATCGACATGCCGACGATGGTCCAGATAGCTAAGCGCGCCCAGGTGGGAGTCGACAGCGTGAGCGTCATGCCGAGACACCAGAGCGCGCCGAGCACGCACGTGAAGGGCGCCCACGGAACGCGAAACGGCCGGTAGGCGTCCGGGCGGGTCTTGCGCAGAATCAGCACGCCGATGCACACCACCGCGAAGGCCAGCAGGATGCCGATCGAGATGAGATCCGCCAGCAGATCGAGCGGAAACACGGCGGCGATCGCCGCCGCGAACAGGCCGGTGATGACGGTCGCGACGTGCGGGGTCTTGAAGCGCGCGTGGCAGCGGCTCATGTAGGCGGGCAACAGACCGTCGTCCGCCATCGACAGGAGAATGCGCGGCTGCCCGAGGAGCGAAGTGAGAATGACCGAGGTCATGCCGGCGATGACGCCCGCCTTGACGAACCAGGAGAGCCAGGCGAGCTGCGGATGGGCGTCGAGCGCCACGGCCACCGGCGCGTCGGAGTCGAGCTTCTGGAAGGGCACCATACCCGTGAGCACCGTCGACATGGCGACGTACAACACCGCCGAGATGAGCAGCGCGCCGATGATGCCGAGCGGCAGATCGCGTTGCGGATTGCGCGCCTCGAGCGCAGTGGTCGAGGCCGTGTCGAAGCCGACGTAGGAGAAAAAGATGATCCCCGCCCCCTGCAGCACCCCGCTCCAGCCGAAATGCCCGCGGCTGCCGGTGTTGGCCGGCACGTACGGCGTCCAGTTCGACGGATCGATGTACTTGAGGCCCGCGATGACGATGATCACGATGATGCCGACCTTCAGTGCCACCATGATGGTGTTGGCGCGGGCCGAGCCGCGCACGCCGACGTAGAGCAGCGCCGTCATGGCGGCGATGATGAGCACGGCGGGCAGGTTGATAATGGCGCCGGTACTGACCACGTGATCGTGCGCGTCGAGTGCCAGCGGCGCATTGACCAGCGCCGCCGGCAGCTGGATGTGCGCGTCGGCGAGCAGGCTCACGACGTAGGCCGACCAGCTCACCGCTACCGCGGACGCGGAGATGGCGTACTCGAGCAGCAGGTTCCAGCCGATGAACCACGCGAGCGCTTCACCGAGCGTCGCGTAGGTGTAGCTGTAGGCGCTGCCGGGCACGGGTAGGAACGCCGCGAACTCCGAGTAACAGAGCGCCGCCAGCCCGCCGCCGAAGGCCGCGACAAGCAACGAGAGCGTGATGGCGGGCCCGGCATGGTTGGCGGCGACCGTGCCGGTGAGCACGAAGATGCCCGAGCCGATGGTCGCCCCGAGGCCGATGGCGATGAGCGCCGGCGCGCTCAAGACCTGCTTCAGGCGGCTCTTGCCCGGCGGCACCGGGTCGATCGGCCGCACCGCCAGCAGCTGCCTGAGCAGCGATGGCCGCGCGGGTGCCCCGCCCTCACTCTTATTAATAGCGCTCGACATACTCTCCCCGCATGACCCCCTGAAGGCGCAGCGCGGGATGAGTCTCTCACACGCGCGCCCCGCGGGGCACGCGGCCCGCAGGGTAAAAGGGCTGTGCTAGCATGGCGCGCCCGGCGGGACCTGCGTCCGCCAGCCTCCCGCGGAGAAAGCCATGTCCACAGCCGCAACCCCCAAGGTCGCGCCGCCCGCCCAGGGGGCGAAGATCGCGATCCGCAACGGCAAGCTCGCCGTGCCTGAGAACCCGATCCTCCCCTTCATCGAGGGCGACGGCACCGGACCGGATATCTGGCGCGCCAGCGTGCGGGTCATGGACGCCGCGGTCGCCAAGGCCTACGGCGGCAAGCGCCGTATCCACTGGATGGAGGTGTACGCCGGCGAGAAGGCCAATCGCCTCTTCAGCACCTGGCTGCCGGACGAGACGGTGGCGGCCTGCCGCGAGTATCTCGTGTCGATCAAGGGACCCCTCACCACCCCGGTCGGCGGTGGCATCCGCTCGCTCAACGTGGCACTGCGGCAGATGCTCGATCTGTACGTGTGCCTGCGCCCGGTGCGCTGGTTCAAGGGCGTGCCCTCGCCGGTGAAGCACCCCGAGAAGGTCGACATGGTGATCTTCCGCGAGAACACCGAGGACATCTACGCCGGCATCGAGTTCGAGTCAGGGACGCCCGACAACCAGAAATTCCTCGAGCTGTTCCGCCAGGCCTTTCCCAAGGCCTACGCCAAGATCCGCTTCCCGGAAAGCTCGGGCATCGGCATCAAACCGGTCTCCAAGGAAGGCTCCGAGCGGCTCATCCGCTCGGCGATCGAGTACGCGATCGCCAACCGGCGCAGGAGCCTCACGCTGGTGCACAAGGGTAATATCCAGAAGTTCACCGAAGGCGCGTTCCGCAACTGGGGCTATCAGCTCGCCGAGCGCGAATTCGGCAGCGCGACCTACACCTGGGAGCAGTGGGAGCGCACCAAGGCGGCCAAGGGCGAGAAGGAAGCGAACGCCGAGTTGGATGCGGCGCGCAGCAGCGGCCGCATCCTCATCAAGGATGCGATCGCCGACATCACGCTGCAACAGGTGCTGACGCGCCCGGAGGAATTCGACGTCATCGCAACGCTGAACCTCAACGGTGACTACCTCTCGGACGCGCTCGCGGCGCAGGTCGGCGGTATCGGCATCGCCCCGGGCGGCAACATCAACTACCTCACCGGACATGCGGTGTTCGAAGCGACCCACGGCACCGCGCCCAAGTACGCGAATCTCGACAAGGTGAATCCCGGCTCGGTAATCCTCTCGGGCGAGATGATGTTCCGTTACCTGGGGTGGCTCGAAGCGGCGGATGCCATCATCACCGCGATGGACCGCACCATCGGCCAGAAGATCGTCACCTACGACTTCGCGCGCCTCATGGATGGGGCCAAGGAAGTCACGACCAGCGCGTTCGCCGACGCGCTGATCCGCAACCTCTGAGCGCGCGCCGCGCTTACCATGCCGAGCCCGAGCCGCCCAGCGGCCCCGAGCGGCTACTCGGGCACGCCGCTCGCGAAAAAACTCGGTATCGCGGCGGGCTGCCGCCTGTACACGCGCGACGCGCCGCGGAACTACGCTGCGCTGGTCGCGCCGCTCCCCGAGGGTGTGCGGCTGATGCGGCGTGTGGGCGCGGACACCGATGTCATTCACCTCTTTGCGACCCGCCGCGCGCAGCTCGAGCGCGCCCTGCGCCTGGCCTCAAGCGCCATGCGCGCCGACGCCGCGCTGTGGGTGAGCTGGCCGAAGAGGTCCTCGAGCCTCGCGAGCGAGCTCAGCGAGGATCAGGTGCGCGAGCTCGCCCTGCCGCTCGCGCTGGTCGACGTCAAGGTGTGCGCGGTGGATGAGACCTGGTCGGGACTCAAGCTCGTGGTACGCAAGGCGGCGCGCGCGGCCTGGCCGCCGCGCGCCGCGGAGGCGCGCCGCCCGGTGCGCACCGGCGCCCGCAGCCGTTGAGTAGCGATGCCGTGAGCACGCGATCGCGCACCGCCGCCATCCTCGAGTGGGCGCGCAAGGTGCAGGCGATCGCGCAGAACGGGCTCACTTTCAGCAAGGACCCCTTCGACCGCGAGCGCTACCAGCAGCTCGAGCGCCTGACCGCGACGATGCTGAGCACGGAGCTCGACGCCCCGCTCGCCACGGTGCGCGCGTTCTGGGAGGCCGAGCACGGCTACGCAACGCCGAAGGTCGACGTGCGCGGCGGCGTGTTCCAGGACGATGCGGTACTGCTGGTGCGCGAGAGAAGCGATGGCCGCTGGACTTTGCCCGGAGGGTGGGTCGACGTGAACGATGCGCCCTCGGCGGCCGTGGCGCGCGAGATCCTCGAGGAGTCGGGCTACCACGCACGGGCGGTGAAGCTCGCCGCGCTCGTCGACAAGAACCGCCATCCACACCCGCCGGGAGTGCACCATATCTACAAGCTCTTTTTCCTGTGCGAGCTCACCGGCGGCAGCGCGGCCACCGGCCACGAGACCGACGCCGTGGGGTTCTTTCCGGTGGGGGCGCTCCCTGAGCTCTCCACCGGCCGCGTCCTGGCCTCCCAGATCGAGCGTCTGTATCAGCATCAGCTGAACCGCGCGCTCCCGACCGACTTCGACTGACGTCACGCGGCGGGTGAGATGGATTGCGCACGCCACCTCGTCGAGGCCTTCGCCAACTACAACGCGGAGTTCCGCGCGATCACGCGCCGCGCCCCGCTGCGCTTCGACAGCCGCGACTGGAAGGGCAGTCAGCGCGATGCGGTCGAGCGCATCGAGCTGTACGACCGCTTCGTGAACCGGACCGTCGCCGAGCTGCGCGCCGCCCTCGGAAGCCAGGCGCTCGAGCGCCAGCGCTGGCGGGACATCCGCGGCGAGTTCGCCGCGCTGATCGACGGTCTTCCGGACCCGGAATTCACCAAGACCTTCTTCAGCTCCGTCACCCGCAGACTCTTCGGCACCGTGGGTGTGGCGCCCGACATCGAGTTCGTCGCCACCGATCTCGATCCGCTCGCGAACATTCACTCGAGCGTCGGCACCAACAGCTACGGCAACCACGGCTCGCTGCCGCTCTTATTCGAGGACCTGCTGGGGGACGTGCCCTTTCGCTCGCCGTGGCGCGACCTCGACAAGAGCATCGCGCACGTCGCCTCCGAGGTGCGCACCTACCTCGACGCCCAAGCGGAGCGCCGTGCCGTCGACAAGGTCGAGGTCATCCGCCCGGTGTTCTACCAGGTCTCACGCGCCTACATCATCGGCCGCGTCGTGGGGCGAGGCTTGCTGGTGCCGCTGGTGATCGCGCTCAGGAACACCGACAGCGGCATGCTGGTCGATGCCGTCATGCTCGCCGAGGACGATGTCAGCATCGTCTTCAGCTACACGCGCTCCTACTTCCATGTCGATCTGGAGCGCGTCGCAGAGGCGGTGGTATTCCTGCGCTCCATCATGCCGCGCAAACCCGTGAGCGAATTGTTCACGGTTCTGGGACGCGCCCGGCAGGGTAAGACCGAGCGCTACCGGGAGCTGGTGCGCCACCTCGAGCGCACGCAGGATCTGTTCACGCACGCCCCCGGCGAGCGCGGACTCGTCATGGTGTGCTTTACCCTGCCCTCCTTCGACGTCGTCTTCAAGGTGATCCGTGATCGCTTCCCCTACCCCAAAACCGTGCTGCGCGAAGAGGTGATGGCGAAGTACCGGATGGTCTTCATCCACGACCGCGCGGGGCGCCTGGTGGACGCGCAGGAGTTCCGCCGCCTGCGTTTCCCGCGGGCGCGCTTCGCTCCCGGGCTGCTCGAGGAGCTGCGGCGCGAGGCCGCCCACACCGTGCACGAGGACGGCGCGGACCTCGTGTTCGACCACATGTACGTCGAGCGGCGCATGACCCCGCTCAATCTCTATCTGCGCACCGCGAGCACCGCGCTGGCCGCGCGCGCCGCCCTCGACTACGGCCAATGTATCCGCGACCTCGCCTCCACGGATATCTTTCCCGGCGACCTGCTGCTGAAGAATTTCGGCGTGACCCGCCACGGGCGCGTCATCTTCTATGACTACGACGAGCTGTGCCGGGTGACGGACTGCAATTTTCGCGATCTCCCCGCGGCGCAGAACCCCGAGGACGAGATGCGCGCCGAGGCCTGGTTCTACGTCGCCGAGAACGACGTCTTCCCCGAGACCTTCATGCGTTTTCTGGCCTTCGGCGAGGCCGAGCGCGCAGCGCTGCTGCGCGCCCACGCGGAGATCCTCACCGCGAAGTTCTGGCGCGACGTGCAGCAGCGGTTGCGCGAGGGCGAGGTGCTCGAGGTGCTGCCGTACCATCCGCACCGGGTGCGGGTCGCGAGCAGCGCCTGAGCGGCGCGCCGCCGCCTGAGGAAGTCACGGCCCGCCGGGACCCAGGTTGGCGCGCAGAAACTCCGTGACCTTGCGGTAGAGCGTCAGGCGCATCTCCGGTCGCACCAGGCTGTGCTCACCGTGACGGATGAGCACCAGCTCATGAGGCACACCGCGGCGCGACAGCGCCAGATCCATCGCCTTGCTCTGCTCGGCGAGCACGGTGTAGTCGTCCTCGCCGTGCACCAGCAGCACCGGAACGCGGATGCGCTCGACATGCGCCAGCGGCGATTCGGCCCGCAGCGCCGCCGGGTCCGTGCCCATCGCGTCCCCCGCAGAGTCCTTACCTCCGTAGAAGCGCTCGTCGTCGATGGCCATCTGCGACATGTCAGACACTCCGGCGATGCTGACAGCGCAGCGGTAGAGCTCCGGCTCCTTTTCAATGCCGGTGAGCGCCGCATAGCCGCCGTAGCTCCAGCCGACGATGCACATGCGCGCCGGATCGGCCACACCGGAGTCGATGAGCCAGTGCGCTCCGGCCGTGATGTCATCGTGCATGATCGTGCCCCAGGCTTGGTGTCCGGCGTCGCGCCACTGCTCGCCGTAGCCAGTCGAGCCGCGAAAGTTGAGCTGCAGCACCGCGTAGCCGCGGCTGGCCAGGACCTGCACCAGCGGATCGTAGCCCCAGTGATCCCGCGCATAGGGTCCGCCGTGCGGCAGCACCACGGCGGGAAGCCGCTGACCCGGCTGAGCGCCGGACGGCAGCGTCAGGTACCCGGGGATCACGATGCCGCCCGTACCCGTGACGGTGATGGGTTTCATGGGCGCAAGCCGCGCCTCGCTCAAGCCCGCGCCCTGGCGCCCGAGCTCGGTGACCTTGCCGCTCAGCGTATCGAGCAGGTGATAGCGCGGCGGCATCACGTCGCTGAAGGAGACGGTGACGAGCCTCGCTCCGTCGCGGCTCGCATCGACCACCACGTGGTAGGCACCGGGGAGCGAGCGCTCCAGCAACTCATCGATCGCGGCCGCGTGCGGGTCGATGAAATGAGTGTGCGGCCGGTCGGTCTCGTAGACGAAACCCGCCACGTGCCGGTCGAGCGGCCATTCGAGGATGCCGCCGACGTCGACGTCGGGAAGCGAGAAGACGAGCTGCATGCCGCTCGAGGCATTCAGGTCGATCTGCCAGACCGCGGCGCGCCCCTGGTATGGGGCGAACACCAGCAGGTCGTTGGGCTGCGCCCCGAAGGCCAGCGGATCGAAGCGCGTGCGGTCGAAGCGCTTGAATTCCTCGAGCGTGCGCCACGGCGCGTCCGGCCCGTTGCGGGCGACATAGACCCCCTTATCGTCGCGGAAGCCGTAGCCGAAGCGCACCACGCCCGCCGGGTCCGCGGTCCAATCCATCACCGGCGGCTGCGCTGCGACCTCGAGCTTGAGATCTCCGCGATAGACGTCGAGGCGGTAGACCGCCGGGAACACGCTGCCCTCGTCGCCGAGCTCGATCAGCACGTGATACGGATCGTCCGGCAGCCAGTGGACGATCCGATCCTGGAACTGCGAATGCGCAGCCGGCGGCAGGCGCGCGAAAAAGCTGTTGCGGAACAGCACTCGCACTAAGCTGCCGTCGGGGTTGACCGCCAACAGCCGCGAGGCCGGGTACAGCCGCTGCGGATCACCCCCGCGCGCCACGCCCTCGAGGTGGCACAGCAGCCGGTCGTTCGTCTTGAACTCGCAGTGCGTCACCGAGAAGGCGCCCGCGGCCGCGT
>Ga0210409_10001063_pt1 | contig 38433 bp, 30 predicted proteins | sample IncBWH17MmetaG_FD_161649 | JGI IMG/M metagenome (GOLD analysis project Ga0210409, IMG submission 161649) | Forest soil microbial communities from Barre Woods Harvard Forest LTER site, Petersham, Massachusetts, United States - Inc-BW-H-17-M | ecosystem: Environmental > Terrestrial > Soil >... | reverse complement strand
ATTTAAGGAATATCCGTCCGGCATGATGAGACGGTGGAAGGCGACGGCAAGCCGGGTTTGACCGAGCGCTTCAACCCGCCTTGTTTCACCGAGAATCTTCGTTCCTGCGGGAATGAGAAGATGCTGCCGGTCGTGGGAGTACACGTCGTTCGATAGCAAGCATTCGACTGGCCCGACGAACTGTCCGTCGAGACGATTGATGAGAACGGATTCGAGAATTGTTCCTTCGAAGAGAATGTAAGTTTTCCCTGCCACCGCGTCCGACGACTTTTGGATCGCGGCGGCAGGGGTTGTCGCCTCCTTACCTTCAGTTTTGACACCGGCTGGACCTGTTGGTGCGGAAGAACTGCCCATTTGCGCAGAGGGCATAGAATTCGGCTGGCCTGCCATCGGACCTAGGGTTGCGATATTGGGCTGGGCATCCTTTAGGATTTGGGCGACTTGAGCTAGTTGAGCCAAGTCAGGCCCAGTTGGAGAAGGACTTTGAGGATTTGCAACCGCATTTTGCAACGCCGGACCGGAGAGCGGGGACGGCTCCCCCGGCGCGGTCTTTCGGTAGCTCAATGCGATATTCGAAGAGAACAGTGAAACGTATTGCCGCCGTTTGCGCTCCGTTTGAATCGGATCTTCGGTACTTCCTGGTGTTGAAGTGCCGGACGCGTCGCTCGTTTGCGGCTGTTTTGGGTCCGCCGCAGCTCCGAGCAGGCGATTTTGCTGCACAAGAGAACTCTGGGCTGCGAGTTGCTCTCTCTGAAGTTCCTGAATACGGTTTTGCAAGTCCGTAATCTTCGTTTCGTTTACTTCAAGCGGAAGCGGGGTTTGAATCGTGGAGGCATTCGCTTTTGGGAGATTCGCCTGCTTTTTCCCGCCCGTGAGCCACATGATGACAACCATGAGAACTGCGAGGCCAAGGATTAGCCACGATTGAACGTGCTTTGGCAGAAGACCGGGGGGCGTCGTCGTCTTTTCTTGAATTGGTTCATTCATGGTTCTCTCCTTCTCGCGGGCTTCCGACGTTCCCACTAGCCTCGCCGCGTAAATGTGATTTTCTTTTTGCCGACGGCAAGATAGCCGGAAGCGATCACCTTCGGGATGATGTAGACGCCGTTCTCAAGCTGAAAATTGATGAGGTTCGGCTTGCCGTCCTTGATTTCGTAAAGGGCCGGTTTCTCACGGGCAGCGCACTTGATATAGGTAAAGGAGTCGTCGTGGTAAATCGCCGACACCAGGAAGGGCTCCCGCGAACCTTTCTTGTCCAGGGAGTAATCGAACTGGAGCTTCGTTGAATAGTCAGTTTTGAACTTGTTGACTTGTTCGGTTGCCCGCGCTTCCGCTGCCTGAATCCGGTCGTCTGTCTGCACCTGAAGCGCGTCTAGTTCCTTCTTGTATGCTTCCGCCTCGCCCGCACGAACGTATCCCTGCAAGAGATTGTTGCCGCCGATGCTCGATTCCTCTTTCGGCTCGACGAAGAGCTTGAGGTCTGGCTCGACGGTTGGCTCATTGCTTATTTCCGTCAGCAGAAACGAGTAGACGTGGCCGCTTGCGGTAATTAGATGAAGGTCACTCCGAATTCCTGCCTGCGCTGGATGGACATAGCACAGGTTGTGCGCCCCGTTGATGATCCAGAAGTCCTTGTCGCCGGTCGCAAAATCCAGAATGTCTTCATCCTGCGGCAATACAATGAGGGTCGAATATCGGAGCTTTGCGCGAACTGCGATAACGTCCTGTTGCGAGTATTTCACCGTGCGAGCGACGCCAGATTGCGCAAATAAAGGTAGTGCAATGCAGACAACGAACCAGAGAATCGAGATTGATAGACTGCTTCTGCGGAGCATCCTGGGAATCTTCATTTGTCTTCTCCTTTTGCAAGCCCGGGCATGGATAAGGTTTTCATTCGGCTATCCCCGCCAACACGTCGAGCCCCTTTTCGAAACCGTAGGTCTCGAATGCTTCCTTCCGTTTGCGGTTGTCGAATGGATCGTTTGTGTAAATCCAGTAGCTCTTCCGGTCGACCGTGAGATTCGCGACCTTCGCGAGTTCCGGGGTCTTAATCAGAAACTGCTGCTTGGGGACGAGGGACGAAATTAAATCAACTTCGTTCTCGTTCAAATGGAACTGCCTCCGATAGAGGTCCCGATCCATATCGGGATTGGCCAGGAAGATTTTGGTCGGGCAGCTTTCGATAATTACATCCAACACTTCCGACCGGCGCAGCTCGTCGAGGGATTGGGTGGAGAGGATCATCGCGGCGTTAGCTTTCCTCCAGGTCTTAAGCGCCTCGACGATGTACCGCTGAATGCTCGGATTCTTCAAAAACACCCATGCCTCATCTATGAAAAACGCCTTGAATACGGTACTGATCTCCCGATCGCTAATGACGGAGTTCGCGCGATGAAGGATGTAGAACAGGAGCGGTTCGAGAATTTCGGGGTATTGGCTCATTTTCTGGAAGTCGAAACACTGGAAACGGGAAAAGGAAATCGTGTCTTCCGAATTGTCGAAGAGAAATCCGAACTGGCCGCCGCGTGTCCACTTCGCGAGCCTGTCCGCAATCCGATGTCCCAGCGTATTCGCCAAAACTCCAAGCGTTCGGAGCTGCGGGTCAACCGAATACAGATTCTCGATCTGCTGGTAGAGATCCCGTTCCTCGCCGGGTTCCAAGTCGATTGAAGACGAACCTTGCAGCAAAACCTTCACAAACAAGGCAAGAAAGTCGAGATTCTCCTTCGTCGGCGGAAGAGAGAACGGATTAATCCTGAAGTCAGGGGAGTTGATTCCTATCTTCACGTACGAACCACCGAAAAGCTGCGTGAGGCTTTCGAAACTGCCTCCGAGGTCAAAAATGAAGGTCCACGGATCGTATTTCTGGAGGTTGGTGATAAGAAAGTTCAGAAGGAACGATTTTCCGGCTCCAGTTCGTCCGAGAATCATGGTGTGGGCCACGTCCCGGTGATGGAGGTTTAGGAAATACGGCGTGTGATGGTTGGTTTCGAGAACCGCGAGATATTCCTGACGGAGATGGTGGTTCTGGTGCTCGCCACAGTGCAGCGTGAACAGAAACGAATAATCCGCATAATTCGAGTTGAGCAGATATACATAACGGAGGTTGAAGACGTGGTTGCCGGGAACGGTAGCAAGGAATGAATTCAGAAGGTTGTATTTCTCTTCGTAAAGTTGTGCGTCGTGAACGCTGAACACCTTGTAGAATTCGGCGCATGCCCGTTCCACTTTTGCCAAGTCGAGGTCGTAAATAACGACTGTCATGGAGAAGTTGCCAAAATAATTCCCCTTAAGTTCGATTTCCTTGATGCTATCCCCGAGTTCTCGTACCTGCGATTCCTTCGAGTCGTCCACGAGCACATCGTGTGCGGGGGTGTCGTTGAGGTTCACCTGACTGACAAATGAATGCTTCGTGTTATGAAAATGGCGGCGCTTGGCCTGGATGGTTCTCCTCATTGTTCCCGAGTCTTCCTTTTTCCACTCGGTCACGACATGGAAGTTGGCCTGGACTTCGAGCAGTCGCTCAAAGATCAATGGGAAGCTTTGCGCGGAAGGTTCCTTGAGGGTTAACACCTTCACGTAATAATTGTCGAGGCGAAGGAATCCGCGATGGCATTCGAGATGGGATTCGCAGAGGTAATAGTCCAGAAAGGTGTCGTATTTCAGGCGGGCGAGCGCAATCTTTTGTGGATCGAAATTGAGAGTTTGCTTGAGGACGCGAAATGCTTCCTGCTTGTCGAGCAACCGCATGGGCAGAAAATCGCTTACCTGTAGGATAAAGCTCTCGACTTTCTGTCGCAGAGTCGCTTGACCCTTGCTGATTTCCCGGTCGAGCAATACAACCTGCTTTGTCCCAGAGAAATGCGCCCGCAGTTCACCCAGTGCTTTGGACGGATGTTTCGGAAACTCCGAGAGCGCTCTGCTGAGCGTCCGTGTGTACCGGAAACCCTCGAACAGAATCACGTAGTAAATCGAGAGCGAGAAGAGCGTGTCTGATTTCCCAGCAAAGTACGCGACGCGGTTCTTGATGGCGGTATCTACGATTGGCTTGCCGTAGAGCTTATAAGGAATCGCTTCGTTGTTCCGCTTGAAGAGATACTGGTAAATACGGTATTTGTCGTCAAACAGCTTCAGCGCCGATTCGAGGCGCTTGGTGGTCCCGTCGAGCGCATTGCCGTCCAGGCATTCGTAATCCACTCCATGAACTTCGAGGACTACCCCCATGTCTCCAGTCTTGGTCAAGAAAACATTGGAGTCGATGAACCCGTAGAGGTTCACTTGCTCGTTGAACGAGCCCGTTTCTTGGTAATTCTTGAAAATGCGCTGGAGCTTAAGCATTTGTGATCCTGCGAATCGACACTGGGCTGAGTTTTGCCGGATCGTATTGGCTGCGAAGTTTGGGTGATGTGAGTAGACATCGGAGAATCTGCGGGTCCGTCCCGGTAGCCCACCGCGCCGCGAAGTAGAGCAGCAGAAACATCAATAGGCCCCCCAGAAGGCTGCCAAGCAGATTGAACGTTCCCGCACCGATACACATCGCGAAGAAGAAAAGCTTTCTCTCGGCTCCCAGGATCGTAAGGGGCCGTGATAGCGACCGATGCACCAAGTTGATTCGTCTGTTTTCAGGCATGGCATACTCCCTCCGTCGGTGGTAGTTATCCGGGAAAGAGCCAGGCGAGGAAGTTCACCGCCGCGATTGCCATCCCTACGCCGAAAAGCACACCCGCAAGGACTCTCTTCGAGCCGCCCTCCCCAAAAGCGAACGTCAAGCCGGAAACCACAATGGCGACCAGAGAGAGTCCACGAGCGATGGTGCTGGTGAACGCTGTTTGTAGAACGTTTACGGCGTTCTCCCATGGTGAGTTTGCTTGCGCGAAGGCAGGTGCGGCGAGGAGCAAGCCCAGTGCGACTGCCGCGATCTGTTTAGAGATCGTCCTGAATTGAATTGCTTTTCGCCAAAGTATGTTCATGTCAGCAGTTCTCCTTCTTTCACGCGCTTCTTAGCGCCTGTTAGTGAGATTTCTCGCGCAACCTGTGGCTCCCGCAGTAAAAGCTGAGGCAAGAAGGAAGAACCGTTCCACTGGCTAAGAGACCGTGTCCGTAGTTAACGCACACCTGGAGCACAAGCTCCATCCAGGGGGGTTTTACCTTCGCGTCTAGCCAGTCGTCGGGTGGCCGTCCGCGAGCGTCGGCGGCTTACAGCGGCGGGTTGGGTCCGCCAAGCTCGCGGGGGAGAATCCTGCGAGAACTCCCCTCACCTATAAAGAGGCAAAAAAATCGCAAAATGTGAGGGAGAAAAACAAAGTTTTTTCGCTTCTAGCTTCTGGAACCCTCGACGGCTCTCGGGCAATAGTGCTTGTCACCGGGTCGTTTTCAAACGGGCCAGCAAACCGCTGCAGGTCTTGTAGCACGGGGAGCAGTGAAAAACGTGGTAGACGATGGAAGCATCGACTTGCTGGGGATCTTGGGCCAAGCGTTTCAGTGTTGCTTTGGGTGGACAGCCCTCTCTTCGAGGGTTGGGATACTCTTTGGAAAGATGCTCCTTCACGAATTTGAGGAGCGTCTTCTCAGGATACGACTCTCGCACTGCTCTCTTTTGCTTTCGTCTCACGGCCCGCAAGACAGGAAAACCTCCTCATGTGACTCGTCGCGGCTTTTGAAGTGCCTTTCGAAGGCGCTGGACCGTCGAGCTGAATCGTTTCCGCGCCGCAGCGCTCGAAACACCGCAGCGCCGCTCAATTTCTTTCCACGAATAGCCTTCCAACCGACGAAGGACGATATTCTGCGTGACTTTATCACAGGTAGCAAGGGCCTCCGCTAGGAAGAGGTTGCGCTCCAAATCTTGTACGTCGGCATATTGTGCTTGACGCGCCAAGGAAAGGCTTGCCGGATCGTTGAGGACAGCTTCCATCCGCTTCTGCCTTCTGACACGCCGCATGTACGCGAGGAAGAGGTACCCACGAATGTCCGTGACATCCGGTTTGCCACTGGCCGCTTTCTCCTGGCGCGTTTGAGAGACTGTAGCCGCTGTTTCTTCAAAGAGGCTAATTGCCAAGGCAGGGTCGCCGAGCGCCTTTTCAGCGTAGCGCACGGCCCCCGGACCGATTTCTTGAGCAACAGATAGTACGGAGGGATCAATCGGTCTCCCTAAGTGGTCAACCGAATTCAGTAAAAACGGGAGACTAGGCGTAGTTTTCCGGTGTGGGTGCATGGGTTCCCCCACTGTTACCGTCATCAACTAGTTTCAGGGGTGAATGCAGAGAATGGCGGGAATGTTTGTACTACATGCACTTAGTAATTACTGTACTAGAGAACAGTGACCGTGCGCTCTACTATTCACTAGGAAAAATAAAGCGAACCTCGGGAACAGCGCGGCCTTTCAGTAGTGTCTCAGTGTGATTGTAAGCATTAATGCGGCCTCTGCGTTCACGGGTTACAATGAGAGCATTGCTAATCAGCAGATTTAGCAAGAAGGTAGACAATCACGCTTGCGCCGTGCAGCGATGATATGCGCGTGGGTAGCAAAGAAGAGGAAGTATGAGCAATGACACCGTACAAAAGCGTCGCTTTTCCAGATCAGGCACATCTGGAGCTGCTGTTTACAATGACTACAGGGACAATGTCGTCATCTTGCCCGGCAGGGAGCCCGCGCTACGTGAATTCGTAAACCAGATGTACGGCGGACTACCACACAAACTTCGCCATACAAAAAGTTCCAACAGCGAAGATGCTCTTACGTGGTCATGTTTCGATACCTTGAGTGAACTTAGAGGGGCACCCCGAACAAGTGCCCTAACGGATCTGTGGGCACTCGCGTTCGACGATAGACCAGCCCCAGCGGGGTTTCTCACTGGCAAGATATGGATCGGCAAGAAATACGGCGAGGAGCCAGAAGAAACCGAAGTTGACGCTAGCATCGAGGGGGATCAAGTGCTTGTGTTCATAGAGGCCAAGCTTTACTCGCCGATGAGCCCAGCAGACCTTGCCAAGCGTAAACCACATGACCAAATCGCCCGTAAGCTTCGCGTTGGGTTGAAGGAAGCGCAGCGGTCCGGGAAAGATTTCTACTTCATCATTCTCGACATCGCTCCTAAGGAGATTCTTCGGGGGCTAAAGCCCGGTGCAAGTCTAAACGATGCTGAACGGAAACCACGCGGCGGATTCGCCAGCAAGTGGTTGACCGCCTACTGGTTCTCTCGCTATAGGGGGGTGCGCGGCAGCGTCAGCCCGTTGCGTGAGGTTCTCAAGGACATCTCTGGAGTGGACGCCAAAGCCGTTGCAAGGAATATGGGTTGGTTGACGTGGTCGGATGTTTTCAAGGCCGTACTGCGAGCTGTGATTGCGTCGCGCCAACTCGGCGAACCGTCATCGTGAAACAGGGGAAATCCATCCCATCGGCGCATTTTACGGAAGCCCGTTGCAAATCAAACTGAGTCACTACCGGCCTTTCACTTGGCTTCCCATCCTTGGTCGGTTTGAGTCAAGTTTTGATTGAGCTGTGTCTTTCCCGCTCCGTTGATCGTGGAAACGATTCCGGGAAATGTTTTTTGAATGTCAGGATTCTTTGCCCAATCGGCAAGATTCTCGATCTTATACGTATAGTAGAGCGTCATTTCTTTCGTATCGCCGACAGCAATAGGCCCCTCGGTCTTGGTAACCGAGTCCAGCGCTTGCTGTCCAAAGCAGATGTCGCCTCGACTCTCCTTCTCGCCGATCAAACCGGCGGCTTCCTTTTCCTGGTAAAACTTCTTGCCGTCTTCGGTCAACTCGTACCGAAGAACCTTGACCTTGACCGGGGCTGTGCCTGATAAGGGCGTGACTTCGGTCTCCGTCTCGTGGGACCGCACTAAGCCCACTTTCTCTAGAGCGGCCATTTGCGATCCTCTGACGATGCCCGGACCTCGGTCGCTTTCCTGGAGGTCTACTGGCCATTTGGCGGCTAAGCCAAGGCATAGCTGGCCTTTTTTGACCAAGTAAGCATTTGTCGCTTCGGATAAATTCTTCTCGTTCGCGTCGTTCTTGCTTCCACACCCTAACAGAAAGAGAGTTCCAATGACCATGACACACAGGACACTGTTTTTCATGGCTTCCTCCGGAGACAACCGGCAGATGGATTGACCGTTTTTGTCCAACAACTCGCCGCGCTTTCGCGTTCGATCTGTCCCTCGAATTAAAGTTCAAGATACTCCAACCGGAGGCCAATCTTACAAATAAAAAAGGGCCTCGGGGGGAGCCGAGGCCCTTTTACGTATGGTCAGTTCAGAATGGAACCTCCTCCGGCTGAGTGCCGAGCGGTGCTGTGTCGGACACTTGATCTTTCTTGGTGCGGTTCAGCTTACGGATGGAATCCGCCTTCACCTGCCACGATCTGAGGGACACCGTGACCGTGTTCTTGCCTTTGCCGAAATCCTTGTCGTGGGTGCTGCCCACGAGCGTGCCTTCAACGTAGATGTGATCGCCCTTGCGCAGCTTCGACGCGGCGTATTCCCCGAGGCCGTTCCAGGCAACGACGCGATGCCACTCGGTCTTTGAGTGCCATTCCTCGTCAGCGCCCTTCCAGGACCGCTGAGTTGCTAGCGAAAGAACCGCGTATTTGCGGTCTGTCGCCTTGACGGACTTGTGCTCCGGGTTCTTGCCGAGATAACCGATGAGATGAACTCTGTTTTGGTACATTGTGTTTCTCCGTTTCTGCCCTTGTAATTGGGGCACCCGGAAGCGAGAGGATGCTGCTCCCAAAGCGAGCGTCTGCTTTTTGGGAAGGGCACAAAAAATGTTCGATGGCGTTTCAGAAGATTTGTTGGGAGGAACCGAAAAAGCAGAAGACGCGAAGCTGCCGGGCGCAGGAATTATCCCGAAGCTGTGCCCAATGGAGAGGGCGGAAAGGGAGACTGAGGGCGGAAACAGATATCATCGGGTGAGCTCAAGAACGGGAGCCACATGAGGGGAGAAAGAGAGGCTATGTGGTGACGATCATGTGAAGAAGGCTGGATCAGGAGTCGGTTATACTGCGCGAATATGATCGATCCGGTCCTTCTTAAGGCATATCAAACTACGAAATTTATCGTAGATAGCCCAGGCAAAGAAGTTGTGCTGGCCATTGGGGAGCGGAATCCTGCGCTGGACGATTTGATGGAAGGGTCCGATTCTCAAAGTGGGGCTTTCATAACTGCATGGAATCCAGGTTCGTTGAGACTTCCTGACGCGAAAAACCAGGCACGGCAGACTGAAATGATCACAGAAGTACGAAAACGTGGGTACGTTTTCCTGGAGGGCCGGGGAGTGGGCCAAGATAGGGGGTGGCCACCCGAAGCGAGCATTTTCATAATCGGAATCCCGATGGACGCTGCACTGGAATTGGGAAAGCTCTTTGGGCAGTCAGCAATCGTCTTTGCGGAGCGAGGAAAGGCCGTAGAACTCCTATTGTGCTCTGAATAGAGGGACTTCCCATAAGGCGCACCGAGATAAGAGGGACCGATGGACAAATATGGCAAGTATCGGGGATGAGTGCTCTTAGTTCTCATTGCGGAGGAGGCCCAACATGGTGGGCATGAAATTTACTTTCACATCCGAGTCTGTTTGTCAAGGTCACCCGGATAAGGTGTGCGATTACATTGCTGATTCTATCTTGGACGCGTATCTGGCTCAGGATCGCAACTCTCGCGTAGCTTGCGAGGTGCTCTGCAAGTCAAACAGGGTCGTACTGGCAGGAGAGATCAGCTCAAAAGCCACGGTGGATCATGAGGCGGTGGTTCGAACAGCAATACGCGCGGTTGGATATACCGATCCGGCCGACGCGTTTAACGCGGAGGGAGTGACTATCTCCAATTTCATTACAGAACAGGCAGCGGAGATTGCGGCTGGAGTTAATTGTGGGACAGGTCTCGACCAAGAGCAGGGCGCTGGAGACCAGGGCATCATGTTCGGATTTGCCACCAACGAAACTCCTGAGTTGATGCCACTCCCGCTACTGTTGGCTCATAGGCTCAGCCAAGGACTAGGGCAAGACCGCGAGAGCGGGCGCATCCCGTGGCTAAGGCCTGATGGCAAAACTCAAGTGTCCGTTCTATACGAAGAAAATATTCCGAAAATGATCACAGACGTGGTTGTCTCCGCGCAGCATAGCGAGAATGCCAGCCGAGAACAGATAAGAGAATACATATTTGCACAACTTGCACCATGTGTTCTCGGCGTGTGGTTCCATCCTGCCATAAACTTTCATGTGAACCCCACTGGCAGTTTCATCCAAGGAGGACCTTCCACGGATTGCGGGGTGACCGGGCGAAAGATCATTGTGGATACGTATGGCGGAGCTGCTCGGCACGGAGGCGGCGCGTTCAGCGGCAAAGATCCCTCAAAAGTAGATCGGAGTGGTGCATACTTCTGCCGTTTTGTTGCGCGGCAAATCGTCAAAGCCGGACTCGCGGAACGTGCCGAAGTGCAGGTTGCATATGCGATTGGCCGTTCCCAAGCAGTATCCACGATGGTCAACACATTCGGCACAGGCAATCCCAAGGGTGCCGCTGAGTACTTGAGAACTTTCGACTTTCGGCCAGCGGCAGCAATTGAAACATTGAACCTCCTTCGGCCAATTTATCGGCAGACGACCAACTACGGACATTTCGGTCGGCCAGGTTTGCCTTGGGAGGAATAGACCGGTCTGGCCTTAGTGAGTTTCCATGTGACGGCAGCCAAGCAGAAGCGCCAAGTTCGAAAAACGCGAGTGAAGACAACGAAAGCGGACACGTCCAAAGAAGTTGGGTAGGAGCGAACGATGGATAATATGGAGCTTGCTCAGCACCGGCTTGGCATTTTCCTAGCGCTGAAAAAGGGGATTCAAGACAAGATGGGAGGAGGCAGCGCACTAGAAGCAGCCTTGATTAAGGGACTCACTCAGCACGTGGGGCAAGTGAAAACAAGCGCTATCGCGGACGATGTTGAGAAAGTCGGAGAAAATAAGAACGACTTGCTGATTGCGATTTTGGCCATAAATGTTGATGAAACGACGTGGTGCAAATATCTCGAACAAGCAGCAGCTGTTGCAATGAGCACGGCTGCAGCTAATGACCTTACAAAGGTAGACGTGAGAACAATGGCCAAAGAGTTGCGTGAAATGCCAGCGCAGGCTCGCAACAACGAGGATGGGGAGGCGGCTCTCAAGGCACCTTATCACTTGTTCTTCTTCAGCGCCGTCGATCGAGACGAAAGTAGGCGCTTTTTTGACATCATGAAGCAAGAAGATGGATTCACCCTAGCGGAGACGTGTACCACTGCACCTCGATTGGGTGCCTGTGTTGAGTCCGTGTATGAAGTTGCTGGGGCAGGTGGATTCCATCATGTCCACCGTAATTACGGAAAGTACCGCACCGACACCGCACGGTCGGCCATGGAGTTCTTCGCCAAAGCTAATAGCCTGACCCAACTCACGGATATCGCCGAGACGCACAACCAGCTGGAAGCCAAACCTACGTGGGTTGCCATCTTTCGGAAACTGGGCTGTCCAGGTTCCAACTTCTCATTCAAAGAATCGAAATCGTTCGAGGGGCAAGCCAAGGAGAGTCGATGCGTAATCAGCCTCCTCCCTGAGAGGCTGCCCTCAACGTTTGAGAATATTGAAAGCGCTTCTCTGGAAGTGTTTTATGCACTTGGTATCGTGAATCCTGCAGGCCCCACATTCAGCTTTGTAGCAGCTGTCGGAGATTGGGAGGAGGGTAAAGTACTGCCTGTCGTGAACGTGATGCTGAATCCTTTCTCGCAGTCCGTGGAAGAAGTTGCTCGTTTTACAGTAGGTGCCGGGTGGGAACCGGTGAATGATTTGGAACCGCTCATACAACTCGGATTTGGTAGTTGCCCAAGCCTGATACTACTCAGCGCGGAAATCCCCGAGGAATCGAGATTATCCTTCACCAGCATGGTCCTCGAAGCCTTTGGTCAAGGAGTAGTCGTCGTCCACGAGCTCGTCAGTTCCCATTTTGGAGATCCATGGACAAGAGTCTCAGCGGAGATGAAGGGTGCCCGCAGGCGAACGACAAGTGCCCTCACTCAGGCAGAGGCCAGTAAACAGCTTGCCCAAATGCTTCTTCAGCCAGAGCATGTGTGGCCCGAAATGCGTGCGCTCTTATTCGCGTGGAGCGGTTCGATCCACGAGACTGGAATCCCGGAGCAACTGGCCGCTGAAGCGTTTCCCAAGGAGCGATTCGAGAAGTTCCTGCTGGAACGGGTGTGTCCCACGCTTTGGTTGCCGCCAGAACCCAACCAGAAACCTCCTGATAGCCATATGGAGCCTTCCCCGGATAGGGAGAGTCCAGGGGAGAAGAAGGTGGCTTTGACCAGCCAGAAGGAGCGCATTACAGGAGACGTTGGGCCTCAGCTCTTGGCCTTCATTTGTGAGCAAATGAAGATTGATCCAGAGTGGAGCGTTCGTGAAGAGCGCAATCTGACTTGGTGGGGACACCGATTAGCGCAACGAATATGGGCTGAAACTGTCATGATAGAGGACGGCGACGAGATTGTGCGAGTGCACGCAGAAACTGACGTCCTGCGTAACGTGAAGCAAGAGGGACACGCAGCTCGAACGCTGAGTATCCTTAATCGCAACGCCAGCCTTAGTGCCTATGTGTGGAATCCGCAGACGAAAAAGATAAGCCTTCGGTCCTCAGCCTATTTTCATTCTCAGAATTTTCCTTGGCTTAGTGTGTTCTTTCTTAGCTCCGTCTCACTTCAAGCTGCTGAAGCCCACCTCCAGCTCGATGCCCTCGCGAAGCTCATTGGAGGGGAAGTGGATGAGTCTGCTCACCCAACGAATGGTTTTAGAAAACAAAAGGATGAGATGCTTGATGTAGTTCCACTTTTGTATGCGCCGTGGGGCAAAAATCCATCACGATTCACAACAGAAGACTTTCACGCAGCGATGGAACTAAACCCCAAACCGTGGTTGATGGCAAACGAAAGGGAGGACGGTCTAACCGCCGAATTTCCATTCCCCGGTTGCATGCCTCCAACAGCACTCCTTACATTAGACAACGAGACAAGACATCCGCTATTGGGTAGCGGACTTTTCATTTTACTGCGGCTACCACTGAATTTGCGCGGAGCCAACGTCGAAACACTAGCCTCCGAATTAAACCTGGCCGAACTGAGGAATCCGACCCGGACTCATTTCATGGGCTCCTGGTGCGTGGACAGCGATAGAAATGTGAAACTGTTGCAAACTGGACTCCTCATAACCGGAGAGTCTTTGCCCGTGAGCGTCCTGGAGCAACAAAGCAAAGAAATTCTCTCTTTTTGTTCGTTTGTTCCATCTGTCTGCTATAGATCAGGGTTGTTGGAGAACACTATTTATTCAATAGGGCTTCGAGCCATGTGGGCGAACGAATATCTGGCTTCAAAAGAAGGAGTTCGTGAAGAATTTGGCCCGCGCGATTCAGCAGCTTTTCACGAACAGAGCAATCAGCATTTGTCACTGATCCAAAAGGTATTCAATCGCGCTCGTCGGCAGATAGAAAAGAAACCACACTAGTCCAGCGCAATTAGGAAATTCCTGCACCTGTAAGCCGGGAAGTGCAGGTTGTTTCGCTAAACAGTGGTATAATGTTTTCAGCCATTAGGAACGCGGCGAAATCGTCGCTACCAACCGTTCCCCGCCAGGGGAAATCGGTGGTCAGAAAAATGGGGTCTCAAGGGAGGCAAAAGTGTTTGACAATTCCGAAGACAAATGCGAACCGCCTAAGGTAGGGACATTCCAGTGTGCAATTTGTGGCGAATTACACGGTGGTCTGGAACAAAGTAAAGTGGAAGGAGTCTGTCAGACCTGTTGGCAAGAACGGACTGACGCGACCGCCTTCGACCGCGCCATCATGCACAGCAGATTTGATGCCACCTTGTTGGCACGCATGAAAATACGCATAGCGGATGGCTCGCCAAAAGACCTCTGGGAAACTGCCGTTTTCAACGAGGCGAAAAGACGATTTCAGCCGACATATGTCCTTATCCGCTGGCACGAGACGACAAGTACCATCCCAGAGCATCGGCTGGGGGATATGTGGGAAGTGTATCCTGACGCGGAGCTGGTCGGATATGAGCCGCCCGGAGAGTTGAGGTTTGTCGGACGATTGAGGCTTGTTTCCTCTACGATCATCCCCGCTTCGCGTGTCAGGGATTACCTTCCAGCCGAGGGTTGCATTTCCTGTTGGCGGAAGACGACCGACGAGAGGGTTCCTTGTGGAAAATTGAATGATGCTCGGCTCTGCCCAGACTGTGCCGCAGCGATTGCGCAAGGGCAAGACATTAAGTTCATGACCTACGGAAAGCATCGGAATAGAGAATACGAACACCGAGCTAAAACCTGGGCAGCTTCATCGCCAGAAGACAAGGCGACAAGCGTCGCTCGCCGATGCGAGTGGCTAGACGACCAGATGAGAACGAGAGCCGAATTCTCGGCGGAGGTGAAAGAGTGCCGATTCTGCGGCACAGAGCCTTCGCTTCATAGCTGGCCTACGGCGTTCCGCTGTTCCTGCGGTGAAGCTTATGTCGTTGATAGATGGTTCCCTGACAATTTCGAGCGCGTGTACCGCATGGTTGCGAGCCGGATGACTGCGGAGGATGTGAAATTCTTACGAGAGATCGGGATTCGACCATGAGAGGGACGAGCTAGACTACTATTGTCGCGTGATCCGATACCTCCTGGGAACCCGCCCTAGGCGGGCGGCGCGGAGGATTCCTCCGCGCCAATAGCGTTGAGAATTCGATTAGCGGTTTGCTGGATGTGCTCCAAGCTTTCCGACAGCAGCTTGGCGTCGCCCTCGTAAAGCTGGATATAGTCTTGCGCTGCCGAGCCAGTCTCAAGCCCGATTGCTTGGCAGACGACAAATGCCACGGCCTCGGCTTCGGTCTCGCGGATGCACTTGGAAGTGCTGGCGCGGCGCTCGCCACGGTGCATCAATTCGTGTGCAACTTCATGCGTTAGCGTGGCGAATTCTTCGGCAGGAACCTGTCCGGGCAACAAGGTGATCTTGCCGCCTGCGGAGGTGCCGCGAGCAGGGGCGATGTCCTGCGAGTATTCGAGAAGAATGCCCTGCTCAGTGACGAATTTACCGAGCCGGTCGCGGTATTCGCGGGGATCGCCATTGACGTTGCCGATTTCAGGAAGGTCTTGACCATCAGTCTGGCTGATGTCGAACACGTACGCGGCCCGGAACCCGACAGCGCTTGATGATTCATCGGTTTCGTTTTGTTCGACGATTTGCTTCTTGGGTCGAACGATTGGAGCGAGAATCAAAATGCCTTTCTCGCCTTTCTTGACGAAGCGTCCAAGTTTGTGCCACGTGTGAAAACCGGCGACGTGCGTAGCCGTTTGGTTCTGGGATGCGATAAGCATCACGTTCCGCAGACTGTACCGATGGAATCGGCCAATCGCCGCGAGGTAATTTCTCAACGTCTCACTGTGGCCCCTTTCGAGAGCTTGACTGAGTTCTTCGATTGCTTTGCTGACGATCTGTTTGGCTTGCTCGACTTTCATGATTGTTCTCCTGTTTCGGGAGCTTCTTGCCCCCTTCACCAAACAGCGAGGGGGCAAGGTCCCGAAACAGAGAACGGCAGCGAAGAGATTGGTGCGTTCAGGTCGGAACGGGTCGCACGATTGAGTGACACGGCCTTTGGGTGGCGCGAAACGTGCTAGTGGAGACCGGCTGCGTGAGGGTCTGCACGCAGGGACGCAGCATTCTCGGAGCAGCAAAAGAGGAGAGCGATACAAATCGTCTGCGAAGTCTAAATAGAACGAATTGGGACCCGAACGTTGGGCAACCGTGAATTGCTCGAACGCTTCGGAAGCCTTGCGCAGCGTGACCCGGTTCTCCACGCGAACGCAGCCGTGTGCTCGTCTGATGAAAAGGGGCGGTACGCAAGCGAAGCGTGTGGTACAAGCTCGGCCTGGCGAAAAGGCCACACGATATTGGTTTCTTAGGTAGTAAGTTATACCCTGGATGAAGCGTTGAGTTCATGCCTATTCAAGAACCAGCTGAACCGCGCTGTGCGCCTGGGCAACAGGTTCGACGGCGTAGCTCAGGAGACCAAGTTGGTGCGATTACGTCAATCGCTCGGCGTCCAGGGGGCGAGTTCTGGTATCCGGTTTCGTTTGGCGGAAGCCGCTGGAAGCTGCGGTGATTAAGGGGATGGGTGAGGATCACATTTTGTCGAGCGTGATTTCTTTCATCTCCAATTTGGTCTTTCTCGGGTTCTTGCCGGGTTGCTGAAAGTTAATGAGCAATCCACGTCCGATTTTCAAGATCTTCATGTAGTTTTTAAGTTGTTGTTCCTCCGATGCGCCCAATTCACCGCCTACCGCTTTCAGCTCCACCACCATCTTTCCGCCCGGCAAGCGTACAATCAGGTCGGGGTATCCCTCGCCGACGTAGTGATCCTTGAATTTCAATTCCACCACTTTCTGTTCTTCGTATTTGATCTTCGCGAGTCGCAGGCCGACCTGCATCGCCCGGTCATACACTTCTTCGGAGTATCCTGAGCCTAGGGAACGGTAAACGTCCTGGGCAATGCTCCTAATGTTGTCGGCGTTATTCGGCATCGGATTCTAGAACCTCGCTTATTGGCGTTGGGGCTTCGGCCCCTCTTGGCCCCGCCACTGATACGGTCTGTTAGGTATCGTTTATAGTCACGATGCGGTTCGCCGGCAACGCCGATTTCTTGAGTATTCGCTGGTGAGCCTGCACACGCGTGAGGGCGTCGGCGTAAGGTTAAGCAGTCCTTGTCCGCTGCAGGTGTTCCATGCCCTTTTTAGAAATCCCCCACGTGCCGCGCGGTGAATCGGGCTTCAGCAAGCCACCTCGCACCATAGAGTATCGGGCGAACTGTGTCGTGTTCTCCCAACGTGGCAGGCCCGTACTTGGAAGTGGTCTACGGTCATCAGGCGACAATACATCGGCCATGAACTCGCCGACTCGCTTTACGACTTCCACGGTGCGCGCCGTTCCGCCAAGCTCGTCCAAGGCTTGGAGGATTGGGACGTAGAAGGCGGTCTCCGGCGTCCGCAAACCTCGCCTCAGTTTGGTTCTTTTCTCACCGGATTCGTCGTCTTGGGCGACTGGCGGAGGTTGTGCCTCGTCGGGTGGGGGCAGTCCTAACGTCTCGAAGGCTGTCTTGACGTGGCTGTAGGCCGCAGCTCGGTCGCCGCACTCGCGCCCGTAGGCTCGGTAGAGGTCTTTCCAGAGGTCGCGAATGTAGCCTCTGTAGCCTGTGACCGCCTTGAATAGGTGGATCATCTTCTCGGGAAGGTCTAGAGTCCGCGCACCCCGACCATGTGCGTGAACAATGAACATGCCCTCTGTCTCGTTGCGAACATCAAGGCGAAACCCGAAATGGGACTCGACCACGCAGGCGCCATCAGACAGTTGCCGAAACGTGAGCTGTTCCTCCGGCAACTCGATCGCGTGCGCCGAGCCGATGTCGCGGTCGAGGAAATCCTTCGGAAAAGCCCGAGGGCCGTTGGGCAACACTGAGGCAATAACCGGATCATCCACCTCACCCGTCTGGCCGGTCAGCGCCCCCCGCACGATCCGGAGAACTTCCTGCTTCGCCACGATGGGCAGGTGGCTCCATGCGTCGGATACAAACGCCAGGTCTGGGGGCATCGTCTTTGGGTCTTTCAGTGTTGATTCAGGTACAGCAGCGTACATCCCATCCCCGAGCCTCACGAAGCGCGCGGATTTGTCCCGGTGCATGATTTCCTGGTTGATGTCCCGATTGACCGTGTTTTCCGGCGTTCTGCCGCTTGTCAGCCAGAGCTTGGATTGAACGATGCGACGCGCAATCTCCGCATAGTGCAGGGGCTTGCCTGCTTCACGCAACACTTTGTATGCGGCGTCAACGGTGTTCATCGCGCATCATCCTGTATGTTCATTCCACCCAAGGCAGCCCGTAGGATTTGAACACTTCTCTGGTCTGGTGCTCGGCCATCGGCCGGTGCCCGCTTTTGCGCTCATATGCTTTCAGCAGCGCGTGTCGCAGATCACGCAGATAGTTCTCGTAAGCCTTGACGGCTCGGAAGACCTCGATCATCACTGTTGGCACTGTCACCGTTTTCAGCCCGCGGAGTTGGGCGTAATAGATGAAGTTTCCCTCGCTCGGATTCCTCACGTCGTGGCGGAATCCAAGGTCCGACTGCACAGTGTGCTTGCCGCCCGGTAACACGACCACCGAGATTGGCTCCGCGGGTAGCTCCAGATTCATCGTCTTCTTCACGCCGTCCAAAAACTCACTGGGGAACGCCTTCGGTCCCTGTGGCAGTAATTCTTGGAGAACCGAGTCGCTGCCGTGCCCTTTGTCGGCGCCGGCCTTTACGACGTCTTTCACCCAGCCCGGATGAGCGTCGGTAAAGAGGACCGGCTGCACCTTTTCGCCAGATCCCAACTGCCGCGCTTGCGTCTCCAGCAAGCCGATGAACTCCGTGAGCTTGTCCCAGGGGAAGCGAACGCCCTTCTTCGTCGGGCCGGTATAGGTTTCGCTGTCTACATACTCCCGAACATCAACGCTCGGCAGCGCCTTGAGGTCGTCCGGCGGAATTACGGTGATAATGATGTCGATGTCGCCGGCTTTATGAACCTTGGCGAATTGCTTTTCCTGGGCACCTGGAGAGTCCGCTTTGAGCTGGGTCAAGGCGTCGATGACGGACATAAGCACCGTGCCGCGCATTGCCACCCCGGATTTAGTGGGACCTTCATACTTCTCGCTGGACACGAACTTGCGAACATGAGCGAGCATTTGGCCCTTCCACGGCCTGACGGAGAACACTAGACTCGTTGTCCGAGTCAGTTGGATAGCGCCGATGACGTTATCTGCTTCAGTACTCATGTTTACTCACTGCACCTCGCGGGGAATCGCCTCCTCAGAAGCGTCCGCGGCGGCGGGTAGCTTCCAGCCACCGTAGTCGATAACATCGCGCCGCATCCGATCAAGAGTGCGCACGAGGTCCTCCATATCCTGAAAGCGAACATTGCGGAGATGCGCCACCTGGTTTCGCAATCGCGCGACCTTGGCCAACGCTTCCTGCCATCCTTCTTTGACTCGTTTGGCCGCCATTTCATCTGGGAAACGCGGAAATACTTGGTCGACCAGCACCAGCACGAGCTGGCCGAGCTGGTCTAAGGTCAGGTAGTCGAGACCCTTAATATGCGACAAGCTGCCGTCATCAACGTTTTCGCGCCGCATCATCGCGTTGATGGTTTCCCACACGGAGTTCTTGGTCTTGAATTCTTGTCGATGTTTCAGAAGCAGGCCGTTCAATTCCTTCACTGCATCGGGCTCGAACTTTTCTTTGGCCCAGGACAGGAGCGCCCGATTTAATTCTTTTTCGATGACCTCCCCCGGCTGCTGCATGGCCTCAAGTTTTTCACGGGCAGCATCTAGGCCGATCCGTCCGAAAACAGCTCCAAGAACCTGCCGCAACATCGTCTCTGTGTCCTGAAGCAGCACAGCGGCTCGCTCGTTAGCGGCACGCCGGAAGAGCAGCTCGGGCTGAATCGACTCGTCAAGCAGGAAACGCACGACGAGATTGCGGAGCTGATAGAAGCCGGGCAGAAGGTTGGGGATGACAAAACCGTCCAGGCAGAGCCGGCGCAGGCCGTCATCGACTTCCTCGATCATCTCGGCGCGAAGATACTGCGGCTTGCCGCCGAAACGGACCAACGCCAGCGTTGTCTCGCAACTCTTGGGTAACGCCCCAAGCCGGGCCCGGTATGCGTCAACCGTATCGTCGTCATTGAGCCACTCCTGCACACGGTCCCAGACGCTCTCTTCGTAGAGTGGATAGCTCCAGTCACCTGGCAGATACGCGGTTGCGCTCCTAACCAACGCCATGTCGGTGCCACAGAGGTCAAGCATCAGATACAGCACAGCATCTCCCCAGCGACAGCCGCGGTCCTCTGCGATGGCGCGATATCCCGCAAGTAGTTCGTCGCGCATCAACATCGGGAACGAAACGTGGGCGCTCGGCACCGAGCAAAGCTTCACGCCGAGTTGCCGGTCAGTATTTCGCGCGTCGAGATTGCCGCACCAAAGACAAATGTCTCCGGTCTTCGCACTGTTCTCCGCCATGACGGTCACCAGACGCCTATAGTCGTCGTGAGGCAGTCGCCCAACATGGTCTAGCACCACGACCTGTGGCTGTGCGCCCGCCGGCCGTGTCGTGGTCAATTCCCGCGCGAGTTCCGTCACCCCTTTGGCCTGGCCGTCAATGCGTCTGACGACAAATCCATTTGCGCTGATACGGTCAGCCAAAGGACCGACGAAGGTTGTGATACCGCAGCCTGGGCTGCCAACTAGCGCCGTGTGGTGTCCCTGTCGCAGATGGTCGAGCACGCGTTCGGCCACGCGATCAAGGGATGAAAAGTGAACCGGCACGGCGCACATCTATCCCTCCACATTCGGCAGGTGGAAACGGTCAAATGCCGCCTGGGTCAGCCGTCCCGCCGTGCGCGTATCGAGCGTCCGCCGGAAGTAGGCCTCGTAGAACAGTTTGCGCAGGTCGCGGAGGTACTGCTCGTAATTGGCTACCGTCCGGCTGATTTCGACGATCTTCTCTGGTAGTGCGGCCGTCCGATGGCCACAACTGTGCGCGTACACAAGGAACTTACCCTCGGCTGGCGTCTTGACCGGACGGCTGAAACTGTTGTCCGCGGTATGCACCCCGGCAAAGAGTGGGCTGTTGTCGAAGACCAAAGGTGCTTCGGGAAGTTCAACGGGCGTCTTGGTCGCCGTCGTTGCCGCGCTGGACAGGAAGTCATCGGGGAAGCGTTTGGGGCCGTCCGGTAACACTTCATCAAGGACTTCCTCGGCTGCCTTCTTCTCAGCCTTAACGCCGCGAGATTTGACCTTGCGTGCCTTGCCCCGTATCTGCCCCAGTTCGATCCGTTCGCGGACTAACTCGCAGAGGGCTTCATAGATTGGCTGTAGGTACTTCTTTGGGTCCAAGCCGACGGCCTTCAACACTGTCGCATCGAAGGACTGTCTATCGTCCCTCTTGCATTCGGAAGCAACAGGGTCGATCGGTCGTTCGAGCAGCGATTCGAAAGCTTTGTCGATTTTGCTGCGAACCTGCTTAGCTGCCTTGCGGACATCTGGCACCGGGAGGTATTCCCTTGCATCCTCAACGCGAAGCTCACACACTCCGTCGCCAGCGGTCAACGGCACGGTCAACTCGACCCCCAGTGCTGTCACCGACGTGTTGAGTACGGCAGCCAACAGCGAAGATGATATTTGTTCGTCCGGGTTTAGGTAGTACAGTCGCTGGTCAGCGATAAGTGCCTTAGGGCTGAAGCGATGCATGTGTCGCTGATCGGCTCCTTTGGAGAGAAACACCTGAGCAGGGTGCGTCTCCGACGGTGGGAGTGCCCACCAACCGGGTTCTCTGTCCTTCAGCCACTGGCCATCTTTCCAAAGACTCCCGTCGCTCCACTTTTGGGTTTCGCCCCACTCGATATATTTGAGGGCACCTCGGTGGCCACACTTACGTAGCTGGGCCTTGGTCCTGCGGCACACAAAGACGCGCAAATCAAGCTCTGCGACATCGACTTTGATTGTTGAGGTGTCCTTCGGACTCTTGATGAGTGGCAAGAGGTACTCGCCTTCGATGCCGAACACGTTTGCTGTCGAGGAGGACACGTAGAAGAACTCGTTGACGCGTGTCATACCACCGCGAAGAGGTACGGATATCTCGCGTAGCGGCACGAGGCACCCTTCGCTCATCAAGTCGAAGAAGATTGCGGGCGCACGAAGGTAGCGCCCCCATTTCACCGTCCTACCCTGTTTGCCCAAGTCGTCAAGCATTTCACTCTGTCGAAGGATACGGATGCGGAAGTTATCGTCCTCTTCAGTGACCATGCCCAGGGGATGAGTTTTCTTGTATTTGCGCCCGGCCTGTTCAACATGGCCAACCAGATTGCGCAGCCGCACAAGTCGCGGCGCGGCGTCAATAACCGGGTCGCCAGGAATCAATTCGGCGAGGGGCTTCTTGACTTTAACGAACTTGGCCAGGTGGTTGTCGCACTCGGCTGGATCGATGCAGCGTTCGAGGATGGTCACGACAGTGTTGACGGAGGCCTCGGTAAACCACGGCTCGCATCGGCTTTCCAGGACAGCTATGACCTTGAATTGCTTGAGGAAGAACTTCTGGAGTTCGTAGCCGTAGTTAACGTCCAACCAAGCATTGGAGGTAACGATCCCCATGCGCCCGCCGGGCTTGAGGAATCGCGCGGCGTGGAAGAACAAGTGGATGTACAAATCAGCGTAGGTGGAGATCCGGTGCCGGGCCGTCTTGCGATCCGACCCCTTGTGCTGGCTCCTGGCGATGGATTTCTGAAAGAACTCCTGGGCCGCTTTGTTCTCGTAGTAGAACACCTCCGGGTATTCATCGAACCAATCGGTGATTAAGCGATCACGGAGGAATGCAAGATATCCGGCCTCGTGTTTCTCAATCTGGTCGGCACTGATATAGGGGAAGTTCCCGACGATGGCGTCAAACTGCGGAATGCATTCTTCCATCTCCTCCGGATGCTCAAGGTCCATCTTGGGCGGTGGGAAGCGGAATTTGTCGCCGGGATTGGTACGAAGGAAGTCCTGGCAGAGCACCCGCGGGAAGTTGCCATGCTCGGCGATTTTTTGACGGAAAAGATTGATTGTGGCCAGTTCCGCGGGAAACGGCGCAATGTCGATGCCCCAAAGCTGAGTGAGGAGTGTGGAGTGGTCGTGTTGTCCAAGCCAACGAAAACGGTCGTAGGCGCGGATTAGGAACGTACCGGTGCCACACGTGGGATCGAGAACTTTGTCGGTCGGCTTGGTGATACAGAAGGCGTTGAGCAAGTCGCAAAGGTTCTCGCTTGTGAAGTACTGGCCCAGTCCGTGCCGCTCCTCCGGCGGGATGAGCCGCTCGAAAACGGTTCCGATCACGTCCTGGGGCAGGCTGGCAAAATCTCGTGTATTGAAGTCGTGAATGAGGGCGGCCAGTGCCTGAGACGCTTCCGCCGGCCATTGGATGCGATCGGGGAGCGCTTCATCAAATACCGCGTGGTAATCGATTTTACGAGCTTCCCCGAAAGCGACCCGCAACTTGGGCAGAACCTGGGCAGTATCGACCTCGTCGAAGTCCAACTTGGGCAGTTGGCGCGCGGATCGACGCAGGCTCTGGTAGAAGAGCATCTTGCCCAGTAGTCGGTAAATGATCTGCCTGGCGATGGATTCGGCGAACGCCGGATCTTCGGGTGAGCCGGCGATCCCCTGCTTGACCGCCCATCCTGTAATTTCGCCCCGGAATGTGACGTTGTTTGTGAGCCGGTCGAGCAGGGACGCTGTGACGATTGGCAGCAGGTTCCGCACGGCCTCCAGCAGGCGGTTGACAAAGTAGGTGGCGTCGATCTTAACGAGTTCAAGAGCCTCGTCTCTTAGCAGTCGCTCCAGGTCCTGCAGGATATCGTCGCCGCGGGCGAGCACTTTTAGTTGCGTTGGCTCGTCAAGCGGCCCCTGGTCGGCCTGGCCGATTTCGAAGAGGTCGGGGTAATCGCGGAGTTTCTCCAATGCGTCGCGCGTGGCGGGTGTGCCGGCCTTGGGTGTGCGCCAGAGAACGGCATCGCGGAGGGTCCAGGTGACGAAGTATGGCGCTTTGTGCGCGCGGGCGCGGCGAACCACAAACTCCAGGACGGCGGGTGCGGCGGCAGCCTGGGACGGGACGGTCATCAGGACGACGGCGAGCGGCTGGTCCGTGCCATCGTGCCGTCCGTTGATGAGAACGGTGTGCCACGCGGCCTTTGAGTCTCCCTCGGCGGGCTGGGCCTTCTGGACGTAAAGGTTGGCATCCGGCGCATCGGACAGCTTCGCGACGAATTTCTGAAACAGATTGGATACGGTGACTTGCACTGCTAAACCCTCTGTTCGGTTTTGAGGAACTTTACGTAGGCCAACATCCCCATGCGGTCCACGGTGAACCGGACGAAGTTTGGGTCTTGCTTCTGGAGGGCTTTGAGCAGCTCCACTGTGCGGCCGAGTTCGAGGATGCTGTGCCGCTCGATAAGCAGCCGTGTACCGGCCAGCAGACCAACGTCACTGAGTGGCGTGTAACCCAAGGTGCTCTTAAGGGCCTGCCCGGCATCCGTCAAAGCCTTGATGGCCTCTTCGTCGTTAGCTGGCCGAGCCTTGATTCCGCGGCAGGCAGCGATGGCCTCGAAGAAGCCGTGTTGCAGAAACGCGTCGATATCTGCGGCCCTGCCGTAGTGGCTCATGAGCGCTCTGGCGGAATCGGTCGGCTCATACTCGAACTTCTCCCGGTTCGGTTTCCGGAGCAGACCAAGGTCGCAGTAAGGTTCTAGCCGAACACGGATGGCCTCCTCTCGCGCGCCGCTTCCCGTATATGCCTTGCCTTTCCATTTCGCAACGTTGGTCGCAATCTTCCCGAGCATCGAGAGCCGATCCCTCTCCTCCGCCGGGAGGCTCCTCTTGGAGTAGCCAGCAATGACCTCCCGGAGAATATCGGGCAGCATGTCTCCGGCGAGACGCTCATCAAAGCGCTGGCCACTCTGGACCAACGCCCGCAGCAGCGGCAGGGCAACTGCCGCGTCATTATCCAGCAGGCAGTAAAGCAGCACTGCGGCCTGGCACTCGCTGATGCGCAGCGGGTTATTTCGCTTATCGAGATTGCCGAAGGCGGCGAGTTCCTCCTTGGATGTTACTGCCAACAGTACAAGGCTTCGCGTGAGGCCGGAATAGGTTCCCTTCTTGACAATCTCCAAAGACGTGGCGAGGTAGGGGTACATGCGCCAGTTCGCCTGGACCAGCTTTCCCGTGGAAGAAGGCAGCGACTTGTCAGCGAGGTAAGCGTCCTGAAGCTCTACGCCGGCCGGGCCGGCGTCCTCCATGATCCTCTTGCGCAGTTCCCTGTACGCCCCGTCCGTCAGCCGAGTCCTGGCGTATTCCTTGAGGTCGTCGTCGTAAGGTGGCGAGAGCTTGACGCGCTGAGTGACCCGTGCAACGAATCGCTTCCCGAGGGTTTCCATGTTGCTCGTCTCCGTCTCGTTCACAAGTGCAGCGAGAGCCTTGAGAAAGCCCAACCGCTGCATCGTGCGGTTTGCGGAGTCCAAAACCCTGATGCGGCTCGCCATCAAAATCCTCCATGCACGCTGACCCGCGGCCGAATATCCAAGATGAATGCGCGATCCGTCTCGGTGTTGGATACGAGCGCCTGCCCCACGTCGAGGCTCCGAATCAGTTCGTCAAACCCGAGAATTGCGTTGCCGTATTTGACCTCCTCCGGGAGATTGGACTTTATGTTTTTCCGAATGTAATCAATATCTCCTTGAACGGTAAGCTTGTGGACAAGCAATGTATCCACCTGGGCGAGAATGCGGGGATCAATCGCCGTGGGCTGTTGCGTGGCGACCACAAACGAAAGGCCGTAGTTGCGGCCTTCGCGGACGTACTTCACGATGACATCTGTTGCCGACGTGCGCCGCTCCGATGGCAGAATGTTCTGCGCCTCATCAATGGCCACCCACGTCGGCGGTGCCGCCGTCTCCAATACCTCTTCCAATGCCTGTTTTTCGGCCGCTGCCAGATTCTCGATGATCTTCAGGTGTTTCTCGGCTTCCGACGCCTGCACTCGCGAGGCGATCAGGCGCCGCATGAGAGCCGAGACCACGATCAGGCGAAGCTCATCGGACATTTTGTTCATCACGATGACGCTCATTCGTCCCGGATCAAGGAAGTCGCGCAGAGCGGTGCCCTGGTTCTCGAACAGGGAATTCCGGTGGTAGGTCATCAACTGCTGTAGCACCGCCCGTCGGGTTTCGTCGTGGTAAGATTCCAGCAGTTCAGGGTCATTCTTGACGCAAGCAATGAGATCGTCGAGCGAATACTGCGAGTTCGCCTGGTGCCGCCGTTGGCTGTCATTCCAGCCCTCTTGGGTCACTTTAATGAAAGTGTCATTCAACAGTTGCCCCATGCGATCCTGGTAAATGTCCAGGCCGAACAGGTATCCCCAGTCTTCTGCGGCGAAGTCCGAACAGTTGATGGTGAACTCCCGATGGTCCGCTGGCGTGCCCGGTGTTCGCGTGCCCTTGGGAATCCAGATTGCCACGTCAAGCGGCTCTGCCTTAATCGGCCACCCTCGTCGCAACGCAAACTGTTCTTTGAGCACGGCCTTCTGCGAGCCCTCTTGAAGCAGAATGCTCATCCATTGGAATACGCCGAGGGTGTCAAACAGCAGAATTGCCGACTTCCCTGGATTCTCAGCTATGGTTGAAGTTGGCTTTGATGTGCAAAGCCCCTCAAGGAGAGTACCCAGGGTGTATGACTTACCTGAGCCACGTTTCCCGAAGAGTGCCGCCACGTGAGCAAAGTCAGTGTCGAACCGGACATCGGTAAGCGGCCCGGCTTCGGCCAGCCGGCCAAGATAGACCCAGCTTTTGCTTTCGGCGTTATGCGTCCCGGCATATCCGGGACTGGAGCGAAAGACGCGAGGCCGGGTGGTGAATTTCTTCATAGGTGCTCTCCAGGGACTAGCCGAAGATAATCGGCGCAATTTCGTTCACGATGTCATCGTTGATCACCTTCTGCTGTCCGTCCCATGCGGCAATCGCGCACTCGTTGATTGTGCGGATGATGTTGCGCGGAGTGGACTTGATTACGTCCTGGCAGGCGTAATCGCACATTAGCGCGAACGCGGTAGCTGTGAACGGATAGGTGTCCTTGGTAGAGGGCAGGCTGCCGGCATGGATGCGCTTCTCCGCCTCCTCCTGGTTGACCAAGTGTGCCAACATTTCTTGGACGAACTGCTGCACGTTGGCCGGGGCGGCGAGGGTTTCGAGTTCAATGTAGTTGTTGGGGCTGATTCGCGATGACACGTCACCGCGGACAAGCATCTCGGGCGCATCGTCGCGCGTGTCAGCCTTGAAGCCGACCACAAATCCGACGGAAGAGTTGGCGTTGTCGGCAAGCTTGCGGATGTACTGATGCCACGACTCAGCCGCGTCACCCGTTCGCACGTTCTGAAGTTCCTCCATTTCGTCGATGAAGAACACCAGACGATGCCCGACCGCTGCTGCGAGCGAGCCGCACGCCTGTAGCGACGCCACGAGGTCGCCCACGCCAACGGAGCCGAGGTTGCGCGTGACCTTAATCTCTTGCAACTCCTTAGACGTTAGCGACTGCCCCGTGATCCACCGCCACGCGGCGAACCCGAGATCGCCGCCACCGCGGAGATGGCTAAAGGCCTGGACGAGATTCGGGTCGCTTGTGAGTTTGACGAGTTCGGAGTCAAAGTCGGCGGACTTCGAGAACAACTCTTTCAGCCAGCCCTGCACCGCGGCCATGCCGAGGGCTTCCATGTTTTGGAGGTGCCACTCGGCGGCGGTGGACTTGCTGCGAACCTCAATCTCGACATGCACCGTGTGTGGTTTGCCCTTGCAGGATACGGGCTTGTCGTGCTCCATCCAGTAGGCGAGATAATAAAGGGTCTGCGTCTTGCCGCAGCCGTATGGTCCCCAAACCATCATTTTGGGAACCTGGGGATCAATGAACGCGCGCTTGAGCTGATTCTTCATGCGTTGGTCAAGCTGAGCCCGGCCGAAATAGAACCTGGCGTCGGCCGGATTGATCTTCGGATCAATCGTGAAGCTCTCGCGGTCCTTGAGACAAAACCAGTTCTTGAAATCCATCGCTATTTCCTTTCTGCGGAAATCCGCTGAACAAGTGTACTTTCCCGTAAAGTTCGCAGCTGCCCGTTTGCCCAGTAGTTGAGTTCATGCAAGAGCGTTCTGCCAAGTCCATCTCCGTAGAGCATCATGGCAACTTCGATGTTCCTCTGGAACGATGCAGCCGTGAGATTGCCTGAGCCGAACAGCCCGAAGGAGTCGGATTCTCGCCTTGACATCGCGACATAAACTTTCGCGTGGACAAAAGGGTTGTAGCGCACTTCGATCCAAGGCGATCCAAGTAGGACGGTCATGGCCTCGACCTGGTACTCCTCTTCGGGCTGCCGAGTAATGATGTAGGTGCAAATGCGCTCTTGTTCGATTTTGCGCCTCAGGTCTGCCAGCGAGAAGCGGCAGTCGACCATTGAGGAGATAAACGGGGAAACGATGCAGAGCGACCGCATGTCCGCATCGCGGAGGAAGAGACGCAGCAAAAACTGCTCGACCGGGCGCTCGGTCACGAGCTGGACATGTCGCATATTGTGGTGGTTCGCAATCACTCGTTGTCACCTGCTTCAGTTTTTGCGACGTACTTCTCGGCCGCGTCCCGTACGACCCACGCGAGCGACACCCTTTTTTGCTTTGCGATTTCTTCAAGCGATTCGTAGAGAGCGGGCGGAAACGTGATCGACGCTCGTACTGCCACTTTGCTCTGAGCCTTCTGGATCTTTCTCTGCGACCGTTTCTCTTTCATTGGCGGCCCCTAGTGCCGTCACCACTTTACACCAGGCTGGTGACTTTACAGGCCAGGGATTTTGGAGGTTAGGCGCGCGTCCCTGCGCATGATCCTGAATACCCCGACTCGGGCGTTCAGAGGGATTCTTGCAGCCTAATTCCGGCGGGGGTATATAGTCACGCTGACCCTTGCACGGGTCTTTTCCTTGTGGCGTCGGGCAAGAGTCGGATTTTCAAACTGTCGCCAGCGGGTCGTGAACAAGTCCTGGCCGTGGAAGGGCCGGGCAGCTCATTCGCAGAGCTTTCGGTCTTTGATGGAGGTAATTATCCGGCCTCGGCGTCTGCATTGGAGGAGTGCCTCGTAGATGTCCGTAAGGTCGTCAACAGACAGATTGTGAAGTGATACCATTCATTCATCTTGCACCAGCGCAACAAACTGCACCGCAAACCTAGGTCTCCTAGGCGCGATACGATCGTCCTAAGCCACGCCTACGAGGACAATCAATTCACTCGCTGGCTCGCGCTCCAACTCGCACGAAACGGCTATCACGTCTGGTGTGACCTTACGCATCTTCTCGGCGGCGAAATCTTCTGGGACAACATCGAAACGCTTATCCGAACCGGCTGCATCAAGTTCATCTACGTTTTGTCGCGCAATTCAAATCGAGGACAGGGTCGTGGATTCTGGAAAGAATTGGATTTGGCCGACGCGCAGGCGAAGGTCAACAAGATTCCTGATTTCATCATTCCTGTTTCGATCGATGATCTTCCAAGCATCGACTACAACATTTACCTCCACACTCGGCACGTAGAGCAATTCCACCCGTGTTGGTCGGACGGTTTGGAGACACTGTTGGCGAAGCTGGAAAAGCATAAGGTTCCTCGCCGGCAAGAGTTCAGTCCGAAATCAGTTACGTATTGGTGGCGGCGGTGGTTCCGAAATCCGACACAGGGCGTCGAGCGCAAATCGGGGACGTACCTGTCCTCGTGGTTCCCAATTGAGCATTTGCCGTCGAAACTCTACATCCACCACTGGGGCGATTCCGACGATGACAAATCACTCACCGAAATCGATTGGGACAGGCCCGCGGTAGCACACGGAAACGGGATCGTCACATTCGCTCCAGCGGCTGATTTCATCGCCCAGCTAGGGCCGGATCACAGCATCGGTTCTACCGAGGAAGTATCCGTGGCCGACATCCTGGATCGAACGGTAGATAACTGCACCATCGACGGCGGGGAATTGAAGAGACTTTTGTCGTGGCTGCTCAGAATCGCCTGGGAGCACTGGATCGTCAAGCAGCCCGTAGGTATTTATAGTCTTTCAAACAACGCGAAATGTGCGTTCTTCTTGAAACCTCCGACGCAGGATGCACTGTATGCGTCATTTACCGCACTCGACGCTTCGGATGCGGAGCGTGCCCTTACGGGATTCTGGACTCGGCCGGGCAAAGAAGAGGGCGGTCCGCGCCAAAAGCACTATTGGCACTTCGCCGTCCAGGCCCACGCGCGGCTAAGCCCCGAGCCTATCTATCGAATTTCGACTCACGTCGTTTTCTCAGATAACGGAACCACTGCCTGGACCAGCGCGAAACGGATGCACGTCTCCCGGCGAAGGCAATGCAAGAATTGGTACAACGATACATGGCGCGACCGCCTGCTCGCTTCAATGGCGAAGCTCGCAGCGGAAGGGGCAAAATCGATTGCGATCCCGGTGAGCGCGGATGAAAATGTGGTTGTCTCGATTCGCCCGCTGACATTTAATTCTCCCGTCACGTTCAACGTAATTTCTAAATCCGCGACTGCTGTTCTGGAAAAGGACCGCGCGGATGAGGAAATCGAGGACGAGGACAATGATGAGCCGGAGGAAGAGCCCGGACAGGGTGACGACCCGGGTAAAACTCAGGCATGAAGCAATTGATCCAGCTCCCGGAGCCAAAGCTTCTGTTTCGGTACGATCAATCGCTCGAAGACCCGCGCGATGGCCTCACGCTTTTCGGCCCACTGGACTCGGCACAGATATATGGCATTCGATCAGGTGTAGTTGGCACCGAGGCAGGAATCGCGCGTTTCAAGCGATGGGTTCAGAGCATTCAGGGGCCGATCATTTCTGCAACCACCGACGCGGAATCGCTCTACAGACCGTTGTTCCCGGGCTTCCAAACGGTGTTTGGCGTCCGATGGAGTCCCACTCCTCAGATTGAAATCCCAATTGATCTTGACGAACTGTCCAAACGAATTAGAATCGGGAATTCCCACCAGCGTGTTTTTCAAACTGTGAGCTTGTTCGCCGACGCGATCAACGAAGCAAAACGTAAGGAGGACGTGCAAGTCGATGTCTGGTTCGTGATTGTTACGGAAGACGTTGAAAAATACTGCAGGCCGTTATCGACCGTTGAATCGGCCATACGAGTCGAGGTCGATTCAATTGTTTCGGAATCACAAGCGAAGCAATTTGTGAAGGAGCCGCCGCTTTACCCCGAGATGGTTGAGGCCGCGCAGCCGTTCTACTATGAACCTGACTTCCACAACCAATTGAAGGCGCGGCTACTTTTGAACTCTGCTCCGATTCAAATCATTCGTGAGACTACGATTGCGCCACTAGACTTTCTAAAAGCGAACGGTTTTCCCCTCAGGAAAGTCGATAAACCATCCGTGATTGCTTGGAACATCTGCACGACTGCTTTCTACAAGGCGAGCGGCAGACCGTGGAAACTTGCCCGCGTGAGACCTGGAGTCTGCTACCTGGGATTGGTGTTCAAACGCGACGAACGATCCGTTGACTCGACGAACGCTTGCTGTGCGGCCCAGATGTTTCTGGACTCGGGTGATGGCGTTGTCTTCAAAGGTGCAATCGGACCGTGGTATTCGCCGACCAGCAAGGAATTTCACTTGAGCAGTGATGCTGCAAAAGAGGTGGTTAGAACTGCCGTCCAGACCTACATGGAGAAAAGTCCGAACAAACGCGCTCCGAAGGAGTTGTTCATACACGGACGCATCGGATTCAGTGATGAAGAGTGGGACGGATTCAAGTCGGCAGTCGATCGAACAACCAAACTCATTGGCGTGCAGATCAGGAATCGAGGCGATTTGAAGGTCTACTCCAACTTGGAATACCCGATGCTTCGCGGCATGGCACACATCCAAAATGAGCGACAAGCATATCTGTGGACCATCGGATTTGTACCGCGGTTGCAGACGTTTCTCGGCAAGGAAGTGCCGAATCCGCTTTTCGTCAACGTGTGTCGAGGTCGGGCGCCGATCGAACAGGTTTTGAAAGATATCCTGGCACTCACGAAGCTCAATTACAACACCTGCCAGTATGGAGACGGATCACCAGTAACGCTGAGATTCGCTGATGCTGTGGGTGAAATCCTAACCGCAGGACCTGTTCAACCAAACTCATCGCCGTTGCCGTTCAAGTTTTATATCTGAAGCAGGCATAGCGATGAAGCGTCTTCCGCATCTTTCTCCCAATCACTGTGCGCGAATCCAACGTTTTCATGCCTGCTATCGAGCATCGTGTACCAGCAATCGGCGAAGAAATAGACAAATCAAACCCAAATGTAATGCTTGTTTGCGAACTCGCTTCCAAGGGTGTCGATGACAGTAAGGCGATGCAGTGCATCAGCATCGCTGCGTAGTGCGACTGCCCTGTGGCGATATTCACCAGTTTCGACGTAAGACATTTCCAGGTGTTTTCTCACCAGAAGGATCGGTTTTATTTCAGCTTCTATTAGTTCCCGAAAGTAGGCTTTGTCATCGTCCGAGAAATCTGCAGCATCGATTGCGAAGGCAATGTAGGCTCCCGTTGCCAATCCTAGCTCTTTGATGTCTTTCTTTTCCTTGTCCTTCAAATCGAGGGTGGTCTTGCATTCGCCGATGATCACATCTACATCCTCTTGGAACGTATCCGAGCTAAGGATCGCGAAGTCGCGCTCACCAGCCCCGTCGGGGCCGCTGTAATCAAATGACGAGACTATTCTGGTGTCCAAGCCAAGGCAAAAGCGGAAGAAGATAAGCGCCAAAATCGTTGTTACACACCCGGCCATTTTTCCTTCGAGTCGAAATAAGCCGTTCGAGACGTAGGACCATGTCTGCCGATCCAGCAATGGCACCAACTGGACGTGGAAGCACTTCTTGCATTTGAACTGCTCTGAGACTTCGCTCAAATGATACCAGTCACTACGCTGACACTTTTCGCACTGCAACTCAAATCCTTGGCGTAGAAGCTGCAGCGACATGAGATTCGCTAGGCTTTCACGGCCCTTCGTTCCTTGATCTTCTTTGGGTGGGACCGCCTTGTAAATTGATTGCCGCACGAAGTGCGCTGATTTAGGTGAGCCATTAGATAGAATATCCACAAGTTGGCGGACACCTGCGTTTTGAAATATCTGGCAACGGTGGATTCCACCCAACTGCTCGATAATTCTGTCCAACGCAAGGCCAGCCGAGCTCGTCTTGAGATAAGTAAATCCACAATCCTTTAGATAGGCTGTCCAGACATTCGTCACCTTCGGTTCATGCACGAGGCTGTGATCGTGATCACCGCGCGCCATAGCGACGATGCCATGCTTGCTTACGCGTGCCGCTGCTGGACCAAAGGAATGCCCGAAACTATATTCGGCGACTTTGTCACAGCTTGGTTTCAGCCAGGGCAATCTGAAGGTCGTGTCTTCATTGGCCCCGAACGCAGTCAGGTCGATTGCCCAGTGTTGGGATTGATCACCTTCGGATAAGTCGCATGGCGGTGGGAATTGAATTTCTCCTGATGTGTCACTCATCATGACGTTTTGGCTTACGTCTTTTGCAGTTGCGGCGCGAATTTGTACGTCCGGCTCGACTCTATCCCGTCTTTCGCCAAAGCGTGGCACCCATCCCATAACAGACGGCGCTAGCTCTGAATCTAAACTGCCGAACCAATGCCCTACTTGTATGGAAACATCATCTGCAACGCCGCGAGCCTTAACGATTGTCGGACCCGCGAACGGCTTGGGCACGGACGGGTCCATTGACCAACGCGCAAAAGCCTTCGCACGCTCCGCATAGTCCTTGTAGCAATCGACAGGAAGACTGAATATTCGAAAGCCGGCGGCCCTCAAGTTCCAATAGTCCACGACATCGTGCATTTGAGTTGGGTCCAAGAGAAAGAAAATGTCAGAGGACCGGGGCTTAGGCGAAGGTATCCGCAGGTCGAATTGTGTCGCGCCGATAGGAAATATCAATTCTTGCTTCGGCGCTTTACGGAACTCTTCGTCGTAGGTGACGAGCTTTGCACCAAAGTGTTCGATTAGGACTTTCTTGCCTTCATCATTGTCAGCAAACACTCCAAAAACCGCTGCGAGGTAAGTTTTCAGCGGTCCGTCGGGCTGCATGTAAGCAAACTTGTGGGGAGGCTCCTTCGAGAAGCGCACTTCGGTGCGCCAGTAGTTTCGAAGGAACGGCCAAACCTCCAAGAAAAAAGGGACCTCGCCTTTACCCCAGGGATTCCAACGCAGCGCATCTTTGGTGAAGGTTCGTTCTTTGAATGCGTCGAAAGATGCAGGCAAGACGGATGCGTCAAAATTGATTAGCAAATCGGGGTCAAACTCGCGCAAGAGTAGGCGCACCTCTTCGGTATAGGGCGTATCATCGTATTGGTAGTGACGGCCTACTTTTGTTCTTGTGCTGTCATCCAAGACGACGACAGGATTGAGAAGTCCGCCCCACAATACGGTGTTGACACGGAAAACTTCCTCGAGAATCGCTGGCTCGGGCTTACTGATAACAAAAGCAATCCGAGCAGGTCGTATATTGCAGGAGACGTGCAGAACGCGGAGACTCATGGCTGGTCGAACTTGATCTTAACACTGTCCCGGAATGGGACAGAATGCGATGTTTTTCGACCGATTGGGGCTAGTGCCGAGCGAAGAGCACATTCCCCAAATCAGTGAGAACGCAGAGAAAGCGAAGTAGTTGTTGGTCGCGTTGGAGTCGGCGGTCGCGCGACCAAGCTAGCTGCCGTCATGAAAACGTAACAGTAGTTGTGACAAATCGTGGCAAAACGGCTGCGTAAAGGTGATAGAGAAGGAGCAAGTAATTGGCCAGCAGTGCTCACAACTTGCTGATTGTCCTCTGCTTTGCGCTCGCTCCGGCAAGTTTTGATTAAAGTGGTCACGCGACTTCTGAGCAGAGGCGCTGGCATTCCGAACAATCCGAGTACTTCACAGCACGCATTTTGCGAAGCGCTGCAACGATATTTCTGGGCCTGTGATGAAGGTTCACGAATCCGGTTGTCATCCGTGCCGCTGAAGATTAACGCACCAGAACCGGATCAATGGCCCTTATCTGCCCCCTTTTGCCCCCTCGCGAATTCGTTAAATCCCGACCAATCAGGAAGATGGTTGGTAGGGGCGGTGGGGATCGAATCCAAGGTTACCGCCCCTGAAAACTAAATCACCAAAAGCTTATCTCAACTCTTGAGTCTCCCTAGGGGATGCAGCAATCGCAACTCAATTTTGACGTGCGAACGGCTATCCATCCCTCTCGCAGAATGAGTGGAGTGAGAGCCAAAGCTGCGACGGGATCTGCCCAACTGATTCCCCATATAGAGTTGGCAAGTAGACCCGCCAGAGCTATCCAGGCCATGTAGGCACACAAAGCGGACTGAGCCGCATCCGCCTTCAATGCAGTGCTCGCTGTAATAGTTCCCAAGCGGCGCTTTTGTTTGGCGAGCCAAGGCATTACAACTGCGGCGGCCAACAAAATTCCGATTCCCATTAGACTCCGCTGCGCTCCACGATACCCAATAAAATTCAGAACGGAAGTCAGTATCACGAGCCCCGCTAGCGCGAAAAGCAAAACTCCCGCAATCCGAGCTGCCCGTGCCTCCTTGAGGTCGAACCGAAAACGCCAGAGTACGACGGCTGCCGAAAGCAGCTCGATCAAGCTGTCTCCTCCGAAGGCTAAGAGAGCGGGACTATACGAGCGCCAAGCCGTACCAAGGGAAACAACGGCCTCGACGGTCATCCAGGTGATCGTCATGACTTGAAGTCGAAGAACCCGGCGGGAAAGCTCCGACAACGGCTCTGCTGTCGCGGCTACGGTAGTCATGGCGTCTTCCCAGGGAATATTCTCATTCGACTCGGCAGTAGCAATAGAGGAATTCCTGAGTTGCACCAAATGGAGTTTGGTGGAGTTCTTTCGAACTTTCAACCAGACGGAAACGGACACCGAATTGGTCGTGCAGCGATTCCGCGTCGTACCGTACGACATCGAGTCCGCTGCACTTTGAAGGACCGCCTGGCGCGAAGGTACTGACAATTACGTGGCCATCCGGCCTGACGGCGTGGGCAACCTGCCGGACATACGCGACACGCTGTTCGGTCGCTGTAAGAAAATGAAAGACCGCGCGGTCGTGCCATACGTCGTAGGCATTTGGCTCCAGCTCCACTTTGGTGATATCCGCCGTAATCCAGTGAACACTTTCGGCGGCTGCTTTCAAACGTGTCCTAGTCACGTCGATTGCGGTTTGTGAAATATCGAGAACCGTGATGTCTTCATAGCCTTTGGCTAGGAGGTCGTCGACGAGGGTGGATTCGCCACCTCCAACGTCAATAATCGACGCTGATGACCCACCAGCAGCACGTTCCACTAAGGCAAGGGATATTTCCAGATGTGGGCGGTACCAACTCACGCGGTCCGGCGACTTGGTGTTATAGACCTTCTCCCAATGCGTCTTTGTTTCCAGCGTGGACATGACTCGCTGCGGTTCATTCTACCCCCGTACCTCAGTGATAGGGGAGGAATGAGGCAGTTCTGCCAGCCGGGCGAGGAGTTTGTGGCACTTTTTGGACCCTGTTGCGTCAAATGCACGGGTCGGAGTACACTCAATTGACGATGACACTGAGAACCAGATTGTGTGCTGTCACGGCGCTGCTGGCGCTGCTTGGGGTGCCAGGACTTTCGTGTTTTGTGCCTCAGCAATTGCTTGGCGCGGACGAGCAAGAATGCTGCCGCCAGATGGGTTCTCAATGCGGCCCGAAGGAAATGTCCTCCCCTCAATCCTGCTGCAAGTCACCAAGCCAGCAAAGTCCTCAGCCGTATATCAACGGCAGTGGTGAGCATTTCCGAATAGCTCCTGTGGCAGTTGCAACGGCGTTCTTGCCCGTCGCGCCAACTCCGATTCTTCTCGTTGCCGACTCGGCTTTGACGATTGCGCAGTTCCATTCCCCACCTATAAGTCTGTCTGAAACGAACTCCGTCCTAAGACTCTAATTCTGTCTCTCCGTTTGTCCGCTGGCGCATACGTGTGTCCAGCGTCCACAAATTTCATGACGGAGGACAGTAATGGAAGGTATTTGCTTTCCCGTGCGGAAAAGTGTCGGGCGCAGGAGTTTGGAGTCCATTGTATTTGGCCTTATCGCGGTGCTTGCCGGTGGTGTTTCACCGAACCTATTCGCCGCGCCCCAAAGAATAGGCGAGCAAGGACAAGAGCAATCTGCTCAGGCTAGCGGTCAGATGGGCCACGAAACTGGCATTCCCACACCGCTGGCCGTGCTCATCGAAGAGGCTAACAGGAACGACCCAGCCATTCGGGCTGCCGAGCAAGCCGCTAAGGCGGCGACATTTGTTGCGCCACAGATGTCGGCTCTTCCTGACCCCCAATTCACGCTGCAACAGTTCAGCGTTGGCAGTCCGCGTCCCTTCGCCGGTTATACGAACAGTGATTTTGCCTACATTGGCGTTGGCGCTTCCCAGCAATTGCCGTATCCGGGGAAACTCAAGCTGCGCGGTGCAGTGGCGGATCGCGATGCCGATACCGCAAAGGCACACATCGAGGTCGTTCTCCAAGATGAAATTGAAACCCTAAAGACGACGTATTTTCACCTAGCCTACCTTCAGCAGACTCTAGGAACACTTCAGCGGAACGCCGCCCTGCTAGAGCAAGTGGAGCAACAGACAGAGGCGCACTATTCGTCCGGTCAAGGAAATCAGCAGGATGTCTTAAAGGCGCAGCTTGAGCGGACAAAAATTCTCCGCGAAGTCTCCATGCATCACCAGTTGGTTGGAGAAGATCAAGCCGAACTCAAGCGCATTCTTCGACGGTCGCAGGATTCGCCCGACATCATTGCTGAGCCGATTGCCGATACTTTTCTACGCTACACGGCGGCGGAACTCCTCGATAAGGTCCGCGAGGAGAATCCGAACATTCACGAAAATTCAGCGATGGTGCAACGCAATCAAACTGCGGTTGACCTAGCTCAGAAAGAGTTCCGGCCAGACTTTGGGGTCTCCTACATGTATGAAAACACTGATCGTAAGTTTCGAGACTATTACGAGCTTTCATTGAACGTGAATTTTCCCCGCCGCAAGCCAAGGCAGGCGGCGCTCGCACAAGCTCAAGTGAACGTCGAGCGTGCGCAGACAGATCTCGATACGCAACTACAGGCTGCACTCGCTGAGGTTCAGAAGCAGTACGTCATGGTCAAAACTTCAGAGGAACAACTGTTGATTTATCGCGACGGCCTGATTCCGCAGGCGCAAGCGACAATTCAGGCAGGACTGGCTGCCTATCAGTCCAATCGCGAGGATTTCGAGACGCTGTTTTCCTCATTCATGGATGTCCTCAGTCTCGACCTCGAATATCAGCAAACCATTCTTGACCATGAAACAGCACTTGCACATATCGAGCGGCTCACGGGGGTGACTCTCCCATGACGGAGAACAGAACGATGATGAGCAAACCCACAGAGACGGGGAGCCAAGGTCACACAGTGGAGAAGTATCGCCGTGCTTTCCTGCTCACGCTGGTTGCATTCATTGCCGTTGCGGGCGTTGCCGCCTGGCTCTGGTGGCGTTCACCATTCAATCCGATGACGCGCAGGGGACAACCTGCCGTAGCGAGCGAGACGTTACAGCCGACCACAGAACCAACGGCCAGTCCTGACGGGTCCACTGCACCACAGGCCGACACGCCGCTTGCTCCGATTCAACTGTCTCCACAGCGTATGCAAAGCATCGGTGTGAAGGTTGGAGC
>Ga0210409_10001062_pt1 | contig 38433 bp, 35 predicted proteins | sample IncBWH17MmetaG_FD_161649 | JGI IMG/M metagenome (GOLD analysis project Ga0210409, IMG submission 161649) | Forest soil microbial communities from Barre Woods Harvard Forest LTER site, Petersham, Massachusetts, United States - Inc-BW-H-17-M | ecosystem: Environmental > Terrestrial > Soil >... | reverse complement strand
CGCCGCCCCGAGGTGCGCGATGCAGCCGACGTTGGCGGAGAGTATGAGCTCGGGTCTTGGCGCGAGCAGGTGTCCGAGCTTGCGCGAACGCAGCGTGCGCGACAGCTCGCCCTGCAGCAGCGAATACGTTCCGGCCGAGCCGCAGCACATGTGCGCTTCGGCGACCGGCAACAACTGTGCACCGAGCGCACGCAGCAGCGCTTCGGTGTGATCGGCGGCGCGCAACGCGTGCTGCAGGGTGCAGGGCTGGTGGAGCGCAACGCGCACCGCAGACGGTGCGCTGGCGCGGCGGGTGAGGGCGGCCTGCTCGCGGGCGAGGAACTCACCCAGGTCACGCGCTGCGGCGCTCACGCGGCGCGCCTTCCCGGCGTACTTCGCATCGGGTGCGAGGAGGTGCGCGTAATCCCGGACGAGCGCGCCGCAGCCCGAGGCATTCAGCACGATGGCTTCGACGGCGCCCGATTCGAGCTGCGGCCACCAGGCGTCGATGTTGCGCCGGGCGTCGTCGCGAGCGCCGCGCTGGTCGCCGAGATGATGACGGATCGCCCCGCAGCAGCCCGAGCGCGGCTCGATGAGCGCCTCGATGCCGATCGCATCGAGCACGCGCGCGGTAGCGGCGTCGATCGAGGGTGCGAGCGCTCCCTGGGTGCAGCTGTTGAGGAGCAGCACCTTGCGTGCGTGGCTGCGCCGCGGCCACTCGCCGGCCGCGCGACTGGGTGCGAGCGTGGTGCGCAGCGTTGCCGGCAGCGCCCAGCGCAGCGCGCGCCCGAGGCGCACCGCGCTGCCAAAGAGCCGCCGCCGCGTCAGTCCCTCGCGCAGCAGCCAGTGCAGCGCCCGCGTGCCTCCCGGCCGGCGCACCTGCGCGTCGACGACGGCGCGGCCGATGTCGAGGAGCCGCCCGTACTCGACCCCGGACGGACAGGTCGTCTCGCAGTTGCGGCAGGTGAGACAGCGGTCGAGATGCAGCTGCGTCACGCGCGTGGCCGGCGCTCCTTCGAGCACTTGCTTGATCTGGTAGATGCGCCCGCGCGGACCGTCCAGCTCATCGCCGAGCAGCCGGTAGGTCGGGCAGGTCGCGTTGCAGAACCCGCAGTGCACGCAAGCGCGCAGGATCGCCTCGGCGGCCGCGCCCTCCGCTGTGCCCTTGAACGCTTCGGCGAGGCGGGTCTCCATCGGCCTCAGAGCCCGGCGACCAGCCGGCTATGGTTGAAAATGCCGTGCGGATCGAAGCGTGCCTTGAGGCGCCGGTGAATTCCGAGCACGGCGGGCGAGAGCGGATGAAAACGGCTGCCGGCGATGCCGCCCCGCCAGTGCAGTGCCGTTCCGCCGACGGCAGTCGCGATCCGGCGCACTGCGCCGGCCGGCCGCTCGCTCGCATACCAGCGCAAGGCGCCGCCCCACTCGATGAGCCTCGGTCCTTCGAGCTCGAGCGGCGCGGCGGTGGAGGGGAGCGACAGTCGCCAGAGACTTGCCGCGTCGCCGAACAGCGTGTGCCGCTGGCTGCGCAGCTCCTGCCACCAGGCGGCCGCCGCTTGCGGCTCGACCGCCTCGCCGCCGAGCTGCGCGCGCGCCGTGCGCAGCGCCGCGGGCGCCCCCGAGAGCCGCACCCATGCCACGCCGTGCCACCACGCGGTGGCGGAAACGGGCAGCGGCTGTCCCGCCCAGCGGTTGAACGCCGCGAGCGCCGCTTCCTCGGTGAGCTCGAAGCGCAGCGTCTGTTCCTCGCGCGGCAGCGGCATCACCTTGAGCGACACCTGGGAGATGGGACCCAAGATCCCGAGCGAGCCGCACAAGAGCCGCGAGACATCGAAGCCCGCGACGTTCTTCATGACCTTGCCGCCGAAACGCAGCACCTCGCCGTCGACCGCGAGCAGCACCGCCCCGAGCACGTAGTCGCGCGCGGCCCCGCTATGGGAGCGGCGCGGCCCGGAGAGGCCCGCCGCGATGACGCCGCCGATGGTCGGATCGCCTTCAAGCCGCGGCGGCTCGAAGGCGAGAAACTGCCGATTGGCGCCGAGCAGCGCCTCGATCTCCGATAAGGGCGTGCCACAGCGCGCGGTGAGGACGAGCTCCGATGGCTCGTACTCGATGACGCCGCGGTAGCCGCGCAGCTCGAGCCTCGCGCCCTCGCAGCTCTCGCCGTAGAAATCCTTGGTGCCGGCGCCGCACAGGCGCAGCGGCGTGCGCGTCCGATGGGCCTCCATCACGGCGGTGCGCAGCTCCGCGAGCGCCGGCTCCATGCTCAGAATCTCGGCAGCTCGGGGTGCGGCAGCTCACCGCGGCGCACGCGCTGGCGGCCGTACTCCGCGCAGCGCGCGAGCGTCGGGATCGCCTTGCCGGGATTGAGGAGGCCCGGCGGGTCGAAGGCCGCCTTCACCGCGAAGAACGCCGTGCGCTCGGCCGCAGAGAACTGCACGCACATCGGGTTCAGCTTCTCGACGCCCACCCCGTGCTCGCCCGTGACGGTCCCGCCTAGGCCGACGCACAGCTCGAGGATCTCAGTGCCGAAGCGCTCGGCGCGCTCCCATTGGCCTTCCCTGTTGGCATCGAAGAGGATGAGCGGGTGGAGGTTGCCGTCGCCCGCGTGAAACACGTTCATGCACCTGAGGCCGTACTTGCGCTCCATCTCCTCGATGGCGCGCAGCACGGCCCCGAGGGCCTTGCGGGGGATGGTCCCGTCCATGCAGTAGTAGTCGGGCGAGAGGCGGCCGGCGGCGGGGAAGGCGTTCTTCCTCCCCGACCAGAAGCGCAGCCGCTCGGCCTCAGAGCGCGATACCGAGATGGCCGTGGCGCCGGCGGCACGCAGCACGGACTCGATCGCGGCGACTTCCTCGGCGACCTCATCCGCGGTGCCATCGGATTCGGCCAGGAGGATCGCCTCGGCAGCGAGGTCGTAGCCCGCTTTGACGAAGGGCTCGACGGCGGCGGTCGCCTGGCGGTCCATCATCTCGAGGCCCGCGGGGATGATGCCGGAAGCGATGATGGCGGCCACGCCGTCGCCGGCCTTGCCGACGTCGTCGAAGGAGGCCATCACCACCTGTGCCAGCGCCGGTCTCGGCACGAGCTTCAGCAGCACCTCGGTGACGATGAGCAGCAGACCCTCGGATCCCAAGGTGATCGCCAGCAGGTCGAGGCCCGGGGTATCGAGGGCGCCGCCCCCGAGCTCGATGAGCTCGCCGTCGATCGTGCAGGCGCGCACCCCGAGCACGTTGTGCACGGTGAGCCCGTACTTGAGGCAGTGCACGCCACCGGAGTTCTCCGCCACGTTGCCGCCGATCGTGCAGGCGAGCTGCGAGGAGGGATCGGGCGCGTAGTAGAGACCGAAGGGCGCGGCCGCCTCGGAGACGGCGAGATTGCGCACGCCCGGCTGGACCCGGGCGGTGCGCGCTACCGGGTCGAGGTGCAGGATGCGCTCGAGACGCGCGAGCGACAGCAGCACTCCCGCGGCATGCGGCAGCGCTCCACCCGAGAGCCCCGTGCCTGCGCCGCGCGCGACGAGCGGCACCCCGAGCCGCCGGCACTCGCGTACCACCGCGCACACCTGTTCTTCGGTGCGGGGGAGCGCCACCACCAGCGGCTGCTCGCGATAGGCCGCGAGCGCGTCGCACTCATAGGGGCGCAGCTCCTCCTCAAGGCTGAGCAGGCAGTCAGGAGGGAGCAGCGCGCCGAGCGCCCGGGCGACCTCGCGCCGCCGCTCGCGTGCGGCGGCCGCGCCGGAGTCGTCGGGGGACGGCTCGCCGGGGCGCCGGTCGCGCGGAGCTTCGGGGGCGGCAGCGTGCACGCGGCTATGCTAGAGCCCGTTCTTGATCCGCGTCCAGGTGCGGGTCTTCAAGCGCTGGTAGCTCACGTCGAACTCGGCCGGCAGGAACAGGTGTGCGCGCACCGCCGGCGGCGGATAGATCGCCGGATCGTCGAGGATCTCCTTGCGCACCAAGGGGCGCGCCGCCAGGTTGTCGTTGCCGTAGTGGGTGTAGTTGGTGATGTCGGCGATCACGTGGGCGTCGAGAATGAAGTTGATGAAGCGATGGGCCGCCTGCGGATGCGGCGCCCCGGCCGGGATCAGCCAGGCGTTGTAAGTGATGTTCGAGCCCTCCCGCGGCACCGTGAAGCCGAGGTGCAGATCCAGGCCAGCGGCGCGCGTGCGCAACATGGCGAGCGAATAGTCGCTCGACCACCCCATGGCGAGGCACAGCTCCCCCGAGGCAAGCTGATACACGTAATCGTTCGAATCGAAGAGGCGAATGTAAGGGCGCACGGAGAGCACCAGGTGCTCCGCGGCCTTGAGATCCTCGGGACGACGCGAGTTGGGATCGAGGCCGAGATACTTCAGGGCGAGCTCGAGCACATCGTCCGCGGAATCGAGGAAGCTCACGCCGCAGTCGGCCAGGCGGGAGATGAGCTGCGGCTTGAACAGCATGTCGAGGCTGTCGAGGGGCGCATCCGCGATGCGAGTGCGCACCAGATCGGCGTTGTAGGCGAAGCCGTTCATGGCGTGCAGGTAGGGAGCGGCGTAGCGGTTGCCGGGATCGGCCTGCGCCTGCACGGCGAGCACCGCCGGGTCGAGGTTCTTCCAGTTGGGGAGCCGCGCCCGGTCGAGCGGCTCGTAGAGTCCGGCGCGGATCTGACGCGCGTACCAGGCCATGTTGGTGCTGACCAGGTCGTAGCCCGAATCTCCCACCATGAGCTTCGACTCGAGTGTCTCGTTGGAGTCGAAGAGGTCATAGACGACTCTGATGCCGGTCGCGCGCTCGAACTGCGCGACCGTGTCGGGCGCGATGTAGTCGTCCCAGTTATAGATGTGCAGGACCGGCTCCTCGGCCGCGGCGGCTTTTCCAGCCGGTCCGCGCCCGGAGCAGGCGCTCAGGAATGCGGCGAAGAGCGCCGCGCAGGCGAGCAGTGCCGGGCGGTCGGGCAACGCTTACGGCCGCGTGAGCTCCGCCCTCACCCAGTCCTGGAATTGGCGGATCGCGTACTCCTCGGGCATCAGCACGCCCGCCGCGTGCGGCAAGGCGTGCAATCCCTGCTGATTGACCTCGCAGATCGCGGCGTCCTCGCTCATCACGATGTCGGTGAACTCGACGGCTTTCATGATGTCGTGCCCGGGATCGCCGAGCGTCTCGGCCAGGAACAGGAATTCGATGCTCATGTCAGTGTGCTCGGGGCCCGCAGGCAAGAGCCGCACGACGCGCACATAGTCCGCGTGCGCCACGATGAACACCGACGGCACGGACGTCATATAAAGGTGTCCGGCCTTGCGGTCCGCGGCGCTCACCCCGGGAAACGGCACTCCGGCGGGCTTGCCGTCCATCGACCAGGATTCGGCTCCGGCGCGTAAGCCGCCACCGTACTTCGGATCCTCATCCTGCGCGTGATCCTGCCAGGCGGGGTCGTCGCGGCGCTCGAGCAGCGCGCGGCCGAAGATCGGCACGAGTTGCGCGAGCCGCGGATGCACGGCCGGGCAGTGCAGGCACTCGTTGTAGTTCTCCCAGAAGACCTTCCAGTTGCAGCGGATGGTCTTGGTGAGGCGGTGACCGATCACGAGGTCGCCGAGCCGCCAGTCGTCGAGCCGGTTGAGCGGTAGATCGAAACTCGCACTGAAGGGCGGCGGATTCGGCGTGAGCGCCGTGAACAGAAACCCGTTCCACTCGGTCACCGGCAGACCGTAGAGCGGAAAATCCTTCAGCTCGAAGCCATCACCGTGCACCTTGGAGGAGGTCTGCAGCAGCTCGCCCTTCAGGCTGTACCGCCAGGCGTGGTACGGACAGACGATTCCTGCCGCCGGGAACCGGCCCTCGCCCTCGCGGCACAAGGCCGCGCCGCGGTGCCGGCAGGTGTTGTGGAAGGCGCGCGCGACGCCGTCCTCGCCCCGCACCAGGAGGATCGACTGATCGCCGACCGTGAGCGTGCGGAAGCTGCGCGCGCCGGCGAGGTCGGCCGAGCGGCACGCATAGATCCAGTGCCGGTACCAGATACGGCTCAACTCATGCCGGTAGTGGGCGGGATCGAAGTAGTAGGACGAGGGGAGGCCTCCGACGGCGGTGGTGAGGCCGGCGTACCCGGGATCGCGTCTGACTGATAGTTGCCGCCTGCTCATCCGCCGCCTCGAGGGCTTAAGTGGAGGTCTCGATCACCTTGAAGTATACGGCGTAGCGCTCGTTGAAGATGCGGTTGAGAGGCCCGCCAGCCGCTCTAATTCATACCGGCCGTCAGAGCGCTTGCAATTGAGGACCGCGCTGCGGAGGACTCCGATCGCCGGCGCCAAGCGGCCGTTGCATCAGCACGGTGTCCACCCACCGGCCGAGCTTGAACCCGACCGAGGTGAAGGTGCCGACGGCCGTGAATCCCAGGCGCCGGTGCAGCGCGAGCGAGGCGCTATTGCGGCTGTTGCCGATCACGGCGAGCATCTGCCGCCAGGGCCCTGACTCGCAGCGTGCGATCAGCTCCGCGAGCAGCGCGCTGCCGATGCCCTCACCACCCCGGCCTTCCTCGACATATACCGAATCCTCGATCGTGTAGCGGTAGGCCGGACGGGGCCGATAGGGCGTCGCGTAGGCGTAGCCCACGACACGGCCGTCGAGCTCGGCGGCCAGGTGGGGGAGACCCGCGCTGCGGACTGCGGCGCGACGCGCCGCAAGCTCTTCAATCGAAGGCGGCACTTCCTCGAAGGTCGCGAGTCCCTCGAGCACGTGATGGGCGTAGATGTCCGCGATCGTGCTCAGGTCGCGCTCCGAGGCATCGCGGATCAGCACCGCAAGCCGGGGACCGGGCCTAATCACCCAACCGTGATAGCTCGCCACGGCGCAGTCCGTGCAACCGTCGTGCCACGAGAACGTGGAGCAGCAGTGCGCTTGCGGGCGGCTGCGCCGCAGAGGTTAGGGAACGCGCGAGCGCTTGCGGAGCATTGAGCGAGCCGCCTGCACCAAAGGGGTGCGAGCTTAAGCGGGAGGGGGCAGTCTCGCTGGCTTTCGCCGGCGAGAGCGGGTTTCAGAGTTTCGGTCTCAACGCCGCCTTGGCCAGCGCATCGAGTTGCTCGACCGCAGCGCGCGTGACACCGAAGATCTGCCGACGCCGCCTGCCGAGGGCAACCCAGGCTTCGAGCGTGGCGATGCCCTCCGCGCGCAGACGTTCGATCAGCGGGAGTGGCAGTTCGACTGGCAGTGCATGCGACATGTGGCAGACGTTTTAGGAATTCGGCGCGTTTGCCAAGCCTAAGTTAACATTAAGCGGAGGCGGCTCTTCGTTCTTTGACGCGATTCGCAGCCAGAAGCGGACGCCCGTCACGCTCGGGCCGCGGACAGCGACCGTGAAAACCTGGATCGCACTGCTGCGCGGAGTCAACGTAGTCGGCAGCAGCCGCACGCTGCTGATGAAGGATCTCGTCGCGATTCTTAAGCGCGCGGGCTTCCGCTCGGTGCGTACTTACATCCAGAGCGGCAACGTAGTGTTTGAGAGCTCGCGGGGCACCCCGCGGACACTGTCGGCACGGATCGCGGAGCTGATACTGAAGCGCGTCGGGTTCCAGCCACGGGTGATGGTGTTGTCCAGAGAGGAACTTGCGGAAGCCATCAGCGGCAACCCGTTTCCCGAGGCGGACTCCGATCCGAGACTGCTGCACCTGTTCTTTCTATCCGCGCGTCCGCCGCGGCCCGACCTCGACTCGCTGACACGGCTGAAGACCGGCCGGGAGGCGTTCGCGCTCAAGGGTGAAGTGTTCTACCTCTACACACCCCATGGCTTTCCTCAATGCGCCTTGCACGACAAGGTGGAGCGCTATCTCGGGGTCGACGCGACCGCGCGCAACTGGCGGACCGCCAATCAGCTGCTGCTGATGACCGAGACTCCGGTGCCGTCAGCCAAGCGGCAACAGAAATCGATCTGAGCGGGGCGCGTAGTGCCTGTCCGGATTCAGCGAGACGATGACGCGCGTCGCGCGTCCGATGATGTCGCGGCGGGGCACGAAGCCGAAGTAGCGGGAATCCGCGCTGTTGTCGCGGTTGTCTCCCATCATGAAGTACGCGCCCTCCGGCACGACCACGGCATCGAGGGATCGCCGCGCCAGGCGATCGGGGAGGATCATGACGTCGTGGGGCTTGCCCAGCCCAGCCTCATGCAGAAGCAGGGGGTGTTGCTGGGCGGTCGATGCCAGTAGTCCGCGAACCGCACTCACGTCCTTGATGGTATAGCGCGCCGGCTGACCGTTGACGGTGAGCCGGTCACCCTCGAGCGCCACCACATCGCCTGGCACGCCGATGACCCGCTTGACGAGCGAGGTTCCGTCGACGGGCGAATCAAATACCACGATGTCGCCGCGCCGGGGATTCTGGCCGGCGGTCAGGTGTACGTGGGTGAACGGAATCCGCAGGCCGAACACGTGCTTGTCAACGAGCAGCCGGTCGCCCTCAAGGATGGTGGGATTCATCGAGCCGGTCGGCACCGTGACCCAGTCGGCCCACGCCGAACGAAAGCCCAGCAGCAGCAACAGGAACAGCAGGGTGCCTCGGTAGTTGCGCCACCAGACGCGAAGCTTCACCAGGGTCGGTCCTCTCATGCCGGCGACTCCAGTAACATCGGGGATTCGACCTGCCGGCGCGCCGTATGTTCCGCCGCGAGTCCCGGGCTCGAGGCGCGGCCGCCGCCCAGTTGAAATCAGGTCAGCGGTCCCCATACGCAGCCCATGACAGAGACACTGCACATCGTTTGCCCGCACTGCGCGACGGTCAACCGGATTCCTTCGGCACGGCTTGGCGAGGCGCCGAAGTGCGGTCAATGCGGCCAGCAGCTCTTCACCGGGCACGCGATCGAGCTCGGCTCCGCCAATTTCCGCAGATTTATCGAGCGCAACGACCTGCCGGTCGTGGTGGACTTCTGGGCGCCCTGGTGCGGGCCGTGCCAGATGATGGCGCCGGAATACACAGCCGCAGCGGCCGAGCTCGAACCCAAAGTGCGGCTGGCGAAGCTCAACACGGATGCCGAGCCGGGTCTCGCCGGTGAATTCGGGATCCGCGGCATCCCGACGCTGATCTACTTCAAGGCGGGCCGTGAAGTGGCTCGTCGCTCAGGGGCGATGGGCAGGTCGGATATCGTGCGCTGGGCGTTGTCTTACACCTGAGTGCCGGTTGCCCTTCTGCATAGGAGAGTCGGGATCCTCTATAGTGCGTGTGACGCGAGGAGCCTCGCGGCTTGATGCGGCAAGCGTTTCGGCACCGTATCACTAGGGGAGCGCGACATCGCGACAGCGTCCGTCGGCCTGGCCAAACTCACGCGGCCCAAGCTGTTCCGCGTCCTCGCTCGCGAGCGCTTGTTCCTCAAGCTGGATAGCGCGCGCGAGCGCTCATCGGTCTGGATTGCCGGACCGCCCGGTGCAGGCAAGACCTCGCTCGCCGCCAGCTATCTCAAAGCGCGGCGCCTCGCGGGCATCTGGTACGACGTCGATGCCGGAGACGCCGATCCGGCGTCGTTCTTCCACTACCTGTCACTCGCTGCGCCTAAGCCGCGCGGCAAGCATCCTGCGCCACTCCTGACTCTTACCCCGGAATATCTCGCCGACCTGCCGAATTTCACCCGCCGCTATTTTCGCGCCTTCTTCGCCCGTCTGCCGCCGACTGCCGTGGTCGTTTTCGACAACTGCCACGAGGTACCGCCATCCGCGCCATTCCACGAGATCCTGCGCGATGCGCTCGCCGAAGCCCGCGAGGGGATCGCGATCCTCATGGTAAGTCGCGGCGATCCGCCGGCGACGCTGGCGCGTGCTGAAGCAAACCGGCTGCTCGGCCGGATCAGCGCCGATGAGCTGCGCCTGACTCGCGAGGAGATGCGCGAGATAGCCCTGGCCGAGCGCGCGATCGACGAGCCGACCCTGAAGCTCCTGCAAGACCGCTCGGGTGGCTGGGCTGCGGGACTGGTGCTGATGCTCGAGCACCTCAAAACCTCCGGCACTCTGGAGGCGGCGCTCCCCGGCGAGACATTCGCGGAGGCGTTTAACTACTTCGCGGGGCAGGTCCTCGAGCAGGTCGGTGCGCCGACGCGGGCGCTGCTGCTGCGAACCGCGTTCCTGCCACGCGTCACCGTTACGGCGGCGCAGGCCCTCACCGGCGACCGGGATGCGGGGTTGCTGCTCGAAGGCCTGTTCCGCCAGCGGCTGTTTACCGACCGGCACGAGGGCGAGGAGGTCAGCTTCCAGTTCCACGCGCTGTTCGCGGAGTTCCTGCGAAGCCGCGCCACTGCGACGCTCTCCGCCGCGGAGCTGCGCGGGCTGCGAGCGGATTCCGCGAAGCTGCTCGAGAAGGCTCGGGAACCCTCGGCGGCGCTCAGGCTATGGGTCGATAACGAAGACTGGGATGCCGCGACCGCCGTCATCCTGAGCCGCGCGCGTGGGCTCGTGGCAGATGGCCGCTGGCTCACCCTCAAGGCGTGGATCGCGCTCTTGCCCAGGACGCAAATTGCCAGGACGCCCTGGCTGACGGCGTGGTTCGGCAGCGCGCTCATCCTCGTCGACCCGCCCAGAGCACGGGCGACTCTCATCCACGCGTTTGAGGCGCTGGATGGCGCCGGAGATGAGCGCGGGCGGCTCTTCTGTGCGACCGGCATCATCGAGTCGCGCAATATCGACCACTCGGAATTCGGGGATCTCGACCGCTGGATCGGGGTGCTGGAGCAGGCGCTCGCGGCCAATGCGGGATTCCGCTCCGACACCGAACGGCTACGCGTACACACCGCCTTCACGATCGCCGCGATGCTGCGCCAGCCGGGGCATCCGCGGCTGCCGTCCGCATTGCAGGTGGTACGGGCCGCCGTCACTCACGAGCTGCCCTTCACGGTCAAAGCCGATACCGCCACGCAGCTCCTCGAGTATTTTTGCTTCACCGGCGACTTGCGCGGCGCCAGGGCAATCGTCCGGGAGATCGCTCCACTATTTGATCAGAGCGAGTTGCCGCCCTTTCGCCGAGCCGGCTGGCTCGTATTCTTCAGCTACTACGCGGCTCTCGTCGGAGAGTATGACGAAGGTCTCAAGGCTCTCGACCGGCTGCGGACCATCGTCCAGGACTTCGGCATGACGTGGTTCCGGTTTTTCGATTTGTTCTTCCGGGCGCTGCTCCACCTCCTGAGTCCGACTCCGCTCAGCGCCACCCCGCTGATGCAACAGCTTGAAGCGAAGGTGGACGCATCGCGCGCAGGCGAGGTGGCCCAATACCAGGTCGCCCGTGTGCTCCTCTATCAGGCTCTCGGGGAGCCCTCGCTCGCCGTCTATCACGGCGGTCTGTGCCTCGAAGCAGCGCGCAGCAGCGCGTCCCCGTTCTTCAATATCCTTTTCCAGAGTGTTGTCGCGAGCGCCTTCGTCGATGCCGGTCAGCACGAGCGGGCGCTCGAGCTGGTGAGGCAGGCTCAATCGCTGGCCGCCGGCACCGTCTACGCGCATCACGAGCCGCTGATGCTGATGGTGGAGGCCTATGCGCTGCTGGCGGCTGACGAGCGGGATCGCGCGCGCGGTCTTCTGGCACAGGCGCTGAGGCGCGCCCGAGCGGAGCAGTCCGCGGCGTCATTCCGTTGGCTCGTGACCGGATTTCGACGGCTGCTGACCGTCGCGCTTGTTGAGGGCGTCGAGCCCGAATACGCACGAGCGCTGATTGCTGAATTCGCCGTCACCGCGGAGTCGCCGGACATCGACGTGTGGCCGTGGCCGATCAGAATCCGCACCCTGGGCGGCTTCGCGCTGGCGGTCGAGGGCGCACCGCTGCGCTCACCGCGCAAGGCGCAGAAGAAGCCACTCGAGCTCCTCAAAGCCCTGATCGCGCAGGGTGGACAGGCGGTGAGCGCCTCGCAGCTCACCGAGTCTCTCTGGCCGGACGCCGACGGGGACACGGCGGCCGACGCATTCGAGGTGACACTGCGACGCCTGCGTAAAATGCTCGGGCGCGATGACGCGGTTCAACTCGCCGACGGCCGCCTGTCGTTGAACGCCGGCTGCTGCTGGCTCGACACCTGGGCCTTCGAACGGGCGCAGAGCCGCGCCGAGCACCTGGCGGCCGATGCGCCGTCAATGACCGACGCAGAGCTCGAAGCCGTGAGCGAGCGGCTCATGACGCTGTACTGCGGGCATTTTCTCGCCGGCGAGGACGAGAAACCCTGGCTGCTCGGCCGGCGGCAGCGCTTCGCGAGCCAGATGTTCCGTGGCTTGATGGCGATCGGCGAGCTGTGGGAGGCGAGGGGGGCGCCGGAGCGCGCCGAGTTGACCTACCGCCGAGGTATGGAGCTCGACGCCGCATCCGAGTCGCTCTACCGGCTGCTGATCGCGGTGCAAGCAAAGCGCGGTCACTATTCCGAGGCCCTGCAGACCTACCGGCAGTGCCGCCAGATGCTGGCGGCCACGCTCGGGGTCGAGCCGTCCTCGGAAACGCAGGCCCTCTACCGGGGCATCCTCGCAAAGTCCTGACTACCCGCGAATCTGTCGCCCATCTGTCGGATCGGCGGCCTCAAGCTCCCCGCACGTACCGTCGGAGAGCGACGGCGATCTGTTTACCCAATTCAAGGAGCTAATCGTGGCTATCGATCAGGCAAAGCTCGAAGCATTCATGGGGAAGTTCGTCGGTGACCTGGGTGCGGTGATGCACGCCGCGACCGTCGTGGTCGGGGATCAGTTGGGCCTCTACAAGGGCCTCGCGGAGGGGCCCGCGACCGCGGAGCAACTGGCCAAACGCACGGGGACGGACGCCCGGTATCTCAAAGAGTGGCTGTCGGCCCAGGCGGCGAGCGGCTATGCCGAGTACAACGCCAAGAGCGGGATGTTCAGTCTCACCGAGGAACAGGCCTTCGCGCTCGCGATCGAGGGCAGCCCGGCCTTCATCCCCGGGGCCTTCCAGATCGCGGTCGCGCAGTTCAAGGTCATACCGAAGATGGCGCAGGCGCTGCGCACCGGAGCGGGGCTTGGCTGGCACGAGCACGATGCCTCGCTCTTCCACGGCACGGAGCGGTTCTTCCGTCCCGGATATGCGGCAAACCTCGTCAGTCAGTGGCTGCCGGCCCTCGAGGGCGTGGAAGCGAAGCTCAAGTCCGGCGCGCGTGTGGCGGACGTCGGCTGCGGGCACGGGGCTTCCACCATCATCATGGCGCAGGCCTACCCCAAATCGGAATTCATCGGCTTCGACTACCACGAACCCTCGATCGTGCATGCGCGGGAGACCGCTAAAAAGGCCGGACTCGGCGATCGAGTGCGCTTCGAGGTCGCGAGCGCCAAGTCGTACCCCGGCTCGGACTACGATCTCGTGACGGTCTTTGACTGCCTGCACGACATGGGCGATCCGGTCGGCGCTTCGGCGCATGTCCGCGAGTCATTGAAGAAGGACGGGACGTGGATGATCGTCGAGCCGTTTGCGAACGACGAGCTCGAGAACAACCTGAATCCCGTGGGGCGGGTGTTCTACTCGGCTTCAACCTTCATCTGCACGCCGGCCTCGCGCTCGCAGGAAGTGGGACTGTGCCTGGGCGCCCAGGCGGGCGAGGCGCGGCTCCGCACGGTGGTCCGCGACGGCGGCTTCTCCAAGTTCCGTCGCGCCGCACAAACCCCGTTCAACCTGATTTTCGAGGCTCGCGCCTGAGAGGCGCAGGAGGTCACATGCCAGCTCAATCGCAATCACGTACCGCCCGCAAGTCGATCGACTGCAGGCTGTATCCGAGTGAGAAGGACTGCACTCTCAAGATTTCGGGCACCGAGGACGAAGTGCTCGAGGCAGCTTCCGCCCACGCAATAGCGGCGCACGGCCACGCCGATACGCCGGAGTTGCGAAACGAGTTGAGGGCGCTCCTCACGGCCGAGCCCGACTGACGACTGCCGTCAGCTCGGCCCGGCCGCGCGGCGGATGCTGCGCGGCCGCCCGCGGTTGAATCGCGACCGGCTCCTGCCTCAAGAGGCAGCGCCGATTGCGGGTGGCCGCTCCCTGGCAATTTGTATACAGGCAGCCGTATGCAATTCGAGGGATTGGAGGGCACGCGGTGTTGCCTCATGTTGACGAGGCTCCCGCGGGCGCGGTGGGCGCACTTGGGCTTATGTTCAGTGCGGACGGCATATGTTCAATCATGCTGCGGTGCGCGCTAAAGCGCTTATCCTATCCGGGCACAAAGCAATGATTGTTAAGTCGCGGGCAGCGATTGCAGGGATGTTTTCCGGGGAAGTGCTATGGATTACAGCGTTGAAGAGATTCAGCCGAACGTCTGGCGTGTGAAGATTTCGAGTATCACCCGCATCGTTCGTTATCGGATCGACAGCGAGACCTTCGCACCCTGGGACGTAACGAGTGCAGACGGCCAGACACTCTGGAGCGCCTCATCGCTCGAGTCGGCCTTCCGCTGGATACAGGCGCGCACCGGTTACCCGGCGGAGCCGCTGTTCGCTCAAGCGCTCCTGGAACGCAGCGCGAGCGCGGAGTCGGCCCGGGTGAAGGTCCCTGATGAATCGACCGGGATCGGAGAGAGTCGACAAGCGCTCGGTCGTTGACCGCCGCGAAAATCCACCCGAGCTCGATTAAAGCCGGTCTCGTGGCGGCGGCCCATACTTCGCCGCCATACGCTCGACGATGCGCGAAGTGCTAACAACCGTGCGTTCGTGGGTCCCCACGCCGATCTCCTCGGTGCCATCCGTGGCCCACACGTGGAAGAGAATTCTGCGGCCCTCGACGCCCGTGACCTCCGCATGGCCGGCGACTTCGCGGCCGACCGGCGTTGCGATGAGATGGCGCACGTCAACGCGCGTACCCACCGCGCTTTCGCCCGCCTCGAGGTACGCCCTCACCGCGTTGAGCGCTGCATTCTCCATGATAAGAATCAAGTACGGCGTCGAGAACACCGGCGGCAGGATACTGTCCTTGAAGGTGTTCGCCAGATGGCGGGACTCAACGCGCAGCACGTAGCTGCCTCGCGCGCCTAGCGGAATCGGCCGCATCGGACGCACTCAGACCGGGCGTGCTGCCCAATCATCACACTTGCCGTTCGGATTGGCGGGACCGCTGAATATTTCGCACTTGCCGCAAGCCGTAGGTCCGCCTCCAGTGGTGAAAAACCGGCAGCCGCTGCAGGTCTTGCCAGGATCCAGCGACTTCTCAGTGTAGTTGTCCAATTTGCGCTGCTGGTTCTCGGCCTGGCTAAGGGCGCTGGGGTTGGCGCAGACGACGGCCTGTTTCTCTTTTCCGTGCCCAACCGAGCTCCAGCTCGCCGCGGTGGTGACAAGCCACGCCGTCAGCCGCCGCAAAGCAGCGCGACGCGCTTGCATAGCAGTAGCTGTGGGCGATGATTTGGCACGTCCGATCGACGTACTACCTTGTGGCTCTTGCGATTGTCCGAGTCGCGATCAAGCAGGATTATTTGAGGGCTGCCTGCGCTTCGGTGGCGGCTTTTTGTGCCGCAGTCAGGTCGTCGGATTTCAGCCCTGCCTGCGCTTTCGCGAGCGCTGCGGTCAGTTTGGCCTTCGTCGCTGAATCGGTCGTGTCAGGAATCGCACCATTCCCGAGCTTCTGGCAAGGATTCGCCTCCTTGGCATCAAACCCCTGCCCCGTGGGCCCGACCAAACAATTGACAGTGTGGTGCAGATGCATGTGGACCTGTTCGATAGTCGCCGCCTTGGCGGCCAGACCAGCGTGCAATCCGCCAGTGGCGGCTTCCTGAGCAGGATCTGCCCCTTGTGCGGAGGCGGGTAAGGCCGTGAGGATACCTGTGACGATACCGGCTACCGATAGGTGAGCCGCGAGCCTTGATTTATGCAGCATACGTAACGCCCCTAAAATACTTGTGCCCGGGAGATACTACTCCAACTGGCGAAGCTTCCGATCGGCGAGAGTCGAAGCCGCGATTGGTTGGTGTTGACCCGGAACAGCCCTTCGGTTTCTCCCATAGCAGACAGTCAAATGCTGTAGCTCGGGATGCGCTCCCAGAAGTGCGGCGAGAGTTATGGGCAGTAGACGGCGGGAACAGTGAGGTCCTGCGGTATGGGGAACGTGAACCAACCCCCGAAGGCGTTCGAGGGATTCATATCCGTGAACCACTGCCACAGCACGAGCTGCTGCAGGTGATATGTCACGCCGGCGAGTGGAACGTCGGCCTCGGGGAAGTCTGCAAAGTTCGGCCCGTTACCCTGCGGGTCGCCGACCTCAAGCAAGTTGTTGCCGCTACAGAGGGCGATCGGATCGCTGGGGATGGTGGGAAACATCCAGGTCGGCACCACGTTGTTGACGAACGGATCATTGGTCCATTCGGCGAGCTCGTGGTTGAGGGTGCTCACATCGGCAATGATGGGCGGCACCTCGGTCGGATCGAGCCAGCTGGTGAAGATGTAGGTCTGCAGGTGCGCGTTGCCGTCGTTGTCGGTGACGAGGGCGGCGTTGTGGTAGCCGAGCGCCTGGTTCGTGACGCCGTCGGTGACGAATATCGGCAGCGTATCGTCGCTGAGATCCAGCAGCTGCAGGATGGTCTGTATCTGCGCATCCATGAAGTCGAACAGCACGTCACCGAAGAAGTTGCCATTCGCATCCTGCGCCAGTCCTCCGGTCTGGGGTGTGGGCGCAGTCTCGGGGGTCACTTCAATGTCAATTGGCGCCAGCACGCGCGGCCGATCCATCTGCACGTGCCAGTCGTGATCGCGATCCATCAGGTTCCAGAACGCCGCGCGCTGCATCGAGTCGACGAACTGTCCGAAAAAGCCTCCGGGCCAGGACGTCGGCATGTACAGCGGCGAGTGCACGATGTTTTGTACCGCGGGAGTGGGATCAAAACTGTGGCTCTGGTCCCCATTCGGACCGAATCCGACAAAATTCATGCGCAGCGGAATAATGACCGACTCGATGAACGCGCGCTTCCCGGAAGCGGGCCGGTGGCCGATCATCGTGAACGGGTAGGTCACGCCGCCGACCGTGAAGGACGATGAGAAAGTTGGGAAGGTTCGGCCTTCCGACGCGATGCGCTCGGCGGCGCCTTTCTCGACTCCGCCATGCGTCCGGAAACCGAGCCCGCGGAAGTGCTTGATAACCGCAGCGCGATCCTTCAGCACCTCGATGGGTTGCACGCGCGTGGCCGGTGCGGCGGCGAGGGTCAGAGCAGGCAACGAAAGTAGCCCCGCGACGACTATTTTGCGCAGCAACATGGGGATCCCCTGTTTATTGGCGTTGTCGGGTTACGCCACCAGTATCTGCCGCCGGTTGGCTGGCCGTCAATTGACGAAGCACAGTGGGGAACGCAATTGCCGACAGCACGCTGACGGTCACGAGCGCGGCGTTCCCCACACGGGTGGTCCGAGTGGTGGAACCGTCTACTGCACTTCTTCTTTACCGCCAAAAACAAAGTTCGCAGCCGGGTGCGCTTCCATCTTCTCTTTGAAGCTTTGCGAATACCGCTTCTCCGCTTCCGGCGTATCCAACTGGTCGAGGGGTGTAGAGAGGATGTATTCGTTGGCGGCATCGAAGATCAGCAAACGTAGCATGACACTACGTGCCTGCTCCGCGATGGCACGGAGGCACTCAATGGCCATCGAGCGTTGCGCTGCAGTGAGCGTGGAGACATCGATTTCGCCAGTCGGGGTCTCTATTGCATGCCCGAGGATGGCTTGGTCCAAAGCGGCATATGCGAGATAAAGTTGCCCACTCGCGCTCGCGGAAGAGACAAATGTCTGGTTGTACTCTTCGGCCAGATACTCCAACCAGTTTTGCGCACTGGCGGGAAGAAGATTGGTCACACCGCTGGACTTCGCGGAGGGCCAGACGCCCGCGTCGGGAGAACCGATGAATCCACGCGGCAGGTGGCGGAGGGTCAGCCGGCCGGCCGGTCCGACGCGCTCCAATGCCGCGGTCTGCCCGAGTGCCCAATCCAGGACGCTTTGGGCTTTGGCAATATCGTCCTTGATATATCCCCGATTTGCCTCGCCGTCTCTCTTAAGTGCTGCCGCCAACTGCTCGCGTTGGTGGCGGTGGTGGAAGAACTCGACAGTCTGTTCAAGGCTGACGGCGATGATCAGGCCAATGACGATGGCGGCAATGTGAACCAGAAAATCCTTCCACGTATGGACGGTCCGGTGGGGAGCGTGCACGTCAAGCATAGGCGCCGCGACCTCCGGGGTGGAAAGCGCTTCCGTCTCTGTAGGCCCCGCAGCCTTCAGGTTATCTGCGGGTACCTGCCGCATTTCAGGCTCGGTCTGGTCGGCCATGTATGGGTTCTTAGTTCGTTACCCATTAGCCTACCCGATGCGACCCCGTCGGCTCCATCAGTTCGATCCCGGCTAGCCACGACGTTGCCCGGTCTTGACCCGAAGGAGACGGCCACGAGCGCCCGCTAAGCAATATCCACCGTCCACTAGTAGACTCAAACACCCATGACGGGAAGGCGTAGGAAGGAGTCAGCGAAGGGGAACCCGCTACCGCCGGGGTCGCCTCTCGGCGCCCTTCTAACAGGCGGGATGCCACAGCAATACGTGCATGACACGACCGCCAACATCTACAAGAACACACCCCTCTCCCTGTTGGGGCCGAAGTGGGACCAACTACTCGCAGAAGCCCGCTCACTCTCATCTGCTGGGCAGCACGCCATTGCCATCATCATCGCGGCCGCCGCTGGAGAATGGGCCACCGAATTTGTGCTCGAGAGACTGATGGATGCAGCGAAGGACCACAGTAAGAGCGTCCACGACCTGGAAGAAATGTCAGAGAGATTGCTGGTTACCTGGTCCTTTGAGGGAGACCGCGTGCGACAGGCCTTCCATGACCTAACGGGCGAAAGCCCCGATCGCCAATCATGGTGGGGAGATTGGATGTGGAGCCGCCAACAGCGCCATGACATAGCGCATCGGGGCGTGTTAACGGCCGATGCCACCGCCGCGAAGAAATGCATCGACGTAGCGGCGCTGCACATTGCGTATCTGACGGAAGTCGTAAAGAGACGGGCCCCGTAGAATCGCCGCGCGTCCGGCGGTGCAGGCTGCACTGAAGGCGGAGGGCTCCTACACTCGTGGCAACGCGGCTAAGCCTCGCGGAGAGAGGCGAGCCGGGCGTGAATCGCCTGAACGACTACCGATCCTTCTCCGACTGCGGACGCGACCCTCTTCACGGACCCGGAGCGCACGTCGCCAACGGCGAAGACGCCGGCCATGCTGGTCTGAAAGACGTTATATGGTGTGGGGGCGTCCGCGCCGCAATCCTCTCCTGTCAGGACGAAGCCGTGGTCGTCCAGTCGCACGACCTCTTCGAGCCATCCGGTGCAGGGGTCCGCACCGATCATGACGAACAGCCCGCCGACGGCCCGCTCTACCACCCGGCCCTCGCCGTCGCGGATCTTGACGGTTCGCAGACGATCGTTCCCTGAGAGCTCTACGACCTGCGAACGAGTCTCGATCCTGACGTTTGCGGCTCGACGCAAGCGCTCCACGAGGTAGTGGGACATGCTGTCCGACAGGTCGCTCCCGCGGTAGACGAGGCGCACGCAGGACGCGCGGGATGCAAGGAACATGGCGGCCTGGCCTGCTGAATTGCCTCCGCCGACGACCACGAGCTCCTGTCCCTTGCAGGCCCGGGCTTCAAGCTCCGTGGCGGCGTAGTAGAGACCTGCGCCTTGGAAGCGGTCCTCCTCAGAAACCCCGAGCTTGCGGTAGCGGGCTCCGGTGGCGATCACCACCGTCCGCCCCCGGAGCGCACTGCCATCGTCCAGAGTGACTTCGAAGAATCCGGCGAGGCTGCTCGGGCGAAGCCGCTGCGCGTGGCGGGGCACGGTCACCCGCGCGCCGAACTTGATGGCCTGCAGCTCGGCGCGGAACGCGAGGTCGGCGCCGGAAACGCCGGTCGGAAATCCGAGGAAGTTTTCGATGCGGGACGAGGCGGCGGATTGGCCGCCGAGCGCCACATCGTCGAACAGGATGGTCCGCAGGCCTTCGGAGGCACCATAGACCGCCGCCGAAAGACCGGCCGGGCCCGCGCCGGCGATGATAAGATCTACCGGATCGTCCTGACCCGCGGCGAGCTCCAGACCGAGCGCCCGCGCGACTTCCGCAACGGATGGCTCGTGGAGCACGTGTCGACCCCGCACGATCACCTCGACGCCGGAGCCCTCGGCGGCGCCGGCGCGGATTTCCTCTTTCTCCGCGCGGTCGGCGGGGTCGAGCCACCGATACGGGATGCGGTTGCGCTCGGCGTACTCGAGTATTCGCTGCAGGGCCGGCGCGCCCTCGTGACCGACCAGCGTCAGGGTGCCTTGCTGGCGCTCTATCAGCAGCAAGCGGCGGGCGGCGAAGGCCGGCAGCAGCGCGTCACTGACTTGCGGATCCACCTGGACGAGCTCGGCGATCGCTTCGGCTGCGACCAGCAGGACTTCGCCCGCCTTGACCACGATGCAGTCGGCGAACGCCGTCTGGCCGAAAAGCAGAGCCAGTTCACCGGAGTATTGTCCCGGGTCCATGACCCCGAGCACCATTCCGTCGGGATCCCGTAACTGCAGGGTGGCAGAGATCAAGTAGACGAATGGGTACTGACGGTCGTCGACTGCGTACAGCAGTTCGCCCTCGGCCACCGAGCGCCGTGTGCCGCGAGCCTCGAGTGTCGCGACCACCCGGTCCGGCAGCGGCGCATTCGCTCGCCGCTTCAGCTCCTCGTAGTTGAGATCTTCGAACACCGCCTCCGAAGCCTATCACCTCACGCGCTCTCGCGTAGTTGGTCGACGAACGTCTGCGGGCTCTGGTCGAACAGCGTCTTGTGCGACTCCATGCAGAAGTAGTAGGTCGCGCCCCGGTAGACCGACTGAGGCGCGCTAGCCGGGTCGACCTCCATGTCACACACAGGACAGAGCGGATGCGCGGCGGTCGAAGCGCGGCGAGTGCGATAGACCCGGTTGGAATTCGGGTCCGTCCAGCCCTGGCCCTGGTACTCGAGGTAGTACGCGGTCCGCTGCGCGACGTCTCGGCCGAAGTAGCGCTCCACCACCCGTAACGACAGATCGATCCCGCTCGAGAGGCCCCCGGACGATGCCACGTTGCCGGCCTCGACGAAGCGCGCGCCGCGCGCCAGCGAGACTTTCGGGAACTGCAGGGCGAAATCCGTGTACGAGCTGTGATGCGTGGTGGCGGACTTGCCGTCGAGCAGCCCGGTGCGCGCCAGCACCACCGCGCCGGTGCACACCGACATCGTGACGTCGGTCTTGCGGCTCACCTGGCGGATCCATTCGAGCGCCGCGTCGCCCGCGCCGTTCTGCGCCGGAATGACCACCACTTTGGGCGCCGGAGCATCCTTGAAGGTGTACTGAGGCACGATCGTCATGCCGCCGCTCGCCTGCAACGGCTGGGTCGTCTCGGCCACCGTATAGAGATTGAAGGCGGGATCCCGTCGGCCGACGACCGACACGGACTCGAACACCTCCCAGGGTCCGGCGAAGTCGATGACCACGGCCCCCTGCGAGAGCAGGAACGCCACCGGGATCGAGCCGCTCGGCGGCACCGGCAGCGGCGCGGGCGGCGCACTCTCAGGCGACGCGTCGGCCGCGATGACGGGTCTGACCGCGGTGAGCGTTGCCAGGCCGAGGGCCGTGGATGTCAGGAGCAGTTCTCTTCGATTCATGGTGGTTACTTCCTGGGTGTCGTGATGCGCGGCGCGGTCTCAGAGCGTGCGCGCGACGCGAAAGCCGAGATCGACCACGCGGGTGTCCTCGAAGGGATCGAAACCGCGGTGGGCCGCGCGCAGTCCCGTCGGGGGGCGTCCCTGGCGTAAATGCACGACGGAGGCAGCGGACTCACGGCGCACAGTGCGAAGAGCACCGCTCGAGCGAGTGCGCTGGTTCTCAACAATCCGCCCGCAGGTTGAGTTGCCATCGTGACTCCATCGCCGAATGTGTCGGCGCGCAAAATTCTCCATGGCGTCACCGGCACTGTCCACGGCGCCCGGCGTGAATTGACCACGCGCAGGAGCCCTCGATTGCGCGTCCGATCGCTCGCGCAGCGTTGGCCCGGACCACGCCCAAGGCGTTCCCGACGCACCAAGTCCCGGCCCGTGGGTGGACCACCACCGGTGCAACACCCTGGAAACACTAAGAAAACAAGAGAGCGTGCGGCCATTTCAGAGAGCTCCCGGATGCCCGACCGGCGGCGGGTCTTCCCGTGCCGGCGTTTCGCACCCGTGCCCGGATCGCGGGGCGCTGATGTCATGAAACATCCCTTCGTCGTCACTATGGACAGGGCGATTCCGTATTAAATTGGCCACCCACCAGAGGTGAGTCATGAAAAAGAGCGTCGGAATCCTCATCTATCGCGACGTGCAGGCGCTCGATGTGGCGGGGCCGATGGACGCCTTCGACGCCGCGCGGGCCGCCGATGCCGCGGGCGGCAGCGCTGCGGTCTACGAAGTGTTCACGGTGGCGCCCTCGAGGAGGGCGGTCGCATCGGAATCGGGTCTCACCTTCAAGCCGAACTACACGTTCGAGACCTGCCCTGAGATCGACACCCTGGTGATCCCCGGCGGCTGTGGGATGCGCGATCCGCGGCTCGCGGCGCGGCTCGCGCCGTGGATCACCCAGGCTGCCCGCCGGGCGCGGCGTGTCGCCGCGATCTGTACCGGCACGTTCGGGCTCGCGACCACGGGGCTGCTGCGCAACCGCCGCGTAACGACCCACTGGCGCTTCGCGCACGACCTCGCGGTGCGCTTCCCGGAATTGCAGGTCGACGCGAACGCGCTCTTCCTGAAGGACGGGCCCTTCTACACATCAGCCGGCATCACCGCGGGCATCGATCTGGCGCTCGCCCTGATCGAGGAAGACGTGGGGCGGGAGGTCTCGCTGCAGGTGGCGCGCGAGCTGGTGGTGTACCTGCGACGGCCGGGCGGACAGGCGCAGTATTCCGAGCCGCTCGAGTTCGAAGCCCGCTCGGTCGACCGCTTCTCAGGCCTCGCCGGCTGGATCGCGACCAACCTGCACCGGAGCATCACCATCGAAACGGTGGCGCGCCGCGCGAATCTCGGCCCGCGGCAGGTGGCGCGGCGCTTCAAATCGACCTTCGGCACCACCCCGGCGGAGTTCATCGAGAACCTGCGCATGAGGGAGGCGCAGCGGCGCCTGGTGATGTCCGAATCCAGTATCAAGCGCGTCGCGGCTTCCCTCGGCTATCGCAGCAGCCATGTATTTCGGCGGGCGTTCGAGCGGCGCTTCGGCGTCTCACCGGGCGCGTACCGTGAGCGATTCGGCGGCCCGGCGGGCGCGGCTCGCAGTGTTGCAAACGCAGGCCCTGGCCTATGAGGCCAGGGCCGCGACGTTCGCAAGGATTACCAGAATTTCGGCGGATTCAATCCAGACGGCCCTCTGCAACCAAGCGCCTCTTAATCGACAATATGTGCGCCTCACCATCGCGAAGCGTGCCCGGCGACGTATGCACCGAGTAGTAGCCGAGGACGAGATCATGCGGATGTGGAGCCGCCGAGCCGAGGACGAACTCGGTATCGGCCAGCGCTTCGAATTCCACCGCTTCGCTCGAGGGCTCGAATGCCGCGAGCTCCCCGCGTCGCAGTTCGTCAGGCGTCGACAGGATCCCTGATGCGATCGCGACCCACAGGACGCTGTGGCCCGCGGGCGGGTCATAGCGCCAGCGCTCGCCGGCCCTGAGGCGTACCACGAGATAGCTGATCGGCGAAGGTAACGCGATGGCGCTCGATGCGGACCCATGACTGCCGAGCAGGACTCTCGCCGGACCGTGTTCCGGCACGTCGTTCGGGGCCTGATAGAGGCTTACGGTCGGACCTAGTTCGAGCTGCGGGGGCAACGCGATCCACAGCTGGAAGCCGCGCGTCCGTCCCGCTTTGTCGAGCCCGCCCCCGTGCCACATGCCACGCCCCGCCTGCATCCATTCGACGCCGCCGGCCGGTAGAGTGCCCCTGACGTTGTCCGGATCGATATAGCTGACTGCGCCTTCCGCCACGTAGGTCAGAGTCGCGATACCCGAATGCGGGTGGAGAGGGCCGTTGAACGGCGGCCCCTCATGATCGAAGAGGTCGAGAAACACGAATGGCTTCAATATCGCGCCGAAGTCGGACGGGCTCATCAACCGCGTGACGGGGCCGTGCGTTCGACCAAGTGTTCGCCGCGCGATCGCCCGCCTCGAGCGCGGAAACGTTGATGTCGCCGGTCTGACGCCCACCAGGCTTCCTGTAGACATATGTTTCTCCGGATTGATGGCTGTATCAGGCGGCGCGAAGGGCGGCGGCGTTCTGTAGCGCGCGCTGCATGGACTGCTCGCGCTGTTCCGCACCGATCATCAGGCCTTCCGCCACGATGAGCTCCGGATTGGCCACGCCGATGAAGCCGAACACACCCCGCAGATAGGTCTCGAGATGCTCGAGCACCGCCGCCGGCGCGCCCGGGCCGTACAGGCCGCCCCTTGAGATCGCAATAATGACTCGCTTGTTGCCAGCCAGACCGACGGGGCCTTCAGCGCCGTAGCGAAAGGTCTTGCCCGCAACGAGGATGCGGTCGATCCACGCTTTGAGCTGAGTGGGAATGGTGAAGTTGTACATCGGCGCGCCGATCACCACGATGTCGGCGGCGAGGAACTCCTCAAGCACCGCCTGGCTGGCTGCCAGGTCCTGCCGCAGGGTCGGGGACTCCGGCGTCGCGCCTTGCGCCGCCGCCAGATGCGCGCCTGACAGATGCGCGAGCGGCACCGCGGCGAGATCACGATAAGTGACCTCAAGCCCGGGTGTGGCGTTGCGCAGGCGCTCGACCACGGCCGCAGACAGCCGCCGGCTGGCGGAATTGGCGCCCAGAATGCTGGCATCGATGTGCAGTAGCCTCATGGTCTCCTTCCTGTCCTCGGTATCAAAAGAGAACTAGAGATATAATGGGTACTACGGATACACTGCGCAAGAAGGCACAGCTTTGATACCGGAGCACTCCCAGGTGACCGCCCTCGACCACAGCCACACCGATTGCCGCGCCGTGAGCGGGGTACTGGCGCGGGTCGGTGATAAATGGAGTGTGCTCATCATCGACCTCCTCGGTGGCGGACCGAGGCGCTTCAACGAGATGAAGCGCATGGTCGGGGGGATCTCGCAGCGCATGCTGACGCTCACGTTGCGCGGGCTGGAGCGCGACGGCCTGCTGACGCGGACGATTTTCCCGACGATCCCGCCGCGCGTGGACTATGAACTGACCAAGCTGGGGCGCTCTTTGCGATGCGCCGTCGAACCGCTCGGTTCCTGGGCGCGGGCCCATGTGGCCGATATCCACAAGGCACGAGAGAAGTTCGACACCAAGAAGAAGGCGTGACGCCGCCCGCGCTCATTACGATTGAAACGAACGGCGAGCGCGGCGAAATCAGGTCGAAGACTCCCTCCGGCACCTTCTTATCGTTCTCGGCACTCAGCGTCCCGCCGGACAGGGCAAAGCGATCGATGGAGACGCGAGGCAGAGGGGCCAAGTCCCGCGTCAAAATCATGTCACGCATTGCGATCTACGAGGAAAATGACCTTATGCGGGCCCTGCTCAAGGAGTGGCTGAGCGAGGCGGGCTATCGTGTGCGTGCGGCCGCGCCGCCTGCGGCGCAGCGCGAGGGTACCGAGGACCTCGTGATCGCCAGTGTTTACATGCCCAAACGTGCGGGTGCGCAGCTGCTGCGTGAGGTACAAGCCACGCATCCCGGCACACCCGTGATCGCGATCTCGGGGCAGTTTCTTTCCGGTCTCTCGGCGGTGGGGGCCACCGCGCAAATGCTCGGTGTCCAGCGGGTGCTTGCCAAGCCGCTGTCCCGGGGCGACCTGCTCGAGGCGGTGCGCGCTATGATTGGCCCACCGGGTTGAGCGCGCGAGCGCACCGCATGCCGCCCACAGACGATTCTGCTTCACCGGGCTCAACTCGCTTCAAGCGCCTGCGGCTCGGGGCGGTCGGGCTCGGCATCCTTGTCATCCTCGCGTTTGCCGGTTCCTCTGCCTACGACGTGTGGCGCGCGTATCGCAACGCGCTCCTCGCGACGGATCGCGAGCTCGGCAACGTGGCCGGGGCACTCGCCGAACAGACCGCGTGGACCTGGCAGGGTATCGACCTGCTGCTGCGCGATACGGCGCGCTGGTATCAAAGCGATGCCCGCCAGATCGAGCCCGGGCGCCTCAATGAGGTTCTCGCGAACCGCACGGCGGGGGTGCGGCAGGTACGCTTGCTCACGATCGTCGATGCGCATGGCATACAGCGCTACCGCTCGCGCGGATCCCCGCCACCCGGTCTTGACGTCTCTGACCGCTCGTACTTCACAGCTCAGCGGGATGGCACCGCCACCGGACTCTTCATGAGCGAACCGCTCGTGACCCGCTCCGAAGGCCGCGCCGGGGTGGAGCTTTCGCGCCGGCTCGACGATGACTCCGGTGGATTCGCCGGCGTCGTCACGGCAATCGTCGACCTCGAGGATCTCAAGCAGTTCTATGGAGCCGTGGATCTCGGCGCGGGCGGCGCGATCCAGCTGTTGCGCGAGGACGGGACGCTGCTGGTGCGTAACCCGCCGACGCCGAGCGCGGTCGGGCAGAACTTCCCCGAGCTCGTTACGCCACCGACCGCGCAGGATAACCGATTGGTTAATCCGCTCGACGGCACGCGGGACTTCATTGCCGTGGCACACGTGCGGGACACGCCGCTGGAACTCACGGTCACTCGCGAAGAGGCGAGCGCGTTGCGGCCGTGGCGCGACGAGGCCATGCGCCTCGGCGTGCGCACGCTCATCGTGACACTACTAGGAGTGGCGACCATCGCCGGCCTGTTGCGCCAGTTACGGCGAGTGGAAGCGGGCGAGCGCGCGCTGCGTGAAAGCGAGGAGCGTTATGCGCTCGCCATGGAAGGCGCGAACGAGGGCCATTGGGACTGGGACGTCACGACTGATCGGCTGTTTCTCTCGCCGAAGATGAGAGCGATCTCAGGTCCCGGCGCAGACAGCGCCATCACGACGCGCACCGCGTGGCTGGCGCAACTCGCGATTCACCCCGACGATCAGGCACGCTTCGACGCCGCGCTCGCCGAGCACTTTGCGGGACGTAGCGCACAGTACGAGTGCGAATACCGCGTTCGTCAAGCGGATAGCGGGTGGCGTTGGGTGTTGGCGCGAGGCCGTTGCCTGCGCGATGCGTCCGGCAGGCCGTATCGGTTCGTCGGCTCGGCAATCGATGTCACCGCCCAAAAGCAGGCGCAGATCGACAAAGAACGACTGGAGGCGCAACTTCGGCAGTCGCAGAAGATGGAGGCGATGGGAACGCTGGCGGGCGGAATCGCCCACGATTTCAACAATATTCTGGGAGCGATCCTGGGATATGGCGAGCTGGCGTACCAGCACGCTGCCGCCGGCAGCGCCTTACGGCGCTACCTCGACAATGTCATGCACGCTGCCGGGCGCGCGAAGGCGCTGGTCGAGCGCATTCTCGGCTTCAGCCGCAGCGGGCTCGGTGAGCGGGTGCCGGTGAACGTTCAGTCGGTGGTCGAGGAAACGCTCGAACTGCTGGCGGCCTCGCTGCCCGCGGGGATTCGCCTGGAGAAAGCGCTCGCCAGCGGTGACGCCGCGGTGATCGGCGATGCGACGCATCTGCATCAGGTGGCGATGAACCTCTTTACCAACGCCCTGCATGCCATGCAGCGCGGTGGCGTGCTCAGCGTGGCTCTCGAGCGCGTCGAATTGAGCGAGCCGCGCTCGCTTTCGCGCGGTACGCTCTCCCCGGGGGCCTACGTGCAGCTCAGCGTCGGCGATACCGGCAGCGGTATCGCGCCGGCGGTGCTGGAGCGGATGTTCGATCCCTTCTTCACCACCAAGGGCGTCGGCGCAGGCACCGGCCTCGGCCTGTCGCTGGTACACGGCATCGTGGCCGAGCTCGGGGGCGCTATTGAAGTAGTGACGCAGCTGGGAAAGGGGACCACGTTCGAGATCTGGCTGCCGGTTGCGGCCGAAACCGCAAGATCTGCAATGGAGGCGGCCGGCGAGCTCCCGCGCGGACACGGCGAGACGGTGATGATTGTCGATGACGAGCGGGCGTTGGTGGCGCTCGGCGAGGAAATGCTTGCCGGGCTCGACTACCGGCCCGTGGGGTTCGAATCGAGCACGGCGGCGCTGCAGGCGTTTCGCGCCGACCCGCAGCGCTTCGAGCTCATACTCACCGATGAAGCGATGCCGGATCTGGTCGGCACCGAGCTGGCGCACGAGATCAGGCGCAATCAACCCAACCTGCCGATCATCCTGATGAGTGGCCACGGTGGCGCGCTGCTCACGCAAAAGGCGGCTGCCATCGGTGTAACGGAGGTGCTGCGCAAGCCACTGCGGCGCCGCGATCTGGCCGAGTCGCTTGCACGGGCGCTCGGGTCGGCTCGCTGAAGCACGGTAACAGGAACGCATCGGAGATTGCAGGTATGCCGGAAACAATTCAGCCGCACATCCTGGTCGTGGACGATGACGCGCAGATTCGCGCGCTGCTGGCGGACTACCTGCAGGAGAATGGACTGCGGGTCAGCGCGGTGGCGAGCGGCAAGCAGATGTCGCAGATTCTCGCGGATGAGGCGATCGATCTCGTCATCCTCGATTTGCGTCTCGCCGGCGAGGACGGCATGGCGATCGCACGAACGCTCCGCGACAGCTCCGCGATTCCGATAGTCATGCTCACCGGCGTGCGCGACGAGGCCGACCGCGTCATGGGCCTCGAGCTCGGGGCGGACGACTACCTGACCAAGCCTTTCAGTCCCCGCGAGCTCCTGGCCCGCATTCGCACCGTGCTGCGGCGCACGAAGGGCGCAGCGCTGGCGCAAGCGCGCGAGCGACGGGTGCGCGCCTACCGGTTCGCGGAGTTCGAGCTCAATCTGCGGACGCGGCGCCTCAAACACCGTGACGGGCGACCCATTGACTTGACCAATGGTGAGTTCAACCTGCTCGCCGCGCTGCTTGGCGCCCCGCAGCGCGTGCTCACGCGGGACCAGCTGCTGGAAGCGAGTCGCGTGTACGACAACGAGGTCTATGACCGCTCGATCGACGTTCAGGTGACGCGGCTGCGCCGCAAGATCGAGGCTGATCCGTCGCAACCCCGGTACATCGTCACGGAACGCGGGGTGGGCTACACGTTCAGTTGTGCGGTCGAGGTCCTGTACTAAAGATCAGCCCCGGTCCGGGCAGCTTCGCCCAACGACCAGCGTTGCAATTGAAATGTCCGCACGGCGCAAGGAAATCCCTGCGCAAGAGCAGCCGTGCAAGCTTCCCCCTAGCCAGTACTGAGGCGCGCCGGCGCCGATTCGGCCGCCGGACGATGCGCCCGAGGGAGGAGCGACAATATGTTGGCCCTGGTTCGAATTGCCCTGCGGCGTCCCTACACGTTCGTGGTGCTCGCGCTGCTGATTCTGATTTTCGGCACGCTCGCGGCGCTGCGCACGCCCACCGATATCTTTCCGGACATCCGGATTCCGGTGATCAGCGTTGTATGGCAGTACACCGGGTTGCCCCCCGACCAGATGAACGGCCGCATCATGACGCCGTTCGAGCGCGCGCTCACCACCACGGTGAACGATATCGAGCACATCGAGGGCATCTCCTATGCCGGCTTCGGCGTGGTGAAAATCTACTTCCAGCCGACCGCCGACATCCGCACGGCCAACGCCCAGGTTACTTCGGTCTCCCAGACCCAGCTCAAGCTGATGCCGGCCGGCATCACCCCACCGCTGGTGCTCAATTACAGCGCCTCCACCGTGCCCATCCTCCAGCTCGCGCTCTCGGGCAAGGGGATGTCCGAGCAGATCCTCTCGGATCTCGGCACCAACATGATCCGCACCCAGCTCATCACCGTGCCGGGTGCGTCCCTGCCGCTGCCGTACGGCGGCAAGACGCGCGAAGTGCAGATCGACCTGGACCCCGCAGCTCTGCAGGCGCGGGGCCTATCCGGTCAGGACGTGGCGCTGGCGCTGGCGACCCAGAATCTAGTCTTGCCGGCCGGCACGCAAAAGATCGGCAAGTTCGAATACACGATGCAGCTCAACAACTCGCCCACCGACATCAGCGGGCTCGGCGACCTGCCGATCAAGGCGGTGAACGGCGCGATGATCTATCTGCGCGACGTCGCCCAGGTGCGCGACGGCTACCCGCCGCAGACCAATATCGTGCACGTCGATGGCGGACGCTCGGTGTTGCTGACCGTGGAGAAGAGCGGCGCCACCTCGACGCTGGCGATCATTCAGGGCATCAAGGCCAAGATGGCGCAGCTCAAGGCGATTCTGCCGGCGGCGCTGGACGTGGCTCCCATCGGTGACCAGTCGGTCTTCGTGACCGCGGCGATCAGTAGCGTGGTCCGCGAAGGTGTGATAGCCGCAGCCCTCACCAGCCTCATGATCCTGCTGTTCCTCGGTAGTTGGCGCTCGACACTGATCATCGCCACTTCGATCCCTCTGGCGGTGCTGGGTTCGGTTACCGCCCTGTCGGTCCTCGGGGAGACGCTCAACATCATGACCCTCGGCGGGCTCGCGCTGGCGGTCGGCATCCTCGTCGACGATGCGACCGTGACGATTGAGAACATCAACTGGCATCTCGAGCAGGGCAAGGAAGTCGAGCCGGCGATCCTCGACGGCGCCAAGCAGATCGTTACGCCGGCGTTCGTGTCGTTGCTGTGCATATGTATCGCGTTCGTGCCGATGTTCTTTCTCCAGGGCATCGCGCGCTTTCTGTTCGTACCGATGGCGGAGGCCGTCATCTTCGCGTTGATCAGCTCCTTCATTCTGTCGCGCACGCTCGTGCCGACGCTCGCCAAGTACATGCTGCGCCGGCATGCGTCCCACGCGAAGTCGTCGGGCGCCGGCGCCGCGGCCGCAGGCGCTGACGGCCCGGCGCGGGAGTCCCGCAATCCGCTGGTGCGATTTCAGCGCGGTTTTGAGATGCGGTTCGAACGCGTCCGGGACCACTACCACTCGCTGCTGCAACTCGCGCTGAGTCGCCGCCGAGTCTTCATAGTCGGCTTTGTCGGCGTCGTTCTCGCCTCGTTCCTGCTGGTGCCGCTGCTCGGTCGCAACTTCTTCCCGGCGGTCGATTCGGGGCAGATCCTCATGCACGTCCGCCTGCAAGTGGGCACGCGCGTCGAGGACAGTGCCACTGTGTTTGCCGGGATCGAGAAGGCTATCCGCCAGGTCATTCCCCCGGCCGAGCTCGGCACGCTCGTCGACAACATCGGTATGCCGGTGAGCGGGATCAACCTGTCTTATAACAACACCGGCACGATCGGCACGCAGGACGGAGACATCGAGATCGCACTGAAGCCGGCTCACCGACCGACCGCCGATTATGTGAGGACACTGCGCGAGCAGCTTCCGCTGCGCTTTCCGGGAGCCACCTTCTCGTTCCTGCCGGCCGACATTGTCAGTCAGATCCTGAATTTCGGCTCGCCCGCCCCGATCGATCTGCAGGTGCGCGGACCGGATCTGGCCGCAGACTTCCGTTACGCGGCCGAGCTGCTGCGCCGCATTCGCCTGGTGCCCGGCGTCGCCGATGCGCGCATTCAGGAGTCGTCGAGCAATCCCAGCTTCAACGTCAACGTGGACCGGGCACAAGCGCAGTACCTCGGCCTTACCGAGCGCGACGTCACCAACAGCCTGCTGGTCATGCTCGCGGGCAGCAGCCAGGTGGCGCCCACCTTCTGGCTGGACCCGCAGAACGGCGTGCAGTACCCGATCGTCATGCAGGAGCCGCAGTACCGCGTCGACACCCTGAGTGAGCTGCAGAACCTGCCGATTAGCGCCAGCACGACGGCGGTGCCGCAGGTCCTGGGGGCGGTCGCGAGTGTCAGCCGCAACGCCTCGAACGCGGTCGTTTCACAGTACAACATTCAGTCGATGGTTCAGATCTACGCCACCACCCAGGGCCGTGATCTCGGCGCGGTTGCCTCCGACATCAGCAGGATCCTCAGCGACAGCGCGCACGACGCGCCGAAGGGAAGCACGATAGCGCTGCTCGGCCAGGTACAGACGATGAACAGCGCGTTCGCCGGATTGCTGTTCGGCCTGCTCGGCGCCATCGTGCTCATCTATCTGCTGATCGTGGTCAACTTTCAGTCCTGGAGCGATCCATTCGTCATCGTCTGCGCGCTGCCGGCGGCGCTCGCGGGCATCGTGTGGATGCTGTTTGCCACCGGTACCACGCTGTCGGTGCCGGCGCTCACCGGCGCAATCATGTGCATGGGCGTTGCAACCGCCAACAGCGTGCTGGTCGTCAGCTTCGCACGCGAGCGCCTCGAGGAGCTCGGCGACCCGGTCGCCGCTGCGCTCGAGGCGGGCTTCGAGCGCTTTCGCCCGGTATTGATGACCGCGCTCGCCATGATCATCGGCATGGCGCCGATGGCGCTGGCCCTGGGCGAAGGTGGCGAGCAGAACGCGCCGCTCGGTCGCGCGGTCATCGGCGGGCTGGCGTGCGCAACCGTGGCGACGTTGGTCTTCGTTCCCGTTGTCTTCAGCATCGTACACCGCAAATACGGCCGCGGTATCGCGCCGTCCCCTGTCATCGGAGAGCCTCATGTCGCCTGAACCCGTCGTTCACACCGTCTCGCGCCGCGGACTGCGCATCGCCGCCCTGGTGGGCGGCGCCATCGCGGTCCTCGTGGTAGGTACCGGCATCGCTTCACGGGCTACCAACAGCAAGCACCTCAGCCAGTGGACCAGTGCGAACGCGCCGCCGGTCGTGAGTGTCACGCAACCGCAGTCCGCCAACGGCGCCGCCGCGCTGGCGCTACCCGGGCGACTGGAGGCGTATTCGCGTGCGCCGATCTATGCGCGCATCCCCGGCTATCTGAAGAGTTGGAAGGTCGATATCGGCGCCTCCGTCCAGGCTGGTCAGGTGCTCGCCGAAATCGAGGCGCCGGATCTCGATCAGCAATTGGCACAGGCTCGGGCGGATCTGCTGACCGCGCGGGCTAACGCGGCGCTCGCGAGCACGACCGCCAAGCGCTGGCAAGGGCTCGTCAAGGCCGATGCAGTTTCGCTTCAGGACGTCGACATGAAGAACGGCGACCTGGCTGCCAAGACGGCCATTGTCCAGGCGACGCGGGCAAACGTCGATCGCCTCCAGGTCATGGAAGGTTTCAAGAGGATTACCGCGCCCTTCAGCGGCATCGTCACTGCTCGGGCTACGGATGTCGGGGCGCTGATCAACGCCGGCAGCGGCAAAGGGCTCGAGCTGTTTGTGATTTCCGATACGCACAAGCTGCGGCTGTACGTGAGTGTCCCGCAAAACTATGCAGCTCAGGTCACCGCGGGCACGCAGGCGCAGATGAGCGTGCCGGAGCGCCCGGGCCGGACGTTTACCGCCACGGTGGAAACCACCTCCCAGTCGGTCGACCCGAGCTCGGGCTCGACGTTGGTAGAACTCGCGGTGGACAACGCAAGCGGGGAGCTCGTACCGGGCGCGTTCGCCAACGTGCGGTTCAATCTGCCACCGCCTTCCGCCACCCTGAGCGTTCCGGCCAGCGCCCTGATTTTCGACAGCCGCGGCGCGCAAGTGGCGACGATCGGCTCGGACAACCGCGTCGTTCTCAAGCCGGTCGCGGTCGCTCGCGATCTGGGGACTGTCATCGAGATCTCTTCGGGCCTGGCGGCCAATGATCGGGTCATCGACAGCCCGCCGGACGGTATCGGCAAGGGTGATCAGGTCCGAATCGCCCCCAGTTCAACCGGTGGCGGCCTGCTGGCGGCGAGCTCACTTCAGGCACCCGCAGGGGCACAGGGCAATGAGAGCAAATAGCGCACTGGCCGGGGCCGTTCTTGTCGCAGCCGCGACGCTCAGCGGTTGTGCCCTGGCGCCGCCGCTCAAGATACCGGACGTGCCCACCGCCGCGGCCTACAAAGAGGCCGGGCCCTGGATAGCGGCGCAGCCGGAGGATGGACTGCCGCGCGGGGACTGGTGGAAGGAGTACCGGGACCCGGAGCTGGACGCGCTGCAAACGCAACTCATCGAGCACAGCCCCGATCTCGCGGCGGCGCTGGCGCGCTACGATGAGGCGAAGGCGTACGCCGATCAGACACGCTCCGGCCTGTTCCCGTCACTGGCACTCGGCGCCGATACCGAGCGCGATGGGCTCTCGAACATGAGACCGCTGCGTCCGGCCGCCTCGGCGAACAACTACAATTCCTTCACGGTCGGCGTGCAGGCGAATTACGAGCTCGATCTGTGGGGCCGTATTCGCAATGAGGTCACGGCCGCCCGAGCCCAGGCGCAGGCCTACCAGGCGGACCTCGAGTCCGCGCGCCTGAGTCTGCAAGCGCAGCTCGCTGACGACTACATCGAGCTGCGCGGCCTGGATCAGCAGATCGCGCTGCTGAATGAAACCGTGAACGCCTACGAAAAGGCGCTGGCATTGACCCAGGCGCGCCACGCCGGCGGAATTGCGGCGGGCCTCGATGTCGCGCGCGCCCAGACCCAGCTCGACACGTCGCGCTCCCTGGCGGAGCAAACGCTCGCACAGCGCGCGGTCTCCGAGCACGCCATCGCCGCATTGATCGGTGAGTCCGCTTCCGAATTCTCGATCGCGCCGCGGCTTACGGCGCTGGCGCTGCCGCAAGTTCCGGCGGGAGTGCCATCGACCCTCGTGCAGCGCCGGCCCGATATCGCCGCGGCGCAGCGGCGCATCGCCGCCTCCAACGCCAATGTCGGGGTTGCGCGGGCTGCGTTCTTTCCCTCGGTCACGCTGAGCGCGGCGCTGGGATATCAGTCCACCCAGGCCGGCAGCTGGATCACGGCGCCCAACGCGCTCTGGTCGATCGGTCCTTCACTGCTGCTCAGTCTGTTCGATGCCGGCAAGCGCAAGGCGCAGGTCGCCCAGGCACAGGCCGCACTCGATGAATCCGGAAGTCAGTATCGCGGTGTGGTACTCACGGCATTTCAGCAGGTGGAGGACAGCCTCGCGCTGACACACCACTATCGAATCGCAGCAACCGAGGAGCACTCGGCCGTAACGGCGGCCAAGCGCTCGCTCGATCTATCGCTGACCGAGTACCGTGAGGGCGCGGCAAGCTATCTCGACGTGGTGACGTCGCAGACGGTCACGCTGCAGACCGAGCTCACGGCGCTCGATCTCGACACCCGCGAACTGCGTGCCAGCGTGCAGCTCATCCGCGCGCTCGGCGGAGGTTGGACGGCGACCCAGAGTCCGAATTCATGAACGGCTCAGTCAGACGACATACGCGGAGGCACTCATGAAAAGCTACCGGTGGCTCACTCTTATCGCAGCGCTGTTGATCACGGCGGTGCCTGTCGGCAACATCGCCGCGGCATCCCCCGCGGCGTGTGATCTGCATTTGAGTGTCGAGCTGACGCCGGATGTTCCGGACCCGCTCGATGACGGCTTCCTCAGCTCGCTCCTGAGCAATGAGGTCAGCTATCAACTGACCCTGCTGGGCTCGCGTCCCGGATCCGTTATCGCGATCGAGCTCACCGGGCCCGGTCCTGAGTACCGCTGTCAAAGCGTGGTCGAAGCGATGCGCAGGGACGGTCGTGTGCTCTCCATCCACCTCGACCAGGAATCCTCGCCGGCGCGCACAACTCTGGATCTCCGGCCGCCCGACTTGCGGAGCCTTGGCCTTCAGACTCCGCAGCAGGCCGGCGCATCCGCAGACTCAGACGGGGCGGAGGCCGTTACCGTCGCGGCCACGCCGCTGCTGGCGGTAGCGAGGCCGGACACGCAGCCCCGGCCTACTGGAATAGCCTCGCTTCTGTGGGCGGCCCGCCATCCGGCGCAGGCCTGGAGGGTGCTTCTTCCGATCCGGCCCGATGGACGCGAGATCCATGCGCCGGAGTCTGTTTCAGCTGCAACAGGATGAGCCCAGATCGAAACCCGCAGGCAATGCAGCGCGCACAGGCTGTGTACATTCGCCATAGAGGAGCACACGATCCATGCGACAGTCAGTTCAGCGGCAGATAGCCGAAGTCCAGACCGAGTTCGTCGATATTCCCGGCACTGAGTTGCGCGTGTCGCGCGTCGGGCTCGGTACCTGGGCGATGGGCGGCTGGATGTGGGGCGGAACCGACCGGCGCGAGTCGGTCGCCACGATCCGGGCCGCACTCGAGCAGGGTCTCAACCTGATCGATACGGCACCGGTTTACGGATTTGGCGTATCCGAAGAGATCGTCGGTGAGGCGCTCGGAGCCGGCGGTCTGCGGGCGCATGCGGTCATCGCCACCAAGGTGGGACTGGAGTGGCGCGACGGAAAGGTCTACCGCAACGCGACACGGGAGCGCATTGTGCGCGAGGTCGACGACTCGCTGCGGCGACTGCGTACCGACCACATCGACATCTACCAGGTGCACTGGCCTGACCCGCTCGTGCCCATCGAGGAGACCGCCGAGGCGATGCGTCGGCTCTACGATCAGGGCAAGATCCGCGCCATCGGCGCCAGCAATTTCTCGGTGCCGCAGATGGAGCGCTTCCGCAGCGTTGCGCCCCTGCACGTGCTGCAGCCGCCCTACAATCTCTTCGAGCGGGCTATCGAGGCGGAGATTCTCCCCTATTGCCGGGCCAACAACATCGCGACGTTTGGCTACGGCGCCCTGTGTCGCGGGCTGCTGAGCGGCCGGATGCGGCTGGACACCATTTTCGAAGGCGATGATCTGCGGCGGCTCGACCCGAAGTTCCAGCCGCCCCGTTACGCGCAGTACCTGGCGGCTGTCGCACAGCTCGATCAACTGGCGCGATTCTTCAACCGGCGCGTGATTCAGCTGGCCGTGCGCTGGATGCTCGAGCAGGGCATCAGCGTGGCGCTCTGGGGCGGCCGTCATCCCGGCCAGCTGGAGGCTGCGCTCGGTGTTGCGGGCTGGTCGCTGGACGCGACGATGCGGGCGAAGATCGATCGCATCCTGAATGAGACCATCACTGATCCGGTCGGGCCGGAGTTCATGGCACCCGCGCAGCGATCCTGACGGTTCTGGATTTAAGGAGTTGCAGTCATGAAAATTGGATTTATCGGGCTGGGCCGCATGGGCTCGGCCATGGCGGCGAACCTGGTCAAGGCCAGGCATGAAGTCACCGTGTTCAATCGCACCGCCGACAAGGGTCGGGCGCTTCGTGAACTGGGCGCACACCAGGCCGGCAGCGTTGCTGCTGCCTGTCACGGCGGAGAGGTGGTCATCACGATGCTGGCGGACGATGCCGCGGTCACCGAGGTGGCGTTGGCGAAGGGGGGCATTGTCGAGAGTCTTGCCGAGGGCGCGATCCATGTTTCGATGAGCACGATCAGTGTCGCGCTCGCGAAACAGCTCGCAGAAGCGCACGCGCGCGCCGGGCAGCGGTTCGTCGCGGCGCCAGTTTTCGGGCGGCCGGATGCGGCCGCGACGGCCAAGCTTTTCATCGTTGTCGGGGGCGAGGCCGCTGCGGTCGAAACCTGCAAGCCGCTCTTCGACGCCTTGGGGCAGAAGACCGTTGCCATCAGCGCAGAACCCGCGGCGGCGAATGTCGCCAAGCTCAGTGGAAACTTCCTGCTCGCCGCGGCAATCGAGGCATTGGGCGAGGCCATCGCGCTCGTAGGCAAGGCGGGCATCGATCGACGTGCCTACGTCGATCTGCTCACTTCCACGATCTTCCCGGCGCCCGCTTACAAGACCTACGGTGACCTGATCGCCGAAAGCAGATTCCAACCGGCCGCCTTTGCGGCGCCGCTCGGATTCAAGGACATCCGCCTCGCGCTCGCGGCGGCCGAGAGTCTGCGCGTGCCTATGCCGCTCGGCAGTCTGCTGCATGACCGCTTTCTGCGGCTCCTCGCGCAAGGCGGCGAGCGTCTCGACTGGGCGGCCATCGGCGGACTCGCGGCACAGGACGCCGGCGACCCGCAAACCGTCGGGCGCCATCGCGAATCGCTGAGCGAGCGCTGACGTGACCTCCATATATCCCCCACGATACGCGTCACAGACGACTCGTCGCGCGCGATGGCCAACGACCGCTGTGGGCTGCGCGGCACTGATGCTGTCTCTCGGCGCGCACGCCGACACCTTCGCCAAGGCCTACTACGACTCCCGCACGGATCAACTCGTGGTCGGCATGATCTACGGCGGCACGAATGCCAAGCACGCGTTTACCTTACAGTGGGGCCAGTGCCAGGACGTGAGCGGCAGCAACTGGCACGACGTGGCGGCCGAGGTCCTGGACAGCCAATGGCAGGACCAGGCGGTGCGCCCGTACGAGAAGACGGTGCGTTTCAGTCTGGCGGGCATTCCCTGCCGGCCTGCGCGCGTGACGCTGCGGACCGCACCACGGTTCATTTCCACCGTGCTGATTCCCGCAGTGAAACCGCCTTAGCGCGCGGCGCTATCCGCCGGCATAGCTGACGCGCCAGATCGAGTTCGAGCCGTCGTCAGTCACCAGCAATGAGCCATCGAGTGCGGTGGCAACGCCTACGGGACGGCCCCACACCTGACCGTTTGCGAGCACGAAGCCGGTCAGGAAGTCATCGTATTCTCCGCTGGCCTTGCCGCTCTGATGC
>Ga0210409_10001059_pt1 | contig 38468 bp, 33 predicted proteins | sample IncBWH17MmetaG_FD_161649 | JGI IMG/M metagenome (GOLD analysis project Ga0210409, IMG submission 161649) | Forest soil microbial communities from Barre Woods Harvard Forest LTER site, Petersham, Massachusetts, United States - Inc-BW-H-17-M | ecosystem: Environmental > Terrestrial > Soil >... | reverse complement strand
CGTCTACATGAGGAAACCCCACAGGCTGAAGCCCGTCCTACTTGCAACCTGGAGGAACGAAGCCATGCCAGATAGCGCACGTCGAGATCTCCTCAAGAAAGCTGCAGCTTTAAGCATTGGCGCGCTCGCCTCCGCCGACGCAGCCTTATCTGACGCACCGAGCGCCGCGAGCCAAGCGGAACAGAAACTTCCCGCCCCCGATTTTTTCCCGGGATTCAAGCGCCTCACCGCAAAGACCTCGGGCGCGACGATCAACTTTGTCACTGCGGGAAGCGGCCCGCCGCTGTTACTTCTGCACGGATATCCGCAAACGCATATTGAGTGGCGCGACGTGGCGCCTCAACTGGCCAAAAAATTTACCGTCGTCGCGGCCGATCTTCGCGGGTACGGTGACAGCAGCAAACCTGCCGACGGTGAAAACCACTTGAACTATTCCAAACGCGCCATGGCGCAGGACCAGGTGGAAGTGATGGCGAGTCTGGGATTTCAGAAATTTGCCGTCGTGGGCCACGATCGCGGCGGACGTGTGGCGCATCGCATGGCGCTGGACCACGCGGATCGCGTTACGAAGCTTGCCATCCTCGACATCGTGCCGACTTATAAAGTGTTGCACAGCGTGACAAATGAACTCGCCACGGCCAATTTCCATTGGTGGTTCCTCATCCAGAAAACTCCGATGCCTGAAACTCTGATCGGCAACAGCGCCGAAGTCTGGCTTCGCTCGCGATTCGAGCGAATTCCGCCCGGGGTTCTGAGCAAGGAAGCTTTCGCCGAGTATCTGCGGAGTTTCACGCTGCCGGGCTCCATTCATGGTTCCTGCGAGGATTACCGCGCGGGCGCAACCATCGATCTCGTTCATGACGCCGCAGATCTGGATCACAAAATTTCCTGCCCCCTTCATGTCTTGTGGGGGGAAAGGGGCGCCTGGCCAAAGCTGTACAATGTGCTCGATACCTGGAGAGAGCGGGCGTCCAACGTGACCGGCAGAGAGGTTCCAAGCGGGCACTTCATCGCCGAAGAAATACCGGATGTTTTGCTGACGGAGCTGAATGCTTTTTTCAGTTAAACCGTAGAGATTTATGCAATTGCGCGCAAAACCGAAGAGCAGCTTTTCGATCATCGCAACGGCCTGGGCCGTTCTGGTTTTCGCAATCGGCGTTTTTGGTCCGCGCACTTTACGTGCACAGGAAGGCGTACCCAAATTCGAGGTGGATCCCTACTGGCCCAAGCCCTTGCCGAATCGCTGGGTGACCGGGGAGATTGGAGGCCTGTGCGTAGATTCCAAGGACCACGTGTTCCTCGTCCAGCGAGTGAACGATGTTGGAGGGATGGATGGCCACCTGGAAGGATTGACCGACGATGAGTTGAACGCCGGCCAGGCAGGGCCGCCCGTAATCGAGTTTGACGCCGAGGGGAACGTCGTCAATTCGTGGGGCGATTCGAACCTGCTTCCCAAAGATCTCCACGGCTGTGCGATCGACCGCGATGGTCATGTGTGGCTCGACGGGTCCGAGGACGGCATCGTGCAGGAGTATTCGCACGATGGCAAAGAACTTCTGCTGCAGATCGGCAAGCGGGGCGTGTTCGATTCTTCGGACGGCACCGTGAACGGCACGCCCTTAAACTCGAGCCCTGCGCAATTTTTCCGCGTGTCGGAAATCGCATTCGATCCGCACAATGGCGATGTTTACGTCGCGGACGGCCACGCCAAGGGCAAGGGCGGCAATAATTTTCGCATCGTGGTGTTTGACCGCGGCGGACACTACTTGCGCCAGTGGAAATTGTACCGATCGCCCGAAGAAGCGAAGACCGCTGCAGCGCCCACCCCGCATTGCGTCCGCGTGAGCAACGACGGCTTCGTGTACGTGTGCGATCGCTGGATGAACCGCCTTCAGGTCTTCGATACGGCGGGAAATTTTCAGAAGAACATGCCGTTCGCTTTCAAGGTCTGGACCCCTATTCCCGCGACAGGGACGGGATCCCGGAGGGAGGCGATGCTGGTCGGATCGGTTTCCTCCGTGGAATTTTCTCTCGATCAAGGCCAGAAATACATGTACGTCATCAACGAAATCGACGAGCAGGTCGATATCGTGGACCGCGGCAGCGGGCGAGTGTTGGGCAGCTTCGGTCGTCCGGGCCACCAGGTAGGCGAATTCATGCATGCGCACACGATGGCGGTCGATTCCAAAGGCAACATCTACGTCGGCGAGTCGGTTGATGGCCGCAGGGTGCAAAAATTCAAGATGGTGGGCAGCAGATAGACGAACGCGCCAGGGCCCTGGCATGCGTGTTGAACCCGCATTTCTTATGCCGAACTCAATCGGACAGAAAAAGTATCCCGTCCGATTCGGGAAGGAATCCAGATTTTCGCAGCGAGCGGGGGTCAGCGGGACTTGCGGCCGCCGCCAACGGAGTGCTTGCGCGATTCCTTTGCGCGTGAGGATTCTTCGGCGCCGTGCTGCATCAATTTCTTCCCGCCGAGACGGTCCAGGTTTCCCAGGAAAGCGTTCTTTTCATTTTTCTTGGTGTTCTTTTTCTTGGCCATAGCTGCAAAGTACTTGACCCGCGTTCCTGCGTCAATGCGAATTCCAAATTCTCAGCTCCGTCAACCCAGGCTATCCGCGATAGGCAATGCTGAGGCCCTTGCCGACCGGCACGATGGTGTGCTGGAACTCCGCGAGGCTCGAAATCAATTTCAGGTACTCGCCGATCTCCTCGGGATGGGAGAGAACGTTATCGGCGACGACCAGCGCCTTTTGGGCGAGCTTGGGCAGCAGGATTTGGAACTGTTCGGGGAAACTCCGGCGATCGGCGTCGAGAAACACCAGATCGAACGGCCCGGGGAGCTGGCGGGCAATTTCGGCGGCGTCGCCCGTGCGCAATTCGACGCGGTCCAGCAAATCCGCGCGGCGGAGATTCTCGCGCGCCAGGAGGTGCTTGTCGGGATTGCGGTCGATGCTGAGGATTCGTCCGCCGGCGGGCGCGAGCGACCACGCCAGCCAGATGGTGCTGTAGGCGTTGGAGGTGCCGATCTCGATCGCGCGCGTCACTCCGCTGGCGCGCACCAGGATGCTGAGGAGTTGCGCGCTCGCAGGCTCGAGGTTGAGCATCTTGCGCGGGCGTTCGGTCACGCGCGCGTCGTTCTCCAGGCCATGCTCTTCTATTTCTTTCAGCAACTTGCGAAGACGTTCGTCCATGACCATATTCAGCACTCGCATGCGCTCGATTTATCTACGCGCCGATTCCGTCAAATCTTTTGGGCAACAACAAGACCATAGACGAAATTTCCCGAGGCGAAGCCGGCCCTTATCGCCCGAAAAGCTCTCAGAAAATCGATGAACATTCCGCCGTTTGTGGCGGCCAGTTTCCATAACGACTTGTTTTTGATGATGTCCAGGGCGAGGTCCCATGATTTGGCGCAGTGTTCGTTCAGGACTTCGCTCCTAATAATTTTCAACTGATTTGATTTCATCCACGCTTCGTACTCCTGCATCGTTCCCAGTTCGACCAGCATTCCTTTTTCAATGGGGACGATTTCTCGATTGTATTCCGCCGAATTCAGATCCGGCTTTTTAAACCAATCAATCACGGCAACAGTCCCATTCGGCTTCAATAATTTTGCGGCGGAGGCGAAAAACTCTCCGATATCCTGGTAATGCGATATGGATTCCACCGACCAGATGACATCAAACGATTTCTCAAATCTCATCGCTTCGGCGTCCATTAAGAGGAACGTTGCTTTCACATCTTCCTTGGCGGCCGCCTGATTCGCCAAGCTGACTTGAACGGGTGAAATCGTAATTCCCGTCGCTTCCACCTGGTAGTGTTTGGCCAGGTAAATGCTGCTGCCGCCGGTGCCGCAACCAATGTCCAGAATCCTTCCCCCGGGCTGGATTTTCGCTATTTGAGCAAGATGGTCGATGAGCTGAATCTGGGCCTTCTCTTTTGATTCGTCGCCGCGAATCCAGTAGCCGTGGTGAATATGCTCGCCCCACAGCTCGTTGAAGTGGGAGCTTACCAAATCGTAGAAATCCCTGATTTTTTCCTTATCGTTTTTGCGGGTCATAGTTCCCAAGCGCTCCCAATAAAAATTGTCTCAATCGCAAAAATTCTCAGAAGTTTACTTTTCTTTCTCCGGCAACGCAAAAACAAAAAGCGTGGAAGCGGGCTGCGCGATATGCGCTGCCGCTTCGGGATAAATTCTCGCAAGCCGCCCTTCCGTCTCCGAGCCTCCGCCGGAACCAATGGCGATGTACTGCCGCCCATTGACGGAATAACTGACGGCAGCGGAAGCGATGCGCCCGCCCGTGTTGAAGGACCAAAGTTTCTGCCCGCTGCGAGCATCCAGCGCGAAAACATTGCCTTCCAAGTCTCCGCCAAAAATCAGGTCGCCCGCGGTGGCCAGGAGTGACGACATGTTGTAGTACTTGGTGTTAAAGGTCCACTCTTTCTTCCCCGTCACAGGGTCGAAGGCGCTGATGTTCGGTGGAACTTGGGGATTCAGCTGATCTCCCTTGTCTCCTCCATCCACAAAATGGGTGCAAAGCTCAAAGTCGGAGCTGTACCACCAGCCGGTGTGCGGACTGTAGGCCGAGTGCTGAATGCCGCGCCCGCCTGTGTGAATGCTTGGGCAAACTAAATAATCTTTTTGTTCCTTCGGAACGATGGGATCAATGGGATTGCCGTGGTCGTCGATGCCCTTGTTCCAGTTCGGCGAGCTGTACGCAAATGCGCGCAGGAATTTTCCCGTTTCGCGGTCGTATTCGTAGGTGTAGCCGTTCTTGGTTGGGTGGACGATCACCTGCCGCTTGTGTCCTGCTACGTCCATGTCGACGAGGACCGGCTCGGCCGCCGAGTCATAGTCGTATAGATCGTGCGGAGTCTCCTGGAAATACCATTTCAATTTTCCGGTATCGACGTCGAGCGCGAGCAGCGACGCGGTGTACAGATTGGGGCCCGGGCGCAGGGTCCCGTTAATCGGAGTCGGGTCACCCGTGCCCCAGAAAAGCAGATTCGTGTCTGGATCGTATGTGCCGGTAAACCAGGCCCCGCCGCCTCCCGTCTTCCAGTAATTGTCTTCGGCCCCGGCCCACGTCTCCGCGCCAGGTTCGCCCGGAGCGGGAATCACTTCGTAATGCCAATCAAGCGCGCCGGTTTTGGCGTCGTAAGCGTTGATGTGGCCGCGCAGCGCCTGATAGCCGGAGCCGGCGTTGCCGGTGATCACTTTCCCTTTTACGAAAAGCGGCGCCGCGGTGATGCGGCACTGGCAATCGGAATTCTCCTCGACGTGAATGTTCCAGACTTCCGCACCGGTTTTCGCGTCGAGCGCCACGACATGATCGTCTTGCGTGCCCATGTAAATCCGGCCGTCTCCGTAAGCAATTCCGCGCGCGCCTCGTATGCTGAAGGTTTTTACTTCCGGCCATTTGTACTCGTAGGTCCAAATCGACCGGCCCGTGGCCGCTTCGATCGCATAAACATTGTTCTGCATGCCTTCGAGATAAAGGACGCCATCGACGACCAGCGGCGCGGCCTCCAGCCCTGGCCGGAGTCCTGCTGTGCCTGTGGGAAATCCCGCCGGGAACGCCCAGACTGGCACAATGTTTTTCACATTTTCGCGAGTGATCTGATTCAGCGGACTGTAACTCCAGCCGCGATAATTTCCGTAGAACGTGAGCCAGTTCTGCGGTTCCTTGTCGGCGTGCTCGATCCGGGAGGTTGTCGCGTCTTGCGCCGCCGCGACGCCAGCCGAGGCTAAAATCAGGCACATCAGAAACAAAGCGGCGCACGCGCGAGTAGCGAAAACAAATGCGCCCCGAGTTCTTAAACGATTCATTTCAGGTCTCCGGTTATTCATTTCCATTCTTTTTATTCCCGATGGATGCCCATGGGTCGTGCCAGTCTGTTTTCTGGCCCCCACAATTCTACTGAGCGGCCGCCGACTTCTTCGTGATTTCTCTTTCCGCGTGCAGGACGCGCAGCCACGCCCCATTCTGCTTCACCCAAACATCGGAAAAATTGCTTTCCCGCGGCGTCACTTTGCCGTTTCGTTCGAGAACGCCGAGCGCGTGATACGTTACGACCGCTACTTTCCCGTCGTCATATACGCGGAAGCGATGACCGTCCTGCTTCATGGAATGCATCTTGAACACGCCGGGTTGCAGCCCAGCCTCGATCTCGGCTTTGGTGGGGCTGCTTCCATCGATATTCGTTTGGGCGACTTCTTCGGCGTCATACTGTTTGATCCAGTCGACAGGCTCCGAACCGCCCCTCAGAAGTCCCGCCAGCTTCTCATCCTCAATTTTCATGATCTCTCTTTTTACCTGGTCGGCCTTCTCGCCGGTGATCGCCTGCGCGGCTGCCATTCCCGGCAGCAAAACCGCCAATAATATTGCAAAAAGAAATTTACGCATCGTGGCGTTTCTCCGTTTCTGAATCTTCCAAACGTGAATTCCTGCCGACATGCAACCGCCTGACCCCGGCTGCGTGAACTGGGTTTCCAATGTCGGCTTATAGTGCGACGGGCAACATATAACTAACCGCTCCAGAAGGCAATCTTCCGGCCTGGTTTCACCGGAGCAATGGCGTGACCACGATCACTTGCAGGGGTGACCTCGGTCATATCTTTCACAATGCGATGGTTGTAAAAAGGGAGCGTAAGGTTGCAACGCCACGGAAAGGAGAATGACTCCACCGATCTTGCAACGAAAAGAAGTGAAACGCCAATTTAGGTTACACCGCGCACGCGGTGCACAACGCAGGGCGGCTTGAATGAAATACCGCCGCGCGAAAACCAGAAGGTCACAAGGGGGAGCCGCCAGGTTCCCCTTTTGTGATGTTTGCAGCCCCATTTCCACTTGTCTTGACTAGTTGCCGAAAAATGCCTGTTTCTGTCATTCCCCAGCTTGTCGAGCCCCGATATTTTCAAAGCTTGTGACGCGGCATTTTTTCTTGACAGTGAACGCCGCTTGGCGTACCAAACATTCTAAATATCCTGGAAACTGGTATATTAATGCGAGTGGTGTCTGGAAAGCCGGAACGCCGGACGATTTCTCTTATCATCGGAGAACAGGATTTCGAGGAGCCGTGTTAAGGGGTGTTACATGAAAAGTAAACTGGTAAAGAGTTTGGGCCTGGTGGTTGGCCTTCTGATGATCTGCCTCCCGATGTTCGCGCACCACGGGGGATCCGATTACGACATCCAGCATCCCAAAACCCTCAAGGGAACCGTGACCGAATTCTACTGGTCCAATCCTCACTGCCAGGTTTTCTTGGACGTGAAGGACGATTCGGGCAAAGCCGTAAACTGGACGATCGAAACTCTCGCTCCGGCAGTTCTGAAGAGAGCCGGCTGGTCCCGGGAAACATTGCATTCCGGCGACCAGATCGCGATCACGTTCGTTCCCAGCAAGAAGGGCACCCCCGTGGGAATGCTGCGCAAGGTCGTGCTCCCCGACGGCTCGGAGTTGACGGGCGGCGCATTGGGCGAGCAGCCACCACAGTAGCGGCGGCTCCCGCTTGCACATTTTCGTGTTCGCCGCTCTCGCGCGATCCGGGCTCTTCAACCTGAATCGCCGGCTGAGCGCCGGACGATAAGAGGAGTAACAGAATGCGAAAGCGGCTATTTGGTTCGGCAATTGCGCTTGCGGCAGCGCTCGCCTTCTTGGCGGTTGGGCGCGCCCAGACAGATCGCTCCGCCGCATCGAAGGCGGATGCCAAGGCCGGGGCGTTCAACGCGCACGACTTTACTGGAATTTGGAATCCTGCCCCCTACATGCAGCCGAAGGGCGAGGTCAATCCGCTCGATCTCGGCGGCCATCCCAACCCGCTTCCTCCATTTACTCCCGCGGGCGAGGCGCAATACCTGACTAACGCGAAATTCATTGCTGCCGGAGCCGTCCTTGATTGCGATCCATTTGGCGTGTCGCGCAATTTTTTTACTCCGCGGCCGTTTGAAATTCTTTTGACTCGCGACAGGCTAGTGCAGCATTTCGAGTATTACGACAACTGGCGCGAAATCTGGACGGACGGGCGAAAAATTCCCGCGGATGCGGATCCAGAATACATGGGATATTCCATCGGCCGGTGGGACGGAGACACTTTCGTTGTGGACTCGGCCGCTTACAACGGCAAGGCGTTCCTCACCTGGCAGGGCTTTCCCATTAGCGAGTCCATGCACCAGACGGAACGCTGGCAGCGCGTGGACCAGGACACCCTGAAGATTCTTTTTACCTTCGACGATCCGAAAAATTATGCGAAGCCCTGGTCAATCACCGGCTTCTGGAAATTACGGAAGGACTGGGTGCTGGACGCGCACCCCTGCACCTTAGCTGCGATCAAAGAATACGATGACAGGGTAAACCACGCCGATAAACTTCCCGGCCGCGACTACAGCAAACCGTAAAAAAAGTAGCACAGGCACTCTTGCCTGTGCGGTCTTCGCGATCGTCGTTTGGCCAAATATTCCACCCGACTTGCAAAACCGCACAGGCAAGAGTGCCTGTGCTACTCAAAACTAATTCGCAGCCAGCTGCGCTGTAATATCCGCTTGCTTGACCGTCGTGCCATGCCCGCCGGCAATCAAAGCGCCGGTGATGTTGTACTTCCTCAGGATCGTGCCTACGGAAGCCGTAGCTTCCGAGCGTTCGATCGGCCCGCGCGGTGAGATGAGGTCGGTGACGTACACGATGTTGGCGTTACCGGAGAGCACGTTGGCGATGAGCATCCCAACGACGTGCGGATTAGCAATGAAATACAGGTGAATCTGCGTCGTGTCATCCTTGATCGTCATCTCGTCCTTCACTTCGGTGATTTCCGGCGTCCGCGGCTTTTTCTGCAAATCGTCGGGAACAATCGTGTGGGGCGCTTTGACGTCCTTTTCAAAATAGGCCTTGTCCGGACTCGGCACGATCACATTCGCGCCATCGGCCACGTAGGTACGCATCCCTCCGGTGTGGTCCATGTGCTGATGGGTCAGGACGAGATATTTGATCGGCTTGCCCGGATATTTCGCCTTCGCCGCGTCGATCACCCAGCGCGATTGCAGCTCGCCGTACGGCGCATCGAAGATCACCAGATAGTCCTTCATCGCGACGATCAAGTTGTTGGCCGTTCCGCCCTCGACATGCTGAACGTTGGGCGCGAGCTCGACCAGCTTGAGGCCGCCGCCGTTGGGATAAATAATGTTGTCGCTGTCCAGGAACCGCGTCAGGAAAAGCCGCCGCATCACCCATTGATACGGCACGCCGCTGGTTGCCACCGGTTTGGCCGCCGCTCTTACGGAGTCAGGGACCGCAAACGTGTCCGCCGCGATCGTCGGATTCGCAGTGACGTCGCGATAGTTGAGCTTGGCCACCTCGACGCCGCCGATTTGAAAAGAAAGCGACTGGGCGATCTGCGCGCCATTGACTGCTTTCCAGTCCGTCAGCACGGCGTCGTAGTTTGAATCGCCGTGGATGTTGTCGTCATCTCGCGTGCGGATGGCCGCGGGCAGATGCGTCTTGCGATCGAACAAAATGATGAAAGTCGTCCCGCCGTCCGCAAAGGAAACAGCCGGCAACGATTCTGCGCCGAGCTTTTGCGATCCCGCGGCGTCGACACTTTTCGGATCGTTCAAGGCCTTGACCAGCAGCCACGGCGAGACGCGCTCGAGCTCCCGTAACTGGGCGGCCTCGCGGATGCCGGACATGGGCTGGCTGCCCTTCTCATCGGTAACGAAGCCGATCGTGGGCATCAAGGTCTCGGTATATTTCAGTACGATCGGGTCCGGATATTTCTGATCGCGCACCCATGCGGTGCGGGCGCTGCCGCTCGCCAGATCCCAGGTCATTGTAAACGTCGCATCCCCCATGAAGCGGGGTTCACCGTCGGGAGCGAACGACTGCCCCGGCTCCCAGAATTTTGCATCGCCCTTGATGGCGAGACCCTTCACGCCGCGCAGCGCATCGGCGCCGCCTTCCGCGGCTACAGCTTGCTTCACAAGATTATCGCCGCTTCCTTGCGCCAGAGCCGGCTGCTGCTGAACCAGTGCCAGCAGAAGCGCGGCAATCCATAGTGCGTATTTCATTGGGATTCCTCCGTTGTTGTGTCCGTATGCGGGAATTTCGATTTTGACTTCCGGGCTGACCGCCAACATACATCCGACCGCCCCGGAACGCAATGCCCGGCCGTTAGGATCGCCCTTGATCGTCGGCTTCACCGGCTGCGGGAAAAATCGCACAGCCACTCCTGGCTGTGCGATTTTCGCGATGGATCGCGCCCCGGATGCGCGAAAGCCCAGAAAACCGCACAGCCAGGAGTGGCTGTGCTACTAAGACCTTCCCGGAAGCGACTTTTTCCGCAGCCTGTTCAGCCGCTGAAGTTTCAGGCGTATGATGGAGCGACCTAATTTAGGGAGTATGCCCAACTAATGCCGCAACGAAAATTCGCATCCATCTTGCTCCTGATGCTTTGCATGTCACTTACCGCCGCAATTGTGCGCGCGGACGAAATCAAGGTCGTGACTTCCGGAGGGTTCACCGCCGCCTATCTGGAACTCGTCCCCGCATACGAAAGTTCAACGCACAACAAACTCGTGACCGAGTTCGGCCCTTCGATGGGGACAACGCATAACGCCATCCCGATCCGCCTCGACCGCGGCGAAGCGATCGACGTCGTGATCATGGCCGCGCCTGCGCTCGACGATCTCATCAAGCAGGGTAAAGTCCGCGCAGGCAGTCGCGTCGACCTGGTCCGATCCTTGATCGGCATGGCCGTCAAGGCCGGAGCGCCCCGCCCCGACATCAGCAGCGTAGACGCGCTGAAGCACACGCTCCTCGCGGCAAAAACGATTGCCTATTCCGACAGCGCCAGCGGCGTCTACCTCTCTACCGAATTATTTCCGAAGCTGGGAATCGCCGACCAGATCAAGTCCAAGAGCAAAAAGATCGAGGCAGACCCGGTAGGCGGAGTCGTCGCCACGGGAGAATTTGAGATTGGCTTCCAGCAGATCAGCGAGCTGCGTCCCGTGAAGGGCATTGACATCGTAGGCCCGCTCCCACCCGGAGCGCAGAAAGTCACCGTCTTTGCCGCAGGCATTCCCACATCAGCAACGCATCCGGAGGCGGCCAAAGCGCTCATCGAGTGGCTCGCGTCCCCAGTCGCTTACTCAGCCATCAAGAAGAGTGGTCTAGAGCCCGCGAATTCCAGGTAAGCAAAAGTAGCACAGCCACTCCTGGCTGTGCGGTTTTCTGGGCTTTCGCGCATCCGGGACGCGATCCATCGCGAAAACCGCACAGCCAGGAGTGGCTGTGCTACTTTTACCGCAGCCTGTTTAGCCGCTGGCCTGTTCGAGATCGAGGTTGCACACAGAATTTTAAGTTGTGCTGCCAAAACCCCTCAGCGCCCCAACAGATCCTTCAAAAACCGCGCCATCGCCACCTTGTATTCATCGTCGGCGCGCACTTCCGATGGGTTCGCCGGCTTCGTAAACCCGTGCGCCGCTCCGCTGTACAGATTGACCTCGAAATCCACCTTGGCGGCGCGAAACTGCGAGATCACTTTATCGAGCTCATCCATCGGCGCAACCGGATCTTCAGCGCCGTGCAGGATCAGGACGCGTCCCTTAATGTTCTTCGCAGCTTCCGGCGCGAAGTTCTGGAACGCGCCGTGCACGGAAATAAAGCCGAGCAGCGGCGCACCGGTTTCAATCAGCTCGATTCCGGTCGTGCCGCCAAAGCAGTAGCCGACCGAGGCAAGCTTCGTTGGATCGACCATGGGTTGCGCCTTAAGGACATCGAACCCGGCCAGGGCGCGCGCACGCATCAGCGCACGATCCTTGTCGTAGATCGCAATCGTGGACATCATCTCGGGCACGGTCTTAGGCACCACGCCCTTGCCGAAAATGTCCTCGGCGAACACCACGTAGCCGAGCTTGGCGATCATCTGGGCATCCGAGAGCGTCCCCTCGGAAAAGCCCGACCGGTCATGAATCATCAACACACCGGGCCGCCGGCCTTGGCCAGCGTCGTCATAGACGAGATAGCCGGATAGCGGCGTTTCGCCCTGCTTGTAATCGATCCATTGGGTCTTCATGGCCGCGTGCGCTACGCCAGCCTGGAAGAACAAGCCTGCGGCGGCCAGAACGAAAGATACTAGACGTACGATTTTCATTGGATCCTCCAGAATTTGTTCGCACTGCGTTACGATGATTGGGAATAGTGGCGCGCCCGGAGAGATTCGAACTCCCGACCCTCTGCTTCGAAGGCAGATGCTCTATCCAGCTGAGCTACGGGCGCGTCCCCTTACTGTACCTAAACTCTCGGCGGAAACACCAGTCTCGCGAGCGAACTTTGCCTGAATCGCAGACCCGGATCGATTGCTGCCGCGTTTTTGTTGTTTCCCTGCTCCGGACTATCCTTTCCCTGCGCTGGCTGCCTTTTGCATCTCGGAAAAAGGCACGACGATTCCGTGCATCGGCGCGACCGTGGCCACATCCAGCTTGAGTGTCTGGATATTCTTCATCAGGTTGGCCATAAAAACGGGAGGACGAATTCCCCCTGGCGCTGCGAGTTCCGGCAGGTCGGGAGTGTAGTCGTCGGCTTCCTCCAGAATTTTCTCTTTCGGGAAATAGACGAGCAGCATGCCGGCGTTGTGCATCGATCCACTTTCGTGGAAAATTTCGAGCGTGCGGTTGCCCTCGGTCAGGACATATTTTTCCTTCACAGGGAGGAAGTTCGCCTCCTTCGCGCCTTTCGAGAGATTGTCCGGGGCGAGCGTGCGCGGGGCGGCCCAGGCTTTTTGATAGAAGGGCACGTTGATTTCCTGCGTGATGATCGTGGCGCCCTCGGCGACGTAGGTCCGCACGCCGCCGGAGTGATCGAAGTGCGAGTGCGTGTTAATTAAATACTTGATCGGCTTGTTGGGAACGAGCCTCTTGGCTTCGGCGATCACGGCGAGCGAGCGGCCCTCGCCAAGCGGCCCTTCGATCACGGTGATGTATGTCGGAAACTCAACCACCATGCTGTTATGCGACCCGCCGGCGACGAACCAGATGCCATCAGCCATCTTTTGCGATTGCACCTTGATGGGCGGGGCCGTCGCGGTCTTGACCGCGTCCGGCACCGAAATATTCAAACCAGGATTGGGATTCACGCTGTTCACGGTCAATTCCAGAGTGGCTTGCCCGCCTTGCTTCTGCACGATTGTTGTCGGGAACTTCACGCCATTGAAATCCTTGTAACCCGAGAACGTCGTTTCGACCGGCATGTCTCCGAGGACCGGATTGGGCAGCCACGTTTCCGTTTTTGTGACCATATTCTGAGCGTTGATCGTGCCCGTCACCGTGTACTTGCCCGTCTGGAACGAAATCTCCGTCCCCGTCCCTACCTTTTTTGCGGTGGCGTTGTTCTCCATGGCGGCCTTCAGGAAACCGTGCGGGGTGAGCCAGATCTGAAGCTGGCGTTCGGCTGCCGCGCCGAGTTGCGGCACGGGAGCGCTGCCCGGCATGTCCCAGGCGTATTGCCCGCTGACCAGGTTCTGCTGCTTGTCATCCCCTGCGAACGGCCGTCCGCCGCCCTTGACCATCGGATTCGGCTCCGAGTGGATCAAATCTTCCTTGGCCGACTTGGAGCTATAGTCGATGGTCTTCGTGTAGCTTGTGAGATTGGTGGATGGCCACGCCGCGTTTGGCGTCCAAGCCTGCCCGAACGAATTGATGTGGCCAGTCCCCGAATATTGAATAGAAGTTACGTCGCCCATCGCTTTCTGGGCAGCCTGCAAAACAGTTTTCGCGTCTTGCGCGGAAGCGGCTACCGCGCACAAGAAAAATAAGGCGAACACTATCCACAATCGCTTGGCCATAGCTCCTCCAGTTTCCTCGTTCGATTAGACCTCGAATTTCGGATTTGGCCGCGATCATACGCCAACCTGCCCATCCAGTGGAAGCCCAGGCTGGGCCGAGCGCCGTTGACGCTGGCGGAGTGGCAGCCTAAGATGGAGCTTCCACGAAAGCTGACGCCGGATGTCCTCTCCATACCGACCTGCGAAATTCGTTGCGCGACCGCTGTTGCTTCTGCTGCTGCTCTGCGTTCCCGCCGCCAGAGCTGAGCAAGTCAAAAATCTCAAGCCGCAAGGCTACGTGAACGATTTCGCGGGCGTGCTGAGCGCGCAGGCGAAGGACAAGCTGACGGCGCTGTGCGCGGAAGTCGATCAGAAGGCCAAGGCGCAAATTGCCGTCGTTACGGTTTCCTCTCTCGAAGGCGAGCCCGTCGAGCAATATTCGATTGATCTGGCGACCGCGTGGGGCATCGGGCCGAAGCAAAAGGACCGCGGCGTCCTGATTCTGGTGGCGCCCAACGACCGCAAGTACCGCATCGAAGTCGGCTACGGCCTCGAGGGGATCCTGCCTGATGGCAAAGTCGGCGGCTTTGGCCGCGAAGCGGTGCCGTTTCTGCGGCAAAACGACTATAGCGGCGCCGTACTGCTTATGACGCAACGCGTTGCAGCCGTCATAGCCGAAGACCAGAAGGTCGCACTGGAGAATCTCTCCGGAGTTTCGCCACCGCAACCGGAATCGGAAAATTCACCAGCTCCCCTCGGGAACCTTGTCGTGGGTCTGCTCATTGCGGTTTTCATATTTTTCCCGCTGATTGGTTTTCTTCTGCGCCTCTTTTTCGGTTTTGGCGGATCTACAGGTTCACGGCGCGGCGGCGGAATGTGGATGGGCGGCCCGTGGTACGGCGGCGGTTCGATGGGTGGCGGAGGCTCCTGGGGCGGCGGTGGTGGAGGCGGATTTGGCGGCTTCGGGGGAGGATCGTTTGGCGGCGGCGGCGCGAGTGGGAGCTGGTGAGAGTCGCTCGGGAGGCAAGGAAAATTGATCGACCCTAAGCTCGACGAATTCGTGCAAAGGCTCAAGGCCGCGGCGTCTGACAATTTGAAAGCCGTGATCCTCTATGGGTCGGCGGCGACGGAAGAGTTTCACGCGAAACATTCGGATCTGAATATCCTCTGCCTGGTCAACCTGGCGGACGCTGCGCATCTCGAAGCGCTCCACGGCGCTGTGGAATGGTGGATTCGTCGCGACCAGCGCCCGCCCCTGGTTTTCACGCTGGACGAGCTGCGGCGCTCCGCCGATATTTTCACCATCGAACTCCTGGACATGAAGTCCCGCCACCGCGTCTTGTACGGTGAGAATCTGCTGGCGGAAATTTCCGTGCCGCTTCATTACCACGCGATCCAGGTGGAGCGCGAACTGCGGACGGACTGGCTGCGCCTTCGCGAAGCAATCCTTGCCGCGCCCAAAAAACCAAAAGTTTATCTGGAGCTCATGGTCGCTTCGTTTTCCGCATTTGCGGCATTATTTCGCCACGCGCTCCTCGCGCTCGGCGAAGCGCCCGCGGAGACCAAACGCGAAGCCATCGGCAGGATCGCACAATTTGCCGGCGCCGATCCCGCCGGATTTCAAACGATTCTCAGCGTTCGGGAAGGAAAAGTGAAAGGACGCGACATCGACACGGAGAAAACTCTCAACCAGTATTTCGCACTTGTGGAAGCGGTAACGGAAAAATTTGACAGGCAGCTTGCGTCTAGAGTTTAGAACTTGGTGGTCGGAAGCTGGATCTTACACAATGTTTGTTTGCTGTCGCGACTGGGCAGGATGCGGAAAAGGCCAAGTAGCACAGGCACTCTTGGCTGCGCGGTTTTCGCGATCGTGAACAAAACCGCACAGGCAAGAGTGCCTGTGCTACAAAAACCGGTCGCTGTTTGAGATGTCTCTTTGCAGGCAACGCGAGCGAATGAATCTCGGAGGAAGCGTATGAAAGTTGGAGTGATCGTGCTGGTGGTTGTGGCAGTGCTCGCGCTGCTCGTCGGCGGAGCGTACGTGAGCAGCCGCAACCAGATAGTAACGAAAAACGAGACGGTGAAGTCCGCCTGGGCGCAGGTAGACGTCGTGCTGCAGCGGCGCGCCGACTTGATCCCGAATCTTGTGGAGACCGTAAAAGGATTCGCCGCACAGGAGCAGACTGTTTTCCACGACATCGCCGCGGCTCGCTCCGCGCTGCTCGGCGCGCAAACACCGGCGGATAAAATTGCCGCCAACGGACAGCTGGACGGCGCGCTCGGGCGCCTGCTTCTGATTGTCGAAAATTATCCGCAATTGAAATCGAATGAAAATTTTCTGAGGCTGCAGGACGAACTCGCCGGGACGGAAAATCGAATCGCCGTCGAGCGGAAGCGGTACAACGACGCGGTGCAGGACTACAACACGTTCATCGGCCTTTTTCCGAATAATATTTTCGCCGGATGGGCGGGATTCCAGCGCAACAACGCTTACTTCACGGCGTCGGAATCGTCGCGCGAAGCGCCGAAAGTGCAGTTCCCGGCGCCGACGCGGTAGGACATGCTTTAGCTTGTCTGCTTTTGATCTTTGTCAGCTCGGAAAAGCAGACAGGCTGAAGCCCGTCCTACTTACGTCCGCGCTTCAGGTTGCGGCGCTGCATTGAGTTGCTGCGTGGGAGCAGGCGCATTTGGGCTTCCCGGCGGCGCATAAGGCTCGGCCGGAGGAGGAACGCTCGGCTCGGATTTGAAGATGAATTTCACACCGCTCTTGGCATTTTCCGTGTTGGTGCGCGGCAGATCGACCTGCTCCAGATCGACGGTTCTCTGCACGCCACTCATCAGAATGTAGTGCAGCTCCCCATCGATCATCCAATAATCGCGGACCGTTAGCACCGACCCATTTTTCATGTAAATGAGAATAGGCACGGCGAAGTTCGAGGAATTGGGGGCAAGCGAGGGGCTCGGCCCATTTGGCGTCACCCAATTGCCATTTGGAGTTCCCTGATCGTTCTGGTCGTATGAATTGTCCTGTTGCGGAGGCGGATTTGAATTGTCGTCCGGGGCGTAGTATCCCGAGTCAGGATAGCCATAGACGTAATTATTGGGGTATCCGTAATAGCCATATCCGGGTGCGGGCCATCCCCACCAAGGGCTGTACCAGAACGGGCTCCACAATCCAAAACCAACCCAAGGCCAACCCCCCCAGCCCCAACCGCCAAATCCAAAACCGAAGCCGCAATTCCAGCATCCTCCGCGATACCTATACGGATAGCCAAACCGGAACCGGTTGCCAAATTGACCTCGGACTCCAAAGCCGGTTGATCCCACAAAACCTCGATTACTTAGAATAGTTGATCCGGCGGTGAATCGGGAAGAAGCGGAGAGGGCCGAATTCGACCGGAATCCAGAACCTACGGCTGTCGAGCCGCTGAACGAATTGTGAAGGGTAGATAGAGATTGAGACCTGGGAACAACATTTCGTGCGGCGGGGGCGTTCTCCCAGACTTCGCCGCCTTGCCCCGAAAAGCTCCGGGCAGCGCCGGCAGATCCTGCGGTGCGATTTCCGCTAAAGACGTGGAAGCCGCCAACGCTGCCTGAGGGCGCGGCTGCCGATGGCCCGCCCGAGGGTCCTAGGCCTCCTGTTGAGCCGCCAAAGGAATGCCACCGTCCGTCGGTGACTGCAGGTGGCGCCGACGGGGAATTTCCAAACCGCTGGCTCCCGCCGGCGAAATTGCCCCCTGGTCGAGAATAATTGTTACCGGGCCGCGGTGCGTATCCACCCCATGAGCGCGGAGCCGAAGGGGCAGCTGCACGGGGACCTGCATAGCCGGCAGCAGGTTGCGAATTCGACCCCCCACGCGGCCCGCCTCCGCCGCCAGAGCCCATGCCACCACCGCCGTGGAAGCCTCCTCCACCCCCACCATGAAAACCGCCACCACCACCGCCATGCCCACCCCCGCCATGCTGAGCAAAGACGGGGATAGCGGAACAGGCGAACAAAATTATAGTTGCTGATTTGAATAGTACGGAGAATGGCTTACTCATTTTAAGGCCCTCCGCAACAATGCGTAAGACCTGCGGACGAGTTTACGGGGGAACTCGCTTTTTGCCTTACACTACTTAGATTCTATACCTTGTAGTTTGGTTGCGCCTATCTAATTTGCCGTCCCATGGGAACGCGAGGCCGTCCGCGAAGCCCTGCGTGTGGAAGCGGCCTAGAACCGGATCATTCCATTTTCGTCGTATCCGATTACCACGCGTCCGCCGGCAACAATGACCGGGCGCCGGATCAAGTCCGGATTCCTGGCCATCAAGCTGATCGCCTCCCTGCGCGAAGGCGGGTTGTCCTCCATGTTTTTCTTTTGGAAGATTTCGCAGCGCGGATTCAAAAAGTCCTCGTGGTCGTGTTTCCCAATCAATTTCTGAAGTTCCGAAGCGCTCAAACGATCTTTTACGAGATCCCGGTAATGAAGGTGGTACCCGCGCTTTTCCATAAAGTGGCGCGCCTTGCGGCACGTCGCGCAAGTCGGTTTGTGCAGGAACGTGACGGTCTTCCTGGGTCTCTTCGCTCGCGAAGCTGCCTTGCGTCCCGTTTTCGTCATGGTGAGTTCACCTCAATCGCTTTTTTTCCAAGAAATTTCATCGGGTAGCGAAAGCATTCCAGTCATAGATAAGGTGGGCTACATTGGATGAATGCAAACAACATAAGGCGGATTTGTTACAGGCAGGTTACAGCCTGTTTGGGCGCGGAGCCCGCTTGCCGCGTTATTTCGGGTAGGGATGGCCGGCGAGGATGGCGAAGGCGCGGTAGAGCTGCTCGGCGAGCATGGCGCGGGCAAGTTCGTGCGAGAACGTGAGAGAAGAAAGCGAAAGTTTTTGCGTGGCGCGGCGGCGCAGGACTTCTGGAAAACCCTCCGCGCCGCCGCAGAGGAAAACAATCTCGCGCGCTCCCCGGTCGCGCGCCTCTCCAAGCCATTTGGCGAATTGCGCTGACGTTTGGGGTTTCCCCGTGTCGTCGAGCAAGACGACTGTCGCAGCGGAATCGAGCGCCAGCTTACGCAGTGACGCGTCCGAATCTTCGCGCAATTCGGTGAGCTGCACGTCGGCAAATCGGCGGATGCGCGCGCCGTAGTCGTCCATAAGAGCCCGGATTTCCGGTCGCCGCGTTTTTCCAAGCATGACCAGATGAATCTTCATAGATGATCCCCTGGAACGCCAATCTCCCGATTGGCGTCTGGCAAACCCGCCAATCGGGAGATTGGCGTTCCCGGGCTCAGTTCAATCCGTACTTTTTGCGCTTATCGAGGAGGGTTTTTCTGCTGATGCCGAGAATCTGCGCGCTCTTGCCGATTTTGTAGCGCGTCGCTTCGAGCGTCGCGCGAATGGCGTCGCGCTCCATGTCATTGAGCGAACGCAGCGCGCCTCCAAACTCCGCGTCCGCCGCGCGCACCGATTCCGGAAAATTTTCAGGAATGAGCGAAGTCCCGCCGGAGAACACCAGTGCGCGCTCGATCGCATTTCTCAGCTCGCGCACGTTGCCCGGCCAGGAATACATGGGCAGCATTTTATTAACGGACTCGGAAAAAGACACGCCCTTGCGGCCATGCACGCGCGCCGCGCGTTCAAGCAACGCCTCGGCCAGCGGCAGTATATCCGCGGGACGCGACCGCAAGGCGGGCACGGGGATTGTCAGGACGCTCAGGCGAAAAAACAAATCCTCGCGGAACTGCCCGTCGGAAACGAGGCGCGCGAGGTCGGCGTTGGTCAAGGCAATCAGGCGCGCCGTGATCGTGATGGTTTCCGTGCCGCCCAGGCGCTCGAATTGCCGCTCCTCGAGCACGCGCAAAAGTTTCGACTGCGTGGCCGGCGAAAGCGCGGCGACTTCATCCAGCACGATCGTTCCCGCATCGGCCATCTCCAGGCGGCCCAGCTTGCGCTCGACCGCTCCGGTGAAGGCGCCGCGCTCGTGTCCAAATAATTCCGATTCGACGAGTTCCTGCGGCAGGCTGGCGCAATCGATTTTCAGGAAGGGCGCATCGCGCCGGGGGCCTAGTTCGTGAATGAGGCGCGCGAGATGATCTTTGCCGGTGCCGCTCTCTCCGGTGATGAGGAGCGTCGTGGAAGTTTCCGCGACTTTGCGCGCGAGATCCAAGACCGTCCTCGACGCGGGATCTTCCGCGATCCAGGCCATTCGCGGCTCGCTCATCCTTCGGCCTCCGCGGCGCCGGGCAATTTGACGGGGGAACTCCCCTCCCGCGGCTCTTTGAATTCGATGCGGCGGGCGGCGCGCCAGAGACGCTCCAGATCGTAAAAGTGGCGCGCGCGTTCCGTGAACACGTGCACGATCAATCCGCCGAAATCAAGCAGCATCCAGTCGCTGCCGGTTTTGCCTTCGCGGTGCCGCAAGCGGCGGCCGTTCCGTCCCAGCCGTTCTTCAATTTCGTCGCAGATGGCTTCGACCTGACGGGAGCTGAATCCGGTGCAGACAATAAAATAATCCGTGAAAGCGCCAAGGCCTTCGAGATCGAGGAGGATGACATCCGCCGCCTGCTTTTCCTGCGCGGCGCCGATGGCCGCGCGAACGTGAGGCGGAATCGAATCCTTTCTAGCCGTCACCTGTAGAGTGCCTTCTTGTTAATGTATTCCTCGACGCGCGGGGGCACAAGCCCGTGTATGGAATGGTTTCGATCCAAGCGATGACGGACTTCGGTGGCCGAAACGTGGCTGGACACCGCGTCAAGCACGTACACGACGGTGCGCCGCAAGGTGATGGCGCGCGGATCGAGCGGCGCGTGCGCGGCGCCGCGGCGCGCGAATAGTTCCGGCGGAATCACCAGGCGCAGCGCGGCCACGTCAAAACCGGGGCGGCTGGCGACGATGAAATCGCACAGGCCCAGCAGCGTTTCGTAATCTTTCCAGGTGGGAATATGCAGAAACGAATCGGCGCCCAGCAAAAAATAAAAATGCGCGCCGGTGCCGTGGTGTCTCTGCTTGTAGTGCCTCACGGTATCGACCGAATAAAATGTCTCGCGCCCGGAATGGCCCGGGCCGGCTTCCGCGAGCGATGGGACGAACCTCGGATGATCGGCGCAGGCAATGGACGTCATCGCGTAACGGTCGGCATAAGAGGCCATTCCGGCGCGTTGCTTGTGCGGCGGGCGGCCCGTGGGGATGAAATGAATTTCGTCCAGATGAAAACGGCGTTCGGCGGCGCGCGCCACGGCGAGATGGCCGATGTGAATCGGATCGAATGTGCCGCCAAAAAGCGCGATGCGCCGCTCTCGCGCCTGCTCCCGGGAAACGCCGTGGGGTTCCGGAGAGGCGATGCTCAACGGTCCTCCGGATGGGCCGGCGCGGGAGATTCCTTTTCGCGCGGTTCCTGCAAGGCTGCCGCGTCGTCCGCGTTTTCATGCAGCAGCTCGTGTGGGGCCAGGCGATCGAGCGCGTCGGCCATGGCGCGCACCAGTTGCGGGATGCCTTCGCCCGAGGCGGACGAGATCGCGTGAAACTCGAGTCCGCGGGCGGCGCAAAAGTCGCGCAGTTTTTCAAGGCGCGTTCGATCCGTGGTGGCGTCCAATTTTGTGGCCACGACGATCACAGGCTTCTCGGCAAGCTTTTCGCTGAACGCGGCGAGCTCGCCCGCGATGATTTCAAAATCGCGCACCGGATCGCGATCGGAAGCGTCGCTCGTGTCGATCAAATGCGCGACGAGCCGCGTGCGCTCGATGTGTTTCAAAAATCGGATGCCCAGGCCCGCGCCGGTATGCGCGCCTTCGATCAAGCCGGGCAAGTCCGCCACCACGAATGTGCGCCCGCCGCCCTTTTCCGATGGTTTTCCAGGAGCTCCATCCGCGGAGACGACTCCGAGACCGGGCTGAAGCGTTGTGAACGGATAGTCCGCGATTTTCGGATGCGCCGCGGAAATTCGGGAGATGAGCGTGGATTTTCCGGCGTTTGGAAATCCCACGAGGCCGATGTCCGCGAGCAGCTTCAGCGAGAAGTGCAGATGGCGTTCGACGCCGGGCTGGCCGTCTTCCGATTCGCGCGGCGCCTGGTGCCAGGGCTTGGCGAAGTGCTGGTTGCCGCGTCCGCCGCGCCCGCCCTGAGCGATCAGGATGCGCTCGCCCGGCTTGGTCAAATCGGCGATCTGTTCGCCCGTGTCCTCATCAACGACGACGGTGCCGACGGGTACGGCCAGGATCATGTCCGCGCCGGAATGGCCGGAACAATTTGAGCCTTCGCCGTGGCGGCCGCGATCGGCTTTAAATTCGCGATTGTAGCGGTAGCGCAACAGTGTGTTGTCGTGCGGGTTTGCTTCGAGGTAGATGCTGCCGCCATGGCCGCCGTCTCCGCCGGAAGGGCCGCCGCGCGGCACGAATTTCTCGCGGCGAAACGCGATGCAGCCGTTTCCGCCGTTGCCGGCCTTCACGTAGATTTTGGCTTCGTCGACGAACACCATGGGTCACTTCCGTCCTTCAGGATACGATAGTGCGAGATTGAATTGCACTTTGCGCTTTTGTAGCACAGCCACTCCTGGTTGTGCGCTCTTGTTGAGCGCTACGAAAACCACACAGCCAGGAGTGACTGTGCTACTAAAACAAAAGGCGGCCCCGCGTCCGCGGAGCCGCCTTCTCGAATTCGAGATCCAGTTAGTTTGCTGGCGCAGCGGCAGGCGTGGCTGAGACTGCCTGCTCCGCAGGCAGGACGCTGATATAGCGGCCGTCCTGGCCCTTGTCCTGGAAAAGCACGACGCCGTCAATCAGGGCGAAGAGCGTATCGTCCTTGCCGCGCGCAACGTTCACGCCGGGCTTATGCCTGGTGCCCCGCTGGCGAATCAAAATTGTTCCCGCATGGACCAGCTGACCGCCGAACCGTTTCACTCCCAGCCTTTGCCCCTGCGAGTTGCGGCCGTTTACGGAGGAGCCGCCACCCTTCTTATGTGCCATTGCGATTTCCTTTGGAGCTCTTAGAGCTCGATGCCGCTGACCTCGACGGCTGTGTAATTCTGCCGGTGGCCGCGGACAATCTTGTACTGCTTGATGCAGCGGTATTTAAAGACCGTGAGTTTCGGATGGCGCCCCTGCGAAACAATCTTGCCGGTGACTTTGGCCTTGGCAGCGTCCGCCCCGGTCAGAAATTTCTTTTCGTCGGTGGCCACGGCGACCACGTCGCCAAACGTGATCTTGCCGCCCACTTTGCCGGGCAAGGTCTCCACCTTGACCGTATCCCCGGGAGCAACCCGGTACTGCTTTCCACCACTTCGAATCACGGCGTACATCGCCCCTCCAGACACAAATCGGAAACGCCTATTATACGGGCGGGTGGATGGAAGGTCAACGACTGGTTAGCTCCGAAGTAATTCATTCGTTCGGGAAGAAGTAACTCCCATAATGCATCGGATTGAAGCGATTCGAAGGCTGTAGACTGTTGCATGCTCACTGCGCGTCGGAGCGGAAGCGATGACAGAAGCCGAGAAGCAGGCGCTGGCCATTTACGAAATGATTGCCGCCACGAGCGGGCAACGGCCCACTGCCTTCCGCAGCGTGGACCAAATGCTGCGCGAGACCGCGGCATGGAAAGAGAATAATCCGGCGCTCGCGGAACTTGGCCGCGCCGAGCCGCAGGTTCTCTTGGCCTTCCTCAGTCAATCCTTCGATTGGTTGCGGGCCGAGGCGCACTTGGCAAAAAACTACGGCACCTGCCTGACCCTGTCGGAAGGAATCCAAATCGCGTTGTCAAGAGCGCCGAAGCCGCTGCCGGGAGAGCTTGTGCTGCACCTGCTCGGCGAGTATTGCGGGTCCATGGGCTCGATGGCGCACATGTATTTTCCAATCCGGGAACTCGTCTCGTCCCTTGCGCGCGATCAGGTGACGGACGGAATTCGGGCGGAATTGCGAAAGATACATTTGCACCTTGCTCCGAGCGCCAGCGGAAAAATTGAGCCGCGAAACCAGGAATTCCGCGACCAAATCGCGCCACTGATTCGAGTGGAGGGAGAGATTCAACTCGATCCCGGGCGAGGCCCATGGTCGCAGATCGTGTTCGACGAAATCAAAACGAAGGGCGAGATCACGCGCGCGGGCTGGGAAGGCTTGCTCGAACATTGCGGCGGGCTCGAACAGACGGTGCCGGGAGCGAAATGGAAGAAGCGGTCGCGCGAGCTGATCAGCGTCCTCGGAGAGGCGGAGGTTTCCTCTGCGATGCTGCGGTGGCTTGCGCTCGGTCCCACGCCGGGGCAGCCGCCCGAAGCGCGGTCTCCCATCGAGGACTCGGCCTACCAGAAGGGAGCTGTCTGGTGCCTGGCGCAGCGTAACGACGGCGAGGCAGCGCGGGCCATCGCCGATTTTGGAATTGCCTGCCTTCGCAAAATTGCACTGCTCGGAGCTGTTTCGCAAAAGGTGGGTTTCGCGTGCGCGCAGGCGCTGGGCGCGATGGAGTGCAGCGAGGCTGTCGCGCAACTAACGCGTTTGCGCGCGAAGGTGAAATACAACGTCGCCCGCCGCCTGATTGAGAAATCCCTGCAACAAGCGGCGGAGCGAAGCGGTTTGACGGTGCAGGAACTCGAAGACATTTCCGTCGGTCATTACGGGCTTGACTCGCGAGGCGAGGCGGAAATTGCCGTCGGGGGCGCCAAAGCGATCGCCCGCCTGGGCGAAGACGGCCACGTCGGGGTCGCCTGGCACAATGCAGACGGGAAACTCGTGAAGGCTGCGCCGTCGCACATAAAGAAAACGTTTCCCAAAGATGTCCGCTCTGTCGCATCGCTCGCCAGGGAACTCGAGCAGATTTATCTCGCTCAGCGGACTCGCCTGGAATCTTCGTTTTTGTCGCCAAGGGGCATGCCGGTGGCCCACTGGCGGAAATATTTCATTGAGCATCCTTTGCTCGGGTTCCTTGGGCGAAGGCTGATCTGGGTTTTCCGGAACGAGGAAGGTTGGGAGTGCTCGGGGATCTGGTCGGGGGAAGGCGTGGCCGACTCGTCCGGGAATCCGGTTGATCCCGGCGCCGCGCAGACGGTGCGGCTCTGGCATCCGCTGGCCTCCGATCCGGCGGAAGTTCAGCGATGGCGCGAACGCATCTTCGCGGAGAAAATTCGCCAGCCATTTCGCCAGGCATTTCGTGAGTTCTACGAAGTTACGGAGGACGAGCGCCAAACCAAAACGTATTCCAATCGATTCGCCAAAGTGCTGATGCGCCAGCACCAGTTTGCAAGCTTGTGCCGCGCGCGAAGCTGGGATTACAGGCTTATGAGCGCGAATTTCGATGGAGGCAATGTCCCGACAAAGAAATTCGATCCCTGGAACATGCGCGTGGAGTTTTACGTCGACATTCCATCGGATCGCGATCATTCGCTCCTGGAATCGGCTCTGGGGGAACAATCGGGAGCGGGGATCAATCTCTTCATTGGATCCGACCAGGTGCGTTTCTATCGCGACGGCCGAGAAATCGCCGTCGACGAGGTTCCGGCGATTTTGTATTCCGAAGTAATGCGGGACGTTGATCTGTTCACATCGGTGTCCGCAGTGGGAGGCGATGAAACCTGGGCCGATCAGGGCGATCGAGGCACTGGAATTTTCAGTGAGGAGTTCAATGTTCAGGAATTGTCCGGCCTCATCGGTCTGCGTCGCGAGACGTTGTCGCTCGTCCTGCCGCACACACCGATCCGCGACCGTTGCAAAATACACAAGACCTGGCTCGAAGTACGAGGGCAGCTGGGAACTTATCGCATTGAATTTGCATGGGGTGGGGCCATGCTCGCGACCGAATCCACACTTCGCTTGCTGAGATTTCCACGCAAGATTCTTGACGCGGTTTCGCTCGATTTCTCCGCGATTCCGCCCGACCTGGACTACCGCACGGAAACGATTTTGCGGAAAGCCTATGTCCTCGCAGACGACTGGAAAATCGAATCTCCGGACCTCATCCAGCAGCTCATGCCGAAATAAGGTCCTTCCGTCAGCGTTCCGAAACTTCCGGAAATTTAGAATCACGCCACAATCCGATGCCAGCCGGTCCTATTACGGCTCGGCCGTCGGAGAATGCGCAAGCCCCATTAACGCAGGACGGCGAAACACGAGCAAGGGCCGTCTTGCCCGATCACCAGATCAGCTTGAGCCCGAGTTGGATCGAGCGGGCGCCGCCCGTTCCGAGCACGGGATTGGGAGCAGCCTGGTCGGGCGTGTTGCAGCCACAGCCGAAATTGCCGGCGCTGGGATCGTTGAATCCCGCATTCGCCGGCCCGTTGGGATCGGAGAAATTCGGGTGGTTGAGCACATTGAAGAACTCGGCACGGAACTGGGCGGTGAGGCGTTCCTTGAATCTGGTTTCCTTGACCACGGACAAATCCCAGTCCTTGAACCCGAGGTCAGGAAAGATGTTTCGGCCCGCGTTCCCGATGGTTCCCAACGCCGGAGGAATCAAGACCGACCTGCCGTTCGCACTGACGTAACAGCCCATGCTGTTGAGTGTGCTCACAGCGCCGATGCCAAACGCGCTCGCGGCGGTCATGCACGCTGCGGGGGCGGTGGCCCCACCGATACTGCAAGGGCCTGGTAACGCACCTGAGGAGGACCAACACGGAATGGGCGCGTTCTTACCGGCGATGAAGTCAGCGGGATTGCCAACGAAATTCCAAGGTTGGCCATAGGTGTTAAGCTCGTTCACCTGGTTGTTCCCACTGAAGTCGTCGCTAAAGTCTTGCATCCCCCAAGGTGAAGCGGTTTGCAGAGTCAGAACGGAATTGATTTCCCAGCCTTGGAGTAACTGTCCCAGTTTCTTAATTCCGGGGATCGCATACGTCGTCGAGAGGGTAAAGCGATGCCGGATGTCAAAAAGACTGTTGCCGTAAATACCCGCGACAGGGTGGGAGCTGTCCGGCGGCAACTGAATGTCATTGAAATTGTTCGAACCGGTGTCAAAGGCGTGGGAGTAGGTGTAACCCGCCAGGAACGACAGCCCATGAGAGGGCCGCTGGGTGAGAGTGACCTGCAAGCCGTTGTAGTTGGACTTGTCCTGGTTCGACAGGCGGTCTACCTCTCCAATGTATGGGAACTTGTTGAACATCGGGCGTAGCGTTTGCGCCGGGCCGAGTGAATCGCCAGGGCTGCAGGCAAAACCACCTGGGTTGCCCGCAGTGTTGCAGGACAGAACTTCGTTTACCAATGGATCCGCGGACCCGAAACCTGGATACGAAGAGCCCAGGGGCGGCTGGTTGATATCCGCGAAACCCAATAATTTCGTGCCGTGGTTGCCAACGTAGGCAACTTCCAACGACAAGTTGTTGGTAATTGCTCGTTGGATGGTAAGGGTCCAGGTGCTGATGTAGGGAGTCCGCATATTCCGATCCAATGCTTCAATGTTGCATGGCACGGGATCAGTCACCGGGTTAATCGCACCGGCAGGAGTAAAGGTCTGGCCATCGCCGCACTGTAGCTGGAAAATACTTTGGGGGAACACGCTTGCAGGCGCGGTGGACGAGTTCCCGAAGGATTGACAGGCGCCAACTACATTGTTGTTTTGCCAACCGCAAGTAAGAGCGTTGGCACTGCCGCCGACATTGAGTGCGCCCATGTTGCCAGGACCCGCCCGCATGATCTGGGTGCTGCCGTCCACGCAGGGGTTCGCTGAACAGAAAATCTCGGTCGCGCCAGTGGGGATCTGATTCAGCCCGAGCTGGTTGCCCACGGCGGTCAGGGTAATCAGGGGTATCTGCTCGTACATGATGCTGCCGCCGCCGCGGACCACGGTTTTTCCGTCGCCACGTATGTCCCAGGCAAATCCCACGCGGGGCGAGAAATTGTTGTGATCGCCGTTATAGGGCGACTTCAATCCGCCGATGCCAACCTGGACAAACCCCGTAGGGGAGTTCGGGTCGAAATTGCCAAGCTGGTTGTTGCGATCCTGGAGCACTGTAGTCAATTCGTAACGTACTCCAAGGTTCAGCATCAGCTTTGGAGTAATACGCCAGTCGTCTTGTACAAAGCCCGCATAGGAGTAATCGTGCAGGTATCGTTGCGGATCGCCAGCCTGGATCAGGGAGCCGCCGAATACGTTGCCCGTCAGAAAGCTCTCCACGTCGTGAAATCGGATGAGCCCCTTGGCGTTCATGGTGACAAATGGATTGGAAGTGTCTCGGATAAATTCCCCGCCGAACTTGATGGCGTGTTTGCCGCGCAAAATCGAGATATGCTCCAAAATCTGCAAGCTGCCGTCGGGGCCATTGTACTTGGGCCAGTTGCCCCCCAGTTTGAACGTGGCGCCATTCAACTGATTGATCTGGACGAGCGGGAAACCGAATTTCCGCGGGTCGGTCACGCCGGTATTAATGCCGTAGGCCATCGGATCTACGGTGGAATCGTTGGAAACACTTGGCTGGCTATAGTAGGAATAGCCCACCCGGAATTCATTGACGAAAGTCGATGTCGGAGTCCAGGTCCACGATCCCGAGCCCACCTGAATATAGCCCCACAGGTCAGACAACCACGGTGACTGACCCGAACCCGGGACTCCCACTTCCCAAGCTTGGTCATGCCAGATTCCTCCACCAACGCCGCGGAAATACATGCCGGCAAAGGAGTTGTGATCGTTCATGTGGTAGTCGACCTTGGCTACGCCATTGTCTTGCTTGCTGGTGCTGACCATTCCAAGGACTTCTCCGTTCGGATTCGTATTCGGCGGGAACAGAGATTCATTTGCACCGGGAGTGAAATTCGTGGGTGCCAAAGCACATGTCGTGGTGTTGAGACCAGCGATATGCGCACTAAGCGCGCTAATTGGCGTTGCCGACCCAGGATTTTCAAGATTGAACGCGTTGATATCAGAACAGGCGTCTACCAAACTATGCTGGCAATCCCCTGTAGTGCTGAAGGCCGCGGACTTGCAGCTCAATCCTCCGCCGCCCGGCAAAGCAACCGTGATTGGAGGCGTCGCGATAAGGGAGTCAGCAACGTTGTAGCGCTGGCCCTCATAGTTCACAAAGTAAAAAAGTTTGTCTTTCTTAATAGCCCCACCCAGACTGGCGCCGAACTGCTCCAATCCGATAGGCGCCTTCGTGCAAGGATCAGGGCACTGCGGAAGTCCCGAATGGTTGAAGAAATTGCGCGCATCGAGCGCGGTGTCCCTCCCAAAAGCGAATGCGGTGCCGTGAAGAGAGTTGGTGCCCGATTTAAGCCCGGCATTGACTATCGCGCCGGGTTTCCAGCCAAACTCCGCCTTCGGATTCTGCTCCGTGTTGAATTCCTGGATAGCGTCGATGGGCAACGAGGTGGACGAATCCCCCGCCGGGATGGCTGCATTTAGGACGCTCGAGCCCGTGAAGGAATCGTCGTTCCTCAACCCGTCGATGAGGTAGCCAATGTCCTCCGCGCGGGTCCCATTGGCGGAGCGCGTGAAGCTTCCGCCGCCGGCATAGACGTTCATTCCCGGGCGAAGCGTGAGCAAGTTGATGTAGTTGCGGCCATTCAGCGGCAAATCGTTGATCGTCTCGTTGCTGAGCGTTCCGCCCAAGGTCGCGTTGGTGGTTTCCACCATCGGGGCAGCCTCGGTAATTGTGATGGTCTGTGAAACCTCGCCGGGTTGGAGAGGAAGGTCGACGCGAATCTCCTTGCCGACCTCCAGCAAAATGTTCTCGCGCTCCACGGCCTTGAATCCATTGGCCTCGGCGCGAACCGCATACGTTCCAGGCAGCAGGTTGGGAGCGTTGTACTCTCCAGAATCGCCCGTGGTGAGAGTTCGGGAGACGCCTCTTTCCACGTCCTTTACGGTAACGGTGGCGCCAGCAATGACGCCGCCGCTTTGATCCGTGATCGTTCCCGTGAGGCGGCCAAGGTTGCCCTGTGAAAACAGGGGAACACAAACCAGAAGTGCGCCCACACTCAAGCATAGCGCTTGCACTGCTCTCGCCGCATTGAATCGAAGCGATTGATTAACCATCTGCTTAAGTTTGCTCATCCTGGCACCCCTCATCCGACAAAATGATGTGCGGTACTATACTCTATCTAATGGTTCAGATACATCCGTAATAGGCGAATGCGCGATAAAAGAGACGCGGCATTAGTCCGGCCGTTCGATACGCGAGCGGCTTTAACACCGTGACACAAGCGATGTCAGAATATTAATGCAATTTGGAAAGAGCTCTTCCTTCGGATGCAATCGCGATGATTGGCCGAAGTCCGAGAACCGGGTCTATTCACGGGAAAGAAGCCTTGGTGTATAAGTGTGTCCTTCCTCATGAGCAAGTGATGAGCGCGTGTTTGCGATTTGATTCAAGCAGCCACGCCGATCGCGCGGCAGGATGACGGCCGAAGGATGATGCGATGATATTTTTCCGGCGAATGTGTTTCATGCTGATCGCGGTTCTTGCGGCTTCGGCTGTGCTAGGGCCCTCCGCGCGCACACAGCAAAAACAGCACCCAAAACAAGCAGACCTCCCCAATCTCTATCGCCTTGAGGAGGGCTGGCCCACACTTCCTGTGAATATGAACGGAGGCCACTGGGGCGAGCTCATCCGGGCGGATATCGATCCACAGGGCAACATCTGGGTCTTTCATCGCTGCTTCAACACGGAACCTGCCGGGTACGCCACTTGCGTTGGCCGTACGGACCCGCCGATTCTGGAATTTGATCCGTCGGGAAAACTTCTAAGCAGTTTTGGCAGCGGGATGTTCGCATTTCCGCACGGGTTTACAGTCGATCGCCAGGGAAACATCTGGGCGAGCGATGCGAATGCCAGCGAGACGGTGCTTGGCCTGTCGGCGAAAGATGCGAACGGCGTGGTGCGGGGCCACCAAGTTTTTAAGATGAGTCCTACCGGCAAGGTGCTCATGACCATCGGCAAGGAAGGCGTGGCGGGGAATGGGCCGGATATGTTCGATCAGCCGTCCGGCGTTGCCATCGCGCCCAATGGCGATATATTTGTGACCGATGGCCACGGCAAGAATGACCGTGTGGTGAAGTTTTCGAAGGACGGCAAGTTCATCAAAACCTGGGGGCATCACGGATCAGGGCCGGGCGAGTTCGACCAACCGCACGACATCTCCATTGGCGGTTCCCGAGGCTATGTGTACGTGGCCGACCGCAGCAATAGCCGCGTCCAGGTGTTCGACCAGGATGGCAATTTCATCGTTGCGTGGAAACAATTTGGCCGGCCGAGCGCCGTATATATTTCGAAGGACGACACTCTTTATGTGAGCGACTCGCAATCGAATTCGACGGTCAACCCGGGCTACTTGCGGGGGATTACTGTCGGGAGCGCCAAAGACGGCTCGCTTACGACCTTCATCCCCGACCCGGACCTGGCGCAAGCGGACGTGAACCGCATTTCCGGGGCGTCGGGAATCGTGGCGGATGACAAAGGGACCATCTACGCGGCGGACGTCGGGCCGCACAAGTTGCGGAAATATGTAAAGGTGAAATAGAGATACTACCCAGGGTTCAATCCTTGCGGATCGTAATCCCTCTTGCCGACAATTCTTTCAGCAACTCCGCCACGGCAGGCGTGATGTCGCCATCCCCCGGCGCCACGACCGCCCAGGCAAGATCTTCCCGGAACGCGCGCGTGACGATACTCCAACCCTGTAAGGAAGGGTGCGTCGTTTGTCCAATTTGGATGATGGACCAATTGCGGGCTAGAGCGAGTGCGGTGGCTGGATCAGGCAACGGCCCGCTCACGATGAAGTGATTTTCGCCGCACACCAGGATGCCGATCATGGCGTTTCAGGCCTCGAGCCGCGGATCGGGTACTGCGCGGCCGACGGCGAAATGATAAATCACCTGGCGCGGGAGATTGCGTGGATCTTTGCGAGGCTGCGCTTCGCTGTTGTTCTCCCCGAGTTGTTCCGCGTTTGCAGGATGCTCTTCGCCGGATTCGGAAATCACGGGAGTGAAATCGCTCGTGTTTTGACCCTGCGCGGCGGCGCGGGACGCTGGTGAGCCAAGCATGACCAACGCCGATCGTTCCGCTTCGCGGGCCGACGCGCCCACCGATTCCGCTCCCTCTTCGAGGAAGCCTAAATAGCGGTGCACATCGTCATCGTAGAACGCGCCGATACCGGTGGCGTTCCAACCGAGGGCTTCCGCGCCGACGTAGAGGCGCTGGCCGATTGCGCCTGCTTCAAAATAGGCGTAGCGGTAACCGCGGTTGCCGAAAACGCGCGCTGCCTCTCGAAAATCCGCAATCATGGAAACTGTGAAGCACGAGTTTCCGGCGAGGGACTGTTCGAGGCTGAGAAAAGCGGCAATGCGTTGCACATTGCCGCGATGTAATTGTTCGAGCTTTCCGGTTATTTGATCCCAGCGGTAGACGCCGGGCTCGCAATCGCGCACGCGATGAACGTAGAGATAAAGCGAGACGAAATCTGAACCTCTTTTGACCAGCGATGCCTCCTCGCCAAAATTCCCGCGCCAGTCCGCACGCCAGTCCCGCGTCGCGAAATCCAGGAGTTGTTCCAGTTCACTGCTTTCCATGGGCAGCGTGCGCGCATCGAAATCAAGCGCGGAGCGGCGACGCCGCACGGTTGCTCCAAGTGGAGCATCGCGCGATGCGTCGTGCAAAAGCGGGTAGCCGACGGCAATGTCTGGATTGGCCGGAGAGACGCACGGCAGCTGTCCGGCTGGATCGGGCAGAATCGTCGAGGCGTGCATCCCCAGGAGCAGTTCATAAGGAACTTCTTCCGCGGATAGCTCGTTAGGGATTCCTGCGATCGGTTGGACGGGCGGGACAGGAAGTTCAATCGAAGCGCTCTGCGCGGGAAAAACGAGAAACGCCATCGGAGCCTCGTCGCTTTCGGCCAGACCAAGCGCGCGTGCGAGGCGCCCGTCGCTGAAGTGAGCCACCGCGCCGCCCGGAAGTCCCAATGCGCGCGCGGCCAGAAGCAGGCTCATGATTGCGTGGCCCAAATCGTGGCAGCAGTAGCGATACGCGCGATCGCCGTACTTCCAGGCTTCGCGCCAAAAGATGGAGGTCAGTCCGACGATCAAAGGCGACTCCGACGCCCAGGGAATCTCGAGTGCGCGGGCCAGATGCCGCGCCCATGCGCCAGGGCTGCGCAGTTCGAGTGCGTGCCGGTCCGCGCGGTAGTGATAGAAACCCTCCTCCAGTCCTGTAAATGCGCGCGGGGCAACGTAAGTTTCCGTCGGGTGGAGATTGCCAGAGGAGGGATTCACGCGCAGGCTGTAGCGAGCGCCTGAGCCTGGAACTTTTTTCCAGGCGCTGACCGCCATCGAATGCCAGAGAAAACGGCTGAGCCAGGCCAAGTCCAGTTGAATTTTTTCGGGGCGGTCAACGGCTTCCTCGGCGGGCAATTTTGTATTCTCCGCAAGCGCCGCCATCGCAGCAAATGCTCCAGTGCTCGGGAAGCCGGGCTCAGGCGGAAGAAGGATGGCAGGGACTCCTTCATAAGTGCGGAAAGGATCAGGCTGGTTGTGCCAATCGAGATAACGGGCATTGGCTCGGACGGAATGATAAGTATGTTTGGTGGCCTGATGGTAGGCAAAGAGGCGTTCGGTATTTTTATTAAATCCGCCACATTCGGGATCGTCCCACACGCGGGAGAGGAAGCGCGTCATTCCATCGTCTTTCTGATAGCCGGCGTTTCAGAATCTGCTCTACATTTTACTCGGCTGAAGGGTCGGATAAAATTGGATCAATCGTACTTGCAGTCGCGGGTGGCGGCGCGGCGTTTTTCAATTCCTCCAGATTGGCCTGAACCTTCGCCCAGTCTTTTGGCTTCCGCTTCATCGCATAGGGAGCGTCCGGATGCCCGAAGTATTCCAGAAGTTCAGCCCGCATTTCCGGAGAAGCGCCGCTGAATTTCAGCTTGGCCAGCGCGTCGAGCAATTTTCCTTGCGTCTCATCGGCAAGCTGATATTTTCCCGGTCCCGTGATATCACCGGTGTCGAAGTTGTCGTTGGGCAGGTCCGGCTGGCCGGCGGCTGTCTCGCTCAGCAGTTTCCGGTAGCGATCCAGACTCGCGTTAAAGCTGGTTTCAAACAGCTTTTCGGCGGCGGGCGTGGGTGTCTTGAGTTCCAGCACTTTCAGAGGACCAACCTTCGGGAGAATCCGAACCAGGAAGGCCAGGAATCTTTCGCGAAAGGTGGGCGGCTGATATTGCTTTCCCCAGTTTTTTTGATAACTCGCGCGAGAAAGATTGTAGAGAAACTTCTTCCTCGTTATGCCGGGCTGATCTTTCATGATGTCGTCTTTCTTCAGGCTCCAGGCTACGCGTGTCGCTTCGGGAAGAAGCCGGCTGACGTCGTGACGGTACGAACCGAGGACCTTGTCTTCGTTGGTGAGCACAATTTTGAGATCCAGGCCGTAGGTTTCCTGAAAGGCCTGCTCCAGCAGCGGAACTGAAACTCCAAAGCCGATGAAGTCATGGTAGTTATCCGGCGCGTAACGGCCCTGCGCGATTTCCAGGACGTCGAATCCGAATTCCGTCTTTACGTGCGCCAGCTTGTCCTCTTCATACGTGACCAAATCGCCGTATTTCTTTTGCAACTTGGGATACAAGAGCGGGACAGCGCGATTCGTGCCGATGGGATGGCCGTCATTGTCCGCGGCGTAGTGAGCGAGCGCCCCGAGCGCAAACGCGTAGCCGTCAAGGTCCTTGGAGTCGCGAATCAGCGCCAGGACAAAGTCGCCGCTTCGCACGTAGTGTGTCAGGTCGCTGAAGAAAAAATTTCCATGCGGGTAATAGCCCATGTCCTGAATGATGGCGCCGCCATACGCATAGCCATGCGCTTCTTTCAGCTGTTCCGGCGTCGCATCGGGAAAGCGCTTCAACAGCAGACGGCGCACATCGGTGTCCCACGCGCTGTCAATAATCGCTTCATGCGAAAGGACGGCGTAGGCTGCGGCTTCGCCAGGCCAGCCCAAAGACAATGCCAGCGCCACGATGATGGCGAATGCTCTCAGAGAAAATGAATCCCGGCGTCCCATTTTGCGATGGCGGCCTCTTTTTGATTTTAGCTTACTTCTTTCTTTCAGAGAATTCGTTTGAGCCCGAGGAAGAGATGACAAGCTTCTCATGATTCAATTTGGGGCACCCGGGGCGAAGGGAGATTAGTGCCTTCCTCCCGTCCTGCGTCACTGGGAAATTCTTTGCGCGCGGACGATGAATCTTCTTGGTGCCGGCCCCACGAAATAGAACGGGTAGCAGGTCACCAGGGTCAGGATATCGCCTCCCGAATTATCCAGCACTTGGATGTCTTCCGGCCCAACCACACTGATAGAGTCCACACGATAGCGGTAGGAGCCGGCGAGAGTCATTAGAGTGATTTCGTCGTCCTGGCGGACATTGCGCAGTGCCCGGAAAAATGTGTCCCTGTGCCCCGCGATGCCGACATTTCCGGGCTGCCCCGGCAGAGCTGTGCCAAGGATGTGTCCGACCGCCCGCCGCAAGGTCCGGTCATCCGTACCTTCCAGGATCATCGCCGTAACACCGATTCGTGTTAATTCGATCTCCCCCAGGGTGTTTCCAGTGGATGGATGAAAAGTCGCCTTTTGAACGCGATCCTCGCCGGCGATGGCCGGCTTGAAATCTTTAATCTCCTGCTGAAAGTGACGCGTTTCGTAGGCCTGGTAGATCTTGGCGTCGAGAAGGACAAATCCGCAGGACCCCAAAATCAGACCACCCACCACAAGGAAAAAGTTTCTGGCCCATCGCAGGATGGAATGCGTTCGCCTCGCAGGAGAGATTCTCCGATTGGGTGAGTGATTCATGGCTGGCTGCTCATGGCGTTGCTCGACGGAGCCGGGCGTAATGGCGCGGAATATCCGGCGCGGGTGCTGACGGTTAGACGCCCGCCGCTCGATGTTTTCCGCGCCTTCACTTCGATCGCGCGGTAGGTTCCATCGGATTTCCTGTTCGACGGCGCATAGGTGATCGTGTACTGGTTGCGAATGTCGTGAGCAATCTCCTGGCAAATTGGCAGGATTTCGTCCAGTGACTCCGGAAAGAAGGATTCCCCTCCGGAGATTCTGGACAGTTGCTTGAGAACGCGCGGGTTCCGATCGTCATCTTCGGCGTCAAAGATTCCCATGGTGTACAAGATCGCGCTCGACTGATTCACCATGGAAAGGATTTGGGCGAGAGTGTGGCTGCTGGCGTTGTCGCCGCCATCGCTGATCACGATCAAAACTTTCTTGTCCCACTTGCCTTTTTTCAATTGCTCCAGGGCTACGGCCACGGCGTCGTAAAGCGCCGTCAGGCCGTCTGCCTTATTTTTGGACAACGCCATCTCCAGTTGCTTCTGATCTCCCGTGAACTGCACATTGCCCGGAAGACCCATCAAGACATGCTCGTTGAAATTGACCACGAACACCTGATCTTCGGGATTGCTGGAGCGCGCGAAAGCCAGGGCTGCGTTAATCACATCGGCGCGCTTGGAACGCATGCTGCCGCTGTTGTCGATCACCAGGCCCACCGTGACCGGCACATCTTCGTGGCTGAAGGATTCGATTTGTTGAGGGACTTTGTCTTCGAAGACCTGGAAGTCTTCCATGCCGAGTCCCGCGACCGGGGCGCCTTTATGGTCCCGCACGGTCGCTCGCAAGACAACTAAATCCACACTCGTCCGAATCGTGAATCCGCCCTGATGAGAAGGCGCAGCCTGCGAATTCTGTTGAGACAAGGCGGCGCAAGGAAGAACAATCAGGAGAAGGATCGAAAACAAACGATACGTTCGAACGAAATGTGGTTTCATGAGCTTTACCGGGATGTGCTCGCCGCCACTCTATTATGCGGGCGTTTTGTGGATTCTGAGCGGTCGCCCGAAAATCGGGCTCTACCGCCCAAGAGGGTAGGCCAAGTTCACCTACCCCTGCAATCCATGCATTTGTTCTTTCCAATTTACGCGACGAGCTTTGCGGTGATCAGAAGTACAAAGCCTGCGCACAGCGAAAGAAGCCCGATCAGGCCAGCGAGCGGCAATGAGCTGGCTGAGTGGGGCAACGCCTGAGCGATTTCCGTCTTCTCGACGGGTGCCGCCACGGGCGCGACCGCAACCTGCTGCGGCGGGGTCGAAACGACTTCCGCTACGGGAGCTTCCTCACCGCTTGGTTTGATCGCTTCGAGTTGAATGTTTTTCAAAACTTCGGCGGGGGGCACCGTATTCGTTTCGATTGGCATCGCGAGGACCGGTTCGTCGACGATCTTTGCAAGTTCCAGCGCGCGCTTCTTCGAATAAACGAATTCCTGCCCAAAAGCGTTATCGGGATAAAACCAGGCCTTGATCGCTTCCGGCTGGCCTTCGCCTCGTTCCTTGAACGTCATCACGGTTTTTTCCGTCGGTTTCAAACGGTAGTTGTTGATGGCGAGAATCGTCGTAAATAGATGCGTCTCGTCCGCGTTGAAAATCTGGACGATGTTGCGGTCGCCAAAAGATTCATACACCTTGAAAACATACGTGCCGGCCGGCAGGATCTGAGCATCCGCGCCCGGAACTTCAAACGGCATGCTGAATGTAATCACAGTTTTCTTGTCCAAGGTATCGGCCTTGACATTCGCTGCAAATACGATGGCGACCAGGGCGAAAGAACAGAGTAGCGCAACAACTTTGAAATTCTTCATTTTTGAACTCCCTCTAGTAAATCGTTTCATCGCGTGTCTCAATGTTTCCGCTCTACGACTTTGATCGCCGCACAGAAATCGGGGCGCTTCGGCTACGCGGCCGTCGTTGTTTTGGACCAATACTTCGTTCCGTTTTAGGGAGATCCGCCTTTGACCAGATTCTGGCTGGCAGGCGGAGCTGAAGTATTTGTACCGCATTGGAAATTATGCGTCTGTTCAATTCAGCACATGGATTGGACGGAGAGACAAACAATCCAATGCCGGGAGGAAGATTGCTTGCGGTAATCAAGCGCAATACGGGAAGCCCGCGACAGATGGCCTGCGGTTGGATGGAGCGAACCCGAAAGGGGAGGAGGGCGCTTGTGTGTGACAACGCTGTCGTTACCGCGGTGAACGAGGCGCGCCAAGCTCCATAGAGACTTCCCGGTTCCATGGAGCCGGCGCGTCTTTTGAGGACGGCCGAATCGCTCTACAGAATCCTCAGAGCGAAATGCTGATGGCAACGCCGGGCCGGCCGGGATACCTGCTATCGTATAAGTAATATCCGTTATCGTAATATACTACGTAAACGTCGTCGGTTTGGTACCAGTCGTCTCCCCAGAATTCCGGATACGGATCAACGACGCTGAACCAATAGCCCCCGTATTGGAAGCGCGGGAACCCGCCGACCTGCATGAAGGGGAGGCCGTAGACACGGAACGAGTGGCCTGAACCATAGTAGCTGCTGAAATAAACGTCGGGAATGCGGTAACCGTTATAGCCGCCGCGTTGCTGCCAGGTGCGGTGCTCGGTATCGAAGCTATGCGCGCGGCGCTGCTGCCATTCGCCTCGCTGCTCGTTTTGCTGGGAGATTTCCTGTTGGTGCGTGCGCTGCTGCTGGACAGGCTGATTGGATTGCCGCTGCGCTAATTGCTGATTGTTCTTGTCTTGTTGTTGGGCGACGTGCTGCTGGTTGGTCTTGTCCTGCTGCTGTTGCTGCTGAGCGTGCTGCTGGTTGGTCTTGTCCTGCTGCTGTTGCTGGTGAGCGTGCTGCTGGTTGGTCTTGTCCTGCTGTTGTTGCTGGTGAGCGTGCTGGGGGTGGGT
>Ga0210409_10001058_pt1 | contig 38472 bp, 43 predicted proteins | sample IncBWH17MmetaG_FD_161649 | JGI IMG/M metagenome (GOLD analysis project Ga0210409, IMG submission 161649) | Forest soil microbial communities from Barre Woods Harvard Forest LTER site, Petersham, Massachusetts, United States - Inc-BW-H-17-M | ecosystem: Environmental > Terrestrial > Soil >... | reverse complement strand
CGCGGTTGACACGACGCGCGCCTCCTTGCGACGATCCTCCTCAGCGCCCGGGGCGCCCAAAGCACGCACGACCGAGAAAGATAAGCCGTGGGAGGACCGCTCCGAATCGAAGTGGCCGGCGAAACGAACGTCGGCATGAAGCGCACGCACAATGAGGACAACTTCTCGATCATCGAGGAGAGTGGCCTTTACATCGTCGCCGACGGCATGGGGGGGCACGCCTCGGGCGAGATTGCGAGCAAGATGGCGGTCGAAGCCCTCCGCGAGTTCTTCGTTGCGACGGCAAGCGACCCCGAGCGCACATGGCCCTACAAGATGGATCGCTCCAAAGGCTACGAGGAGAACCGGCTCATCACCGGGATAAAGCTCGCCAACCTACGAATCTTCGAGAGCGCGCAGCGGGAACCCCGGCAACGCGGGATGGGAACGACCATCGTCGCGCTCTTTGCCGTCGAGGACGGGGTCTACTTGGCGCACGTCGGCGATTCGCGCGTGTATCGAATGCGCGACTCCAAACTCGAGCAGCTCACCGAGGACCACTCGCTGCTCAACGACTACGTCAAGATGAAGCGGTTGACGCCGGAGGAGATCGCGAACTTCCCGCACAAGAACGTGATTGTTCGCGCGCTCGGCATGAAGGACACGGTAAAGGTCGACACGCGCCTCGAGCAGCCGAGGGCCGACGACATGTACCTGCTCTGTTCGGACGGCCTATCGGGGACAGTGCCGGACGGGGAGCTGGCCAACATCTTGATTGGGACGCAGGACCTAAGGACGGCCGCTTCGAAGCTCATTGCTCGCGCAAACGAAAACGGCGGGCCGGACAACATCACCGTTGTCCTCGCGCGGTGGGTCCCCGGCTGAGCGCGGCGGTATCACCGCCGATGCACCGCCCGGACGCCGACCCTCGAGTAATTCCTCTGATCGCTCGACCACCTCAGCCCCGTACGCTACTGGGCGGTCGAGGCGCCGGCGGTTTGGATTCTGACGACAGGTCAGGAACGTCGGCGGCGACGCACGAACGCGAGGCACGCGCCTGCGGCGAACGACCACGTTGCCCAGTCGGCCGGCGAATTGGAACCAACCGTGCAGCTACATCCCGACGAGGAAGACGTCGAGTTCGGAGCACCCGCATCGGCTCCCGCGCCCGAGCTGCTTCCGCCGCTGCTTCCGCTACCGCTGCTGCTTCCGCTCGGGCGGCCCCCGCTGCTGCCGCTGCCGCCACTGCTCCCACTGGCACTGCCGCTGCTGCTTCCGGAATCGCGACCGCTGTCGGCCCCACCCTCCTGCGTCATCGCATCGCTCGTGGCGTCTGCAGCTGCTTCCATGGCTCCTGCGTCGCCCGAGATTGCGTCCGCTGGAGCGTCAGATGAGGCGTCTCCGCCGCCCCCGTCGTCACCGGCCTCCGAACCGGAATCGCCTGCATCGTCCCCCGCGTCCATGGCCTGGGCGTGTGCAGGCGTCGTCCATCCCGCGGAACTCGCGCCCGCCAAGGCGGCCGCCAAAACAAGGGAATTCCATCTCATGCGATATCTCCTATTTATTCGTCTCAAGGATTTACGGTTAAGGAAGATTGCAGTTCTCGCCGCCCGCCGCGCGACCCTGCACGATGGCATCGAGCGATCGGCGAACTGATGGGTACACGCGGTCACACGAGGATTTCTCGCGTTGGCGCGCGACTCGAAAGTCAGAGGTGCCCGCAGGCCAGCTAGGCTTTTGTCGGACTAATTGCTTATGCGGCCGAGGAGTTCGCAAGAGCCATGCCGACGGGCTCCGCCTATCCCACGACCGTCACGACGATTCCACGATGGCGTCGCGGCCCGTCGAACTCGCAGAAGAAAACGTTCTGCCAGGTCCCCAGCGACAGTTTGGCGCCTTCGACGGGGATCGTCTCCGACGGCCCTACAAGCGCGCTCTTGATGTGAGCGGCCGCATTGTTGTCGACGCGATCGTGTAGCCACCCGTCGTGCTCGACGACCATCTTGTTCAAGGCCCTGACGAAATCGACGCCGATGTTTTCGTCGTCATTTTCGTTGATGGTGATCGCTGCGGTCGCATGCGTCGTGAACACTGAGCAAATGCCGTCGCGCACGCCCGACTCGGTCACGACGCGCTGTATCTCTGTCGTGATGTCCACGAGCTCGTTGTGGGAATGCGTAGAAAGCTCGAAACGACGCCGAAAGACAGACATTTTGGTTCCCCAAACTTCTAGTTCGCCATCGCCCCGCCCTAGCAAGCGCCGTGGCCATCGGTTGGAAATATTTTCCCTGGGTTGAGCAATCCCTTCGGATCGAACACGTGTTTGATTTCGCGCTGCAAGCCAATGAGCGGCTCACTTTGCTCGAGCGGCAGGTACTGTGCTTTCGAGACGCCAATGCCATGCTCGCCACTGAGGGTGCCGCCAAGTTCTACGGTCGCACGCATCAACATGCCGATCGCGCGATCGACGGCGGGCCGCTCCTCCGCTTCGTCCCATATGAAGTTGACGTGCAGGTTTCCGTCTCCGGCGTGCCCATAAGTCAAATGGCGTACGCCCGTCGCCGCACCGATCTCGTAGGTGCGCGCGAGAAGGTCGGAAATTCGGGTCCGGGGGACCACGACGTCCTCGCTCAACTTGTGGCGGGCGAGTCGGCGTGTGGCCTTGGACAGCATCCGGCGAGCAGCCCATAGACGATCGCGGCCGGCCCCTTCCTGGGCGACGACAAAGTCGACGAGGCCCGAGCAAGCACTCGTCGCCTCGCCAACGCGCGCCAACGCCGACTCCGTCGCCTGACCGTCGACCTCGAGGAGCAGCATCGCTTGCGCGCGCGGGTCGACCGCAACCCCCGCCGCTCGCACGGCAGACAGCGTCACCGCGTCGAGTATCTCCAGGCAGCGGGGCAGAACTCCCGAAGCAACGATGGCGCCGACGGCCGCGGACGCCGCCCGTGCGTCAGAGAACAGGCCGAGAGCCGTTGCAACCACGGGCGGCTTCCATGTCAATCGCAGCGTCGCCTCGGTGAACACGGCGAGCGTGCCTTCGCTTCCGACGAGAAGCGAAGTCAAATCGTAGCCAGTGACCCCCTTGGGCGTGCGTTTGCCGGTGCGAAACGCCCTTCCTCCCATAGGCACCGCTTCGAGGCCGAGTACCCAGCTATTCGTGACACCGTATTTGAGCGCCCGCGGGCCTCCGGCATTTTCTCCAAGATTGCCGCCGATCATGCAACTTTCGAAGGAGTTCGGATCGGGCCCGTAGAACAGGCCTTCGCGTTCGACGGCGGCGTGAAGGTCTCCCGTCACGACTCCCGGCTCGACGACGGCGATGAGGTTCGCGCGATCGATTTCCTTGATTCGAGCGAGGGCATGAGTGGCCAGAACGATTCCGCCAGCAACCGGAACCGCCCCCCCGCTGCGGCCCGTACCTCCCGCGCGTGGGGTGACCGGAACCTCGAACTCTTCGGCGACAGCCAGTGTGAAGGCAACGTCCTCCACCGAGGCCGCGAGCACTACCGCATCCGGCGGTTTGCCTTCAACATCGCTGTCGTCGGTCCCGTACGCGGCGCAAGAATCCGGCGCAGTCAGCACTTTCGAGGGTCCGAGTCGGCGCTCGAGAAGCGTTTTCGCCCGGTCAATTGCTGCGCGGCTCGGAAGCCGAACTTCGGGCGCACGAAGGAGCACGGCCACAGGAGCCTAGCGCCGCAGCGCGGGCACGCTACCTTGGCTGCAGCGCCCGTGATCTTCTTGCCTCTGCTCTCCGAACTACGCAGGCGCAAGGTCAAAGTCGGTTTGCAGGAGGCGACGGCTCTCTCGCGGGCGCTCTCGCTGGGTCTGCACGACAGCTCCCTTTATGGTTTCTATCAGGTCGCCCGTGCGCTCTGCGTGCACACCGAAGCGGACCTCGATGCCTTCGACGACGCATTCCGCGCATGCTTCGGAGGCGCCGAGCAGGCGTCTCTCGACCTCGTCAAGGATATCGAGGCATGGCTGCGCGATCCGAGAATGCGAGTCGCAATTTCCCCCGAGCAGCTCGAGATGATGAAGCACCTGGACCTGGAAGAGCTTCGACGCCTGTTCGAGGAACGCTTGCGTGAGCAGAAGGAGCGCCACGACGGGGGCAATCGGTGGATAGGGACGGGTGGGACGAGCCCATTCGGTGCGCAAGGGGCGCATCCGACGGGAGTTCGCGTCGGGGCCATGGGGGGTGGGCGAAGCGCGATGGCAGTGGCGGATGCGCGTATGTATCGCTCGTACCGCTCGGATATCGTGCTCGACGTGCGACAAATCGAGGTGGCGCTTCGCAAGCTTCGCGCCCTCGCGAGAGAGGGCTCGGTGCTGGAGCTCGACCTGGACGCGACTATCGACGAGACCGCGAAAAACGCCGGCGAGCTCGAGATCGTCATGAGACCGCCGAAGAAGCCGAGCGTTCGCGTGATTCTCCTGATGGACGTGGGCGGCTCGATGGACCCGCACACCGAGGTCGTCGGCCAGCTCTTTTCCGCGGCCAAGCGGGCGTCGAACTTTCGCGAGCTTAAAACGTACTATTTTCACAATTGCATCTACGGCCGCGTTTACGACACCAGCCAGATGCGCCAGCAAGCGAGTGTGCGCGAGCTACTGCTGCAATGCACGCGCGAGTGGAAATTGGTGATGGTCGGCGATGCCGCGATGCATCCTGCAGAGCTGCTCGGTGGAGGGGACTGGTACGCGAATTCGGAGGAGCGCGGGATGCTGGGCGTGCACTGGATGCAATTGCTGGCCGATCACTTCGACAGGAGCGTTTGGCTAAATCCGGATCCGCCCAGTTATTGGAGAGGAGGCACCGCCGAGATGCTCTCCCAGGTCTTTGCCATGTTCCCGCTCACGCTCGATGGCCTCGGAGAGGCGGTCGCACATTTGTCGCGCGGCCGCACTCGGTCTCGTTAGGCTGTCGATGAGCAGTCGCTGAGCAGCCAATGAGCGTCACAGTCTCACGTCGATATACACCTTCCGCCGAAGCTCCTTGAGCCATTGCTTTCGCGCCCGCTCGAGCGCCTCGAGTAGCGCCTGCTGCTGCATTTCGTTTTTCACCTGTTCGAAGGGCGGGACGTGGGACTCGCCACCGTTCATCACAACGACGATGGCGTCGTCTTGGCCCACGTGGACCTGGACCGGGTCCGCCACGGCGCCCGGCTTGGTGGCGCGCACCGTATCTTGTATCGGCGCAAGAAGCGCTGCGAACGGCTGGGGACCGCGCGAGCCGCACGTGTCGCGAGTCGTCGCGTCGTCGCTGTACTCGGAGACGAGTTGACAGAAGTCCGTTCCGGACCGTGCTCTCTGTACAATCTCGCGCGCGAGCGCCATGCGCGCGTCGATTTGGCGCTGGGTGTATGGACTGGGCACGCGTAGCGGCAGCGTGCGCACGTCGACCGGCTGTTTCTCCTGCAACTCCTGGGACCAGTGCTGGTAAGCGGCGCGGGCGTCCTGGTCGGTCACGCGCACTCGCGGCCGCACCCGCAACTCGATGAGCTTGCCCTCGAGAATCTGCCGACGGATTTCGTCGCGAAATTCCTGGTCCGTCATCCCGCGACGGCGCACCTCGGCGAGCACGTCTTGAACCGCCACTGACCGGCCCTGCTGCGCTTCCGCCTGCGACGCGATGTTGGCGATACCGCGATCGATTTCGTCCGAAGAGACGCCGATGTGCGCGCGGTCGGCTTGTTGCTCCTCGAGGCGGTCATCGATCATGCGATCGAGGAGTTCCTTGTACATCTCCTGCTCTTGCACCGCGATGACGTTGGCATCGCGCGTCTGCGTTCGAATTTGGATTCGGGTCGGCCCGGCGCGACGCAGAAGCTCCGTCCAAAGCACCGGTCTCTCTCCGATGACGGCGACGATCCGCTCGACGACCATGGCGCGCGCGGCGGGCGATTGCAGAAGCAGCGCAGCGCCACAAAGCATCAACACGAGCGGGTGCTTGGCCCGAGCGGCCATCGAAGAACCTCAGCGCTTGCTGTACTGGAAGCGCTTTCGCGCTCCTGGACGCCCATACTTCTTGCGCTCTTTTTTTCGTGCGTCGCGCGTGAGAAACCCTGCTCGCTTGAGGGCCGCCCGCTTTTCGGGATCCAATAGACAAAGCGCGCGCGAGATCCCGTGGCGCATCGCCTCGGCCTGCGCGCTCTTGCCGCCGCCATGGCACGTGGCCGCTATATCGAACTGGTCTTGCGCCTCGATGAGCTCGAGCCCTTGTCGCAACACCATCCGCGACGTTTCGCGTTCGAAGTATTCGTCGGAGGGAACACCGTTAACGAGGATGTTGCCGCTACCGGGCTTGAGCCACACTCGGGCAATCGCTGTTTTGCGCTTGCCGGTGGCGTAGGTGCTGCTGCCGGGGGTAGCGGTTGCCATGCGATCGACCTTGCTCCTCTCTGTCAAACGTTGGACAGCGGCTGCGGCTTCTGTGCCGCGTGCGGGTGGTCAGGCGTCGCATAAACTTTGAGTTTCGTGAACATTCTGCGGCCGAGCACACCCTTGGGGAGCATTCCCCTCACCGCCTTCTCTATTACGAACGCCGGCTTCCGTGCCAGAAGATGCTCGTATTTCTCTGCCCGGAAGCCTCCTGGGATCCCCGAGTGGTGATAGTAAAACTTCTTCTCGAGTTTCGCCCCGCTAAGGAGCACCTTGCCCGCGTTGACGACAATAACGAAATCCCCCGCATCTTCGTAAGGCGTGTACTGCGGCTTGTGCTTTCCTCGAAGGACCCGAGCAACCTTGCTGGCAAGCCGCCCCAACGGCTTTCCCGACGCGTCGACAACCCACCATGCGCGGGACGCCGTGGCCTGCGCTCTGGTGATCACGTACGTCCGCGCTGGAGAGCGGCGCATGGGCTGTGGCTTCGCGGACGCCATGAGGGCTTTTTCCCGGCGTTTTCGGGCGGGAGAACCTACGTTCCGAGCCCGGCTCTGTCAAGCGCCACGGGTCCACCAGGATCCCACCTCGCCGGCTCGCCCCACGCGGGCCGTCCGAAGAGCAGCTCGTGAGGCCTGAAGTTGGCCTTGTAGCGAAGGGAAGCGCAGGCGGCGACGCAATAGCCGAGATAGACAAAGGCTCGACCGCTCGCGCGTGCATCTGTGACGAGCGACAGCACGTTTGCCGTCCCGAGCGACATACGGCCGTAGTCCGGGTCATGAAAAAAGAAGGCGGCGGAGAGCGCGTTCGGCGTTTCGTCGAACAAGCCGAGACCGACCAAACGGCCGCCTCTTTCGTCGTCGTACAGCGCAACCTCGCGCGCGCACAGATGCGGAAAGGCAAACTCGAGCCGGTAGCGATCGCGCGTCTGAGGATTCGGCTCCCAGCCTCGCGAGCTCTCACGCTGCGCGTGCCACTTGGCGTACAGCAGGAGGCGTTGTTCGTCGACCCGCGGCCTCCCAACGACTCGTCGCAGCCGTTCGCACGCCCGCGTGGCGCGCCGTTGGCTCTTGCTCGGCGTGAATGCAGACGCGCACACGCGAAGGCTCACGCAAGCTCCGCACGTCTCGCATGTCGGCCGGAAATAAATGGGCCCGAAGCGACGCCAGCCTCTCTCGAGCAGTGCTTCCATCTCCCCCGGCGCCACATCGCTCATCACGCGCACTTCGAGACTGGCGCGCTCCGTGGGCAGATACGCGCATGGGTGGGGTTTCTCGACGACGCGCTCCAGGAGATGCATCACATTGCCGAAGTTGATCTCACGTGCCATGAGAGCGCGAAGCGCGCTACCCTCCTCGCGTGGTTGCTTCGCCTTTCGACCGGGGAATCGACTATAGCGTCGTTGTCCCCGTCCTGAACGAGGCCGGAAATGTGCAGGCGCTCGCGGCCCGGGTTTTGGCCACCATGGAGACTGTTGGCCGTCCGTTCGAGCTGCTTTTCGTGGACGACGGCTCGCGCGACGCAACGCCCCACCTTCTGCGCAAGCTCGCCGGGCACGACCCGCGAATCCGCGTCGTCCGCTTCACGCGCAACTACGGTCAAGAAGCCGCGGTGGAGGCGCTGTACCTTCATGCGCGCGGTCGATGGCTCATTCAAATGGACGGCGACCTGCAACACCCGCCCGAGGAAATCCCCGCGCTCATCGCCAAAAAAGACGAGGGCTACGATGTCGTCTACGGCATCCGCGAAAAGCGGCAAGACACCCCGCTTCGCGTGGCGGCCTCGCACACCATGCAGTGGGCGATGAAATCATTGATGGAGATCGAGCTTCCCGAGGACGTCTCCACGTTCCGGCTCATGCGCGCCCCCATCGCGCGGCTTGTCGCCGCGCTGCCCGAGCGGCGGAAATTCTTTAGCGCACTCCTGGTGTGGAGCGGCGCGCGTATTGGCACAGTGCGCGTGCGCCATGATGCGCGTCACGCTGGGGCAACGCACTACAACTTCACGAAGCTCTTGAATCATACGTTCGATTTGATCGTGGGTTTTTCGAGCAAGCCGTTAAGGTTCATTGGAACGCTCGGCTTTGCTTTCGCTCTCGCAGGCCTCGGTCTTGGAGCCTGGGTCATCGCTCGAAAGCTTCTTTGGGACTACGGAATCATGGGCTGGCCCTCGCTCTTCGCAGCCGTGGTCATTCTCGGCGGAATGCAGCTCATCGCGACGAGCGTGATCGGTGAGTATATCGCGCGCATCTACGTCCAGGCGCAGGCGCGACCAATTTACAACGTAGCGGAGCGCCTCAATTTCGATGAGCCGGCGGCGTCCGACGAACTGCACGCGGGCCACCATCCGCTCGGCGTTCGCAGTGCGCCTTCCGAGTCGAGCCATCCGCCGGCGGTTGATTTGCCCGAATCCGCCAAAGAGGCCACTTCGTGACCCGCATCGTCATCGTGGGATGCGGATTCCCACAGCTGTCGCTGGTGCGCGCCGCCAAGCGTCTCGGCCTTCACGTCATCGGCTGCGACGCGAATCCGCACTCCATCGCCGCGGGCCTATGCAACGAGTTCCACCAAGTCTCGACGCTCGACATCGACGGCGTATGCGCCCTGGTGCGACGAGCGCGTGCGGTCGCCGTAACCACGACGGGAAGCGAGCTGGCGCTCAAGACGACCGCCCTCGCCGCAGACCGTCTCGGGTTTCCCTTTTATTGCGATCCGGAGACCGTGCGCCGCTGCCAGGATAAGGACGCGATGCGCGCCGGCTATGCGGCCGCTGGGCTCGCGGTGCCGCGATTCGCCCGCTGCACGACGCACGAGGAGGCCATCGCTTTCGCGCATATCACCGGGTTCCCACTCGTTGTGAAGCCGTCGCGGGGTTGGGGACAGCGCGGTGTCGCGCGAGTCGATCACGATGCCGAGCTGTCGCTCGCTTTCGAAGAAGCGCGTTCGCTGTCGGCGGGCGCGGGGCTTCCAGTCGCGATCGTCGAAGCGTGGCTCGATGCGCGCGAATACTCGGTCAACGGTTGGGTCGAGAACGGCTCGCTTGTCAGCTATTGCGTTACCGAGCGGATCACGCTGGCGGGAAAGCGGCCGCTCGGCGTCATGATTGCTGAGGTCTACCCCTCGGGCCTTCCCGCGGTGGACGAGCATCGCGTCGTCGACGAAGCGCGGCGTGGCGCGGCCTCGCTTGGGCTTATCCGAGGTCCCTGCTACTCGCAGGTCGCTCTGGGCGCGAACGGGTGCACGGTGGTCGAAACTGCCGCGCGACTCGGCGGGGGTTTCGACGCCGATGTGACGAAGCTTGCGAGCGGCGTCGATCTCTACGATCGGACCCTCGGCGTCGCACTTGGAGATGCCTCGCTCGAAAGCCAGGGAGCTGTTGCGTCCGCCTACGGCGGCGCCGTCGCGAAGTTTTTTGTCGCTCGCCCTGGGCTCGTCCGTGCGGTGCGCGGTCTCGAAGAAGCGCGCCATATCGAAGGGCTCGACGACGTGCAGACCTTCGTGCCGGTGGGGGGACGGGTGATGCCGCTGTCGGATGCCTCCAAGCGGGCGGGATACGCGCTCGCTCACGGAAGAACGCGCGCCGAAGCAAACGCACGAGTGGACGCGGCGCTCGCGCGTGTGCATGTCGTCACGGTCGACAGCGCTCAATCGGAGGCGAGCGCGTGAGCGCCACGACCGTCAACGGAACAGGGTCCGCGGGCATCCGGCAGCTATTCGAGGAGCGGCGCGCCCGCGATATGCTCTACGGCGCCTCGTCCTACTGGGACGCGCGGGCATCGGCCCGCCGGGGAATGGCGCGGTCGCTTTGGCCCTCGAATGCGTTCAACGTTCTCTGGGACCGCCGCCAGCGCCAGCTTTTGAGACGCGCACTGGGAGACGTCGGAGGCCGCAGCGTGGTCGATGTGGGGTGCGGTGTCGGGCGGGTCGCTCGGTGGCTCGCCGAGGAACGCCGCACGCGGTACGTCCTTGGCATCGACTTCTCGGCGGCGACCGTGGAGGCTGCGCGGGTGGAGTCAAGCGCGCTGGTCTCGTCAGGGCTTGTTCGCTACGAGCAAGGCGACGTTCTACAAGGTTTCGATGCCCTCAGCATCGGCGCCTTCGACGACGCTTTAGTGCTCGGCTGCTTGTCCGTCGCGTGCCGCCAGCGCGCCGAGCTGGAACAAGCGATGGCGAACATCGCCCGGCTCGTCCACAAGCGCGGACGTGTGCTGTTGCTCGAGCCGATTCACCGCTCGCCTCTGCTCCGCCGCATCCTTAATCTCGGGATCGAGGATTGGATTGCCTGCGCCAATTCCTCCGGGCTCTCGCTGGTGCATGCCGACCGCATGGGCTTCGTTCCCGTCCGCTTGTTCTTCAGCGTCCGAGATATCCCTCGAATGGTTCTTGCGCCGCTTTTCGACGCGGGTGAGCGGCTGCTCGATGCGGCCCCTTGGTTATCGCCGGCATCGGACTACAAACTCCTGCTCTTCGCGCGGACGGGGTGACCGTTTCCCGTGACGTTCGCGACCGGCGCGTTTCTTTTTTTTGCCGCCGTGCTCGGAGGTGCAATCAATTCCGTCGCCGGTGGCGGCAGCTTCATTGCGTTCCCCGCCCTACTGTTCGCCGGCGCCGCGCCCATTCGCGCGAACGCCACGAACACGATTGCGCTTTGGCCAGGAAGCGCAGCGAGCGTCGTCGCCTATCGACGAGAGCTGCACGGCGTTCGTCGTGAGTTTGCGCCGCTCGGCGCGGCCGCGCTCATCGGGGGATGCGCCGGATCGTTCTTGCTCCTGAGAACGCCGGAGCATGCGTTCGTGCTGCTCATTCCGTGGCTGCTCCTTTTCGCGACGGTGCTCTTCTCGTTCAGTCGCGTCCTTGGCGGCCGAGCCCTGAGCGGGCGCGTTCCGTTGTCAGTCGGAACAGTCGTACAGCTCGTCTTCAGCGTTTACGCCGGCTACTTCGGCGGCGGGACCGGAATCCTGATGCTTGGCCTCTTGTCGCTGATGGGCATGACCGACATTCATCGCATGAACGCGTTGAAGACGGCGCTCGCTGCAATCGCGAACGGCGCCGCCGTCGTCGCCTTCATCGCAGCCGGAGCGGTGGACTGGACGCATGGCGTCGTGATGGTCGGGGGTGGCATCGCGGGCGGTTACGCGGGCGCGGCCATAGCCCGGCGCGTCGACCCCCGCCACGTGCGCCTGCTCGTGCTTGCCATCGCGTGGGCGATGACGGTTTTTTTCTTCGTGAAGACGTATCGCTGAGGTACTGAACGGGTCGACCCGACTCAGAGCCTCGCTTCCACAAGCTTCTCGAGCGCGACAAGCGACTTCGTGAAGCCCTCGATTCCCTCCTCGAGCTTGTCGGTCGCCATGGGGTCCGCCGCATGCATTTTGCGGAACGTCGCCTCATCCATCGCGATCCGATCGATCGCCATTTCGGCAGCCTTCGCGGGATCGAGCTTGCGCGCAAGCGCACCCTCGGTCTTCGACAGATCCTCGAGGAAGTTGGGCGAAATCGTCAGGAGGTCGCAACCAGCAAGCTCGATGATCTCTCCGACGTTGCGGAAGCTCGCTCCCATGACCTCCGTCTTGTAGCCGAAGCGTTTGAAATAGTTGTAGATGCGCGCGACCGATTGCACTCCCGGGTCTTCTTGCGGCGCATATTCGCTCTTTCCCGTTCTCTTCTTGTACCAATCCAGAATACGGCCCACGAACGGCGAGACCAGCGTCGCCCCCGCCTCTGCGCTCGCAATCGCCTGATGGAGCCCGAATAGCAAGGTCATATTACAGTGGATTCCCTCCTTTTCGAGGGCCGCCGCCGCTCGAATGCCCTCCCATGTCGACGCGATCTTGATGAGTATCCGTTCTCGCGACATGCCAGCGGCCTCGTACTCGGCTATGAGTGTGCGCGCCTTGTCGATCGTCTTGTCGGTATCCAGGGACAAACGCGCGTCGACCTCGGTCGATACGCGCCCGTCAATGATTCCCAGAATGCGCAACCCGAACTCCACGCTCAGCCGGTCAATCGCTCGTCCGATTGCGGTCTCCTTTCCCCCGCCGGCGGGATGCGCCTTGGCCCACCCGAGCGCCTCGTCAACTAGCGGAGCGTATTCCTTCGTCTGCGCCGCTGACATGAGAAGCGACGGATTCGTCGTCGCGTCGCGAGGCTTGAACTTGCGAATCGCGTTGATATCGCCGGTGTCGGCGACGACGACGGTGATTCGCGAAAGCTGGTCGAGGAGGGAGGCGCTCATTGGCCACGGATCATATGGCATTGGTTAGACTTGGGGCAGCCCCATCCACATGCTCGGCAACACCGAACGCCGCCTCGCGCTCGTCATCCTCGTGACCGCCATTTTGCCGCTCGCGAGCTCGATGCTGCTTGCGTACTGGCTCCTCAACTACGCTTCGTCGGTCTGGCTCCGCCCGGAAGTCGAAAAGGAGCTCGAGCACGGAATCGAGCTCTACAAGGCCTACGTGCGCGTCGTCAAAGACGACATGAAGGAGCAAACCGCTACCATGGCGGCAAGCCAAGCGCTGCGCGATGCCGCGCGGGAACACGACTCGACGGCCTGTGAGCAAGCTCTGCGCGCGCTCTTTCCAGGCTATGCGCAGCTCGTGTCGCTCGCTGTCGAGGACGAGGGCGCTCACACCCTGGCCGAATACGATCGCGGACGCCCGCTCGATGAGGCGACCGAGCGCAAACTAGAGGTGCGAAGGCCGCTCAGCGCGCACGGCGTTCCCGAGGGCCTCGGCGTCGTGCACGCCGAGCCGACCCTGATCGCCACCTTCGCGTTCGATCGTCGATACGAACAAGAGTTGGAACGCGCAGGAGCCATCCATGACACGTACGCGCAGCTCGAGAGAGAACGCGCGCGGGTGTACGCAGGTTACTATGAAGCCTTCTCGGTTTTGCTCGGCATCACCGTGGTGGCGACGGTCGCGCTTGCCTTCGTTCTTGCGCGAGGCTTCACCAAACGCATTGCCCGACTGGCGATCGCAATTAACCAGGTCGCCGCCGGCAATCTCGATGTGCGCGTTCCCGTAACGGGATCGGACGAGCTGACCGAACTAGCGCGGATCTTCAACAGAATGCTGAGCGAGATGCGCCAATCCCGCGCGCGCATCGAGTACCTGCAGCGAATTGGAGCTTGGCAGGAGATGGCGCAAAGACTGGCGCACGAGATCAAGAATCCGCTGACGCCCATTCAGCTCGCAGTGCAGGAGTGTCACCGCAAATATCCGGGCGAGGATAGCCGTTTTCGCGCCCTCCTCGACACGACGCTGGAAATAGTCGAGGAGGAGGTGGGAACGCTGCGGCGATTGGTGGGCAATTTCTCCAGTTTCGCGCGCCTGCCTCACGCCGAGCTGCGCGCAGCAAGCCTGCGCGATTTCCTGCGCGAGTGCTCCGAGCAGCTCGGGCACCTGGGCGCGGAGCTGCCCGATGAGGGCGGGGATGACTTGCTCGCCGCGCAGGACGTGGAAGTCCGCTGGGAGCTGCCGGACGAGCCCATACCCGTCACCATCGACCGGCAGATGCTGCGGCGCGTGCTCGTGAACATCGTGCGCAACGCAGTGGAGGCGATCCGCGACGCGAGACCGTCGCCCAGCGAAGGCGCGCCGCGCGGTCACGTGCTGGTCCGCGCAGAGGGAACGGAGGAAGGCGTTGCTCTCGTCGTCGAGGACGATGGACCGGGCGTGCCGGAGCAGTCGCGCGAGCGGATCTTCGATCCGTACTTCACGACGAAACCGGAAGGGACCGGGCTGGGGCTCGCCATTGTCAAGAAGGTCGTCGTCGAACACAACGGGGCCATTTCCGTGCATCGCAGCGTGCGCCTTGGGGGCGCCGCCTTCGTCGTGGCGCTGCCGCTGCCCCATTCGCTGGCGATCGTCGCAGCGCTCGACGACGACGTTCGAAGCTCGCGTAGCGAGCGTGCTATCCCCACTCGGCGATGAACAACGACGCGTCCGCTCGGTCCATCCTTGGCGCGGTGGGGCTCATCGTTGCACTATTGGTCGGGTTCGCGCTGTTGCCTCGTGTAGTCCGCCGCCCCACCGGCGCAAGCGTCGGACGACCCGCGCCCGACTTCACGCTCGCTCTTGTCGCAAACGGCTCGTCTCTGGGGGACGCTGCAGGCGAGCCTCCGAGGAACCTCGAGCTGAGCGCGCTTCACGGGCACCCGGTCCTGCTCGATTTCTGGGCCACGTGGTGCGAACCCTGCCGTTTGCAAGCGCCGATCATAAATCAGCTCGCGAGAAGGTGGCGCGATCGCGGCGTGGTCGTTGTCGGCATCGACACCGACACTGCGGACCAGGGGGATCCAAAGGTGTTCGCACAAGCCCACGATCTGAGTTATCCGATCGTGCACGACAGCGTGGGCATGGCGGCGCGCGCATACGAAGTCGACGAAATGCCTACGCTCGTGCTCGTCTCGCGGCTGGGCAAGATCGTGGCCGTGCGCACGGGACTCACGGACGAGGCGGAGCTTGAACGGTTGGTGAGGCAAGCCCTGTAACCGGCGCTCGCGATTGCCGCTTTACTCAGGACCGTGAGACGACGAAAAACTGCTTTCGACCGGTGGGGGCGTGCACGCTGACGTCGACTTCGACATCGAACGTCTGTCGCAAACGCTCTGGTGTCATCACGTCGTCGGGCGCCCCTGCATCGACGACGCGTCCTTCGCGTAAAAGGACTGCGTGCGTTGCGACCCGGGTAGCGGCATCCAGCTCGTGCATCGCGACGACACACGCAAGGCCGTCGGCGGAGGCAACCTGCGCGAGCAGCTCGTGGAGGCCAAGGCGATGGCGCGCGTCCAAGAAGGCTGCCGGCTCGTCGAGCAGTAGCAAGCGAGGCCGCTGTGCGAGCGCGCGTGCAAGGGCCACTCTACGCTGCTCGCCTCCGCTCAACTCCTCCACGCGCCGGTGCGCAAGGCGCGCGAGATCGCATGTCGCCAGCGCCCCTTCGATGACAGCGCGGTCCTCGTCCCGCTCGCGCATCCATCCGTCTTGATGCGGCGCCCGGCCCATGGCGACCACCTCCCGCACGCGGAAACCGAGCGCAACCGCACTGGTCTGCGGCACAATGGCCACGACGCGCGCGAGCTCACGCCGGTCGAACTCTCGCAGGTCGCGACCCATAACCCGCACGTCTCCGGCGACGGGCGCGAGAAGCCCGGCGGCCACGCGCAGCAGCGTCGATTTCCCTGAGCCATTGGGGCCGAGCAGCGCTGCCACCTGCCCGCACCCAAGACGAAGGCTGACGTGCTCCAGCGCTGGGTAGGACGCATGCGGATAACGTGCCGAGACGTGTTCGAGCCAAAGGGCCGGTTCCCCGGACAAGGGTCCGGTCCGCGGGCGTCCGCTCTTTGGGTCACAGTGCTCGCGCGCATCTCTCACGTTGTCACTACATGCATTAGTGTATGGTCAATACTCGAGGAAAGAAATCTTGGACCCGAAGCCCGAGGCAGTCGCAGCACCCTCAGCGTCCGCCGAGCGACCGCGACGGATCATCAAGCGCTACTCAAGCCGCAAGGTCTACGACACCAAGGACAGCCGCTACGTAACGCTGCTCCAGATCGCCGAGATGGTGCGCGGAGGCGAAGAAGTCCAAATCATCGACAACAACACGAAGGATGACCTGACCGAGATTACGCTCGCGCAGATCATCTACGAAGAGCAGAAGTCGCACTCGCGGAACGTCCCCCTACAGACACTCAGGGAACTCATCCACACTCGCACCGAGAAGGTCCTCGAGAATCTCCGCGACGGACCCATCGGGCGACTCATCCCGGGCGGCGCCAAAGGGAGCGAGGAGAAGGTCGATGTGACTCAAAAGGAAGGCAAACCGACCCTGGTCGATCAAGCCAAAGAGAAGTTCGAAGAGGTGCAGCACCAATTGGACGAGCGCATCAGGGCCATCCTGGCCAGCTTTCGCCCGCTGCAACAGCTCCAGCATGAGGTCCGCAGACTGAACGAGCGTATAGAGGAGCTCGAGCGCAAGATGGGGGGCGGCCCGCCGAGTCCACCAGCAGACGACTGACACCGGCGAGGGACGTGGCTAACCATAGGAATAGTAGGCCACGCCACGTGTTGCTGCTGAGGACCACCTGCAGGCTGCCATGACGCTTATTCCGCCGCGAGCTCCCAAGCACGATGCTTTCACCCAGGAGGCGCTGACGCACCTCGACGCGATGTATGGCGTTGCGTGCAAATTGGCGCGTAATCCAACCGAGGCCGAGGATTTGGTGCAAGACGCGTTCGTCAAGGCGATGCGCGCGCGCGACCAGTTCCAAGTAGGCACCAACCTCAAAGCTTGGCTATTCCGGATTCTGACCAATACGTTCATCAACAAGTACCGCCGTGGCGGACTCGAACGCTCCGTTTTCGACGGCCCCGACGCGGACCCGTTGGCGGATGGCTGGGTGGGCGCAAGCACCATGCGGCAGTTGCGCGACCCTGAGTCTCTCGCCCTCATGCCTCTGGTCGAACATGAGATCCGGCGTGCCCTCGACGCGCTTCCACCAGAGTTTCGGCTCGCGGTGGTCCTGAGTGACGTGGAGGAGTTCTCGTACGAAGAGATTGCGCAGATCATGGGTTGCCCCATCGGCACAGTGATGAGCAGGCTGCACCGCGGGCGCAAGCTGTTGCAACGAGCGCTTTACAACCACGCACTCGCACTCGGTATCGTGAAAGGTGAAGAGCACGTCGGTGAGCGAACGAATTGCTCGCCGCCGCCGGCAAGTCTCGACGAATATCGCGCGCGCAAACGAGGTGTGGCGTGACGACACACGAGTGCCGCGATCGTTCACGATTGCTTGGCTCCTTCCTCGACGGGCAGCTGGAGGCGTCGACCTTCCTGGAGATTGACGAGCATCTCGCGGGCTGCGAGACATGCCGAGAAGAAGTGCAGTTGCTGAGCGCAATGCGGGCCTCGCTGAAGCGGGTCGTGCGCTCGGCAGCACCTGCCGGTATCTACGAACGAATCGGCAACGCTATGGCGGCCGAGCGCGCCCGCGAGGAAGCGCGCGCGACGGCCACTCTGCCCAGGAGCCCTTCGGCGCGATGGGGCCAATTGCGAGCCACACGTCGTGGCGCTCGATGGTGCCGCTCGCAACTGCGGCAGCGTTAGCTCTGGTATGGGGCGCCGCGACGCGGGGCGCGGCACAGCCTACGGACCGCGAGGCGCGCGCCAGCTTCGGAGACGACTTGCTCGCCATGTTTGTTGCGGAGCACTCTCGGCCGCTGCCGCCCGAGACAACGGATCGGGAGGCGGTTCGTCGCTTTGAGCGCTACGTCGGCGTCCCCGTGCGACCAGCAAGCTTTGAGCGCGCCGGGGCTCACCTGGTAGGCGGGCGCGTTGTGCCGCTCCATGCCCAGCGTGCGGCGATGCTCCAGTACGAGCTGGGTACAGGCGGGCGGGTCAGCGTGCTCGTGTACGACGCTGAGAAGATCAAAGTGGGGACGGCGAACCTCTCGCCGCGCGAGATCGGAACGGCCGAGGTGCGTGTGGGACAGGAGAAGGGGTATTCGGTTGCAGTGACGCAGCGGGGCGGGGTGGGCTACGTTCTGGCGAGCGATCTCGACCCGGATAAGAGCGCACAGCTCGCAGCGATGGTCTACGACGATCCGCGCTGATGGGGCAAGCGCCGCGGAGCGGACCCCCAACCTGAAAGTCGGCAACCGATGCGCTTCGTTTACGTCATGGACCCCATGGAGCGGGTTCTTCCCGACAAAGACACGACTTTTGCGATCATGCGAGCGGCGCAAAGGCGACAGCATCTAGCACTGCACTGCGAACCGCGGGAAGTATTCATCGAGGACGGCGACGTCCACGCGCACGTACGTGAGGTGAGCGTTAGCGACGGGAGGCCTCACTTCAGCTTCCGTTCGGAGGCCGATGTTCGTCTGGCGGATGTGGATGGTGTTTTCATTCGCAAGGATCCGCCCTTCGACGACCAGTATCTTTACGTCACGTTGATGCTCGAGAACGTGCGTGAAAGGACGCACATCTTGAACGATCCACGCGGCTTACGCGACGCCAACGAGAAGCTCTACACGCTCCATTTTTCAGCCCACATGCCACGTACGCTAGTCACGAGCGACCGAACACGGATTCATCAATTTGTGAGCGAGATGCGCACAGCTGTCATCAAGCCGCTCGACGGCGCGGGCGGCAGCGGTGTCATGGTCGTCGCGACAGGCGACAAGAACACTCGATCCATCGTGGATTACCTGACGCGAGAAGGGATGCGTCACGTGATGCTGCAAGAGTACCTGCCCGCCGTCCGCGCGGGCGATAAGAGGGTGCTCGTGCTGGGTGGCGAGATTTTGGGTGCCATCAACCGAATTGCGCGCGACGACGACGTGCGATCGAATATCCATGCTGGGGGACGCGTGGAATCCTGCACCGTGACCCCCGAAGAACGCGCGATAGTCGCTGTCATGGCGCCGCGCCTCGCCACCGATGGCCTGTACTTTGTAGGGCTGGACTTCGTCGGGGGTAAGCTGACCGAGGTCAACGTGACATCGCCCACCGGGATCCAGGAACTCAGCAGGCATGCAGGCCTCGATTTGGCAGAGCGCGTCGTCGTCTGGATGGAGCAGCACGCGCGGCGAGGTTAGCTAGATGCCGATCACGGTGTGCGTTCGTTCGGAAGGGACGAGCGAGGCGCGCTTGAGATTCGACGGGCTGCAGCCCGTACTCATCGGGCGAGGCGCAAGCTGCGACGTACGATTGCCCGACCTCAGTGTCAGCCACCGGCACGCTTGCCTGCGCGCCAACGGCGTCGAGTTCGTCCTGATCGACGAAGGGAGCACCAACGGAACCTTCGTCGGGCACGTACGGGTGGCTCCGCGTACGTCGCGCATTGTGCGCTCCGGAGACATGGTTCGAGTCGGTCGCATTTGGCTCGAGTTGCGCATCGAACCCGGCCCGGTCACGCGCGACGTTGCGGCCGCCACGCGCGACCTCGCACTGGCAATGGTCTCGCGAGCGCTGGCAGCCGGCGGAGGCGACGTGAGCGCGAGAATTCGCGTGGTTGAGGGCCCCGATCAAGGGTCCTGTCTCGCCCTCGAAGACAGGCACTCCTACCTGGTCGGACGAGACGCGACGTGCGATCTGGCGATTTCCGACGCCAACGCCTCTCGTGTACACGCACGAATTGAGAGACGGGGCAACGTCGTCGTGGTGCGCGACCTCGGAGGTAAGAACGGCACTTGGCTGGGCGACGTGCCTGCCACAGGGAGCGTCGATATCGTTTGGCGACCGACGCAAATGATGCGGATGGGGAACACCGTCCTGGCACTCGAAGAACCGCTGTCGGACCTTTTGGCGAGCGTCGAACGCGCCCCGGACGAGCCGCTACCCGTCGGAGACTTTCCGAGTCCGCCGGAGCGCGGCGCGGCCGCGATCGAGCCGCCTCCGGCCGCATCGCCAGTGAACGACGCTCCGCCGCCCAAGCCGCCGCGCGCCCGCTTCTCAGTCGCCGACCTGCTCGTTATGACGACCGCCCTCGGCGTACTGGCCCTGAGCGTCGCGGCGATAATTTGGCTGCTTCGCTCCTAGCCGAAAGCCCACGATCACTTGGGCACGTCGCGTTCCGGCAAAGCCGGTGGTGGGACGATGAACCCGGGCGTGGTCGGCGCGTTGATCTCGTCTGCACGCTTCGCCCCTGCAGTCGCACGCCGACTCGTGCCCGGCGGATACGACTTTGGCAACCCTTCCAGGGGCACGGCTGCGAGAAGTTGCCCTAGCTCAGCGGCAGTTTTCGGACGTTCGTTCAATCGCTTCTTCAAGCACTTGATCACCGCCGAGTCGAGGTCCTCGGGGATGGGGAGGTCTGGCCGTCGCTGACGCATTGGCATCGGTATTTGACGCTGATGAAGATCGAGTAGTTCGCGACGGTTGCGAGCCACAATCGGAAGCTCACCGGTCAGAGCTTCGTACATCATTACTCCCAGCGCGTAGATGTCCGTGCGCGGTTCCACCTGCGCGCCGATGCACTGCTCCGGGGCCATATATTCCGGGGTGCCGAGCGTGTAGCCGGCTTGCGTGAGCGACTCAGCGCTTGCAAGCTTGCTCATACCGAAGTCGAGCACCTTGGCCACGCCATCCTCGCAGAGGAAGATGTTGCCGGGCTTCAGGTCCCGGTGGATGACACCCTTTTTGTGGGCTGCATGTAGGGCGCGACACACGTCGATGAAGACTGGGAGTGCAAATCCAGGCGCGAGAACGCCGTCGCGCGCGAGCTTGTCGGCAAGCGATCTGCCAACAAGCCTCTCCATGATGACGTAGATGCTGCCATCGGGCATTTGGTCCAAATCGAGAACGCGCGCGACATTCGGGTGCTCGATGTGGACTTGGATATAAGCCTCGCGCCGCAGACGTGCGATTTCGCCCCCGTCCCTCGCCGCTGCGCCACGGAGGACCTTGACGGCCACTTCGTGTCCGAGCGTGACGTGTTCGGCGGCATAGACGACGCCAATTCCCCCCGAGCCGATCTTGCGCCCGATGCGGTACTTGCCGCCGAGAACGGTTCCGGTCAGGTCACCTGGCGTCGCGCCAAGTTCCCCGCGCAACTCGAGCCCACGCTCAAGCGCAGCGATGCGATTGCGTTCGAATACTCGCGACGCGCGGTCGTCGCGCGAACGATCCCACATGAATCCGGCGCCCCCACCGAGCGCAAGACCCAAAACGCTGGCCACGGCTCCGGCGAGAGCGCCCCCGGCGATCGCGACGCTAGCACCGCAAATTGCACCAGCGCCGAGGGCACCGACGACCACACCCTCGCGCGACCGCTTCGACGTCCAGCTCACGTCATAGGTGCAAACGGCCGATCCCTTCGTGATGCACGCATCGTGGGTTATCTGAGCATCGGCAAGTCCCCAAATAGAGGGCAAACTTTCCAGCTCGGCTGCGCGCGCATCGCACAACAGCTCCTCGCCTTCGAGATCCGAGCGTTCAGCCGACTCGTCCGCGTTGGCGGGATGCGGACGATACGTCATGCGCACGGTGCCCGCACCGGCGCCACGTCCCCGAGGGGCCGTGGATTCGTCCATCTCCCACGTTCCGACGCGTGTTGCCTCGCGCGCGTTTTGCGCGAGGTAGCGATAGGCATCGGTGGGGCGCTCGCTGCCCCGCAGCATGCGCACCAGCACGCCTAGCGCTTCGGGATGTGTGACCCAAGTGCCCCGATGTCGAATCGCCTCGCGGCCAAGCTGGTCCGCCAACGCGCGGAGCGCACGACGGGCAGCAAGGCGACTGACCCAACCGGTCTCGTTGTCGACAACCGATGGTTCGATTCCCGCCCCCGCGAGGAGCTGCTGCACAGCGCGTTCGCCCTTCTCGGCTCTCAGTCGAAGCAAATACGTCTTTAGAACGGAGGCGCGAAGCTCCTCTTTGCCGCCTTGTCGGACGGTACCCCGCGAAACGGGCGGGACACTCGGGCCCATAAGATTAGCGTATCACCAATGGGCCAGCCTGATACCTGCGTAACCTGGCGCCACAACAGGTTCGATGTGCGCAGCGGAAGGCGCCGGGGCACTTTGACCTTCCGCGGGCCCCTCGAGGAAATGCCACAGCAGTCCAGCCGCCGCGACAGCGAGGCCCACGCCGATGCCAATGCCGCCGAAGTTCTCGAGGTTACGCCCCGTGTTGCCTGTATCGACCGCGTCCTTGGTCGAGCAGTGCCGATCTGGGGTGCACTGATTCGCTGCGCTCGATACATCGCCAGCGCCAACGCCGAGCAACACTGCTCCAGTGACGGCCACGACGCCCCCCACGCCGACGACCATCCAGGGGAGCGCGCTGTGCCCCCCAGTGCGCGCCGGAATCGCTTCTGCTGTCACCATGGGCGGCGCCGCGCTCGTGGCGGGCGACTGCTCTGCACTGGAGCTTGGTGGCGGTGCAGAAGCCGTTGCGGTCGCGCTGGGAGCGGAAGCTGAGGCGCTCGTAGCAGGCTGGTCACGCGCGAGCTGGTCTTTCAAGTTTCTGATGCGGCGTTCGATTACGTCATGATCGGACGCATTGGGCGCACGCTTCGTGTATTCCTCGAGCGCTCGGACCGCTTCGGCCTTGTCCCCCTTTCGCTCGTAGGCCGTCGCGATGATCGGGAGCATTGCGTGCAGGCTGCAGTCGATAGAGTAGGAATCCTTGAAGTAGCTGATGGCCTTGTCGTAGTTCGACTCCTCCAAAAACTGCTTACCGCTCAAAAACACGGTATGTGCGCGATCGATGTCCGCCTTCGTAACCCTCGACGCATCGCACGGCTGCGGATAGTCGGCCGCCGTTTGCGCCAGCACGGGAAGCGCCATCGGCAGGACTCCGAGAGACATAAGTAGAAGCAGGTTGCGAGCGGGACGCATCGGCAGGGCCGGAAGTCGACCCTATCATAAACTACTCAGCGGGCCGTGGGGCATCTGTTCGCCTCGCTGCTTGCGCTGTTGCATGTCGTATTTGCTCGGGCACTTTGCGAGCACGCTGGTCGCATCGAATGTGTCGTTCGCGCGCAGTTCGCCCTCGACGGTGACGCCTACGTCCATGTCGGGCACGTCGCGAAATGTGTCGGGCACCACGCATTGCGCGAATCGCACTGGGAGCTGCATCCCGTTCTTTTCAATCGAGAAGCGGTACTCACAGGGCGTATCGCGCTTGACGAGAGTGGAATGCACGAGCGTGCCCTCCGCGCGAACGGGACGGCCGATGAATTTCGACTTCTGTGCCAAGAGCTCGTCGACGGGCTTCGAATATATGGCCTTGTCCTGCATACCGAGCAGAACGAGCGCGGAAATGGCAGCGGCGCCCATCGCGAGCCCAACGGCGATGGCGGCGCCAACCCAGCGCCCACGCTCGGACTGGCGTTCGGGCTCGTCGTTGCCGCTCCGTCGAAAGCGTGACGAAGTCGTGTCGCTCGTGGGAGAGACTTCCGGCTGATCCGTCATGTCTTCCGAAAGCCTAGCGCCCACAGTGTCCTCGTCAAAGCAAGTCCAGGGTTCATGCTACTGTACGAAGGTGCCAGTGACGCAAGCGTTCGCTCGTCTCGGAGAATCTTTCCGGCGAGCACCGCCCACGCGGCGCTTGGCGTGGCCCGCCTGCGATCGATGACCGACGTCCTTTCGCTTCCTGTCCTAGTGCTCAATCGGTACCTCGTGCCCGTTCAGGTGACGACGGTAAAGCGCGCGATCGTCCTTCTGTACGGCGGGGTCGCGCTTGGCATCGACGAAGCGGGTGAGTCCTACGATTTCGACTTGTGGCGCGAACTCCCGGTGCGCAGCAGCGACGACGCCATCCCAATCGTAGCCGGCGCGCTGCGGGTGCCCCGTGTCGTGCACCTTCTGCGCTATGACCGGACGCCACGTGTAACTGTGCGCTTGACTCGCCGCAACCTCATGTTCCGAGACGCGCACCAGTGCCAATACTGTGGCAAGCGACCACCCCTTCGCGAACTCAACATTGACCACGTCGTCCCGCGCTCTCGGGGCGGAGATGATTCTTGGGAAAATCTGGTTACCGCGTGTCGAGCGTGCAACCTGGGAAAGGGCTGGAGAACGCCGGAGGAAGCCAACATGCGACTGGCAAGGCATCCCTTCCGGCCCAAGTGGACGATGACCGCGCAGATCCTTCTGGGAAGCGGCTGGAAGTTCAAAGAATGGGAGCCGTTCCTGAAGATCGCCAGCTAGGACTTCTTTGTATGCCCGTTCCCTCGCTTACGCGAGGGCTGCCACCGTTCATTTCAACTTCGTGAAACCGTCGTGCACCTTGCCGATGGAACGGGGCATCCTACCCCCGACGTGGGCGACATCACGGTGTCCCTCACTGCCAACGGGGGCTGATGGGAAGCTATATGCGAGCCCGTCGACCGGGCTCGCGATCCCCTCCTGCTCGCGGACGTAGCCTTCGGCGCGTGTGCCATCCGTGGACTGGACAGCAATCCAGTGGCGCGACCCGTTTTCCGTTGGCACGTCGAACGCGACGACATCTGTGGCCGGATCGAGCTCGCGCTGGGTCTCGTCGAGCGTCACGCGTCTCGCCGCGAAGGGCAACGGCACGACGACGCGCCGTGACGTCGCGGGGGCCTGCACGAGCGCAGGGACAGGGGAGGAAACGACATCATGCATCACCGTAGGCGCGGATCTCGCATGGCGCGCCACCACAGCCAGCGTCACGAGCGCTCCGACCAGGACTCCCGCTCCAACGGCGCAAACAGTCCACCACGTGGCTCGCCGATAGCGCCGGTGCCACCGTACTTGGCGCAGCTCGCCGTCGAGCGCGTACCGCTCACTGGGCGCCGGTGGCGCCAACTCGGCGAGGAGCTTACCGGTCGGCTTTTCAGTAATGGACACGGATTCCCGCGCCGGTAGGCCTGACTCACGCAGAAGGCTCGTCAGACTTCCGCTGCCGATTGCCGCGCGCACCTGCTCCTGACGAAGCGCCATGCGCGTTCCGAAAATCGCCTCCATCAGGCGAGCTACCTCGGCGTGAGGGCCGACCTGTTCGGGACCGGCGGCTCGTTCCAGCGCCTGGGCAAAGGCCAGCGCTGTCGGGTAGCGCGTATCGAGATCGCGCGACAAGGCGCAAGCGACCACACGCTCGACGGCAGGCGGAACTTGCGCTCCGATTTGGCTCAGGCTCGGAATCGGGCCGTTCATCACCTCTTGCAACACACTGGCGGGCTCCTCGGCGCGAAATAGGCGACGACCCGCGAAGCACTCCCACAGGACGACGGCCATTGAAAAGACGTCGCTTTGCACCGTGCACAGCCGACGCTTGTCGACACGTTCGGGCGCGAGATACGCAAGCTTGCCCTTCACCTCATGCGTTCGAGTCGTCTGAAGGCGGTCCTCGGCCTTCGCGATTCCGAAGTCGGTGAGATGCGCGCGACCGTCACAACCGATGAGAACATTGTGAGGTGACACGTCGCGGTGAATGATGTGCAGTGGTCGCCCAGTGTCGTCCCTCAGGTCATGCGCGGCATGGAGGCCCGAAAGCGCATCGAGCACGATGCGTACGGCGACGCGCGCATCGAGGGTGCGACCTATGGAAGAGAGCTCTCGACGCAGCTCGGCGAGCGAAGCCCCTTCGATGTAATCCATCACGATGAAGGGAACCCCACCATCGAAACCGAGCTCGCGCACTCGAACCACGTTTGGATGTCGGATCGACGAGGCAAGGCGGGCTTCGTCGACAAGCATGGTGAGGAACGTCTTATCGTTCGTCAGGTGTCGATGAGGTCGCTTGACTGCCACGAGCGGTGGCCCGGTGCGCAGGTCAGTTGCGCGCGCGAGCAAAACGGTCGCCATGCCCCCCGAGGCAAGCTCGATGAGCAGCTCGTAGGCGCCTAGCCGTTCGATCGATGTTGGCGCTGGGGCCCGCGCGGTTGGCGGCGCAGGGGCCTCACTGACGGAAGGTGCCGAAGCGGTCGACACGGTTCCACCAGCGAAGCACGCGTTCGCCCCTCCGTCGAGTCGCGCGAATCGAGTAACGTAGGGGTCATGCGAAGGTTTCCTCTCCCCATTTCATGTATCGTGGTGCTCGCTTGCGGCGGTGGTCAAGGGACGCGGGAGGCTGCGCAATCCCCTGATATTCCAGCGGCGACTGCGACAACTCCGGCGAGTGCCAACGCGCCAGCGCCCGCGACGAGCACGGACTCAGGGACGACCACGTCGGCATCGTCCGACGCGGCGCCTCCGGCCAAGATGGCTCATACGCACGACCCGGGACGGGGAACGGACGACATCAAAGCCATCGTGAAGGCGCATCGGGATGAGGCTCTGGCCTGCTATGACAGAGCCTTGCAGGACCACCCGGGAATAGAAGGCGACTTGGTCATCATGTGGACCATAGACCCCAAGGGCAACGTCACCACAGTATCGCTCGACGCAGCCCGGAGCACCATTGCTGAAGCTTCCGTCGTGGCCTGTGTGTCGGAGATCATCCGAAGAATCCAGTTCGCCCCCAGCCCCGGCGGATTCGAGACGAAGGCATCGTACCCATTCAATTTTCATCCGCGACACAATAGGCAGGCGCAATAATTAGACTGCGAACGTCACTGCGCTCACCCAACCGATCGCAGTCCACTCCTGAAAGCACGCGCTAACGCGTTCGCCCATCGCTGCGGCATTCGTTTCATTCCCCTCCGCGCCCGCTGCTCTCTGACAAGCTTCGCCGAGCGCAGCTCCGTTTGCGAGCTCGGTCAAAAGTGCAAAGGCAAGCGGATCGATCGCTACGTCTCGCGGCGAGCATCGCGCGTCACGCCACACCACGAGTCTAGTTCGCTGCGGGCTAGGCCGCTGCGCTGCACGTCCCTCTTTGAGTGCTCTCCGTACCTCGTGCAAGGGATATGCAAGCGTCAGGGCTCGGACGGACGGGTGCAGTCCTATTCGCGCGCTAGGCCAAGCATCGTCTCGCGCACACGAAAGCAAGCGCGGGTCGAAGGGACTCGCGTCGGGCGCAACATGGGATTCCATAAAGGCCCAATCGAGTCGCGCCGCGTCGCACGCCAGCACATCGTCTCTCCAGGGAGCGTGGCTTGCCGTATGAGCGGGTAAGTCGGCTCCGAGCTGGTGCAAATCCCACGTCCGAGGCGGAAACTCGCGCAAGTACTCGGCCGAGAGCTTTTCGAACGGGTCGGGGCCAAGAGCCCACGCGACGGTCGGAAAATGGTCCCTCAGGTTGGACAAGTGACGAAGCCAGAACTGCTCCCGGTACACATCGAGTCGCTCGGCCGGGCCCATGCCGCGCGCGCTCGCCCCTATGACTCGATCTATTCGTCCCGCCAGCTCGCTGTCCGCGGTCAGGGGGAAGGGGTGCTGGACCGCATCGACCACCCAGGATTGCAGGTCGAGCAGAGATCTCTCCCGCTCGTCTAGGTCGCGCCCGTCCACGCTGGCTCCTCGATGCCGAACCGTATTTCATCGCGTATCGAGCGCGCCTGGTCCGCCTCGGCCGCAAGGACGTCCCAGGTTGGTATATTGGCGTCCCACTCGATTAGCGTCGAGACAGGACCCAATCGCCTCAGAGCGCGCCGATATAGATCCCACACCTCGCTCCGGACGTGGTCCGAGTGGGTATCAAGCAAGTAGCGCCCCTTCTGAGTGTGCCCCGCGAGGTGAATCTGAACGACGCGATCGGGGGGGATGGCATCGATGTAAGCGCGGGCGTCGAAGCCATGGTTGTAAGCGCTCACGAATACATTGTTCACGTCGAGCAGTAGGCCGCAGTCCGCGCGGTCGGCAAGCTCCGTGAGAAACTCCCATTCGAGCATCTCGCTCTCGCGAAACTCGAGGTATGACGAAACGTTCTCCAGCGCGAATGGAATGCCGAGTTCGCCCTGAACGCTCCTCACGCGCTCGATCACATGCGACAACATCTGCCGTGTGTAGGGCACCGGCAGCAAATCGTGTACGTCGATGCCTGCGACACCGGTCCAACACAAGTGATCACTGACCCACGGAGCGTCGATGCGTCGAATCAAAGCGCGCATTTGCTGGAGATAGACCGCGTCCAGCGGATCGGCGCCCCCAATGGATAATGAGACGCCGTGTGGCACGACGCGGTAGTCGGCACGCAGCGCATCAAGCTGGGCGCGCGGAAGCCCCGCTCCAGCCAGGTGGTTCTCAGAAGTGATCTCAAACCAGTCCATCGCCGGATGCGTCGCAAGCACATGCCGAGCATGGGGTTCGCGAAACCCCACGCCGACTCCGAGGTCCGGGATCGCGCAGCGTGAACGATATCCCATGGTTTCGCGGTGCTACGAGTAACGACGCCAGGCGCGTTCTTGGCCACGCCTGGCGTCGTGCAGCTGATCCTGCTCAGTACTTCGGGGCCGGCGCAGCCGGGGCGCCACCAGCGGGCGCAGTCGAAGCAGGCGCCCCGGTACTGGCGGGGGTTGCCGCTCCTCCACTCGCGCTACATGAGCTCTTTCCACCCGCCGGGGGCGGCGATGCCGCGCCAGGCTCGGCGGCGCCGCCGCCGCCGCAACCAATCATGGAGCCCATCAGCATTCCCGCAACTGCCGACATTGCCAGAGCTTTTGCGATATTCATCGTTATCTCCTCGCTCCTCCTCCGAGGAGCATCCTCGGTTTTCCGGCGATGTCGCGCCGGTTTCGGTCAAAGTGCGCGCCTAGACTAGCGAGGTATCAACACCCGCGAGAGAATTTTTTTGCGTCGGGCCGGCCGGCTGGCTTGAACCGCATTGCGGCGTCTCTTTGGAGCACCATGCGATAACATCGGGACGGTGGCGAACGCAGTGCCTGAGCGCGCGCTGGACGAACGCGACGCTTACGACGACTTGCTCCGTGATACCCGCGGTTTGCGGCGCGAACACGCTCACGCACGCGAAGCATGGCTCGCGCACTTGCAGCTCGAGCGTAAGATCGAGCACCTTTTCGAGATGGAGGTTCTGCTAAAGGGCGTGGCTTGCTTCGCGAACCCGCGGAACCATCCTGGCCCGCCGCGCAAGACGCCAATCGTGGGGCAAGACTTTCGAGAGCAGACGGCGCTCGTGCGAGAGGTCCTGGGCCGCATCGCCGAATCCTCCCGGCTGCTCCTTGTCGATCGTGATCGGGCCTTCGTTTTTCAGCGCTACCTGGAAACGGTACTTCCAGATGACCGCACCCGCACGCGCTTGGTCGGGCAATCGCTCACGCAGGACACCCCCGAGCGCTCGCTCTTCGTTCTGCGCCACGCGATGACCAACCTGCTCGAAGTTACAGCCGGGTTAGCGCGGTTGCAACGCTTGCCGTTTCGGCTCTTCTACGCGCTGCTACGGGTCGTCCAGCGCGAGATCGCGCAGAACGTGTACTTCAATCCGTTGCACGCATTGGAGTTCAGACCCGAGTTCGATCGAATCACCAATAAGCACATGCTCGAGCTCATGCGGGGTGTCCCAGGCGAACAAGCGCGACGGCTGGTGGCGCTCACCGTGCTGTCGCTTTTCCGCATGTTGCGTTATCTCCGGCTAGCGGATGATCTTGCCGCAGAGTCAGCAGACCAGCCGAAACGCTCGATCACAATCGTATATGTTGTGCTGAGCGTCCTCAGATCGGATGCGCGTGCCCTTGCCGGCTACCTCCGGCAGCGCGCGGGCCAAATGCTGGCCGACGGATTCGATGCTGACATATTCCGCGTTTCGGCGTCCGAGCTCCACGCCTCTTACGAACGCCTGTTAGCGCGCACACATGAGCTACGAGATATCAAGGCGGCCCTTGAGGTGGTGGCCGCCAGCTTGCGCCTAGAAATGCGCCGGGGGTTCGAACGCGAATTCCCGCCTCTCGATGCATGTCCCTCCGCGCAGGAACTAAGCTCTGCCGCTCAGCGTTTGACCTCGAACTTGCGTCCTGCGCTACAAAACGCGGTTATCTTCTTAGGTCGTTCGCTGGGCGCACGTCTCGATGCCGGCGGCGTGTTCGACGAGGAGAGCTCGCGGCGAGTGCTGAGCGAACGCCTTCGCCGGGACGTTTGGATGTTCGCGCAAATCGTCCGAGCGTTTGCCGTCAAGGCGAGATCCGTTGATCGCAGCCGAGACGAGCAATGGGGCGGGGGGTCGCCGCTTGGGTTCGTGCGGGAGTTTGTGGCTTACTTTAAAGCGATGGGATACCCGCTTCTTAGAACGGCAGACTATCCTCGCGTGAACGCGTTTCTTGAGGCCATCTCGAAGCTGGAGGACGCTAGCCTTCCAGATCCCGCTCGCCTTGCTGCGGCCGTCGACGAAGCGGAGCGCTTCTACGCGTTTCTGAACGACCTGTTTGATGCAATTGGTCGTCGTGACGAACTTCTGGGGGTCGACTTCGATCGGCATGCAGCTGCCGGGTCACTGAAGCTTTACCTTGGCGAGTAGCCCGATCTTGTGTCGAGGGGAGCCGACTACTCCCCTCGAACAAGACCCATGCCGACCGAACCCAACCTTCAGGCGACGGACAAAAGTATCACTCTTCTCCATCGTCGAGGCCGTGGCTCGACGTCGGAGCACCGCCCAGAATCGACGGAACACCGGCCGGCGGAGCGGCCTTCGGGGCGGCCTTCGTGGCCGCCGCGGGGGTCCTCGCTGCAGACCGAGGCGCCGCCTTTTTCACGGGCCTTTTGGCGGCTGCCCGCTTGGCTGGCCGCTTTGCGGCCTTCCGCTTTGCCGGCTTCTTGGCCGTCTTCGCGGCTTTCTTCGTTGTCTTGGTCTTCTTGCCGCCCTTTTTACCCTTTTTGCCACCCTTCTTCGCAGCCATCGATACCCTCCTGGTTGAGGTGAGCTAAGTGACGTATATGGTCACGTACGTTAGGTGTCAATCAAAAAGTTGACAGGACTCGAATTCGGCGTCGGCGAAGTCACGTGCCAGCCGATGTAAGCGCTCTCGCTCACGTCACCTTGACCCTGCGAAGCCCCATCGATACCGTCGAGCGCGTTTTTGGCAGTCCACTCCCAACGGCCAACGAGGGGTAACCGATGCATCGTGCAAAACTGCGCATATCTCTTCTGCTTGCAGCGTTCGTCGCGTGCTTCGCGCTGTCGGGTTGCGGTCATAGCGAGGAGGAATGGGAGCAAGCGCAGCGTGACATCGCAAAGCTGAAGGCTGACCTCGATGCCGCCAACAAGCGGCATGCCGACGACGAGCAGAACTACGCCAAAGCGCAGTCAGAGATTGAGTCGCTCCAAGCGAAGCTCAAGGATCTCGGTATCGGTCTCTCGAAGTCCGAAGAGGAAAAAGACAAGCTTATGCGCGCTATGCGCGAGTATGAAACGCGGCTGAAGCAGCTCGACGAAATGAAGGCGCGCTTCAAAGACCTGAAGTCGCGCTTGGATAAGCTCACGAGCGTTGGACTCAAGGTCGTTGTCCGCAACAACAGGATGGTCATCCAGCTTCCTGGCGACATCTTGTTCGACTCGGGGAGCGACAAGCTGAAGGCCGAAGGCAAAAAGGTTCTCAAGCAGGTGGCGGACGTGGTCAAGGGCGACGCAACGTTGAATTCCCGCAATTTCCAGGTGGCCGGTCACACCGACAAAGAGCCTTACGCCGGCGTCTACTTCGACAATTGGGGCCTCAGCGTGATGCGTGCGCGCCAAGTCGTTACGTTCCTGACCGGACCAGAAAAAGAGGACGCGAAAGGCGTTCCGAACGGGGGCGGCCTCAATCCAGTTCACTGGGCGGCAGCGGGCTACGGCGCCACCGATCCCATCGCAGGCACGCCTGAGACGCAAACGAAGGACGAAATGCAGAAGAATCGTCGCGTAGAGCTCGTGCTTCAGCCCAACGTTGAAGAGATGCTCAACCTCAAGGACCTCGCGGGCAACTAATCGCCTGTAGACGCTGCAACCCGACCAGTCCGCACGCCCGAGCGCAGCGAGGGAGCGGACTGGAGACTGGGCAAGTCCCACGCCCGAGCGCAGCGAGGGAGCGACTGGAGACCTGGGCAAGTCACACGCTCGAGGGCAGCGAGAGAGAGGATTGCAAACCTCATGAAGGTCGCCACCATCGACATCGGCACAAACACTGTCCTGCTTCTCATTGCCGAGCGGCCGGCTGGTGAATCGATGCATGCGGTGAGGGAGCGGGCAAAAATTACGCGGCTCGGCGAGGGCGTCGATCGAATGCGACGTTTCTCGCCCGAGGCAATCTCGCGAACGTTCGAATGTTTGGAAGACTACGCGAGAGTCGTCCACGAACTTGGCGTGGAGCGCGTGGCCGTGGTCGGGACCAGCGCGATGCGCGACGCCGCGGGGGCCGAGGAGATCCAACTGCGCATCCGCGAGCTCTTCGGCGTCGATGCACGGGTTCTGACCGGCATGGAAGAAGCGCGGCTTACCTTTCGTGGCGCCGTAAGCGGGCTTGCGTTCGACGAGCACGCCGAGATCGCTGTGTTCGACATCGGTGGCGGCAGCACCGAAGTCATCATCGGACGGATCGACGGAGGGGAAGCACGTGTCGTGTTCAGCGCAAGCTACGACGTTGGGAGCGTTCGATTGACAGAGCGTCTTCTGGCCCACGACCCGCCTACCAAGGCGGAGCGCGACGCATTGCGGGAGGCCGGAAAGGACGCCTTCGCACGCGTACCGCCGCTGCACGAAGTGAACTCCGCAAAGAGCGCTCCCATCGGAGTCGCAGGGACGATGACGACCCTTGCCTCGGTGTCATTGGGCCTCGTTCCATACGATGGCGCACGAGTACAGGGTCACACGATGTTGGTTTCCGAGCTTCGTGAAGTCGTGGAGCAGCTCGCATCAATGAACCTGGAAACGCGAAAACGAGTGCCAGGCATGGAGCCCAAACGCGCGGACGTCATCATTGCGGGGGGCAGCCTGGCGCTTGCCCTCCTCGACCATTGGCAGGCGCGCTGCACGCGTATCTCCGACCGCGGCGTCCGTTGGGGGCTCGCAGAAGAACTGTTTTGTTGATGTGCAGATGTGCACGAGAAGCTCATCCCTTTGAGCCGGGGAACATACAAAAAACTTGACAAGTAGGGGGATGACCCACTAGAGTGCGCCTGCCTGTTTTTCTGACCTCGATTCGCCGAGCGTGCTTCTACGCTCTGTCTGTGCCGGCCGAAAAGGCACAACCCCGTTCGTTTTATTCGCTGCCTTTTCAGTCCCGGCTCAAAGCCGCGTTGCTCGCATTTGCAGGAGTGCCTTTCTGTTCAAGGCGCTGCTTGAAGCGTTGCACGGCGCGGCGACGTGTCAAACCGAAGGAGATGCTATGCAAGCTGCTACCGACGTCAAATTCAAGGTGGGGGACAAGGCCGTGTATCCCGCTCAGGGCGTCGCGGAGGTCATCCGCATCGAGGAAAAGGACATTGCAGGCAATCGGCAGAAGTTTTACGTGCTCCGAATCCTAGACACTGATCGAAAAATCATGGTCCCGGTCGCTAACGCCGGTGCCGTCGGCCTCCGGCAAGTAATCAGCGAGCAGGAGATTCGCGAAATTTTCGATATCTTACGCGAACGCACGATTGCTTTCGACAACCAGACTTGGAACCGCCGCTATCGCGGATTCATGGACAAAATCAAGACTGGGTCCATTTACGACGTGGCGGAAGTGCTGCGCGATTTGTATCGACTGAAGACGGACAAGCAACTGAGTTTTGGCGAGCGCCGCATGCTCGACACCGCGCGCTCCCTCATCGTCAAGGAGATTGCGATCGCACGCAGTCAAACCGAGGATCGCGTCAAGGCGGAGATCGAGGCAATCTTCGTCGCGAACTAGAAGTCATTGCGCGCGCGGGCAGCGTGCTTAGGCATTGAAGCCCGACCTGCTGTCGTCGAGGATCCCGAAGTCCCAATCTTCCCCGGGTTCTTGCAGTCCGGCCACTGCAGATTGCACGCGGTGGAGCAAAGAGGCCGGTGTCGTTGCCGCCCCCCCGCGCACACCCACGGCGATCCGCCCCGGACACTGCCAGACACGAGCAGCAACCACGCCCGGCACACTGTACACAAGCTCAAGCGTTCGTCTTAGCCTGGGCGGAAGGTCGCCTCGGGACGCGGCGCGTGTGTTCGGCGCGGTTGCCATCAGGAGGTTCCGCCTACCACGACGGGACCAGTGGCTCAAGGCCGCAACAGGCGATGTGTGCTGTGCCACCTTGAGCCAACTGGGGACATCGGTGGCACGGAGGCGGTCTTCTTATCACTTGGTTTCTGCGTGAATTTTGCGTGGCACCCCATGTGCAGCCCATGCTTTGGGGACATGAAGCAGTTCACCCCCCGCTTTGCTTGGGTGCTTAGCTCGCTGCTCGTTGCCGCGCTGCAGACGAGCGGATGCACCTCGGGCACGGCACCACCTCAGAACTGCCTCAATCCGCAGCCGATCCCACCTTATTGCCCATTCCAGCCCGCCTCTTCGACTGGCGGCAACGCCGACAATGGACGCATGGGGAGCGTGCCCGGCGGCGGGAGTGGCGCTGCGCCCACAGCAAATGGTGCGAGCAGTGGTGGCGGAAGTGCCGGCAGCGGCGGAATGCAGGGCGCCGGCGGCGGGGGGTCGAGCGGTGCAAGCAGTGGGGCTACGGACGCTTCGGCGGATACGACCATGGGGCCATTGGACGCTTCCGCTTCCCCTGACGCAGGCAACGCATCGGGAGACGCCGCGCCCGAGACCGACGGCACCACGCAGGCAGACGGACCGGGAGAAGAGGCCGACTCGCCGAGTGAAGTGGATACCGGCGACACGAGTTCTCCCGACGTCTCGAATACAATAGGCTCAGAATGAAGCGCCCCCTCGCGATTGCCTGGATCCTGGCGAGCTGTGTGCTCGTTCGCTGCAACCTCAACCCCCAGCCATTTCCGCCAAATGCAGAGAATCCCACGGGCGCAGGCGGAGGCGTTCGTGACTCGTCCGTTCCCGTCGGTCCGGGCGCAGATTCAGGCTCGGCTTTGGGCAATAAGAGTGCTGATGCCACGGCAGACGTGTCCGCTCATGCCCCGGAGGCCGCCCCGGCGGATGCTGCATTGCCTTTCGCGGACGCAGGCGATGCATCCTCCGAGGAGGACGCCTCGGCCGATGGAACCGCAGCAGACGCGTCCTCCGAGGCCGATGCACCCGAGTTGAATGACGCGCCCTCCGAATCCGAAGGCGCCGACGGCGAGGCTGCCGCCGATAGTGCGGCTGGCCCCGATAGTGAGGCCGGCGCAGACTAAGGTTTCGGGGAGGCCGCGTACTCATCGAGGACGTTCGCGGTGAAATCGGCCAAGATCCCATCGGTCACGCGCAAGCGTCGCGATAGGTCCCGCGCAATGTTGAGGAGGATTAGAGCGTAGGATTTGAGGTCGAGCCGATATAGCGCGTCTAGATCCGCACTGGACAAACGGATTAGCCGAGATGGCGCGAGGGCTCGCACTGTGGCCGACCGCGGTTGCATATCGATCATCGACATCTCGCCGAACCAGTCGTTTGGTCCCAAGATCGCGATGCGCATATCCCGGCCGCGGCGACTGTGCTTCGAGACTTCCATCTCTCCCTCGAGCACGACGTACATCTCGCGGGCAGAGACCTCTCCTTCACGAAAAATCGTGTCCCCCGTAGCGACGCGGGTCGTCGATAGAGAGCGAGCGAAATGCTCTAGTGTCGTGTCGCTGAGGGCACCAAACAGACCGACTTCCCGAAGCGTTGCCACCGTCACGGGCGCGTCTCGGGACTCGCGAGGTACTGATTTTGGCGGCGCTGGCATCATTTTACGCGGGAAGTATACGGCCCAGCGGCAACTATGCCCGGTCAATCGGTCAACTGTTTCGTGAATACGATCCGCCTCCGACCCGGACCGGCATAGTCTTCGATGTCCTGCGCGTTCCAACCGAGCGCGACATGGAAGCGGATGGACCCTTCGTTGCCCGGCGTAGTGATGGCCTTCATCAGCAAACAGCGGGCGGCGCGACACTCCGAAACGAATCTGTCGTAAAGCTGGCGACCGACGCCGCGACGACGGTGTTCGGGGTGGATCCCAACGAGGTGAACATAGCCCGTCCGTGCGACGTCAGAGGCCGTTGCCGTCGGGGGGCCCACCGGTGGGACAACGAATCCGAATAGAAAGCCAATCATATCCGTGCCCTGCTCAATGACGAGCGCCTGGTCGCCGAGCTCATAGAAGAATATCGGGTGGGCGAACGTCCCGATCGGACCGCCCCACCAGTGGTCGATGACCTCGACAATCCGATCAAAATCCGACTTCGTCATGCGCCGAACGTTCATGACTCCGCCTAGACTCGTCTTTTTTAGCGCCTCGCGCAACGTCGAGATCGAGCCTGCGCTCGGCGTGCGGAGTTCGACAGGTCTTCAGTCCGCTCCGGACTTGACGACTGCTCGTAACTCCGTCACCTCTTCGCCATCGGCATGGCTGGAGCTTCGGAAGCCCCTCGGTCACCACAGAAACTTATCATCGCCCCGTCGATCCTTTCGGCGGATTTCGGTCGCCTGTCTGATGAGGTGAGAGCAGCGGAAGACGCGGGGGCTGACTGGATTCATGTGGACGTGATGGATGGCCGCTTCGTGCCGAATATCACGATCGGGCCGGTCGGCGTGAAGGCGATACGCGCCGCGACTAAACTGCCTATCGACGTTCACTTGATGATCGTCGACCCCGACAGATACCTGGGCGCCTTTGTCGAAGCCGGAGCCGACGTCGTGACTGTCCACGTCGAAGCTTGCACTCATCTGCATCGGACACTGGAACACGTCCGGCATCTCGGCAAACGATCGGGCGTCGTGCTCAATCCGGCAACGAGTGAAGAAACCATCCGTTACGTGATGGATTCCGTCGACCTCGTCCTCGTCATGAGCGTCAATCCCGGTTTCGGCGGACAAGACTTCATCCCGCAAGTATTGCCTAAGGTCAGTGCGATCAGGAAGATGATCGACCGCGCAGGTCGACCCATCGATCTCGAAATCGACGGAGGAATCTCGCGTGAAACGGCGGGGCTCGCGGTTGCCGCCGGCGCTCGCGTACTCGTTGCGGGTACAGCCGTGTTTTCGCAAGAGAGCTACTCCGAGGCGATTCGTGTGCTCAGGCGTGAAGGCGAGCGCGCCCTCGGACAAGGCCCATGATGCGCCAATGCCCGACGCTGATGGCTCTCGCCATCGCCGCGTGTAGGCCGGGACCGTCTCCAGCTGGCTCGCCCACTGCAATGCCGACGGTCGGCGCGGCAAGCATGCAAGCGACCGCCGCCGCCGTGCCGTCCGGGCACGGTGACCATCTTGCTCGCGCGCTACCAGACGCGACCGACTCGGGAGCGCGCGAGACGCGGCTTATCGCGCGGATGCTGAAACGCGTTGAGCGCGTACGCGGACTGGACGCCAGCAAACGGATTCCGGGCGTGCTTCTGGATCGCGACGCGCTGATCGCGCAGGTTAAGAAGCACGTGTCGCGCGAGCTTCCGCCTGAGGCGATCCACAACGAGGGCCTCGCGCTTCAGCTTTTGGGCTTTGTGCCCTCGCAGTTCGATTACGAGGCCGCCGAGTATCATCTGTTGGAGGAGCAGCTCGCCGGCTATTACGAACCCGCCGACGGTACGATGTATATGGCGAGTGATCTTGGAGACGACGAGGCCAATGCGACGCTCGCGCATGAACTCGTGCATGCGCTGCAAGACCAGCACTACAACCTTCAAGAGCGGTCGAAGTATCGCCAAGGCGATGGAGATCGTTCCGAGGCAGTCAGCGCGCTCGCCGAGGGAGACGCCACTAGCGCAATGTTCGACGTCATGATCACGCAAGCGTCACCTGGGGCCGGTAGGACTGCGCTCGATCTACCCGACGAGCTGTTCGCGGACCAGATTCGCCGGGGCATGAGCGAATTACAGGAGACTGGCGCGCCTCGAGTGATGCGCTCCTCGCTCGCCGCACCGTACATTTACGGGACGCTCTTCGTGCACGCCCTGCGTCGTCGCGGTGGATGGGAGGCTGTCGACCGCGCATGGACCGATCCGCCTACGACGAGTGAACAAATCATGCATGTGGACAAATGGCTTGCTCACGAACCGCCTCTTCGTGTCCAACCGCCTCCCTTCGCGACTCTCGGCAGCGGATGGAAGGCGGCTGATGAGGACTCTGAAGGTGAACTCGGCACGCGCGTCGCTTTCGAGGAGTGGATGGATGAAACAAAAGCGGCCGAGGCGAGCGCGGGTTGGGGGGGCGACCGGGGCGTGCTCCTGAGGAACGGCAGTCAAGCAGCGTTCGCATGGCGTCTGCGGTACGACTCCGGCAAGACGCCCAACGAACGGACGAACAGCGTGTTTCCTGCGCTCGCGCACGCCGTCGATCGAACGCTCGGCAAACCGACCATGAGCGACGCTGCCTTCGATTGCCACGATCGCTCCGATCGTGGGCCCCTGGCGATCGCTCGCATTGGACGAGACATCGTATTCCTTGCCGGTCCAACGACGACCTCCGATAGCGCGCCTTGGAAGAGCCTCGCCGGGTGCGCAATCGCCCGGAAATGGGTCCGTGAAATCGGCGAGACTCCGTAGTTACTGGGGGAATAGCGGCCGACGGGTCTCCCTCTTTAGGATCGCTTCCCGCGCGAGCTCGTCGGCGCGCTCGTTGAGCGACACCCCCTGGTGACCGGGCACGTAAAGGAGCCTGGCCCGGCGCAGTTCCACGGTTCGTTTTGCGCGCGCGACGAGCTCCTGGTTCAATTTCGCCTTCCATCCCTTCTGCAGAACG
>Ga0210409_10001056_pt1 | contig 38515 bp, 37 predicted proteins | sample IncBWH17MmetaG_FD_161649 | JGI IMG/M metagenome (GOLD analysis project Ga0210409, IMG submission 161649) | Forest soil microbial communities from Barre Woods Harvard Forest LTER site, Petersham, Massachusetts, United States - Inc-BW-H-17-M | ecosystem: Environmental > Terrestrial > Soil >... | reverse complement strand
CGAGAGCGAGAGCGAAAATCGACAGCCCGGTCACCGTAGTCGGTTTCATGGTCATCAAAGCCTCCATCGAACCTGTTCGTCGGTGCCGCAGACGAGCTCCGGACCCGCTCCGCGCCGCATCTATCGGCCCGACCAAAGGCGGGCCGGACGCCGCCGGCCACGCGCTTCATTGCAAACCGGCGTCAGCGCGTCAGCTGCCGGTCCCTGAGATCACCTCGCCGAACAGTTGCCAGGTGGTGCCGTCCCACTTCTGCAGCTGCATCTGTTTGATCGGGGCGAAATCGTCGGCGCTAGTCGACACGATGATGCCGGGCAGCAGCATCGGCAGCTTCAGGTCGTGGATGCTGGCCGCCTGTTTCATCAGGTTCTCCCGGGTGAGATTGTCGCCGGCAGCCTTGAGCACGTGGACCATCGTTTGCGCGACCGAATAGCCGTAGACGTTGTTGGCGTCGGTGATGTTGCCCGAGGAATTGTATTTCTGCATCCAGGCCAGCCACTCTTTGTACTCGGGCGTGTCGTGCCACTGCGGGTCGGTTGGCTCCTTGCCGTAGCCGGCCGAGATGATGCCGACTCCTTTTTCCGGCCCCGCGGGCTGCATCACCTGCTTGACCGAGATCGCCACGTTGCTGAGGAAGTGGGTCGGCTTCCAGCCGATGTCGTAGATCTTGCGGATCGCCTGCGCGGAGAATTTCGGGATGGCGGCGGTCACCATGACGTCGGCCCCGCTGCCCTGCAGCGCCACGATCTGCGAATCGATGGTCGCATCGGTGGTCTCGTAGGTCTTGGTGGCGACGATCATCTTGTCGGCTTTGTCGCCCAGGCCCTCGCGCAGCCCGATCAGGTAGTCCTTGCCGAAATCGTCGTTCTGATAGAGCAGCGCGATCTTGGCGTTGGGCATGTTCTTGAGAATATAGCGGGCGTAGATGCGCGCCTCGATCTGGTAGCTGGGCTGCCAGCCGATCGTCCAGGGATGGTTCTTCGGATCGTTCCATTTGTTGGCGCCGGTGGCGACGAAGAGCTGCGGCACCTTGTTGTCGTTGAGGTAGCCCTGGATCGCGGTGTTAGGCGGCGTGCCGAGGGTATTGAATGTCGCCAGCACCTGATCCTGCTCGACCAGCTGGCGCACCACTTCGACGGTCTTCGGCGGGCTATAGCCGTCGTCGCGGGTGATGAAGTTGATCTTGCGGCCGTTGATGCCGCCCTGCTCGTTGATCATGTTGAAGTAGCCGGCCTCCGCCTTGCCGATCGCGCCGTAGCTCGAAGCCGGGCCGCTGTACGGCATGGTGTTGCCGAGCTTGATCTCGGTGTCGCTGGCGCCGGGTCCGTACTGGCCCGCCGCCAGAGCCAGTCCACCGGCGACGATGAGGGCGGCTCCCGACAAACCAGTGAGGATGGTGGGTTTCACTGTCATGATTTCCTCCTTGTGGTTTTCGTCACTTTCCGATCAACGCCGGCCAACGTGCCTGGATTCGCAGCATCGACCGCGTGAGCAGAGGTCCGAGGGTACCGACGACGCCGTGGGGCATGGCGTACATGAACAGCAGCATCGCCACCCCGTAGAGCGCCGAGGGCGCGGCATCGGAAATATCGTTGGCGAGATTGGGCACGAATTGGATGAAGATTCCACCGACAATTGCGCCGCCGATTGTCGCAATGCCGCCGATCGCGGAACCGACCAGGAAGGAAATCGACAGGAACAAGGTGAAGCTCTCCGGCGCGACAAAGCCGATGACGATCGCGGAGAGCGCGCCGGCGACGCCGGTGAACAGCGTGCTGGTGCCGAAAGCGAGCGTCTTGTAGCGGGCGGTGTCGATGCCCATGGCGGCCGCCGCGATCGGATGGTCGCGGATCGCCACCAGGGCGCGGCCGGTGCGGCCGTGGAGCAAGTTGGCCGCGACCCGGATCGCCAGCAGCAGGACGAGCAGCGTGATGAAATAGAGCCAGCGGTCGCGGTCGATGCCGAGCGCCGCCGGCGGCGACGGTTTGACGAGGTTGAGCCCTTGCTGGCCGCCGGTCCAGTTGTCGAAGTATTTGAGGACCTGCGGGGTAGCGACCGCCATCGCCAGCGTCACCAGGGCGAGATAGGGGCCTTCGAAGCGCAGCGCCGGCAGGCCGAACAGGACGCCGAGCACGAAGCAGATCAGAGCCGCCGGCGGCAGTGTTGCCCAATAGGGGACGGCGTAGTGATGCATCAGGATGGCGGTGGTGTAGGCGCCGACGGCGAAGAAACCGCCATGGCCGAGCGAGATTTGTCCGTTGTAGCCGGTCAGGATGTTAAGGCCGAGCACGGCGATGGCGTAGATCATCACCATCGTCAGCTCGAACACGTGGTAGTTGCTGAGCGCGAACGGCAACAGCGCGACCAGCACGATCAGCGCCGTGGTGCCGAGCCAGCGCCACGACTCGGTGGTCAGCCCGGCGTAGCGGTCGGCCGCGAGCTTGTCCGGTGAAACGATGCTGAAACTCTTCGTCATCGTCACACCCGCCGCACGATCGCAGTGCCGAACAAACCGTTCGGCCTGAACACCAGCACGAGTATAATCAACGCCAGCGCCACGGTCAGCTTGAGCTGCGTCGGAATGAGATAGGTGCCGACCAGGTTCTCGGTGACGCCCACGATCACCCCGCCGACCAGGGCGCCAACGGGACTGGAAATTCCGCCGAGCAGCGCGCCGGCGAAGGCGTAGAGCAGCACGCCCGACATCATGTAGGGATCGAGGAACAACACCGGCGCCACCATGATGCCGGCCGTGGCACCGATCGCGGCGGCGAGGCCCCAGCCGATCGCCAGCATGCGTCCGACCGGGATGCCGCACAGGCGCGCCGATTCCGGATTCTGCGCGGCGGCCCGCATCGCGAGTCCGGTCTTGGTGAAGCGGAAGAACAGGAACAGGAGGGTGAGCATCACCAGTGTCACCCCGACCACGCCCAGCTCCTGGGTCGTCATCAGTGCTCCGAACAAGGGCCGATCCGGGAACGGGCTGGGGAAATCCTGGACGGTGTAGCTGTAGAACCACCCCGCCAGCGAATTGAAGATCAGCCCCAGGCCGATCGTGACGATGACCGCGGCGAGCACGGGGGCATTCTCGACCGGCCGGATGATGATCCGCTCGATCGCCATGCCGCCGAGGAAGGAAGCCACCAGCGTGATCAGAAATGCGGCCCAGAACGGCAATCCGACAGTCACCAGGCTCCAGGCGATGTAGGTTGAAAACATCGCCATCTCGCCCTGCGCGAAGTTTACCAGGTCGGTCGCGCGGTAGATCATCACCAGCGCGAGCGCCACGCTCGCATAGACGGCGCCGGCGGCAAGACCCGAGAAAATCTGCTGCAGCAATTCGTGCATCGGCAAGCCCGTCAATATCCGAGATAGGATCGGCGGATCTGCGGATCGTCGGCGAGCGCCTTGGCGCTTCCCGAGGTGACGACATACCCGGTTTCGAGGAGGTAGGCGTGGTCCGCCAGCTCCAAGGCGAGGCTGGCGTTCTGCTCCACGAGCAGCACACTTACGTGCTCCTCGCGGCGGATGCGGTCGACGATGTTGAAAATCTCCTCGACGATGCGCGGGGCGAGGCCAAAGGAAGGCTCGTCAAGCACCAGGAGGCGCGGCCCCATCATCAGTGCGCGGGCGATCGCCAGCATCTGCTGCTCGCCGCCCGACAACGAACCGGCCTGCTGGTGCTGGCGCGCGGCAAGGATGGGAAAATAGCCGTACATGCGCTGGATGTCCGCGTCCGGCCGGCCGGCGCGGGTGTAGCCGCCGAGGCGCAGGTTTTCTTCCACCGTGAGGGCCATGAAGGTTCCACGCCCTTCCGGTACGTGGGCGACTCCGAGCCCGGCGATCTGTTCCGTCGTGCGCCGCTCGAGCTGCTCGCCGGCGAAGCGGATTTCGCCCTCGCTGCGGACCATGCCGCAGATGGCGCGCAGCGTGGTCGTCTTGCCCGCGCCATTGGCGCCGAGCAGAACCGTCATGCCGCCTTCCTCGACCGCGACATCCATCCCGTGCACGACTTCCGACTGGCCGTAGAAGGCCTTGAGGCGGTGGAGCTCGAGGATCGGCGCCATCAGTGTCGCGTCCCCAGATAAGCCTCGGTCACGGCCGGATTATTGCGCACGTCGTCGGGCGTCCCGTTGGCGATCACGCGGCCGAAATTCAGCACCACGACCTGATCCGACAAGCTCATGACCAAGCCCATGTGGTGCTCGACCAGGAGCACGGTGACGTGAAGTTGATCGCGGATCGAGCGGATCAAGCTGCCGAGTTCCCCGACCTCGTCGTGGTTGAGGCCTCCCGCCGGTTCATCGAGCAGCAGCAGCAGCGGCTGCGCGGCGAGCGCGCGCGCCAGCTCAACGCGCTTGCGATCCACCAGCGTGAGGCTCGCGGCCGGCCGTCCGGCAAGGTGCTCGAGCCCGACGAAAGTCAGCATGGCGCGCGCAGTACGGTCGAGCTCCTGCTCCTCACGCCGCGTCGACGGCAGCGTCAGCGCATCGGTCAGCGGGCCGTTGCGGCCGCGCGCGTGGGCGCCGACCTTGACGTTGTCGAGGACCGACATCGAGGCGAACAGGGCCGGGGCCTGAAAGGTGCGGCCGACGCCGAGCGCGGCGATGTCCGCCGGTGCGCAGCGCCGCAGGGACTGGCCGTTCAGGCGGATGTCCCCCCGCGCCTGCCGGTAGAGTCTGCTCAGGCAATTGAACAGGGTGGTCTTGCCGGCGCCGTTCGGGCCGATCAATCCCATGATCCGCCCCTTGGCCACCGAGAAAGTCACCGCATCGAGCGCGACAATGCCGCCGAAGCGCATGGCCACGTCTTCGATCTCCAGCAATGACGGGGAGGGGCCGCCTTCGGGGCCCACCGCTACCCTCGGCGGGGATTCGGTCATGCGGGCGGAACCGCCATCTTGGACCCATCCTCCCGAATCGGCGCGTTTCTTGAACGCTCTCACGCCTGTTGGCGTGGCACCTGAGCCGCCTCCCGCAGCGGGCCGCCGCCCAACCAAAAAAGGTGGCAGGTGAACATGACATGTCGAATGTTCGCGCGTCAACGACGGGCGCGACTATATTTTGCCGCACGTGATCGATTTTTTTGTTGTGCCGAAAGGGTGTTCCATTTCGGCGCAGGCGCCTAGTGGGACATGAATACCGGCACCGTCATCGAGCCCAGGATGCTGCGGGTGACGCCGCCGAGCACGAATTCGCGCAAGCGCGAATGGCCGTAGCCGCCCATCACCATGAGGTCCGCGGCAATGTCCGCCGCGTGGGACAGGAGCACGTCGGCGACGTCGATGTCGCCCATCGCCATGCGCTTGACCTCAACATCGAGTCCGTGGCGGGCGAGGTGCTGACCCATGTCGGCGCCCGCGATCTCATCCTCCTTGCCGCTCTCGTCGGCGACGATGACCACCTCGACGCGCCCGGCCCGCTCCAGGAGCGGCATGGCATCGGCAGTGGCGCGCGCCGCCTGCCGGCCGCCATCCCAGCACACCATGACGCGGTCGAGCTTGAGCGGCGCTTTCTGGATGTACGGCACGATGATGATCGGCCGCCCCGACTCGAACAAAGCGGCTTCGGAGATGACTTCTTCGATCGCGTTGGTGTCGGGCTCCGCCTGCCCGATGACGGCAAGATCGAAACGCCGCGCCAGGCGGCTGAACTGCTCGCCGGCCCCCGCCACGCTGGTGCTGAGCGTTAGCGGCTCGGCCGACACGCCGGCCCGCGCGGCGGTCTGGGCAAAGCGGTCTGCAGCGGCCCTGGTGGCGTCGGCGTTGTCGCGTTCCTGGGAATCGATCACGTCGGCGGGGATATAGCCGGCGCCCGACAGTGGAATGACCGGATCGTACAGGAAGGCAATCCCGGCGACGTGCGCCTCGAAGGCTGTGGCGATCGAGATTGCGTAGTCACCGGCGAAGCCGCCGCGCTCACCCAGGCTGAGATTAACGAGGATGTCTTTGATCATGGGTCGCTCCTCGGTGCGGGCCGCGCCCGGCGAGTCGAGGGCGGCCCAAACGGCGCCACCGGCATCCGGGAAAGAATCAAATGCCGGCGCGCGCCGGCCCCTACTTTTTGATGTTCCCCTCGGCGTCGAATTGCTTGATGTAGGCCCACAGGTCCTTGGTTTCCTGCTCGTTCTTGATGCCGGGAAAGATCATCTTGGTCTTGGGGACCTTGGCTTTCGGATCCTTGATGTAATCCTCGAAGTTCTGCTCGTTCCAGACGATGCCCGAATTCTTGTTGGCGTCGGAATAGTTGAAATCGGGCACGGTACCGGACTTGCGGCCGTCAAGGCCGTTGAGCACGGGGCCGACTTTGTTCTGCGCGCCCGGACCGATGGCATGGCACGCCAGGCACTTCTTGAACGAATTGGCGCCTTTCTCGACGTCCTGCGCCGTTGTCGTCCCCGCGGACGCGGCGATCAGCGCAGCAGCCACCATCAACGTCCTCGTTCTCATCGGCACATCTCCCCTTCGGCATTGCCGCGGCCACACTCTCGGGCCGTATCGGCCGCGCGGTTGCATCCGCGCGGCACACGTTTCAAGCGGCCCAGGCTCGGCCTGTCAACGGCCTATTCGGCGGGCCGCGCTATTGATGGGCCGTCAAAGCGACCGTCACGGCCGTTTCCGGCTATAGTGATCGGCAAGGATGATCGCGGAAACGGCGGAGAGACTGTGATGCCTGTTGCCTTGCCGCTCGCGGATGCGGACGTGCTCGCGCGCCGCGCTGAAATCGTTGCGGCGCTCAAGCGCATGGTCCCCGGCGAGGGGGTCATCGCCGTGGAGAGCGCCATGCGGCCGTACGAGAGCGATGGCCTCACCGCCTATCGCCAGCTTCCGATGGTGGTCGTGCTGCCGGAAACCACCGAACAGGTCGCGGCCGTGCTCGGTTTCTGTCATGCCCAAGGCATCAAGGTGGTCCCGCGCGGGGCGGGCACCTCGCTGTCGGGGGGCGCGTTGCCGCTCAGCGACGCCGTCCTTCTCGGCATGGCCAAGTTCAATCACATCCGCGCGCTCGATTTCGACAACCGGGTCGCCGTCGTCGAGCCGGGCGTCACCAATCTCGCCATCAGCCAAGCGGTGGAGCACGCCGGCTTCTATTACGCGCCCGATCCGTCGTCGCAGATCGCCTGCACCATCGGCGGCAACGTGGCGGAGAATTCCGGCGGCGTGCACTGTCTCAAATACGGCGTGACCACCAACAACGTGCTCGGCTGCGAGCTGGCGCTGATGACTGGCGAGATTGTACGGCTCGGCGGCCGGCATCTCGATTCCGGCGGCTACGATCTCCTCGGCGTCGTCACCGGCTCGGAGGGGCTGCTCGGCATCGTCACCGAAGTGACGGTGCGCATCCTGAAGAAACCGGAATGCGCGCGGGCGGCGCTCATCGGCTTTGTTGCTTCCGAGGACGGCGGCGAATGCGTCGCCCGCATCATCGGCGCCGGCATCATTCCCGGCGGCATGGAGATGATGGATCGGCCCGCGATCCACGCCGCCGAGGAGTTCGTTCATGCCGGCTATCCGCTCGACGTCGAGGCGCTGCTGATCGTCGAGCTCGACGGGCCTCGCGCTGAGGTCGATCATCTGCTCGAGGCCGTCCAGGAGATCGCCCGGCACTGCCGCGCCGTGACCTGCCGCGTGTCCAATTCCGAGGAGGAGCGGCTGTTGTTCTGGGCCGGCCGCAAGGCGGCGTTCCCCGCTGTCGGCCGCATCTCGCCGGACTATTACTGCATGGACGGCACCATCCCGCGCGCGAAGCTGCCGCTCGTCTTGCGCCGCATGCAGGAATTGTCGGCGAAATACGGCCTGCGCGTCGCCAACGTCTTCCACGCCGGCGATGGCAACCTGCACCCGCTCATTCTCTACGATGCGAATACGCCTGGCGAGCTCGAGCGCGCCGAAGAATTCGGCGCCGATATCCTGCGGCTGTGCGTCGAGGTCGGTGGCGTGCTGACCGGTGAGCATGGCGTCGGCGTCGAGAAACGCGACCTCATGCCGGTCATGTTCTCGGAGATCGACCTCAACCAGCAGCAGCGCCTCAAATGCGCGTTAGACGGCAAGGGATTGCTCAATCCCGGCAAGGTCTTCCCGACGTTGCACCGCTGCGCCGAGCTCGGCCGCATGCACGTGCACGCGGGCAAGGTGGCGTTCCCGGATATTCCGCGTTTCTAACCGAGCTCTCCTCTGCGGGAGAGGCGATCCGAGCGAAGCAAGGGATCTGGTGAGGCCCTCTGCTCCGGCGAACCCTGGCTCTTACTCGCCTCGGAGCCTATGGCTACCGGGGTACCCTCGGCGGAGCGGAAGGAGAGGGAATGGAGCGGCGGCACGGCTTGGCTTGCGCATGAGCGACAATCTCAAACCGCGCGATGCGACGGACGTCGAGGAGGCGATCCGCTGGGCGCTCGCGGGCGGCAAGACGCTCGAAGTCGTCGGGCGGGGCAGCAAGCGCGCGATCGGCCGGGCGGCACAGTGGGACGCGACGCTCGACCTTTCGGCCCTGACCGGCGTCACGCTCTACGAGCCGGAGGAGCTGGTGCTGTCGGCGAAGGCCGGCACGCCGCTCGACGAGGTGGAAGCGCTGGCCGCCGCAAGCGGCCAGGGGCTGGCCTTCGAGCCGATGGATTACGGGCCTCTTCTCGCTGGTGCGGCGGACGCGGGCACGATCGGCGGTACACTCGCTGGAAACCTCTCCGGGCCGCGGCGGATAAAGGCCGGCGCCGCGCGCGATCATTTTCTCGGCTTCAGTGCCGTTTCCGGGCGCGGCGAGACCTTCAAATCCGGCGGCCGCGTTGTGAAGAACGTCACCGGCTACGACCTCTGCAAGCTTCTCGCCGGCTCCTGGGGTACGCTTGCGGCCATGACCGACGTGACGGTGAAGACACTGCCGCGGGCCGAAAGCGAGGAGACCGTTCTGGTGATGGACCTTGACGACGGGGCTGCCGGCAAGGTCATGGCTGCGGTCATGGGCTCCTTTGCGGATGTCTCGGCGGCGGCGCATCTGCCGGCCGCGGCCGCGGCCCGCATTACCGAAACCGCATCGGCGCATCGCGGCGTCACGGCGTTCCGCCTCGAAGGCGTCGCGCCATCGATTGCGCATCGCAAGAGCGTGCTGGAGAGGCTCGTGGCGCCTTTCGGCGCGCTCGACACGCTCGGTGCAGCGGCTTCGCGGGCGTTTTGGCGTGCGGTGCGCGACGTCGCGCCATTCGCGGCGAAGCGCGACCCCCACTCAACCGCCACGGGATCGGCCTCCCTCTCGCCAGGGGAACAACGGTGCGTCTGGCGTATCTCGACGGCGCCGTCCCGCGGCGCCGAAATCGGGCGCGCGCTCGTCGAGAGAGCCGGCGCCGAGATCATGTACGATTGGGCCGGTGGCCTCGTATGGGCCGCCGTGTCCGTTTCCGACGACGCGCACGCTCCGCTCGTTCGCGCCAGCGTGGCCGCGGCCGGCGGCCACGCGACGCTCGTTCGCGCTCCCGCGGCGCTCCGCGCCAAGGTCGACGTGTTCGAGCCGGAGCCGGCCGTGCTTGCGGCATTGACGGCGCGCGTGCGGGAGGGTTTCGATCCGCGGGGCGTGCTCAATCCCGGGCGCATGTGGGCGGGTGTGTAGAAATGCAGACTTCCTTCACCTTGGCGCAGCTGGCCGATCCGCACGTCTCGGAATCCGAAAAGATCCTGCGCGCCTGCGTGCACTGCGGCTTCTGCACCGCCACCTGCCCAACTTATGTGCTCGACGGCAACGAGCTCGATTCGCCGCGCGGGCGCATCTACCTGATCAAGGAAATGCTGGAGAACGACCGGGCGGCGACCGAGGAGGTCACCCGGCATATCGACCGTTGCCTGTCCTGCCTCGCCTGCATGACGACCTGCCCGTCCGGCGTCCACTACATGCATCTGGTCGATCACGCCCGCGCCCACATCGAGAACACGTACCGCCGGCCGCTGGCCGAGCGCCTTTTGCGCACCGTGCTGGCAAAGGTGATGCCTTATCCGCAACGCTTCTGGCTGGCGCTCCACGGTGCGATGATCGCCAAGCCGTTGGCGCCGCTCGCGGCGGCCATCGGGCTCCAGCGCATCGCCGCCCTGTTGCGCCTGTCGCCGTGGCGTCGACCGCACCGCCCGCTCGCGGCGCAAATCTTCCCGGTCGCCGCCGGGTCGCGGAAGCAGGGTCGCGTGGCCTTGCTGGCCGGCTGCGTCAACGACATCCTGGCGCCGGAAATCAACGCCGCCGCGATCCGTGTGCTCACGCGTCACGGCGTCGAAGTAGTGCTGGCGCAGGGCGCGGGCTGTTGCGGCTCGCTCGTCCACCACATGGGCCGTGAAAAGGAGGCGCTCACCCAGGCGCGCGCCAATATCGACGCCTGGACCACGGCCGGCCGCCTCGACGCGATCGTGATCACCGCCTCGGGTTGCGGCACTACGGTGAAGGATTATGGCTTCATGCTGCGCACTGATTCGGCCTACGCCGAACGCGCCGCCCGGGTGGCAAAGCTCGCGCGAGATATCAGCGAGTATCTCGCCTCGCTGCCGCTCGCGGCCAAGCCGCCAGATCGCACGCTCGCCGTCGCCTATCACGCGGCCTGCTCGCTGCAGCACGGACAACGAATTACGCGGCAGCCGAAGGATTTGCTCGCCAAGCTAGGCTTCTCAGTCATGGACGTACCGGAGGGTCATCTGTGCTGCGGCTCGGCGGGGACCTACAATATTATGCAGCCTGACATCGCAAGAAGGTTGCGCGAGCGCAAAGTCGGGACTATCGAGAGATTGCGACCTGATGTGATTGCAGCAGGCAATCTTGGCTGCATCACACAGATCGCCGCGGGCACCGACCTCCCTGCCGTCCACACGGTCGAATTGATCGACTGGGCCACCGGGGGACCATGTCCGCCCGCGCTTCGGGAACGTCGGCCGGCGGGGGCGATGCGCCCGTCCGGGGCAGCGAGGTGAGCAGGGGGCTCGTTCGGCGCGTGATGCAATGCCGGTCTCCCTGCGAGAGGGCGACGGGTTCCACATTACCAGCTTGGATCGGGAGGACGATCATGGCGAAGAAGGCAAAGACGAAGAAGCGGACCGCGGCAAAGAAAAAGGCCGCTCCGGCGCGCAAGAAGAAAAGGGCGGTAAAAGCGACAGCGAAGAAGTCGGCCAAGAAGGCTGTTAAGAGGGCGGTTAAGAAGGTGACGAAGAGATCGGCGCCGAAGCGCAAGGCGCCGGCCCGACCGGCAGCCCCGGCACCAGCCGAAGCGGCTCCGTCATGGTCTCCGTCGTCCGTCGGCTCGAATTTCGGCGGCGGCGACAGCAGCTAGCCGTCCCTGCCCGTTGACAATCCGGAGCGCGGCCGCGCGAGCGGGCCGCGCCCCGGGCGCGCAAAGCGAAGGCTTTCCGGGCGAATAGCTCCGATCTCTGCTCCGCGACGTCCCGCGCCGCGGGCTCGCGCCCGGCGGGCGTGGGCAGGGACTATTCGCGTTGCATCGGCTCGGCGGGGTCACTAGCATCAGCGGCAGGCGAAGACGAAACGGCGCGCAGACGCCGATAGCCGCCCCGGCTCAGACCGGGCGGAGCCATGGGGAGGTGCCTGATGCCGGCGACCTGCAAACTCCTGATCATGGGCGCATCCTACGGATCGCTGCTCGCCTCCAAGCTCCTGTTCGGCGGCCACAGCATCCGGCTCGTCTGCCTGCCGGCCGAAGCCGACCTGATCAATGCAGAAGGCTTTCGCGTCCGCTTGCCGGTGCGCGGACGCAAGGAGCCGGTCGAACTCGATTCGCGCAAGCTGCCGGGCAAGGTCAGCGCCGGCGGCACCGCCGGCGTCGATCCCAGGGACTACGATCTTGTCGGTCTCGCCATGCAGGAGCCGCAATATCGCTTGCCGGGCGTGCGCGAACTGCTCGACGCCGTCGCGCGGGCCAACGTGCCGTGCATGTCGATCATGAACATGCCGCCGCTCGCCTATTTGCGGCGCATCCCGGGTCTCGACACCGACGCGCTCAAGGCCGCCTACACCGACGCCAGCGTCTGGAACAGCTTCGATCCCGCCTGCATCACGCTCTGCAGCCCCGACCCACAGGCGATCCGGCCGCCGGACGAGAAAGTCAACGTCCTCCAGGTGACGCTGCCGACCAACTTCAAGGTGGCGCGCTTTCCTGCGGAAAAGTCCACCGCGATGCTGCAGCGGCTACAGGATGAGATCGAGGCGATCCGCTTCGCGACGCCGGAGGGCGACGTTGAACTGCCGGTCAAGCTCAAGGTTTATGATTCGGTCTTCGTGCCGCTCGCCAAATGGGCGATGCTGCTCGCCGGGAATTACCGCTGCGTGACCAAGGACGGCATGCGCACGGCCCAGGAGGCGGTGCACACCGACCTCGAAACCTCGCGCTCGGTCTACAACTTCGTCATCGATCTTTGCGTGAAGCTCGGTGCAAAGCCCGAGGATCTGGTGCCGTTCGAGAAATATGCGGCCGCGGCGCAGTCGCTGACGCGGCCGGCATCGGCCGCGCGCGCCCTGCAGAATGGCGCGCCCTACATCGAGCGTGCCGACAAGCTCGTTCAGCTCATCGCGGCGCAAAACGGCCTGCGCCATCCAGTGATCGACGCGACCGTCGCCCTGGTCGACGCCCGGCTCGAAGCCAACCGCAAGAAGGCGGCGTAGGCGACGCTGAAAGCGGTACGAAATTCGCGCGGGCCGTCGTCTGGTGCCGACCGCCGGCTGCTACTTCACCTCGACGTCTTCCCAGAAGCCGAAGCGACCCGCCACCTGTGCCATTTCCGGCCGCGGCGCCTCGTATGACCAGGCCGCGCGCTTGTGGCGCTTGCCCTCGACGACGACATCGTAGAATTGCACGCCGTGCGGACACTCGAGGTCGCGTTCGGTCTTTTCGGCCTTTTCCAGCCAATCGATGCGCACTGCCGCGGGGGGAAAATACTCATAGCCGCGGCACGCGACGATGTCCTCGCTCTCGGCGACCACGCGCCCGTCGACACTGGCCTTCATCGTGCACCTCCTGGCCGCGAAACACTCCGGCGATTTTGAATCACATGGGACTTGGCTCGCGTTCGAGCAAGCCTCGCCGCCGCCCGCGGTCCAGTCACTCGGCCGCAGGGACGAGCGTCACCTCCCGCGCCTGGTGGAACTCGTCGGCAGCCATGAGCGCGATGCGGCGGCCATGGAAGGCTCCAAGCGTCGAGCGATGACCGATGGAGATGATCGTCGCACCTTTGAGACGCTCCTGCAGCAGGCGGTAAAGCGCCGCCTCGGCGGCTTCATCAAGGGAAGCCGTCGCCTCGTCGAGGAGAAGATAGTCCGGCGGCTGCAGCAGCACGTGGGCGATGCCGAGCCGCTGCTGTTCGCCGAGCGAAAGCATGCGGTTCCAGTGAGCCTCCTCGCCGAGCCGTCCGACCAGGTCCGGGAGGCCGACGGCGACGAGGGCTTCGGCGATTCGGGCGTTGTCCAGTGCGCCGGCTTTCGCTGGAAAGCTCACCGCCGCCGCGAGCGTGCCCACCGGGAAATAGGGACGCTGGGGCAACAGCATCACTTTGGCATCCTTCGGCACCGTCACGCGCCCCGAACCGAACGGCCAGATGCCGCCGAGCGCACGGAACAGCGTGGACTTGCCGGCCCCGGAAGGCCCAGTCACCAGAACGTGCTCTCCGGCGCGAAGGGCGAGGTTCTCGACGCCGACGATCAGCTTGCCCCTGGGTAGACGGACCTTGAGGTGGTCGATCGTCAGCGCGGCCTCTCCTTCCCGCGGAACAACCTCGATCACCGGCGGCGTCAATGCCGCCGCGCGGCCGGCGGCGAGCGCTTCCTGGAAGCCGGTCAAGCGCTGCACCACGGCGCGCCATTCGGCGATCGACCGGTACGACGTGATGAAGTAGGAGAGGGCACTCTGCACGCTGTTGAACGCGGAAGCGGTCTGCATCAGGCCGCCGAGCTGCACCGCACCTGAGAAATAGGTCGGACTGACCACGATGTAGGGGAAGATCACCGAGGCCTGCGAGTAGCTCTGAGTAAAGAACGAGAGCAGCTTCTGCCGCTGCATCAGGGCAAACCAGTTGCCGACCACCAGGCCGAAGCGGTTGAGGTGGCCTTCGCGCTCGGCCGGCTCACCGCCAAGCGCGGCGATCTGCTCGGAATTTTCACGCGTGCGCACAAGATTGAAACGAAAGTCAGCCTCGAGGCGCTGCTGCTGGAAGTTGAGCGGAATGAGCTTGCGGCCGATCAGGTGCGTGAGTGTCGTTCCGATCGCCGCATAGATCAGCGCCGCCCACACCAGATAGCCGGGAATGTTGACGCTCGAGCCGAAGAGATGCAGCGGCGCGCGCGCCGACAAGGTCCAGAGGATGACGATGAACGAGCAGAGCGTCACGATCGAGTTGAGGATGCCGATGCTGATAGAGAGCGTGAATTGAACGAACAGCTGCATGTCTTCGGCGATGCGCTGGTCGGGGTTGTCGGCCGCATCGCCGAGAAGCTGCATGCGATAGTGATTGGCGGCGCTGAGCCAGTGGCGGAGATAGTTCTGCGTCATCCAGCGCCGCCAGCGGATCTGCAGCCACTGATTGAGATAGACCTGGTACACCACGAGCACGGTGTAGATGGCCACAAGCACGCAAAAGAACAGGATGGCGCTGACGAACGCGTTCCAGTCGCGGTCCTGAAGGGTATTGTAGAAGCGGTTGTACCATTGGTTCAAAATGACGTGAATGGCGACGCCCGACAGTTCGAGCGCGACCACTGCGGCAAGCAGAATGCGCGCCGGCCAGCGGTCTTCCGAGCGGAAATACGGAAGTGACAGCCGCCAGATCGTAGCGATTGTCGAGAGGAAATTTTGCACGGACGACCTCCAGGACGGGACTATGGTTGGCAGCGAATGCGCGGCGATCGGTGCCGCTGGGCAAACCCATCAATGGTGCTGTCTGCGGCCGGATAAAAAAGCGTCACTATGCGGTTGCACCATGATGATGTCCTCTTTTGGCAAGCGCCCGACCGTTTCATAGCGGTTGGCGCGGCAATCGCCTAGTCGCGCCCGGCGTGGCAAAAAACGTGATCACGTCGGCCGAAGCATGGGGCGTTCTTCCTTTATGCCTCCTTTCCCGCTGTCCCGCCGGAGCGTGGAACCTCGACCGGTCGAGCTTGAGAATTATCGCGCACGAGAAGCGCCGCGCGCCGGAACCGGTGGCGCGACGCGCGACGAAATGCACTTGACGCCGCCTGCCCCGGCGCGGATTAAATGCCCGCGCGGCCGTCCGGCCGTCTTTCGTTCCTCCGCAAATTTCCGTTCCTCCGCAAAGCACTTCCGGGACATGACCAATGGCTGACCTGCGCCAACGTCTCGCCTGCCTCCTTTGCGCCGTGGTGGCAACGCTCGCTTGGCCCGCTTTCGCCAGTGAGCAGGCTTTCCCGTTTGCGCGTGAGCTCATGCTCGACGTAGCGCCGATGCGCGGCTCCAAGCGCGTGCCGATCATCGAGATCGCCGACAATGGCGCGGCCGTGATCCAGCTCTGGTGCGCGAGTACGAGCGGACAAGCCAGCATCGACAAGGATTCGATCACCATCACTGCCGGCGAGGTTCCGCCGGCGCAGTGCGAGCCGGAGCGGCAAACCCGCGACGATAATTTGCTCGCGGCGCTGGCCCAGGTCACGAGCTGGCGCCGTCGCGGCGATGTCATCGAGTTCATTGGCGCGACAACTCTGCGCTTCCGCCTGATGACCAATTGATCGGACCCTGCCCGGATCGCGCGCCGCGGGATTCAGGATCGCGTTCGCGCCGGCCGATCGTTCCCCGGCTTGTTCTGCACGTAACGCGCGCTACCGCGCCTTGACCGCGCGCGCCATGATGAAATGCAGGTGCAGCGCGTTGTCTTCGAAGACCTCGCCGATCATCTCCTCGTATTCGGTGCGCAGCCGCGCCAGCTTGCCCGGGTCGCTGTGCAACGCGGCGATGAGCTTGGCCAGCGGACCTATTGTTTTCTCCTGCGCGATGCGGGCGTGCTGCGGGCTGAGACTGGCGACGACCATGATGTCGCGCTCGAATAACAGACTGGTCACCGTGCTGCCGAGTCGCTCACGGATGATGTTGGGGTCGCCCCACGAAGCCGGCGAGGCTGGTTGCTCGGCGCCCGGCGCCGGCGGCGGCGCATAGCGCGCCAGGAGGCCGAATTGGCGCCCGCCGAAGTGCTCCGGGGGCCACGCCGAGAAGACCAGACGGCCGCCGAGCTTCAACACCCGGAGCATCTCCCGCACCGCGACCTCGGGACGCGGAGCGAAGATGTGTCCGAACTGGCTGAGCACGATGTTGAATGTGGCATCGGGATAGGGGAGGGCCTCGGCGTCGCCTTCGAGAAAGTCGATCTCGACGCCGGCGGTCACTGCGTTGTCGCGAGCGCGATGGAGGAGGTCCGGAGAGAGGTCGAGCCCCGACACCTTGGCGCCGCGGCGCGCCGCCGTGATGGCGACGACGCCGGTCCCGCAGCCGACATCGAGCACGCGCTGCCCCGGCGACACCTGCGCGAACTTCACGAGCTTGGCTGCCGGCACGGTGCTGAAAATGGCCGCCCGCGCGAACGACGCCCAGTGTTCGCGCTCGCTCGCCTTGAGCCTGGCGAAGGGATCGGCAAGCGCAATCGTCATCGCCGGCTCCGGCGCGACGCCTGGGGATAGGCGGCATGGGCGAAACACCGGAACGCACCGGTTCCCAATTCAAGGCGTTTCACAAGGGACTCCTGTCCATGGCTCGCGGGCGAGACGAGGGCGGCTCATGCCCACCACAAGAATTCGGCATTGGTTGGGACGGGCCGACGCAGAATGCACAGGTCATATTGTCGTGCCCGTGCATTTCACAATAACATGGCCCCGGGGGAAGGAAGGATTGTCGCGTCTACCGCGGCAGGCTGCACGGGGCGAGTGCAGGCGCAGGACTGCCTGCCGGCATAATCAACCATCCGGGTCGCCACGGTCCGAGTTTTCCCCGCGGTGCGCCGCCTACGACGGCCGCACGCGCCGATGCGCGAAGGCGAAACAGCCGAAAGGAGCCGCTCGACAATAGCGGCGACTTCAAGGGGAGGGAACCTCATGTGGAACCAGGTCTACGATCCGTTCGGCAACTCCGCCCTCTCGACCATTGCGGCCGCTCTGCCGGTCGTCTCGCTCCTCGTCCTCATCGCATCCGGCAAGGTGAAGGCACACCTCGCGGCGGTGATTGCGCTGGTGGTAGCGCTGCTGGTTGCGATCTTCCTGTTCACGATGCCCGCGGGAATGGCGCTGCGCGCGGCGGTGCTCGGCGCTGTCAGCGGCTTCTTCCCCATCGGCTGGATCGTGCTCAACGTCATCTTCCTCTACCGGCTGACCGTGGTGACCGGTGCTTTCGACACATTGTCCCAGGCGATCGGTGGCGTGACGCGTGACCGGCGGCTGCAGCTGCTACTCATTGCGTTTTCCTTCGGCGCCTTCTTCGAGGGCGCATCCGGTTTCGGGACGCCGGTCGCGGTGACGGGCGCAATTCTCATCGGGCTCGGGTTCTCGCCGCTTGCGGCTTCAGGGCTGTCGCTGATCGCCAACACCGCGCCGGTCGCCTACGGCGCGCTGGGCACGCCGATCGCAGGGTTAGCGAGCGTTACCGGCCTCGACCCGTATCTGCTCGGCGCCATGGTCGGGCGGCAATTGCCGTTCTTCTCGCTGATCGTACCGTTCTGGCTTATCTGGACCTTTGCCGGTTTCCGCGGCGTGCTGCAGATCTGGCCGGCGGTCCTGGTTTGCGGTGTTTCCTTTGCGGTGCCGCAATTCCTGATCTCGAACTACATCAATCCGTGGATCGTCGATATCGGCGCCTCGCTCATTTCGATGGCCTGCCTGATCGGGTTTCTCAGAATCTGGCAGCCGAAGGAGCTTTGGCTGTCGCCGGCTTTGCGCACCCGTGACGATTCCGCCGCGACCATGCCGGTGACGCCCGCGCCGAAAATTGCCGAGCCGACAAGCGCGGCGGTCTGGCGCTCGCTGCTGCCGTGGATCATCGTCTGCGTCCTTCTGCTGATTTGGGGTACCGGCTGGTTCAAGGGCCAGGTCAACCCGATCTTCAGCTGGAGCTACGAAGTTCCCGGGCTCGACCGCATGATCAACAAGGTCGCCCCAGTCGTTGCCAAGCCGACGCCTGAACGCGGCCAGTTCCTGTTCACCTACCTCTCCTATACCGGAACAGGCATGCTGATCGCGGCGATCATTTCCGGCTTCGTCATGGGCTTCTCGCCGGTGAAGCTCGTCGCCGAATACGGCCGCACGATCAAGATCTGCGCCTACCCGTTGATCACCATCTCGGCGATGCTGGCGATCGGCACGCTGACGCGGCTCTCTGGGATCGATGTGACGCTCGGCCTCGCCTTTGCCGCGACCGGCGTGCTCTATCCCTTCTTCGGCGCGCTGCTCGGCTGGCTCGGCGTGGCGCTCACCGGCTCCGATACCGCCTCGAACATACTGTTCGGCAACCTGCAGAAGATCACGTCCGAGCAGCTTAACCTCTCGCCTATCCTCATGAGTGCGGCGAACTCCTCCGGCGGCGTCATGGGCAAGATGATCGACGCGCAGTCGATCGTCGTCGCGTCGACGGCGACCAACTGGTTCGGTCACGAAGGTACGATTCTTCGCTTCGTGTTCTTCCATTCGATCGCGCTTGCCTGCCTCGTCGGTGTCTTGATCATGCTCCAGGCCTACGTGTTCACCGGCATGATCGTGCATTGACGGGCACGCGGCGCGATCGACGGTTAGCGCGCGATATCGAAGCCGACCGTGATCCGCGCGTGCAATGTGTCCTCGCCGGTGGAGATCGGCGTGGCTTTCGCGCGCGCTGCCGCAGCGTGCAGCGCTCCCATCGGAACAGGTGGCTCGTATCCCAGGTCCTCGGTGATCCAGGCCACCCGTCCCAGGGGCAGACCCGCGGCACGCGCGTAAAGCTCTGCCTTGCGCCGTGCATCGGCGACCGCGGCCTCGCGGGCTCGGTCGAGCGCCGCCGCGGGATCGGCCACTGAAAACACGATGCTGCCGACGTCGGTCGCTCCCGCCGTCACCAGACGATCAAGGATCTCGCCGGTCTTGGCTATCTCCCGGATGCTCACGTTGACCTGGTTCGAGACGCCGTAGCCCGTGAGCTTCGGCTCGGCGCGCGGCTCCGGCGCTGCGTAGACCGGCTGGATCGAAAACTGCGTTGTCTTGATGTCCTTTTGCGCAATTCCGGCGTCGAGAAGTGCCGCCATGACGGTTGCCATCAGCTTCGCGTTGGCGTCGGCCGCTTCCTTTGCCGTTTTCGCCCTGGTGGTCACGCCGCCGCCGATCGTGGCGTGGTCCGGCGGTACGCTGACGCTGCCCTCTCCGGTCACGACCACACGCGCCTCGGCTGGGGATTGCGGCTGTTGCGCGTGCGCGGGAACGATCGCGAGGACGACGGCCGCGGCGAGCGCCGCCGTGCCGGAGCGACAGCGTCGCCATGCCGGTGGAAAGGGACGTGTCGCGGCGAGGATCGATGTGGCCATGAACGGGCTCCTTCGTTTCTGCTCGATCGATGCAACATCGGCGAACCCGCGGGAAGCGATCGCTGGAAATCGAGCGACGCGCTGTTGCGCCGGGGTGCGAAGCACATCATCCGGCGACAGAGTACACAAAAAAGGGCGCGGCCTTGGCCGCGCCCGTGATCATTGCCGAATCGCGGGGAGGATCAGTAGTCCATCCCGCCCATCCCGCCGCCGGGCATCGGCGGCATCGCCGGCTTCTCCTTCGGCAGCTCGGCGACCATGGCTTCGGTGGTGACCAGCAGGCTCGCTACCGAGGCGGCGTCCTGGAGCGCCGCGCGCACCACCTTGGCCGGGTCGACGATGCCCTTCTCGACCATGTCGACATAGTCCTCGGTCTGCGCGTCGAAGCCGAAGGTCTCCGACTTGTTCTCGAGGATCTTATTGACCACGATCGAGGCCTCGACGCCGGAGTTCTCGGCGATCTGGCGCAGCGGAGTCTCGAGCGCCTTGAGCACGATGTTGATGCCGGCCTGCACGTCCTCGTTGGCGTTGGTGAGCTTGCCGATCGCCTTGCGGGCGCGAACGAGCGCAACGCCGCCGCCGGGCACGATGCCTTCCTCGACCGCGGCGCGGGTGGCATTGAGCGCATCCTCGACGCGATCCTTCTTCTCCTTGACCTCGACCTCGGTGGCGCCGCCGACGCGGATCACCGCGACGCCGCCGGCGAGTTTGGCAAGGCGCTCCTGCAGCTTCTCGCGATCGTAGTCGGAGGTGGTCTCCTCGATCTGCTGCTTGATCTGATTGACGCGCGCCTCGATGTCCTTCTTCTTGCCGGCGCCGTCGACGATGGTGGTCTTCTCCTTCTCGATCACCACCTTCTTGGCGCGTCCGAGCATCGCCACGTTGACGTTCTCGAGCTTGATGCCGAGGTCCTCGGCGATGAGCTGACCACCGGTGAGCACGGCGATGTCCTCGAGCATGGCCTTGCGCCGGTCACCGAAGCCCGGCGCCTTCACCGCCGCGACCTTGAGCCCGCCGCGCAGCTTGTTGACGACGAGCGTCGCCAGCGCCTCGCCCTCGACGTCCTCGGCGATGATGAGCAGCGGCTTGCCCGCTTGCACCACCGCCTCGAGCACCGGCAGCAGCGCCTGCAGGCCTGAGAGCTTCTTCTCATGCAGCAGCACGTAGACGTCCTCGAGCTCGGCGAGCATCTTCTCGGCGTTGGTGATGAAGTAGGGCGAGAGATAGCCGCGGTCGAATTGCATGCCCTCGACGATCTCGACGTCGGTCTCCAGCGCCTTCGCCTCCTCGACCGTGATCACGCCCTCGTTCCCGACCTTCTGCATCGCTTGGGCGATCATCTTGCCGATGGTCACGTCGCCGTTCGAGGAGATGGTGCCGACCTGCGCCACTTCCGACGAGGAGCCGACCTTCTTCGCGCGCTTCTTGATGTCGGCGACAACGGCGGTGACGGCGAGGTCGATGCCGCGCTTGAGATCCATCGGGTTCATGCCGGCGGCGACCGCCTTGACGCCTTCCTTGACGATCGAATGGGCCAGCACGGTCGCGGTCGTCGTGCCGTCGCCGGCCTGATCATTGGTCTTCTGTGCGACCTCGCGCACCATCTGCGCACCCATGTTCTCGAACTTGTCTTCGAGCTCGATCTCCTTGGCGACGGTGACGCCGTCCTTGGTGATGCGCGGGGCGCCGAAGCTCTTGTCGAGCACGACGTTGCGGCCTTTGGGGCCGAGCGTCACTTTCACGGCATTGGCGAGCGTCTCCACGCCGCGCAGCATGCGGTCGCGGGCGTCGCCGGAAAATCGTACCTCTTTCGCTGCCATTTCTGTTTGCTCCTAGCGTTTGTTCGGGCGGCGGACTTCTCTCGTTCGTCATTGCCGGGCCTGACCCGGCAATCCATGGGGCGTTGCCCCTGCATGGATGCCCGGGTCAAGCCGGGCATGACGGCAAAGGGGTTGCCCGCGGTGTTTTCCGATCTGTTCAGGCGATGACGCCCATGATGTCGGACTCCTTCATGATCAGGAGTTCGTCGCCGTCGATCTTGACCTCGGTGCCGGACCATTTGCCGAACAGGACGCGGTCTCCGGCCTTGACGCCCATGGTGATGAGCTTGCCGTTTTCGTCGCGGCCGCCGGGGCCGACGGCGACAATCTCACCCTCCTGCGGCTTCTCCTTGGCGGTGTCGGGGATGATGATGCCGCCCTTTGTCTTCTCCTCCGCCTCGATACGCTTCACCACCACCCGGTCATGCAGCGGGCGGAACTTGAGTTTTGCCATGATCACCCTCATCGCCGCTCTGCCAGCGGCCTTCGTGGTTGCGCAGAAAGTTATGTTATCAGAATAACTTAGCACTCATGAAAGCCGAGTGCCAAGACGCGAGCCGGAAATAGGGTCTCAATACCTCCCTGTCAAGCGCCGGAGGTCGGGGAGGCGCGGTCGCACCCGACACCGCCAAGGGCTCTAGCGGAATGTTAAAATTTGCAAGAAAGTCGAAAGGACGAAAGGTTAAACCCGAGGCGAGCATGGCCGGCGGGCGCGGCGGCCAGGAATTCGGCCACTGTGCCGGCCAAATGTTTGGTCAAACAGGGTCGGGCGTCGGCGTCGCCCCTTGAGCGCGTAGCACGAGCGCAAGACGGGTGGTTAACGCCTGGCCGAAAATTGCGGTCAGGCTGGACGGTGAGGAGAGGTCCGATGGGCGTGTCGCTGCGTAATCTGCGATTGCTCGCGAGTGCCGCGGGTTTCGCCGCGCTCGCGCTTGCGGGCTGCTCCGCTAACCAGCAGCCCGTCGACGCCGCAGTCGCGCCGAGTCCGGCGCTTGCTCCCGAGATACCGGCGTCGATCCGGCCGGAGGAGGTCGTCGGTCGATGGGGCTATGGCGCTTACCACAATGAGACCGACCGGGCGCGGACGGAGGCAGCGGCGCGAGGCCAGTGCGGCCAGCCGGTGGTGATCAACCGCGGGCCGAATGGCGGCGTCATGATGTATCTCGCCGATAGCGCCCAATTGCAGGAACTGCGCCTCAAGGGCAGCCAGAGTGGCAAGAACTATGTCGGCCCGGCGGGGCCCGTCGGTGGCGCGCAGGATCGGGAAATCGTCCATTTCGACGGCCGCAGCTTGATCCTGCGCTGGATGGACCCGGAGATTTCCGGCCGCTACGGCACCGGCGTTTATGTGCGCTGCGGGCCGGAGGGCGTGGCGCGCTCCACCCGGCAGTCGGTGCGCTGATCAGTAACGTCAACACGGCCTCGAGAGCGGTCGCGAACTCGCCCGGACTCCCTCGCAGCAAGCGCGAAGGGAATACCCCGGCGCTTTGACGATATGCCCCGCCCGCGCGACTTCATCATTGGCCCCTGGCGCGCCGTCGCCGTGCTCGGGGTCACACAGATTCTTGCCTGGGGCGCGCTGTTCTACCCGCCGGTGCTGACTATCCCCTTGATTGCGGCCGATCGGGGCTGGTCGCAAGCCTTCGCCATGGCCGGCTTTTCCGTCGGCCTGTTTTGCGGCGGACTCGTTTCCCGCAACGTCGGTGCGCTGATCGATCGGTTCGGCGGCCACGTGGTGATGCCGTTTGGATCGCTGATCGGCGCCCTTGGGCTCGTCGGCCTCGTAGCCGCGCAGAAACCCTGGCTCTATTTCGGAGTCTGGGTGGTGCTCGGCGTCGCCATGGCCGCCTCGCTGTACGATCCGGCCTTCGGCAGTATCGCCCGGATCTTCGGCGCCGCGGCGCGTGCCCCGATCACGGCGCTCACGCTTGTCGCCGGCTTTGCCTCGACCGTGAGCTGGCCGGCAACACAATTCCTGATCGGCTCGGTCGGCTGGCGCGGGACCTATCTCGTCTATGCCGCGCTCCTTGCGTTCCTGGCCGCGCCGCTGCACGCCTTCGCGCTGCCGCGTCGGCGCGCCGAGCGGGCGGCACCGGCGCAGGCTGTGGACAGCAGGCGGGCGGTCGTGCTGCCGCCGCGGGGCCTCCCTTTCGTCCTGGTCGCCACCGCCTTCGCGTCCTATGCGTTCGTGCCGTCGGCGTTGTCGGCGCAGCTGCTCGCGATTTTTGAGCGCTTCGGGCTTTCGCCGACGGTCGTCGTCGCCATCGGCATGTTGTTCGGGCCCGCGCAAGTTCTCGCCCGCCTTTGCGAGTTCTCCTTTGGGCGCCATCTGCATCCGTTGTGGTCCGCGCGTTTCGCCGCTGGCGTGCTGGTGACGGCATTCGTGCCTCTGGCGGTCCTTCCCTTCTCGACGCCGGTTGCCGCAACCTTTGCCGTGATGTTCGGCATGGCCAACGGCCTCATGACCATCGCGCGCGGCACGGTGCCGCTGGCGCTGTTCGGGGCGAGCGGCTATGGCCTGCTGGTAGGACGGATCGGCGGTTCGTTTCTGGTCGTGCAATCGCTGGCCCCGGTACTGGTGGCCTCGATCGCCGAACACACATCAGACGGGCTCGCATTGACGGTCGTCGCCGCGTTCGCGGCCGCGTCGCTGTTCTGTTTTGCGGCCATGCGCTCGCCGGCCTGATGAACTTGAAAACCCCGCAGTGCCACGGCTGAGCCGGAGGCGATTGCCACTGGGCGTGGTTGTAAGATATCAAGCGGCGAAAATTTGCAGCGACACCCATGGCGCGGCTCTGGTGCGATCAGGATAAAGCGGGACGCAGCTCCCGAGCTTCTCGCTCGGCTTTACGGCTGGTTCACCGAAGGCTTAGACGCGCTTGATCTGAAAGAGGCCAAGTCGTCGCTCAACGAGTTGCCGGCATGAGATCTCCTGGGACAGGTAAATATCAAAATATCTCCAAGTTGTCTTTCATCGACAACCGTGTCGCGCCTTGCCCTGAGACAAAATTCCTGGGCTCCCAATGAACGTCATCCTAACCACAGCCGTTGTTCTCGTCCACTCGTGGTACCCTTGGGCTTGCTGTCATGATCAACACTGCCGTCCTGTTCCGTGCGAGTCGATCAAAGCGCACACGCTTGGCCTCTCTTGGAACGGGATAGTTTTCACGGAAGAGATGATACGGGACTCGTTGGATGCAGATTGTCATGTCTGCGTCAGTAGTGCCGGAAAGTACATTTATCCGTACTGCATCTTTATCCACAAGCCAAAATCAACTTGACCTCACGTGGCCAAGGCGTTGCTCGATGAGCTGACGGCTTGAAAGTGTCGGTGACCTCTCCCGCACATCACCCCTACCGAGGAAACGTGTGCGCGCCTGACGACCGCCTGCTACCCAGGAGGAAACAGAGGCGACCGAAATGTTGAAACGGACCTAACTAGGCGCGGTCGTACAGGATGTCGATATCGCGCTGCGAGGCGTGACCGCGGTTGCTTTCGAGGCGCGGTCCCCCCACCGCCGGCGCGGCGCCCCCCGGCACGATCTCGGCGAGCGCGCTGGCGATCTCCGCCTCGATCTCTTTGAGCGCCTTGATGACCTTAGTCGCGCGCTGGCTGGTGAGGTCCTGGAAATTGCAGGCCTCGAAAATCTGCACGACGCGGTCCCGGATGTCCTGGGCGAGCCCGCGGTCGATCCCGTCCTTGAACGCGGCAGCGAGGTTGTCCGCCGCCTGATCGATGTCTTCGGCGGCGGCCAGGATTTTCTGAGTCGCCACTTCGATATCCTTGCTCACGGCCTCGAGCTCGTGGGCGATGCGGCTCGCCGGCACCCGACCGCTGGAGTCAGAGCGTTGGTGCTGCGCTCCGCACAGGACGTTGTGGACCAGCGCAATAGCCGATGTGAGCCGCTCAACGGCGACGCGCTGCGATCCGTCGGCGACGGACTGCAGGGAGGGGGCGATGAGCGCCCGCAGTGCGCGCAGCTCCTGCATGATCTCCGCGTAGCCGGGCGCAGATATGGTTTCGTCGGCCCGCGCCGTACGCTGCCACGCGGCGATCTCCTCGATGCGAAAGACTTTGCGCGGCTCGCCCATATGGCACCGACATAATTGGGCGTCATGCTAGCGGCCGGCGCTTAATTCCGCGTTCACGTGAAAATTCGACCGTTACGGCGTATCCGGGCGCCATACGCGCCGCACTGCGTTGCCTCGGCTTATCGCTCTCGATCGCGGCGGCAGCGGAACCGGCACGAAACGGGGTTGATTTCGATTAACCATAACGTCGAACTATTTACTCAAAATAAACTCTAACTTGATGAACAATGTCCAAATAAGGCGGTCGCCGAAAATCCGCGGCGCGAAATTTACCAAACAGTCGAGGTTGCGCCTGTACTCCGCACGCGAGCGGACGCCTTGGCCGACCCGCTCCAGCTCCTTCCCAGCGCCTTCGCGACGCGCGCCGCCCGGACCTCCCGCGCTACATGGCTGGCGGTCCGGAAAATCCGCTCGGCGCCCGCGCGCTCTATCTCGGCTCGACGCTCTACCGCATCCACGGCTCGAACGAGCCGTGGAGCATCGGCTCGCAGGTTTCCTCGGGCTGCATCCGCATGCGTAACGACGACGTCACCGATCTCTACGATCGCGTGAAAGTCGGCACCAAGGTCGTGGTGATGTAACGCTGTTCCGCCACCAGCGGGGTGATGGGCTCGCTATTCAGCCGCGGTGCGGGCGTCGCTCTCGGGGCGGCCCGCTTCCTCGCGCAGTTTGACCGCATGCTCGGACACGAAGTAGACCGGCCGTCCTTTGATCTCGTAGAGAATCTTGCCGATATATTCGCCGACCACGCCGAGCATGATGAGTTGCACGCCGCCGAGCACCATGACGCCGACGAAGAGCGACGGATAGCCGGGAATCTTTGCGCCGTAGACCCAGGTCTCATAGAGGATTTCCGCGCCGTAGAGGAACGCGGTCAGCGCCAGCAGCAGGCCGAGCATGGTGGCGAAGCGCAGCGGCGCCACCGAAAAGCCGGTCAATCCGTCGATCGACAAGCCGATGAGTGACCGCAGATTCCAGGTACTGCGGCCGTCGGCGCGGGGCTCCGGCTGGTAGTCGATGCGGATCTGGCGAAAGCCGATCCAGCTCGACAGTCCCTTGAAGAAGCGGTTGCGCTCCGGCAGCGCGCGCAACGCAGTCGCCGCGCGCGGCGACAACAGGCGGAAATCGCCGGCGTCTTCCGGGATCTTCGTTCGCGCCCCCCAGTTGAGGAGCAGATAGAACGACTTCACTCCGAGGCGCCGCGTCAGCGGTTCGTTCGCCCGATCTTCCTTGGCGGTGTAGACCACGTCATAGCCGTCATCGAGCCAGTGGCGGACCATCGTCCCGATCAGCGCGGTCGGATGCTGACCGTCGCCGTCGATGAACAGGATGGCGCCGAGTCGGGCGTGGTCGAGGCCGGCGAGCAACGCCGCCTCCTTGCCGAAATTGCGCGAGAGCGAAACGACCTGCACGTCGAGCGTCGTCGCCGGCAGGCCATGGGCGATCACGAGAGTGTCGTCGCGGCTGCCGTCGTCGACATAGACCACCTCGCAGCCGAGCGAACGCGTGGCGCGGAGTTCGCGCGCGACTTCAGCAAGCTGGACGTGCAGGCGCGCGAGCGACGCGTGCTCGTTATGAAGCGGCACCACGATCGAAAGCCCAGGCGCCGCGCCGCCGGCGCGGTCCGCGCCGGCATCGCCGGCGACGCGCTTGTCGGCGCGTGCGGGTGAGGGGATGCCGCGCAGCGTACGCGGCTGCGCCGCCGGTCCGGTTGCTGTTGTATCGGCCACTTGCGCCGTCCTTTCGCGGCCGATCTATAGCGCAACCGGCCGCGACTGTCGCCCGCGGGGTCTCGCGTCACCAAGCCGCAATGCTGGCGGATGGTGGAGAACGTGATATGCGAGGCGGCGATGACCCGCGTCTCCCGCTATCGCTCGGCCCGCGCCAAGCTCGCCGCCGGCTGGCGCGACCGCGCGCTCAGCCTCAAGGCAGTCGCCTTCGGCCTGGTCGGCGTGGTCAATACGGTCGTCGACTACGGCGTGTTTTTGTTCGCACGAGCCGAGTTTGACCAATCGCCGGCCGCGTTGGCGACGTTCACGCAGCTGTCCAGCGCCTGCGGCTGCGGCGATGCCGCGGTCGTTTCCCTGATCGCCGCCAACACGCTGTCGTGGCTCGTCGCCGTCACCGGCTCCTACATCATGAATTCGTCGATCACCTTCGCCGCGGAGTCCGGACGCGAGCTCAGATGGCGCGCCTATTTCGCCTTCGTCGCCTCCGGCGTGGCCGGATGGCTCGCCAACACGGCTGCCCTGCTGGTCGCCGCCGAAGTCCTGCTGCTGCCCGTGTGGCTGGCGAAGGCGCTGGCCATCCTCGCGAGCTTCATCGTGAATTTCTCGCTCTCGCATTTCGTCGTCTTTCGAGTGCGCCCGGGCGCCGAGAACAAAGCGCGGAACGATGCTTGAAATGGACACGGCGCGGCCGGAGGGCGCGAGCGGCAGCTGGCAACGGACGGCTGCGGTGGTGCCCGTGGCGCAGGCGCAGCACGTAGGCGAGCAATGATCTTGGCGGTGCGCTAACCGCCGCTCTTGCGCGCCTCTCGGGCGGCGAGAAATTTGCCCATGGCGGCGCCGGGCTCGTCGGTCTCGTAGGCCGCGGCGAACGCCTCGACGCCCGCCTGCACGGCAGCGGCGAGCGGCAGGTCCTCCCATCGCCGGATCAGCCGCTTTTGCAGCCGCACCGCGCGCGGCGCCGAGGTCAACAGCTTGGCGATCCAGGCCTCGACCGCCGCATCGAGGGCCGACGCCGGCACCACATGCTCCACCAGTCCCCATTGCAGAGCTTCGTCGGCGGTGAAGTTTTCGCCTAGATACATCATCTCGCGGGCGCGTCCCCAGCCGACCAGCGTCGGCAACAGTGCCGCTTCGATGACCGAGGGAATGCCGAGCTTGACTTCAGGCATGCCGAACACGGCCGCGTCGGCAGCAATCCGCACATCGCACGCCGCCGCGAGCTCGAGGCCGCCGCCGAACGCGTAGCCCTGGATGCGGGCGATCACCGGCACCGGCATGTCGCGGATCGCCGCGCAACACTGGTGCAGGCGGGTGATGAAAGCCGTGGCCTGTGCGCCGTTTTCGATGTGCGCCATCTCGTTGATGTCGACGCCCGCAATAAAGGCCTTGGGCCCGGCCCCGGTGAGAACGACGGCGCGCAAGCGATCGTCGGCGGCGAGCTCGCCCATGCCCTCGACAAGCTCGCCCATCAGCGCGCTGTTGATCGCGTTGAGCTTGCCGGTATTCTCGATGGTCGCGTAGGCGATGACGCCCTGCGGCCTTGCGTCGCGACGGATGTGCAGTTGTCGATAGCCAGAGGATTTCAACGCCTGCCCCTCAAGCCGCCCGCGGCGCCCGACCGATCACGGTGCCGGTCAGGCCCTTGCGCCGATCTAATGCCGCGCGCCGGAGCCGGCGGCGCCCAGCTCATCCTGCTGGCGATATTCGGCGTCATAGCTCATGATCTCACGCATCAGCTGTTCGATCATGTTTTGGCGTCCGGTGCCGTCCTGGCTATAGGTCAGCTCCGCCACCGTTTTTGCAACGGCGGTTATGACTTCCTCCGTGTCGATGGCGTCCGGCTCGTCGGTTGAGACAGGATACTCTGCAAAGAAGTCGTCGATCATCTCGACCATCAGACAATGCAGGCACGGCCGTTCCTCGTCCTCGTTTCGCTCTTCTGCCATGGCCGCCCTTCCGCTTCTTGCGCCCGGTGTGTCGTGTCCCGCCGATCGGACGGCGATGACGGTGCCTTTCTAACCCCAGCAGCCTCGCTGTCCAGGTCAATGAGACATAAGCAGGCAAAGCAAGCATTGCCATGCCCGTGGGCTTTAGGCGTTGCAAGGTCAGGACGGCCGGACCGCGAAGGAGATGGGGCGCGTCGTCGCGCGCCGGCCCGGCGACCGCGATCTTCCGGCGATATCGACGGGATCGCTTGGACCTGCGCCCACGCTCACAATCGCGAAGGGGCGGACTTTAACGCCCATGGGCCGGCGAGCGCGCGTGCCGCGTGGCGCAAGCTCTGCGGCAAGGAATGACCCGTAACTTGACGCCCTCTATACTTACGCTGGATTTTTGACCTGGATCGCCGGGTGTCCGAGCGCGACGTCATGGCAAGTTATTTGACCGGGCTGCGCAGATGTCTGAAGCCGGGTCGCTTCACCTTCGTTGAGTACTCAAACCTCGGGGCCTACCCCACCGCTCCTATCCGGCAATGGGACAAATGGCCAAGAGTTTTGTCCTGCCATATGAGAGGTGCATCGGGGGAATGAGCAGATGACGGCAGCATCGCGGCCGTCGGCCGTTCATTGCCGCCCAGGCTTGCTCCGATCCAGCTCAGCCGCAAGCCGCGCATAGAGCGCGTTGTCGCGCACGTAAACGTAGTCGAGCGCAACGACCGAGACCGCCTCGGCGCCTTGCTCGCGCAGGAAGCTCGCGAGCGCATGCACGTTTTCGGGCGGGCAGTGGAGCGTAAGCATGCCGGAGGAGGTCGGGCCGCCGAACGGCGCGGCGACGCCGAATTTTTCGCGCGTAGCGTCGAGCAAGGTCTCGTTCAAGCCGGCAAAGCGCGTGCGCACCTCACGGTACGAGCGGGCGCGCTTTTGCGCGGCGACGCGGTCGAGCAGGAGGCGGGCGGTCTCACGCTGCGCCGCATCCCACGGGGCGGCCCGCGCGGCGACGAGGTTAGCCTGCGAGCGCAGGATGACGCCGTCCTCGATCACCTTGAGGCCGTTGGCGGCGAGCGTGGCGCCGGTCGTGGTAATATCGACGATGAACTCGGCGGTGCCGGCCGCCGGCGCCGCCTCGGTCGCGCCGGAGCTTTCCACGATGCGGTAGTCGACGACGCCGTGCTCGGCGAAGAAGCCGCGGGCGAGATTGGCGTATTTGGTGGCAAGCCGCATCTTGCGCTCGTGCTTGAGCCGGAAGGCAGTGGCGACGTCGTCGAGATCGGCCATGCTGCGAACGTCGATCCAGGCCTGCGGCACGGCGACGGCGACATTGGCGAAGCCGAAGCCGAGCCGGTCGATGAGCACCACCCGCCGGTCGGCATCGGGGATCAGCTCGCGTACCAGGTCTTCGCCGGTCACCCCGAGATGCAGCGCGCCTTGCCCAAGCTGCGCCGTGATTTCCGCCGCAGAAAGGTAGGCGATCTCAACGCCCGGGAAGCCGGCGATGGCGCCGCGATAGTCGCGGGCCCCGCGCGGCTTCACGAGTTCAAGCCCGGAGCGCGCGAAGAACGCCTCGGCATTCTGCTGCAGGCGGCCCTTGGCGGGAACGGCGAGGATGAGCGGCGCGCTCATGGCGCGTCCCCATCGCCGCCTGCGCACGCCGCAAGCTCTTCGATCGAGGCGGCAAAGCCGACGGCCGCGATCGGTTCGGGCGCGCCGAGCCGGGAGAGCAGGCCATCATAGCGTCCCCCGGCGACAAGCGGGCCCTTGGCCCGCGCATCGTGGAGTTCGAAGACGAAGCCGGTGTAGTAGTCGAAGCCGCGCCCGAACGCCGTCGCGAATTCGAGCGATTGCACGTCGACGCCGCGGGCGGCTAGAAAGCCGGTGCGGGTCTCGAACAAATCGAGCGCGGCGTCGAGGGCAATTGCGGCATCGGCGGCGAGCGCGTGCAGTTCGCTTGCTGCTTCGTCGGGATCGGCACGCACGGACAGGAAGCGCTCGATCAGCGCGCGGGTCTCGTGCGGCAGCCGCGTTCCCGCGCCGAGCGCCGATTGTTCGAGAAAGCGCTCGGCGATCTCGTCGACCGAACGGCCGCCGACCGCTTCGATGCCGGCGATCGAGAGGAGATCGGCGACGAGGTGACGGGCGGCGTTGGGATCGGAGCCGGCGAGCGCGGCCAGCACACCCTGGTATTCCGGCGGCCGGCTCGCGGCGGTGAGCGCCAGCCGGTCGAGATCGTGGGCGAGCGTGGATTTGCGGTTGAAGTCTTTGATCAGGCGGCGCTTCCACGCCGGTGCGAGATCGAGCGCGGCGACGAAGGCGGAGAACAGCCCCACGTCGCCGATGCGAATTTGCGGCGTCGTCAAGCCGTAGAGAGCGGTCGCCTCGAGCCCAAGGGTCAGCATTTCGGCGTCGGCCGCCGCCTTGTCATGCCGGGCGAAGGACTCGATCCCGGCCTGCACGAACTCGGCGGCGGCGCCCTCGCGATGGCGAAACACCGATCCGAGATAGCAGAAGCCGGCCGCCTCGCTGGCCCGCGGCGATTGCAGATAGGCGCGCGAGACCGGAATGGTGAGATCGGGCCGCAGGCACAGTTCGCGGCCGTGGGGATCGCTGGTAAGAAACAGCCGCCGGCGGATGTCCTCGCCCGAGAGGTCGAGAAACGGCTCCGCCGGCTGCAGGATCGGCGGATCGATCTGCACGTAGCCGGCGCGCACATAGGAGGCGACGAGTTTTTGTGCGTGGGCGTTCGGTGCGTTGGTGGCAAGCTTCGACATCTTGGTGCCAGCGGTTCGGGCGGCCCTTTAACACGGCGAGAGTCGCTATTCGATGAAGATTTGCCGCGCGCCGTTAATCCTGACGCGGCGCTTCAGCGCGCCAGCCGGCGGGTCGTGCCCCGGTAACGTTAACAATCCACGCGATGGAGGTGGCGGAGCTTTCCAGGCCGGCTGTGTGTGTGGTCAGTGCGAGCCGGCTGCGTGCCGCGCGAGTACCTTGCGCACCGCTTCGACGAGCCGGTCTTCGGCGACAGCGAACTGCGCTTCGGCCTGTTTCTGCAGGTGTTGCTCGCGCCCCTTTTCCTGCTTCGCCAGCTCAGCGCCGAGGATGAGGTCCTTGATGGTGACTTCGCCCTTGGCCTTCTCGTCGGAGCCCTGGATGCTGACGCAGGGCGCGCCGCGCTTGTCGGCGTATTTCATCTGCGCGTTGAAGCCTGAACTTCCCAGATAAAGCTCCGCCCTGATGCCGTCGTCGCGGAGCGTCTTCACCATGCGCTGATAGTCCGCGATGCGCTCGCGGTCGAACACGGTGACGACGACTGGGCCAGGCGCGGGCTTGCTGTCGAGCTTGCCGATATACTGCAGCGCGGCAGCAAGCCGCGACACGCCGATGGAGAATCCCGTCGCCGGCACCGGCTCGCCGCGGAAGCGCGACACCAGCCCATCGTAGCGCCCGCCGCCGCCGACCGAGCCGAAGCGGGGCGATCCGTCTTTGCTGTCGGTTGAGAAGGTGAGCTCCACCTCGAATACCGGACCGGTGTAATATTCGAGGCCGCGGACGACGGAGGGGTCAATCATGATTCGGCCGTCGGAATAACCGCATGCCGAGACAAGCGAGGAGATTTTCTCTAATTCTGAGAGGCCCTGTCGGCCAACTTCACTAGCTTCGAGGCGTATATTGATTTGAGCGATCTTGTCCCTGGCATCCGCAGCCTGCTCGAACACGCGCATGACCGTGTCGACAGCTGTCCGATCGAGTCCAGCGCCTTTGGTGAAATCGCCCGATTCATCCTTGCGGCCTTCGGCGAGCAGTTGTCTCACTCCGGTTTCCCCCAACCGATCGAACTTGTCCATCGCGCGAAGAACAACAAGACGGCGGCTCGCGTTATTCCAACCGTTGAGGCCTATCACCTCTAACAAGCCATCGAGGACCTTGCGATTGCTGAGCTTCACCATGAAGGCGCTTCGCGGCACGCCAAGCGCCTCCATCGTGTCCGCCGCCATCATGCACATCTCGGCGTCGGCCGCGGGCGACGCGCTGCCCACCGTATCGGCGTCGAACTGCATGAACTGGCGGAAGCGCCCCGGCCCGGGCTTCTCATTGCGAAACACCCAGCCGACGCGGTAGGAGCGATAGGGTTTGGGCAGCCTGTCGAAATTCTCCGCCACGTAGCGCGCCAGCGGTGCGGTCAGGTCGTAGCGCAGCGACAGCCACTGCTCATCGTCGTCCTGGAACGAGAACACGCCTTCGTTCGGCCGGTCCTGGTCCGGCAAAAACTTGCCGAGCGCGTCGGTGTATTCGATGGCCGGCGTCTCGACCGCTTCGAATCCGTAGCGCTCGTACACCTGGCGGATCGTCTCCATCATCTGCCGCGTCGCCGCGATCTCCGCCGCTCCGCGGTCGGCAAGCCCGCGCGGCAGGCGGGCCTTCAGCCTGTCGGTTTCTTTCTTCTTGTCGGCCATCCGCCGTGCTCGGCACATCGATTTGAGAATGGCGCGGTTGGTAACGCACTGGCGCATCGAGCGCAATCGCTTCGGCCCGAGGTCGGGTGCGCGGATCGCGTCCGGCCCCTGGCGAAACACGGCGCGAGCCCGTACATAATGCGAACGATTCCTTAGCGAGGTCTTTCATGATTTCCCGACGCCACGCAGTGTTGTTGACCGTCACGGGCCTCATCGCCGCCGCGAAGCCGGCCGCGGCACGCTCGAAGAGCTCGACGCTTGTCGGCCAGTTCGATGCCGACAATGACGGCACCGTCGACCTCGCTGAAGCCAAGAAGGCGGCCGCCGATCTGTTCGACAAGCTCGACACCGACAACGAGGGCACGCTCAGCCTGAAGGAGCTACGAGGCCGCATCAGCCGCACGGATCTCGTCGGCGCCGACCCCGATCACGACCAGACTTTGACGAAGGATGAGTATCTGGCTGTCGTCGAGCGCCGGTTCAAGGCTGCCGACAAGGATAATGACGGCACGCTGAGTTCATGGGAACTGCACTCGCCTGCCGGCCGGGCACTCGCCGGGCTGCTGCGTTAGTATTCCCGGCGCGCGCTCGGTACCGACGGCATCGATCGCGGTCCTGACGCGCACCCTAGGCGAAGCGTTTTTGTCAGAGAGCTCGGCGGCGCCGCCGCGTCGTCTCCATGCACGCTCTGGCGCGCCGGCGCAGCAGGCGAGCCTTGGTCTTCTCGGCGCCGTCCGCCGATCCGACGGCCGCCACCTGCAGAAGCGCGCGTGAACTTTTCAGGATCTGCCAGGCGCGATCGATCTCGCTGCTTATCGCAGCAATCTGCAGCCGGTGGATTTCAAGCAGCTCCTGGAACGCTGCAAGCGTGTCGGTCAATTGTCGGCTTCGATCGCTGATGTTGGCGCCGCGGGCCCATCCGGTAACGACCTCTCGCATCTGCCCGTCCGCTGGCAACCTTGGCATCACCGGGCTGCGCCAAGTGAAGCACGGGACGTAGGCGCCGCGCGGCATCGCGATCATGATCCGATCGTCGCAACCGGTGGTCGCATAATAGCGCGCCAGCGCCTGCCGTAGTCGTCCGGCTTCGACTCGCACGATCGGATCAGTCTGGGGATCGAAGGCCGGTCCGCGTCCGAGCGCCTCGACGGCAATGGTGTAGGATTTGATCCTGTCGCTCTTGCCGTCGAGCGCCGCCTCGACGACGAATTTGAGAAAGCTCGCTAGCCGGAGCGAATCGCGAAACATGGGGCTTTCGAGCACCCGGCCGAGCGCGCGGCGCGCCTCATCCGCCGCCGGTGTTTCCCGCGGCGCCTTGAAGCTTGCTTTCCACGTTGCCGAGTTCGCCTTCATTCCCAAAGTTGCCTTGCTCAAACGCTTGGCAGCCGATGCACCGCGAGCGATCCCGACTTCGGCCTTCCATTCATGAATGTGACACACAATCTTGCGTTGCCCTGTTCAAATTTGCACAGGCAAGATTTTCTGTGGAAAACTATCGTTCCAACCAGCCGCCGAGCGCGGGTTTGCGCACGCTCATGTGGCCGTGCCGGTCGTAGGTAATGAGACCCTGGCGCTTGAATTTGCTGAGGAAAACGCTGACCCGCGATCGCGTCGTGCCGATCATGTTGGCCAATAGGGCCTGATTGACGCGCCGCGCAGGAATGAAGGGGGCGTCGTCGACGCCAACCTCACTGGCGAGTTGCAGGAGAGTTCGCGCCAGACGCTTTTCTGCGGAATTGGTCAGGTGATCGATCAGGTTTTCCTGGTCGAAGATGCTCCTGCGCACCAGATAGGCGGCGAATGTCACCGCGAAGTCCGCCTGCTCACGAAGCAAGCGATTGAGAGCCGATCTGGTCACGCGTACGAGCGAGCAATCGGTCAACGCCGTGGCCGTCGCTTGGCGGCGTGCCGCGACCATGCTGCGGACGCCGAGGAATTCGTCTCCGCGGCCGAGAGCGATTACCGGCTCCTTGCCGCTGGGCACGACAGCGGACATCTTCACCCAGCCGGATTCCACATAGAACAAGGCATCGGCGGCATCGCCTTGCGCGTAGATGACGTGCTCGGGCGCGAGTTTCAGGCGCGACTGACCGGGACCACGCCCGGTCAGAACCTTGCGCAGGTCGAATTCGTCCTTCGTCCGCCGGTCTTTTGTCATCTTCTTCCAGCGCGGCGTCGGTATCACTGCACTGTTCTAGCCCGGCGCCGGCGGCAGACCGCATTGGCATTTGTGACGGTGGCCCTTTCAGCGCATTCAGGGTTGGCGGCGGTGCTTCCGCCGCGGCCGGTCGAGTATTTTGGCGCTAGGCGCGTACGGTTCACGACGGGCTTGGACTGTTGCGCTCGCGGCCGAGCCAGCGCCTGGCGGACGGCGAGGGGACCAGGTCGGCGACCGTTCAAACGCTGATGAACCGCTCACGGAGCGCCGCAACGACGGCCTGCGTCCGGTTGACGGCATTGAGCTTTCGGCTCGCGGTCTGCACGTGCTCATCGACGGTGCGTTTGGCGATGCCGAGAATCTCGCCGGTCTCCCAGGCCGACTTGCCCTGCGCTGCCCACGAGAGCACTTCCCGCTCGCGCGGCGTTAACGGGATCGGCACGCCCGGCGGCCGGCGCAGCAACTCGAACGCGGAGAGTGCAATGAGGTGGAGGAGCGGCAGGTCGCGTTCGACAACTGCCGCTTTGGGGCCGCCCATCCAGACCCCACCGACCGTGCCGTGTCGCCCGGGAATGGGAAACCAGAACCCATTGGTCAGCGCAAAGTCGGCCGAGCCCTTGAGGAAGGGAAGGACTTCCGGCTCGCGCTCGGGATCATAAGGGGCGTCGCTCCACCTGAATGGGCGCACCATCTGCCGGCAGTGGCGGATGCTCGGATCGATGCGAACGTATTCCCGTTCGTTGTAGATGCGGAGCCACTCCGGGGGCACGTGGATCGCAATGGTCACGTCCTCGAATCGCTGCCCTCGGTTCGGAAATGTGTTGAAGCAAAAAAAGTCGAAGCCAAAGCGCGTGAGCGCGCGCCGGGTGACATCGATCACGCCGTCGACCGTAGTCTGACGATCAAGATCTTCGAGGACGCGCTTCCCGTACGAAGCCGCTGTCGGCCTCAGACATGCGCATCGCCCCGGTTCGTAGATTGAACCTGCGCAGTAGCGCCATTGCAACCCCCTGTCGGGCTTGCGTCAAGAGAAAGGCTCACCGGGTGCCGATGCCAAACCCGTTCCGTGAAGCGCCGGAATGCGTTAGCCTCTATCGATCGACAATGAACGCCGGGAGAATCCCGTGGAAAGCTCGCTTCAGCGGAAATCCGCAAATCCTCGTGCGACCAGCGTACCGAACGATCTCAGCGCATTCTGGCTGCCATTTACGCCGAACCGCGCCTTCAAGCGCGCGCCGCGTTTCATCACGCGCGCCAAGGACATGCACTATTTCACGCCCGACGGGCGCGCCGTGCTCGACGGTCTTGCCGGGCTCTGGTGCACTAATGCCGGCCACAACCGCGACCCTATTGTCGCCGCCATCAAGCAGGAGGCCGAACAACTCGACTATGCCCCGGCCTTCCAGTTCGCCCACCCCAAGTCCTTCGAACTCGCGAGCCGGGTCGCGGCGTTGGCGCCAGCCGACCTCAATCGCGTGTTCTTCTGCAATTCAGGCTCGGAGGCGGTCGATACCGCGCTCAAGATCGCGCTCGCCTACCACAATGTGCGCGGCGAGGGCGCGCGCACGCGCCTGATCGGCCGTGAGCGCGGCTATCACGGCGTCGGCTTCGGCGGCATTTCCGTCGGCGGCATCGTCAACAACCGCAAATTCTTCGGCACGCTCCTAGCCGGGATCGATCATCTGCCGGCGACGTATAGCCGTGAGCATCAGGCCTTCACCAAAGGCGAGCCGGAATGGGGCGCCCACCTCGCCGACGAGCTCGAGCGCCTAGTCGTGCTGCACGACGCCTCGACTATCGCCGCGGTGATCGTCGAGCCGATGGCCGGCTCGACCGGCGTGCTGCCGCCGCCCAAGGGCTACCTTCAGCGCCTGCGTGCGATCTGCGACAAGCACGGCATCCTTTTGATCTTCGACGAGGTGATCACCGGCTTCGGCCGTCTCGGCCACGCCTTTGCCGCGGAACGCTATGGGGTGACGCCTGACCTCCTCTGCTTTGCCAAGGGGGTGACCTCCGGCGCCGTGCCGATGGGCGGCGTGATCGCGCGCGAGAGCCTCTACGAGGCTTTCATGCAGGGGCCGGAGCACGTGATCGAGCTGTTCCACGGCTATACCTATTCGGCGCATCCGCTTGCCTGCGCCGCCGGGATTGCGGCGCTCGACCTTTATCGCGACGAGGGTCTGTTCGAGCGGGCCAAGAAGCTCGAGCCGGTCGTTGCCGAGGCGGCGATGATGCTCAAGGGAGTGCCGAACGTGCTCGACGTGCGCGCCGTCGGCGTCGCCGTCGGCATCGACATTGCCTCCCGGCCCGGCGCCGTCGGCAAGCGCGGCTACGAGGCGATGGAACGCGCCTTCCATGAAGAAAGCCTCATGATCCGCGTCTCCGGCGACACGCTCGCCATCGCCCCGCCGTTGATCGTCACCGAGGCGCAGATTGCGGAGATCTTCGAGAAGACGGCGCGGGTGATCAGGGCGCTGGCATAGGTTCCTCCTGAAGCACACTCCGTTCGCCGCCGGCCTTGCGGCGACGAGAGCGGACGGGAACCAACGGGAACCAGCGAATCGCGCCGGCTTGCGGGGTCGCGGCCCTTGTGGCCACTGGTAATGGCCCCGATGCGAATCGTTTTTGCGGGGCATAGCGACCGCCCGTTCCTTGCCAGCGCCTTGGCGCTTCGGGCATGCTCCGGCGGGGTGTGATCAGGGGTTGTTCATGGTGCGCATTGGCGCGATCTTCATCGTCCTGTGCATGGCGCTGATCGCCGGCTCGCTCGCCTTTGTGCTTTATTTTCGCTTCGGTCTGGGTGCCGCCGAGTCGGGCCTGGTCGGTCT
>Ga0210409_10001055_pt1 | contig 38541 bp, 41 predicted proteins | sample IncBWH17MmetaG_FD_161649 | JGI IMG/M metagenome (GOLD analysis project Ga0210409, IMG submission 161649) | Forest soil microbial communities from Barre Woods Harvard Forest LTER site, Petersham, Massachusetts, United States - Inc-BW-H-17-M | ecosystem: Environmental > Terrestrial > Soil >... | reverse complement strand
AACCCGCCTGGCCGCTGGCCCGCAGTGCGCAGATGCTGGAAACGAGTCTTCCGGGCGTATTCGCCGTGGGCGATGTTCGGTCGGGGAACGTAAAGCGAGTCGCTTCGGCCGTCGGCGAAGGTGCAATAGCCATTCATCTTGTCCACCGAGCGCTTGCTGAACTCTAGCAGCCCACAAAGGCGACACACGTCCGGCGCGAGTCTCGTCTACCAGGGAAAGCGCCACGTTAGCGGCGGCAGATCCAGAGCTGTATTTATATTTGATTAGGTATTCGCACGTTCTCCAGATTTCAGGAACCACCCGCCTAAACCAGGTGCACATTTCGCTCGATGGTTTTGATGACCGTGTCCAAACGCCACTCGAATACGTAACGGAGTGGCGGATGCAGAAGGCTGTCCAGTTGTTACAGCGCCACGATAAGAAGCTGATTGATGTTGCGCAATCCGTTGGCTACGAGTCCGATGCTGCGTTCAACAAAGCATTCAAGCGAGTTGTGGGTCTTACGCCCGGCGAATACGGGCATAATGGCGGCGCAGCACAACAGCGATGGGGATGTCGATGTTCTTCTCTGTGACCCAAGTCATCCGGAGCAGGCCGTCGCTTACGAAATGAAGATAATAAAGTTTGGTAGATCAGCTCTCCAGCCCGGCGTGTGAAGGTCGAAGATGAGCACGTCAAAGCGCTCAGTCGCGATTTTGCCGCAGAGCTTCGCTGTGCGGCGCGAGGATTGTCTACACAGCATTCTTGCTGCCACGTCCCGTTCCATTGCAATCGTTGCACTTGGTGCGCATGAACGCAACTCCGTGTCCTCCATTCAGGGTTTGGACGATGAGACCGGTGCCCCTGCAAATCTGGCAGGCATCGTCGGCTGCGTCGTGCCAGACAACATCACGCATTGGTTGCAAAAACTCAAACCCGTAACGAAAGACATTCCGGCTCCGCACCACAGCGCGGGCAGTTGCGACGGTAATCGGCAGTTTGATCTTCAGTTCGACGGTTTCTCCGATTTTCAGTTCGACCGGTAGGATTGCAGCGATGCCGGACTCGCTGATGTCCAGAGTCCGTCCCGGTACCACCCCACGCTCCGAATAAACTGTCACTTCGGTTTCCAACTCAAGCCGCCGGTGACGCCGCGTTTCGCTTTTATTGCCTTGCGTCTCGATTTGCTGCTTTGGCGCTTGAGCCTTTTCTTTGCCGCTATTTATTATTTCGTTGTTCCCTCCGCGATCCGTCACTGTGCTTCTGTCCCGTAATCTGCGAGAGGGATTCGTCGGCGTGGTGACTCACCTAGAGATGCTGTTTGTTTGGCTCGACTGTCAACGGCTACCGCGAACACCACGAGATCTTCGTTTGAACATGTTTCCTTCAGACGCTTGAATATGTCACCACAGGCCGCGACATCATGAACGTCCAAAGCGAAAGCCTCGAACTTTTCGGAAGAAAGCCGATTGAAAGCCGACAATTCCAGTGCCTCCTGGCACTCATTGATCATGCGCCTGTATCTGGCGTAGGCAATTAGCGAGCCTGCCGCTGCTCCTAATGTAAACACTCCCGTAATCGTGAGCGGGTCTGCTAACGCCATGTCCTTCTCAGCTCCTCATTCAAATGCCGCTAGCGCCACTGCTTTGACCATCAGGAACCAATAAGCGCTTCTTTAAGATTCCGGAAATGGCATTCTCCCGTTTCTCCTGAGTCATCGAACCTTTTTCAAAGTATCCTGCCGCTCCCTCTTCGATGAGCTTTAATGGCATTCTTTCCTGACAGGCTGCTGATTGCCAAAACTGGAATGTTGGACGTAGATGGTGTCCGCTTCAACCTCGCAGCACCTCTATGCCGTCCATATCCGGCATCAGCATATCGAGAAGGATTAGGCTCGGCATGCAACTCTCCGCAGCAAAAAGTCCAGGCTTACCGTCGCAAGCAATCAGAACTCGATAGCCCAAACTCATCGCTACTCGGGAATAGGATTGCGCGATAAACTTGCTGTCATCAACAATCAGAATCACATCGTTGTTCAGAAGGGTCGCCATACTCGTCTCTTTAGAGGGCCAGTGAGCATTTCCGGCAGTGCCGCTTAATAAGCTGAGGCTATTCGAGATCTCGGCATAGGGGATAACGTCAAGAAGCGACGAGAGCCTCTAAAGTAACTGCGCTAGCGGGAAGTGATGAACATCTGGCTTCGCATCCGTATCCAGCTATCCACTTCGGCTTTCAAAGCAAATACTACGGCACCCTTGCTTCGTTCTAGGCGTCGAATTGGAAAGTTATACCGCTGTTCCCAACGCTGGACAGTCTTTACTGAAGCCCTAACGTAATTGGCAATTTCCTTCCATGTTCGCAGTACTTCATGTGCGGAGTCGCTCAACGAGTCAGCCTCTTGAATCGCACCCGCTAGCTCCAGCTTCGCGTCCGGCCGAAGTTCCACAACGACCGCGCCGACGCGCTTCACCCTACCCTTTGCATCCTTTATTGGGAGAAAGTGGTCAACAAAGCGTGTCGCTTCCGCTCTGGCAGGCAACGTTCCAGCGAGCACGAAGTTGAAAATAGGCCGACCCGTGGCCAAAACCTGCTTGATGGCGGGCTCAACTTGCAAGGCAACTTCGCCAAGAACCTCTCGCAGAGTCTTTCCTAAGTGGAATTCGACTGCGATGCCATTCATCTCAGCTAGTGGAAGATTTAACGCCCGATAGCGCAGTTGGTCGTCGATGATCGCAAAACCAACGTGGGAATCGTTAAGAAACTCAGCCAAGAGCTGATCTGCACCGAACGATTGTTCGTCCCGCAGAGTCTTTCCCAAGTGGAATTCGACCGCGATGCCATTCATCTCAGCTAGGGGAAGATTTAACGCCTGATAGCGCAATTGGTCGTCGAGGATGGCGAGGCCCACGTCGGAACTATTGAAAAAGTCGGCGAATAGCCGCTCTGCATTGAACTCAGTGAGGATCGTCCGCATTTCCATCATCTGTCGGGTGGATTTTGTCGCCCGAACTCCCCGATAAAAGAAAACGGGAGTTGCGAATCCGAACTCTTTGATCTGTTCCAGAATCGGAACAAATCCAAGATAGTTAAACACAGATTAGCCCAATAATCGCAATTTCATACTTGCTTCAGAGCAACTTCACCTCCGTGCTCTGTTCCCTTTAGTGGTCAGGCAAAATAGCATCGGCGTGGTGACAGGCATTGCGGCATGAAAGAGCCAGTTGCAGCAACTTCATACCCAAGTAGTTACGCCGGAACTACTGAGACAAAATCCACCGCCTGCTGTATCGCACGAAGTGTTTCCATACGTGCGGCAAGTTGAGTGCCCTGATCCGCTAGTTTTCGAGAAATTCCGCCCGGTTCGGCTTGCGTGTTGGAGAGTCCTTTGGCATTGCACCTTCATCTATTTAATCAGGAGTCACAGCGTGTCACCGTTGCGGCGACTCTGGGCGGATTCAATATTGTTCATCAACGCTGATTTGACTAGTGATTCCCCGGATAATGAGGATGCCCACGTTTGCACGATCTCGCAACGGAATTCAGGATGCAGCGATATTTCAAGGATTGTCGCCACACGATCTGAAGTTGGTGATAAGCCGAGCCTCGGTGCGAGCAGCGCCTAAAGGGGCATTTCTCTTCCGTCAAGAAGAACCTGCTAGAGAAATGTTTCTCATTGAATCTGGCGGTGTGCGACTTTATCAGATAACCACTGATGGTCGCGACTTGCTGATCCGGTTCGTCCGACCCGGTGAGGTGTGTGGCGACAAAGCCGCAATTGCAAGCGCAAGATACGGCGCGTCGGCGGTTACCGAGACACCCGCCCGAACTTATATATGGACAACCGGGGTGATCACGACGTTGCTAAAGGAAGTCCCCCAGCTCGGAACGAACCTGTTCGCCATCACCGCACGGTATTTGCGCTACTCGCGTGAACGCTACCGTCTTCTAGCGACAGAGTCTGCCGAGCGCCGAATTCGGTGGGCTGTGGCATACTTAGCCCGCAGCATCGGCTCCTCGGAGGGAAATGCCACCGTGGTTACCCGCCGATCCGTCCAGCGAGATATTGCTGAACTAGCGGAAACGACAATCTACACTGTAAATCGAGTGCTGAACGACTATGAACGACGGGGCATCTTGACCAAGAAACGTGGACGTATTGTCCTTGCGGAGCGCTCCAAATGAACCAAGGCAAGACCCGCCTGCCGCCTAGACGCGAAGACGTAACGAAGAACGCGCACGTTTGGCTCGCCGAGTCACGCAGGCCTTTTTACCGTAGGCTGGGGGTTTGGGCTACTTGGAAAACTTTATGGCGTACCAGAGGCCTCAGTGCCGACTGATGAAGCTTGATCCTGTCACGGCCTGGCGAGGAGATGCGGTACACTTCCCTCACTGTCGATACTCGACAACGAACTTGTACTCGAAACCTGAGTCAACATCGATGCAGACGATCTCCTCCAGAGGATGCGGGTTTGCGTCGGGGGAAGGAGGCAGGAGCTACATGCGACGACGAGTGTACGCTCGTCAGAGCAACAGTATGACAATTTGTTCATCTGTTAGGGTCGGATGGTCAGCCGAAATGGTGATATAAAAAGACCACTCCCATGAACGGCAATTATGCACATCGACACACTAGGTTCGGATTGGAAGTCGACGTAACGATTCGGTCGAAAACGTTATGTCTGACCCCCGGTACAACAGAGGTAAGCGAATCCGGGAATGTCCACGGTATTACCCGTCGACTTGTCGTCGGAGAAATTGTGGAATTGCATATCAATCTCCCCTCTAGGTAGTAGACCAGCGAGCTGTTGTGCGAAACTGAAACGCTTTTCGGGACGGGTTCGAGTTTGCTGATCACAGCTTAGCGCGAGATGTGCCCTGGGGCTATCTGCGCTCAGATCGGACGTTGTGTTGAGGAAGGCGCGTGTGGCGAACTATTCTACGCGCTAATCTGAGCAGAATGGACCAGACATGCGCTGAGACACGGGAATATATTGCTTGCAGGCCAGACTTCGGCGATTTTTCACCAACAATCCCTTTGCGCCAGAGCCAACTCTACAGCTTTCATTGGCTTACCCGTTTCACCGACGTAAGATTTTGCGCGAATTATCGGCCAGACGATTTCGCACGACACATATGGGACAGTTGGTCGGACGATCTGAAGAAGAAGTGGGACCCTGCGATGAACCTCGGCGAGGCGGGCCGTAAAACCATCAAGAACCACGATCTCGACTACTACCTTAACATCCTGCACGATACCCGTGAACACTCCCTCGCCGAATTTCGCATACGAGATGACCAGTGGCTCCTATCCAACGACACAGAGCAATTTGACAGCAGCGGCAAGATAAACATCTATTGGAAATGGTTCCACGTTTGCGAACACGAATCTCACCAGACTCGCCAGATAGCTTTTCTGACCAAACGACTTCCCAGTGCCAAGGCCACTCCTGTAGCTCGTAAGCGGATACAAACCGGAAAATAGTCCACAACGAGAGCCAAGGTGGTGGGATGGGTCGACAGGTGACACAAACAGGCCGTAGCGCTCGTTGAGGGTTTTGAGCGTAATAGAGAGTGGCTGTTGAAAAACTCCCGTGGGAGAAACTCGCAGAAAACGATCGCGTTACGATGCCCTACAAACGACGTTCTCGACTCGGCTAGATATTTTCTATCTCCGAAATTCCGCTGATTTCTGAAACCTAGAGTTTTTCAACACCAACGAGATATTTCAACAGTTAATCCGCCGCAGGAGAATCCGATACAATCCGGAGCGGTTGCTCGCGATTGTAGGTGCTCACGCGAGCCAATACCGGAGGTCGTCATGTTAAGCCTGAAAAAGAGCAAGGTAGAGCCGCGGAGTGAAAGACCGCGAATACCCGGCTACGGCATAAGTAAGAGCAAAACCGGGATGTTGACTTGGGAATGGGCAGTGAAGACTCTCACGGAGTCTCGCGAGTACTGGATCGTCACGGTGCGTCCCGATGGTCGACCCCACGCCATGATCATTTGGGGCCTGTGGTTCGACGGTGTGTTTTGGTTCGGCACAGGGAGCAAAACCCAAAAGGCACGCAACTTGGCAAAAAACCCAAACTGCATTGTGGGCACTCAGAATGCTGCTGAAGCGGTGATTCTGGAAGGTGTCGCCGAATTGATCACGGATCCAGGCCTTGGGAAGAAGTTAGAACCAATGTCGCTCAGCAAGTACGGAATGAGCGGCGGTGACGGCTCCGAGCCCCTCTACCGTGTGCGTCCGAGCCGTGTATTCGGCCTTATCGAAAAGAGCTTCCCGAAAACTGCGACGCGCTGGACATTCGGTTCAGGTCAATAAGTGCTATCGCGATTTTGCGCCAATGATCCCTAGTCACAGAGTCTGCGGAGTTGGGTTAGGCCGAGGTGCCCAGTCTGCGGTCTGATGCTGCACGGGAATTGCTGTGGGGTCACGGCGTGAGCTTGAACACCACCCCGCAACCATACTGCGAAGGGCAGCCAGAATTACCGCCCTGCGACGTAGTGCCGTAGAGGTTGCCTGCACTGTCCATAATCATGCCTGCCAACGGTAGGACGCCGGTCTGTGCTTGGAAAGTGTGCAGCACGTGCTCCTTGCCATTCACGTCCAGCTTGAAGACGGTCCCGGGGAAACCGTCGGTGCCATATAAATTCCCGGCACCGTCTCGTAGTAGACCCCCGTTGGGAAAGCTTTGATCGCGCTGGTCAGTGAAGGCATACAGGGTTGTCTCCTTCCCGCTGGAATCCAGTTTGAACACAACACCACAGCCCTTCCAAGACCCGGAAGTGCAGTTCTGGACAGGATCTCCCCCGCTTCGGGTTACTCCGTAAAGATTTCCGGACGCATCCCGCACCAAGGTCCCCCGTGGTCCCGCGCCGTCGGTTCCATCGCTGAAGTTGTAAAGTATCGTTTCCACGCCAGCCGAATCCAGATTGAATACCGTTCCATAAAAGCCAGACGATCCACCAAAATAAGTGGTTCCGTAGAGATTCCCAGCTTCGTCCCGGACCAAGCCGCCAAGCGGTCGTGCTCCGTCCGGCGATCCGGTGAAGGTATACAGCACAGTTTCGTTGCCGTGAGGGTCGAGCTTGAACACTAGACCGCAGCTTCCGCTGAAAGTGCAATAACCATGAAAATCACCACCGCTTGAGGCAGTGCCGTACAAGTTGCCCGCACTGTCGAGGATAAGATTTGTCGATGGGGTTCCGCCGTCTCCTTTACCTGTGAATGCGTGCATGACAGTGTATTTCCCAGCCCTGTCTATCCTGAAAACGGTGCCACAACCGTGGGTGCAGCCGCCTCCTTCCCGCGTGCCTCCGTTCGTAGTAGTGCCATAGAGGTTCCCGGAAGCATCCAGCACCACGCCGCCCATGGGATTCATACCGTCCGCGCCATCAAAACTATGCAGCACGGTCTCCTTGCCCGAAGGTTCGAGCTTAAACACGGTTCCGTAATCGAACCTGCCGCCCGACCATGTAGTTCCGTAAAAGTTGCCGCTTTGGTCCTGAATCAGACCGGCGACCGGGGAAGCCCCATCCCCGCCATGGAATCTATGAAGCACGGTGTAGATGTGCTTGTGTGGGGGCTTACTTGCCGCCAGACCGGGAAGTAGGATAAGCCCGAATAGCAGTGCGGCAGACACGGTCGCCGGTGCTGGCGTCGAGAACCAGTTCTTGGCTCGAGTCCTTTTCAGAATCATGGCTGCCTCCTGAGTGGCACGTGAGCACCGAGCGAGAGCGCGCCCAGTGTCGTGTCTGGCGGCGCTTCGGGGTTCGCTTGATCGGTGGCTGAACCTCCGTTGGTCTGACCCGCTCGGATTAAACGTTTTGGCACGGTTTCGTAGGCGTAACCAGTCAGCGTGGCGTTTATCTTCCCCAATGTGTCGTGGACGCTGAGGCGAGCCCAACCATAGTGGGTTTTGCCCTTGATTTTGAATTTCAGCCCCAGATAGCGATTATTGACGTTAATCCATTTGCCATAGGTGCGCTGAGTACTGGAGTCTTCGAACTTGTGGATATAGACCATGGTTGCACCGTTGGTCCTGCCGCTGGTGAAGTGTTGGTGAGGCCCAATAGCTGCGCCGACCTTCAACGCTGAGGCGTACTGCTTGTCGCCTTCGACACCGTTCCCCAATGCTTCCTTTGCCAGCAGCCTCTGGTTAATTGAGCCAGTGGAATTGCAGTAACCGGTCTGCTGAATGAGGAAATCCACAATCCCGTCATGGTTGAGGTCAAGCTCGTAAATCCCGTTGCACCCAATGATTTGGTGGGCTTTGGTGAAGACGATCTTCGCCATGGCCGGTGGCGTCAGGGCTAGGAGGCCCACTCCAGCAACGCTGGCTGCAAGAGCGTACATGTTGAGTTGGTGGTGGACTGAATCGGAAAGGTTGGCTTTCTTGCGGAGCCGGGGTTTCATAGAACCTCCGCGAGTGGTCGATTATCCGTTCTGCCGATCGCGGAGTCAAGCAGCGATGTCTCAAGTGACGTTAACAGCCTGATAGCGTCAGTTGACAATTTTTGTGCAAGCAGGTCAGGCATGGTTGGAAGATCGGCACGCTGCTATTGCAGCTTCGCGTACTCGGCTTTGGCTTGCTTCAGGATGGGGATGTCGGGGGTCGGCGTCTTTCCAGATGCTGACTAATCCTGATAGTCGACCCATGAAAACCTCGGCGCTGCGGGCGGATTTCTGTTTCACAGCCAGGATTACTTCTGACTTAGAAGATAGAGATCAGCTTGGCCACCGGGCCGGGAGTACACGACCGTGGAAAGGTCCGATGAGAAGTCGAAGGCATTGCCATTGTACGCGAGCGGGAAAGTAAACGGCAGCGCGAGCGCAACCTGGGGCTTGCCGATAGGCTCCTCCCCTTGGATGGGCTGGCGGTAAAAGGCCACGTGACCGTGCGAAGCAACAGGGTACAAAACTGACTTCCCATCCGGCGAATAGTGCACCCCGAATGGCGCCACACCAGGGACGAGGGGAATGACCTTTTTCTCCTTCAAACTGACCTGGTAGATGCCGGGATTTTCTCCATGCAGGACGAGGGCGAGTAAGCGCTTTCCGTCCCGGGAAGCGTCTGCAATCTGGCATCAGTCATCGAGGAACCTTTGCACATGAGCCCCGTCGGCATCTGTTGTCAAAATTGCCTCCTTTCCGTCGCGCGTTGTAGTGCTGATGTAAATCGTCTTTCCGTCCGCTGACCAGGTGTCCAACCGACGAAGCCCTCGGTTCCCTGCACTGCATGGAGCGCGCGTCCATCGGTGCCCACAAGAAACAGTTTTCCCGTTCCGGTGGTGTTGTCCGAAAACGCCAGTTGAGATCCGTCGGGGGCCCAGGAATCCTTCTCCTCACGCTATGGCATCCTTTTTCTGGAGATTCTTGGCTTTGTCCTGCTGTTCAGCAACGCAGCGGAGATCGGTATTCTTGGGCATCGCGTTGTCCATCGGACGTATGCTCTTGCTATTGCGGGCGTCGCACTCACCTGGATCGGCATCGCTGTCTCTCTGTGGGCCCGCTGGCACCTGGGGCAGTATCGGAGCGCACGAGTCACTCTCAAAGAGGACCACAAGATCATCCGAACTGGGCCCTACGCTTATTTCCGGCACCCCATTTATTCGGGAATCGATCTCGCCGCGGTCGGCGGTGCTTTGGCGATTGATCAGTGGCGATGCCTCGTGGGGGTTGGTTTGATCATCTGGGGTATTGGATCAAAGCTAGGAAAGAAGAACCCATGCTGACGGTGCAATTTGGGGAAGCCTTCGAAGAGCATTCCCGGCACACGGCCTTCCTGATTCCAAGGTGGTGGTAGGACGCTATACGTATCGGACTCGGATAGCAGTTGTAACATCGTCATAGCACTCAAGCACTCATTGACCCGTTCGTACCCGGTGGCGGGGATTCCGGCGGACCATCCTTTCGCGAGCAGGATCGCCTACGCCAGTAGGAAACCCACGACTGGAACAAGCATTCTTTCCGCCGATCCTCCGCCGGGGGCATCTTTGGTGGAGATGGAGTGCCAAAACGATCGCCCAAGATGAGCCCGCATAGTTGTGGGAGGCAATCAACAGATATACCAGACAGCGGCAGTCTGAAGGCTCAAGCCTGGTGCTCAACCGAGTCAGGCTGGCGATCCTCTACTGCGATTGCTGCGATCCCAGTTTTTCCTTCGCTTTGGTGACACCGTATTCCAGCCACCCCTCTTCCACGTAGTTCTCACAGCGATCGCGCAGCACGCCTAAGGCTTTCAGTCGCGCATTCAGGGCTTCGGTATTTTTTTGATCATAGGCAAGAACAACGTCCGTCAGGTGGAGTGCCTCGACTGGCTTCCCGGCGTCCAGTTTCTCCAGGGCCGCACGCACTAACGGTTCTGGCCCTCCGGCGAGCTTAACCAAGTCGGGATAGACCGAAGACGCTGGTGTTTCGTACATGGTGCTTGGATTCATGTCATACCAGCCGGCGTACCCGTCGTAGATCCCGCGCACCGACCAACTCACCTTGCCAAACGATTCACTCAGGTTGTAACTCGCCGGAAGTTTGATCTCCTGCATCAGAGTGTAGACATCCTTGCCCGAGTCCATTCCCTTGACCACTTCATCGTGCACATATTGGATAGCGTCGCGATACCGGCCCAGCAGCCGCGTTATTTGCTGGTTCCCCAGAATCGGCTGGCCGTGCCCGTTGAGCACGATATCGGGTTTGAGCGCGAGCACTTTATCCAGCGAACTGGCCCAGTCAAGTGCCCAGCGAGGTTTGGTGCCACGAATCGCGTAAAGGTTGGGGAAAGAATTCGGCTCCGGGATTCCGATCCCCGAGTAATTGTCGCCAATGAAAGCGGCCTTGTAGGCCGGAATCCACACTGTTAGATGATCCGGCGTCTCACCGGGCGTGCTGAATAATTGGAATTCCACTCCGCCCAGGGTGAACTTGTACTCCTGATCGAAAAGAATATTCGGATCAATCTTCGCACTGTAATTGCCCGCCCAGGGCCCAACAGGCTTGGGCGGACGGTTGAATGCGGCCGCGTTACGCGGAGCGAAGAAACCTTCAAGCCGCGTAACGTAGTTGACGAACTCGACATAGTTCCTCTGGGCGATGATCTGGATTCCCGGATCCTTCCACAGCGGAATTCCACCGATGTGGTCGGCATGGCCATGGGTGAGAATGATGTATTTCACTGGCCCGAGGTTTTGCGCCAACAGCAGGTTCCTGGCCTCCGCCGCCTGTTCAGATGTCGCCGTATCGATGAGCACGTTTCCGGTCGGCGTTTTGACCATGTAGACGTTGCCTGTGGTCGGCACCATGTAAATCGCATCATTAATTTTGACTACCTTGGTTTGCTCCTGATCTGCCGCAAGCGTGGGCAAGGCCATGCATGCGCACAACCAGAGCGCGACAAGCTCTAGGATTCGCTGCATTCCCTGTTCTCCTTAACGAACTGTTTGATGAACTGCGGCACGTCGCGCTCAGCAACGGCACCGTTAACAAATCGCAACCCGACGCTATCGATCGCTCCGTATAATCAGCTTGGAGAAGTACGCATCCGTGCTCCACTGTCCCCAAAAGCCGACCTGCCCGTGGGTTTCGCCGAGCTTCAGATCGCTCACGATCAGGCACGGCTGGTTGCTGCCATTGACATAGAGCAGTGCCGTTGTCCCTGAAACGACGACCTTCATGTGCGTCCACGCGCCCGCTTCGAGATCGCTGTAGGATTCATAAACTCCGGGACTCTCTTTTCGCAGGCGGAACCAGGGAAAATCCGGCATCGAGTCATATTGCACAGAGTGATTGCGGCGCAACTGATCATCGGCCCTGCCGTTGGTAGGTCGCAGATAGATACTTTCCGTGCGCGCGCCATGTTCTTGGCTGCGAAAGTTGATGCCGATGAAGCCTCGTGCACCCGCGGGCGCTCCGGGCATAGGCGCACCTGCAACATCAGCCTCAATTGTTCCGTCCTTGAAATCGACGCCAGCCACAAACACGTGGACCGATTCATTGTCCTCAGGATCGGGACGGGCGGGCGGTGCTGTCAAATGCACTCCGCGCCGCCCGCGGTAGGTCGCGACTTCGGCCTTCCCGTTGAATACTTCCAAACCGGCAATGGAATCGAGGGAAAACGAGGAACTGGAAGAAGTCGCTTCCTGTCCAAGGACTCCGATGGCGGAGAACGCGACCCAGCCCGCGATCGCCAGCAAAGTCGCGCTCACATAACAATCGTTGAACCACCCGAGGGCCGGCGACGGATGCCTCATTTCAGGCCTCAATTTCCGGGGATGACTTTAATCACGGTGCTTTTGACGAGAGCGGCGCGGGCTTGGGTAGCAGAAACTCGAAAATAGGTACGAGTTCACGTGAATAGAAAACACTGTCAGCCCACTGATATCGCTGATGACGTTTGCCAATTGCACGTTCATCTGGGTCAGGGCCTTTTGCATCCGCAGAATGCAGGTCGCCGCTCCTGCTATGTGTGTTCCACTTGTCGCCAGTAGGTTCGAAGCATTCGAATCTCTGCTGGAGGTTGGAACGAGCTGCTCTGGTTGTGATCACTTTTGCAAAACCGCATGCTGGGAACAAGTTTTTGGCACCAGTGACCCCGCCAAATACGCGGTCAACTGCTTTTAAAGAACAGGCCATAGCACTCTTTGATCCGGTTGTGAGTGTCGATTGGATGTTCTAGGCGGCGGCGCTGGTGAATGGATCTACCTCGATTCGCCACTTTTCCAACAGCCATTCGGGAATGTAGAACCGATTCCTGTTCTGCCAGCACCACCGGCGCAGCTCGGCGGAGAAAACATATGTTTCGGGCGTGAGCCGCAACGTTTTGACTTGTCGCTCGAATTCGGTTGCGAGCAGTGGGGCGGGCGGCATGGGACGCCCCCAGTTCGGATTGCCCCGTTTGCGCGGCATCATTGGGACAGTGGCTGGTCTTGCCATAGGCCCTAATAATACTCCGTCCAAACTCCTTCTGCTCGTTGGAATCTCGCGATGATGGTGAGGTTCGGCCCGCGCGGCCCGCACGCTGATTGCACGTTCGTTTCGAAGAGCTGGGACATTCTCCGTCTTCGCGGATCGAGAATCATCGCAATGGGTTTCTCAACTGCTGCGTAACAGGTCAGCATGACCGGAATTCGGTCACAACGAGGCACGAAAATATTGAGAATTGGCCGGGCAGGTCAATGAGTGAAATTGAGTCCTGGCCTGAAAACGATTACGAGCGAGCCTACGGTTGGAAAAGCAAAACCTTCAACGAGAGCGAAATGGCGCTCTTCTTTGAGTGCATGCAGTAGCGCGCTCAAAAAGTGCTTGACACGGGCCGACATTGTCAGAGAGGCGATGTTACAGCAACAATCAAGCGTCGCTCGGTTGCTGCTTCGCGAACGGCTGAACAAATATTCGGCGAGTCAAGAGAAATCCGCGTCGCAAGTAGAGTCAACCTTTTATAAACGCGTGGCAGAAGCAGCGCCACATTCTCATCGCCCTGGTTGCAGATCAACTAAACGCTAGATGATCCAGTCGTCGCATTCGAACCAGCCTGCCGATTTTTTCCCGCCGCGTGTCACCATCGCGCGACAAGGAAATGACAATTAAGTGACATCCCACCCGCATCCCGTCGTTGTTCGCGCAGTCTAACTGCCATGCATCGTGAAGGTCTCAGCAATTGAGACACGGACGCGGTTGCGGAGTAAAACGTCACGAGCACAATTATCAACAATTAAGTTCAATCCTAATGGAGAAATTCACGAAAATGAGCTACGGAAAGTATTTAACCGCCATGAGCAAGAGCTTGGCGGTAGCGGCAGTAACCATGGGGCTTGCGGCCAGTTCCTTGTGCGCAGGTCAAGAGACAGTGTTGCATACTTTCACTGGTGTCGAACGCAATTCTGGTAACGCTCCGGGTAGCCTGATCTTTAACGCGAGCGGAGATCTTTTTGGCACGTTCAGCGCGGGCGGTGTCGGAGAATTCGCCGACGGCGGGGTTTTCGAATTGACGCCGAAGGCGGGTGGCGGCTTCACCTACCACGCGATCCACCAGTTTTCGCAGGCAACGGGCGACGGTGCTAACCCAGGTTCTGCCTTTATCCTCGACGCGAAGGGCAACCTTTATGGGGTCACCCCGAACGGCGGTAACGGCTGCGGCATCGTTTTTGAACTGACGCCTCCCATCACCAAGATTGGAAAGTGGAAAGAGACCATCCTGCAAAAGTTCGACAGCAGTGGGAAGGATGGGTGCAATCCCAGTGGCCGTTTAATCTTTGACCAAGCGGGAGATCTCTTCGGCGGCACCTTCAACGGTGGTGGCGGCATTAGCAATCTCTTCTGCAACAACGGTTGCGGCACGACTTATAAGCTGCACCTGGCGAACGGAAAGTGGACAGAGACCGTTCTCCATCGCTTCACCGGGAAGGGCACAGACGGCCAGAGTCCTACCGGCGGGCTGGCGTTCGACAAGGCTGGTAACCTTTGGGGGACAACGTTCATTGGCGGCGTTGGCAAATCATCGACCTGCGGCGACACGAAGGGCGCGGGTTTCTGCGGCACGGTGTTCGAACTGACGCCCAACGCGAACGGAACGTGGACGGAGAGCACGTTGTATAGCTTCGTGGACGCCAGCACCGGCTGGAATTCTTTTTCTGGTTTGATCCTCGACCAGGCGGGAGATTTAGTCGGTACGACAGAGAATGGAGGAAGCGCCTTGCAGGGCACGGTGTTCAAGATCACCCCGAAGGGCAAAGGGAAAGTCGAGGAGAGCCTCATTCACGAATTTGCCGGCGAAGCGGATGGAGCTTTTCCTAATTCCGGCCTGACTCCGGATGCCGCGGGGAATCTCTACGGCGTGGTCTCGAATGGTGGCGGTCACGCCTTCACGTGCACGGAAAACTCGGGTGGGGGCTGTGGCATTGTCTACAAGCTGACGCCCAATTCCGACGGAACCTGGACGGAGACGATTCTGTATGCCTTCCTCGGTGGCGCCGACGGAGCCGAGCCTGGGGACGACAGGCTTGCTCTCGACGCCAACGGCGACGTCTTTGGCTCGGCAGGATCAGGCGGCGACTTCAACTTCAACCAAACCGGTTGCCCCGGCAACCTCCCGGGCGGATGCGGCGTTGTGTTCAAGGTGAAACCGTAACCCGGACCGCCGCTTGGGGACCGAGGTAACGCGGGGTCTCGTTTCGTTCGAGGCTCCGCATATTTTCAGATGGGTCGGCGGGACAGAGACCTACACCGTCATCGAAAGCCACGTCACTAAGTGTGCAGGTAACCGAATTGTATTCGGGCGGAAACGGCAGTTTAGCCGTCATTCTGGGAAAAGGCCATTGCGCTCATCGCCTATACCCGATAAAAAATCCTCAACTGTCACTATCAGCGATAGCACTCAGAATGCAAATCAAGCCGCGTCCTCTGCTAAGAATTTGGCTAAAGAACCGATCGACTTTAGCTTGTCCTCGCCTAAGCCGCGCAGATCTTCCTCACTGAGTCGGTTTTCGTGGAGGAGTCTCCCAAAGACCTGCGTGAGTCGCGAATACCGATAGTCGTACTTGCGGTCGATCTCTTTACGATGCTGGGTCAGGTAATGTTCCAGATCCCACAGGTCCGACGACTGTGGGATCTCGTTGGCCATTTGCTTTGCTTTCTGAATCACTTCGTGCAGCTCCCGACCCAGAGCTACAATCGCCGATTGCGAAGCGGGCTGGGCGCCCGCTTCGCAACTCTTCAGGCCCGCTCAGAACGAGAAAAGGCTGATGTGGTTGTTTAAGTCCGGTAACGGGCGATTCTCGTAGGTTCCGTTGACCGCACTCGAGTTGAAGGAAGTGTACAGACGACTGTGGCCTGCCGCTCCCGTGCCTCGCGATACCGCCCCCACTTCCACCTCGTTTAAGAAGCATAGGCAGGGCGCGAACGCGTCCGCCGCTTCCAGTTTTGTGGTGATGAGCGCGGGCGGCCCCAATTGAGTGGATGACGGCGCGATCTGATTCAGCATGACCCGCACCTTGTGAAAGTTCGGATCGCCCTCAGTGCTGAAATACACGACACTCGCCGTACCCGTGGAAACGTCCACGGCCACGTTGCCAAAGAAGTGGTGCCCCGGTTTCGAGTCCACGGAGATCGGCTTCGACCACGTCTTTCCGCTATCGGTCGAAACCGCCAGGCTCACCTCTCCTGCTACACACACGGCGGCGCCCGCGTTCAGGAACTCATCCCTGCAGTCGTCGAATACCAGGAATGTGGTGAAGTTGTTCCCCGATGCCATGCGGCTTGCGTGCCGCGGGATGGTTTGCTCCAGCAGGAAGCTGGTGTTTTCTAGGGTGAACTGGAGGGTGAGGAACTGAGAGGCAGGCAGGTTCGCCACCGTCGCCGGAGTCGAGCAAACTGGAGCCTTCGGCGCTCCTGCAGGAGTGCAGGTGGCGAACATGACAATGCCCGACCCGTCGTGATCATCTTCGGTCGAAAAAGAAACCGTGGCCACGCCCGAAGGCGTCACCTCAACATCGGCGGCGAACTGGAGCAGTTGTTCGCCGCTGCCGGCGGTAAAGATCGTCGCTGGGTTTCCGCATTGCAGGGAATTGGTGCAGGCCACGATGGAAATCGCGCTTTCATCGGCCGAGACATAGAGCACGTACACGTCGCCGGCTCCCTTGCCTGAACCGTCGGCGCGCTCATCCACGGCCAGGAACGGGGCGCCACCCTGATCAAAGACCGGCAACTGGTCAAGGAATGCCGGTCTCGTCTGCTCCCAGCATGACTTGGCCTGAGCCAGCGTGTGGGTTCCGTTCGGGCAAAGCCTTGGATTTAGCAAGTCCGAAGCCGAAGCCCGGAACAGGCCTATTCCGGAGAAGTTGCTGCCCACCACGCCGTTGGCGGCGAAGAACGCCTTGCGCGAGTTGTCGGCTTTTACGATGCCGGCGCCCCCGGACAGCGTATCCCCCTGGAACGCAATCGGGGGCAGTCCGCCCTCGAACTGGACGCTGCAATCCGCAGTTTGGGAGGTGTGTACGAAATATCCGCCGCCCGAGTAGGCGGGCCCGCTTTCGACCGCTCCAGACGTCGACTGCACGATCAGGTCGTTGCCCATGCCCACTCCGTTCAGAATAAAGTCGGTGCTGGGCGCTTCCTGAATGGAGGCGTTAGCTCGCGGCTCAAGATTGAAGCGGGTTCCGCTGGGTCCGTTGCAAGGCACGGTTCCGGCGGGAGCGAGCGTCGCGTCCACCGAATGCGCCCCCGCGGCGGCAAAACGGTGCGCCCGTAACTGGCGTGCGGCTTCCACCGGGTCAAGCTTCGCCGTCGAAGCACTCGAACTCAGGCGTCGGTCCGACCCTGTCCGAGCGCGGCTTTCCGCCGGCGGGCTCACGAGAATCTGTTGCGCACCCGCCAAGGTTAATGTCAGGATGCTCATAACGAAGATACTGCTCTTGAATGCTTTCATAGCGATATCTCTCCAAAAGAATTCGGCTGTTTAGTACTCGAAGCGTGTCAGCGTATTGGTGTCGATGGGGAAAAGCCGGCCGTTGTAAATGCCGTCCACCGGCGTGCCGGTGAAGTGGACATAGGCCTTGCTCTCGCCCGCGTTTCCGGTTCCGCCGGCAGCCAGCGCGATATGGTCCCCATAACCGCTGAAGAAAGAGCCGAAGAACTGGGGATCGTAGAGCCTCGTCGTAAGCTGGTGAGGCGCGCTCACCATCGTTGATCCGGGCAAGATCTGCGCCAGGAACAATTGCGAGGTCAGCTTCTGGAAATCGTTTTCGGTGGAATAGTAGGCGATATTCACCGTTCCGGTTGACTCATCTAGCGCCAGCACGGGATAAAATTGCTGGCCTGGGGCGGCGCTGACTTTCTCCGCTGCAGACCACGTCTTGCCGTCGGTCGAATGCGTCACCTCGACGTTGGTCTTGGGGCAGAAGGTGACTAGCGGCGTCTGGATCGCGGGAACGTCGCAGTCCGCATAAATGAGAAAGGTGGTGTACGTCTTGCCGTCCGCTTCCAGCCGGTCTACGTGCATTGGCCTGGAGTTGATGAAGGTCACCGTTTCGCCGCCCTGGCCGATTGCCGGACGCTTCGGCTGAGCCGCGACGACCGGTTTGCCGCAGGTCGGCGGATTGGGTGCGCCGTTGGGCGTGCAGGTCACGAATTTGTACTGGAAGCCGGCAGTAAGCATCCGCTGGTAGGAGACGGTGATCAGGCCGTCGGCGCGCACCTGAATCGTGGGGCGTGCATCGTCAAACTGACCGAAGTCGTTGATTGTCGTCGCCTGCCCGCAAATCAGCTTGGCATTGCTGCAGGCCGAGATCGTGAGCTGCAGGTTTTGGCCTGCGGTTTGCAAATTGGCAGCCACGTAAACGTCGCCGCTTCCCGTCCCGGTTTTTCTCTGGTCTACCGCCAGCGACGGATTGGACGGGTTCGTGTTCAACGGCGAGAAGTCGACTCCGCCTGCAAAGGGCTCAAAGCACGGCACGGAATTCTGCAGTGTTCCGTTGGGACAGTTCGTGGTGTTCAGCAAGTCGGCGGCAGTGGTCTTCAGTATCGCGATTTCGCTGACGTCGGGACCGCTGGCCAAGTACAGATCGGCGAAGAAGAATGCGTGGTGCGTAGGGTCAGCGGTCACGACAGGCCCGGTGTTCGAGGCTGCCTCGAAGAGCTGCCCGTTGAAGCTGATAAAGGGCATGCCCCCGTCCACGGCCGCGCTGCAGTCGGAGTTGTTGCGCCCCACGTAAAACGCGTCGTTGAATGGGAACGTCTGGTCCACGAGCGGCCGCTTGTCTTCCGCCGCCCCTACGATCAGGTCATTCCCATTTCCCGAACCGTCGACCAGCAACGCCACCGATTCGTCGAATTGGCTGAGCAGACTGGCGTTTTGCCTGGACTCCGCATTGAAAATGTTCCCGTTAGGGGTGCAGCCGGTGTGGGCCTCGCCGGACACTGACTGGGCGCCGGCCAGGCCTGGTAAGCCCAGCAGCGCAGTAAAGAAAAATAGCAACATCTTTGCGCGAGTATCCATAAATCTACCTTAAGTTGAAAGTATTTTGGTACGCCGTTGAAAACCGTGCTGCTGGTAAGGGAACTATGCCTAAAGAGGCGGACGCGAGTAGTCACAAGCTTGTAAAAAGGTTGTCAAAAATCTTCCTGCATGCATCCCGGCAGCGGACCGCTGGTCCCCTTCCTCGACAGCGGCGCGGAGGCAACCGGATAACATCCGGGAGGATCGGGCGCGAGCCGAAAACAGTGCAGGGCATCCTGCGTCACTCACGGATCCAGACGACGCTGGATCTCTACATCCAAGAAGACAGCGATGAAGCACGCGCGGCGCAAGGAGAGTTCCTGCGTGCGCTCGGGATGCAATCGGAGCTGGTGCAATGAAAATGTGGGCTGGATTGTGGGTTGAGAGTTCTTGATGCATCGAACCCCAACCCGGTGAACCAGCGCCACGCCAGATGCATGCGCAGTTCCTCCACCAGCTTGCGTTCGGAGGTGATGCCGTACAAATACCCGATCAGCAGAATGCGCAGTTCGGGATCGATCGACGGTCGGCCGGTTTCGCTCTAGCTGTCTTTCAGTTGCCGCCGCACAAAATCAAAACGGATGTGCTTGTCGATCAGACGTAAAAGATGGTTTTCAGGAATCTGTTCTTCCAGACGGAAGTAATAGAACAAAGCTTCGGAGCGGTCGTGTTGCCCCATCATGATCAGCAGGCCTCCGGCGATCGGAATCAAACAGAGCATGGGCAGACGCTTTCTTCTACCATGCTTCTGCCGAATCCCATCCTGCCAATCGACGTGACTTTTTCAACACCCACTGCTGATAACAACAGTTGATTTTAAAGTTCCATCATTTCGGACGCACCGAAAGTACGACGTCAAAATGTTCACCGCTCTTCGTGACATCGAGACCCACGCGCGAGGTTACCTTTTTGCTCGAGAAATATGCAACAAACATATTCAAGCGGCTTCCTTCCCAATCGGGCAAAGTAGCCTGCGTCAACTCAATCAGATCCTCGAATTTGTTGGCGGCCTCAACCTCCGAATCGGTGCGATAGAGGACGCACTCAATCACTGGTTCCTGGGGGTAGCCTGAACCGCGGCAGCTTACCGCCCCCGGGAGGTTTACGGACGGGGTCCAATCCACCCACTCCTTTGCGCCCAGCGCTTGGAATCCGGACGGAGCTTCCGAAATGTACCGCAGTAGTGTAGTGGGAAACGAGTCCCGGAACGAGCTTTTCGGCGCCGCCTGGGAATTCGCCGCCGCAGGGCTCGTGGTCGATGGAGCAGGCGGGTCTGTCGTGACCCGTTCCGGCTTTTGCGTTTCGACGGCGGTGTTGAGATCCGCCGGAACTCGCCGATGGCTCAACGTTGTCCAAGCGAGAAGGCCGGCGACGGCGGCGCCCCCGGCCAAAAGGTACAAACGGCGGGACCTATCATGGGCCACAGGCACCGCGATGGTCTTAGGGTTCTCTTTCGCGTCCCCAATCGCCGACACAAGATACTTTAACCGTTCGTCGTAGGCGGTCCGGAAATCGACATACTCGAGCCGATTCAACCGGTACGGTACCTCACAATCCCGATACAGGACTGGAATAATCTTTTTTTTCCTCGACAGACCATACCCAATCTCGTCGAGCACGTTCTGTGAAGCGACCGATGTGGGCGAGAGCACGACCAGCATCAGTCCGCACTCGGACAGCCCGCGCTCGATCGCCTGGTCCCACTCCTCACCCGGATGAATATCGATCTGGTCCAGCCAAATCGATGCCCCGGCGGCGCGCAGGTCTTGGCACAGCCGCAATACGAAGTTCGCATCCGCGCGCGAGTAGCTGACAAACGCTTTCGACGGGTCTACCATGATGGCTTTGCTAGTACGGCTTTTGGCAAACGCGGTAGAATCGTGCTGTTTCGCCACTCACCCCTTTGGGGCCAGCGCAAGCCACCCACGATCCCGGGGGTCTGCTTGGCTTTCTCTCCCCCGGTGCGCCCTTCGCGCCACTTCGCGCTCAAAGCAGTTTAGACTTTCTTCCGATCCGTCATGGACCTCAACTCAGTCATAATCTCCCTGAGTCTCTGTTCGCGTCTCTCATGATCGTTCGCGGCTACAAGTTACGGGTGGGTGACTGCAGGTACGCTTGATTCAACTTCTGGATTTCGGCGATCTCGCGCCGCAGCGCCTCGACGCGCTCCCGGACACCGCCATCCACTGCATCATTATATCTGCGGCACCTTTACAGAGCGTAGCGCGCCTGTTTCATTTCCTCACCACCCAGCGTTTATCAATCTCGGCCATTATCATCTCAGTCGCTCAACTTGCACCCGTTATGAAGTCCGTTCGTCTAACTCCGTCCGCAGCACTTTCAAACCATGAAACGCATCGGCGATAGCATCTAGATCTTCAGGTGGGCTATCTGCATGTATTTCCCGCAACCGCCCGTTAATCGCCGCCTTTGCCGCCTCAAGGCAACTTCGCAGCTTCTTATCGTATAAGTTATTTCCTATTCGACTCTATAGAAAGTAACCACGTACCTCGATGACAACGCGCGAATTCTTGGGAACTACGATTACGACTTGTGCAGCGCGACGACAAATTGCGCGAGCAAGCCTGGGACTGGTACGGGAGCCGCGGTTACGGTGGTGTGTGCACGGGGCGTGATGACTGCCCTTTTGCGCCGATCCGGGATGCAATGTCAGGCTCAATGATAGTTTAGGGTTGCAATTGGCTGTTGTTGAACATAGGCTCGTTGTCGGCATCGAGGACTGTATTGTTTCTGCCAGGGCCGCTTCGGTCGAAATTGCTTTCCGCAGCCTTGGCAGACGCGCGCATTGTTTCGACCGCAAGTATGACTATCGGTATTCGCGACTCACACACGTGTTCGGGAAACTTCTGCACGAAGGCCGAGTGCGGGAGGAAGAGCTGCGCGGCTTGCGGGAGGACAAGCTGGAGGCGATCCGTTCTTGCGCCAAGTTCCTGGCCCGGATGGACGGGGCATGACTGGGGTTTGAGCGCTATGGCCTGTGGCTGTTGAAAAACTCTCACTCTAGAACTTCGCAGAAATTTCATCGCGCTAGGATGCCCTATAAACGACGTTCTCGATTTTGGTGGACATTTTCTATCCCTGCGCCGGGACCGTTTTTTCAAAGGTGGGGGTTTTTCAACAGCCACGCCTGATAACGTCACTTTAGAAATCGCACCGTTGACGCTCGATCCGAACAGACGGATAATGTGCAGGCTCTTCGGACGGAGGGTTTATGCAGCGCTCTTCCCGGCCGCGTGCGACAGCCGAACTTTCCAAGTCAATCCATAAACAGCTCAACACCTATGCGCTCGCGGCGAGTGCAGCGGGAGTGGGAGTGCTGGCGTTGGCACAGCCAGCGGAGGCAAGGATCGTTTACACCAAGACCTACCTGGTGATTGCAGGAGCCGAGCGTTACAACCTCGATCTTAACCATGACAAGATCACCGACTTCAGCGTTGTGAACTTTTTCACGACCACTTGTCCGGACAGTTGTGTGCAGGTTCTCTATCTGAAGCCTGCTGCCGGGAACAGCGAGGTTGGATCGATCAAGAGCTTCGTCCATTTTGCTGCGGCGATGAAAGAGGGATCGGTCATCGGGCCGAAGGCGCATTTTCTGGCGGGAAGCGCCATAATGCGGGAAGCGTTTAGCACCCAACCTTCGGTAGGTCCCTGGAATAACGTCAAGAATCGGTACCTCGGGTTGAAGTTCCAGATCAAGGGAAAGACCCACTACGGCTGGGCCCGGCTGAAAGTGACTGGCTCGGGACTCGGCACGATCGTGGCTACAATGACTGGCTTCGCTTACGAGACAATCCCAAATAAGGCGATTGTCGCGGGGAAAACGAAGGGTACAGGAGACAGGGTCGACCAGTTCGCCACCCTCGGCGGCTTGGCGCTGGGAAGGAAATAGCACCTAGCCCGCGGTATGACTTCGGGCTTTCGCAGCGGAGGAGAGTTCCTCGTAAGGAGGGCACGATCATGTCTCGAAAGAAATCAATTCTGTTCATTATGGCTTCTGGCCTGCTTGTTCTTTGGTTGACAATTGTCTCCTCCGCTTTCGCTACAAGCAAAGAAAGGGTGCTCTACAGTTTCTGCGCGCAGCAGCTTTGCCCGGATGGCTCCAACCCGGTATCCAGCCTGGTTTTCGATCGTGCGGGAAACCTGTACGGCACGGCCGTTTACGGCGGCAATTCGAACTGCGTTCACGGCTGCGGGACGGTTTTTAAATTGATGCAAGTCAAGGGGAAGTGGAAGCAGAAGGTGCTGCATCATTTCGAAAACAACGGCAAGGATGGCTATTATCCTACGGCTGCACTGATCTTTGACCCAGCCGGAAACCTATATGGCACGACTGCGGCGGGTGGTAGTTATCAGGTGGGCGCTGTCTTTGAGTTGATGCCAGGGGCGGATGGCAAGTGGAAAGAGAAGATACTGCATAGCTTCAAAGGAAGCTCCTCAGATGGTTCGGATCCCCTCGGCCCTGTGATTTTCGATACAAGGGGAAGTTTGTATGGCACTACCTTCTATGGGGGCGCCAACGGTGATGGGATCGTATTCAGCCTGAAGCCGGATAAGAACGATGACTGGACTGAGAGGGTGTTGCACAACTTCATTTTCAACGGAAAGGACGGCTTTAGTTCCCGCGCGGCCGTCGTTTTCGACAACTCTGGCAACTTCTACGGTACTACCGTTCTTGGAGGTACAGGCGGCAATGGAACGGTCTTCGAGGAGGCGCGCGCCAAGAAAGGTTCCTGGACGGAGAAGGTGCTATACAGCTTCACGGGCGGAGCGGACGGCTCGCTGGCTGTTGCAGGCTTGACGATTGACAAGAATGGCAACCTGTACGGGACAACGCTGGCAGGGGGAGCCAGCGGCTACGGAAATGTCTTCACATTAGCGCCTGGCAAAAACGGAGGGTGGACATTTACAACGATTCTTAGCTTTGACCAGGTAGACGGCGAATCGCCTGACGGTGTCCTGATCTCTGACTCAGCCGGGAATCTGTATGGCGCAACTAGCGGCGGCGGAGCCTACAATTCCGATTGTAGTTACCCGGGCTGCGGCACCGTCTTCAAGCTGACACCGGGCTCGGGCGGCACGTGGACGGAAACGGTATTGCACAGCTTCAATAGCAACGGTGTGGATGGGTATAACCCCGAAGCCGGCCTAATCATGGATACAGGTGGCAACCTCTACGGGACGACGAACGCGGGCGGAGCCTACGGATATGGCACCGTGTTCGAGGTGACGCCGTAAATAGTCCCGTACGTCTGGCGCGATGAGCGGTCAAAACGTGTAATCGCCTGTGGCTGTTGAAAAACTCACACTCCCGAAATTCGCGGAAATTTCATCGCGCTAGGATGCGCTACAAACGACGTTCTCGATTTTGGTGGACGTTTACTATCCCTTCGCCGGGACCGTTTTTTCAAAAGAGGGAGTTTTTCAACAGCCACGCCTGATAACGTCAGTTGAGAATTTCCGGCTCCCCAGCAGATTGCAGGAATAGATGCCACCACATCGTCGAAGCTACTGTAGCTTCGCGTACTCGGCTTTGGCAGCGATGAGGATGGGAATCTCTGGGTCGGCGTCTTTCCAGAGTGTGAGAAAATCCTGATAGGCAGCGCGGGCTTTAGACGTGTCGCCCTGCAAGGCGTTGGCGCGGGCGAGGCCGAGATGAGCGAGCGCGCTAGTAGCACAGTTCCACACTAGTCCACGATGGTCCAAGATTTTCCGAAACTCGGCGACGGCGAAGGAGCCTTGCTGCGCACTCAGGTAAGCTTGGGCGCGGATGTACACGGGATACATACACGACTTGGTAGCGCTCCCACTCAGCATCCCCAGTTCGTAAGGTGCTGCCGGCTGGAGAAGTTCGATGCTTCGAGGAGCATTCTTGCGGCTCAGTTCTATCTGTGCGTGGATGGTAGGCAGCCAGATTGATTGAATGACGGTATCTTGCGCAAAGCGTCTGGAGAGATCGTCCACAATCGACCTGGCATGTGCTGCATCCCCAGCCAGCGCATAGGCTAGTGCCGATTGTGGCTCTCCTACGCTACTTTCTGGCGCGAGCGCCAGCGCCGCGGCGGCACTGCGGCGAGCTATCTCATTATTGCCGAAGAGCGCTTCGCGAATTGCTAAGTTTGCTTGCCATAGCGCAGCTGGCTCGTTTTCATTGTCATGACGCGCACCGTCAACTGCCTGACGTGACAGCTCACGGGCTATCCTGACTTCTCCCAACCCGGCTTGAGTATCTGATTCCAGCGAAAGCATCCAGCTTTCGGCACTCGGTTTTCCCCTGGCCCAATCGGCCTGCTGCTTCATGCCTGCCGAGTCGCCTTGGAAGAATGCGAGGGCATAGAGGTTCAGGTGCAGCGGAATATTTTCAAGCTCGCGGCCGAAAGCCTCCTCCGTTATTGCCCTCGCTTCATCAAGTCGATTCAGGGCTAGGTAAATCTCGCCTAGGTTCGTATATGAGACAGTCCAATTCGGGTCGAGGCGTAGTGCCTCACTGGTTTCCGTAGCTCCTTTCTCATACTTCCCCAAAATCATTGAGTCACTCCCCAGAAGGATGTACGGCCTAGGATCCCGTGGATAAACTCTTTTCCACATTTCAAGCAACTCGCCTGACCTTTCCAGCTCGCCGGTGATTTCGGCGTAATAGTCATAGGTGATGGCGAACTTCTCGACTTCCGTAACGCGATCTCGCAGGTCGAAGGCTTTCTTGGTGTAAGCAGAGGCCAGGCTGGGCTGATTCAGATTACTGTAATAGCCTGCTAAATAGGAGTACGCCTGAGCAAAATTAGGGTCGAGTTCTATGGCGCGCTTGACGAACGGAATTGCGTCGGCATCTCCTTTTTCGTTAAAGGCTTTTTGACCCAATGTAAGGGCCTTGAGGGCCTCAAGCGAATTCGTGGTAGCTTCCTCCATCGGAACATCAAACTTCTGCACCGAGCTCAGTGATTCGCCTAATGCATTGCGAAGTTTAGAAGCTGATCGCCCCAGGGCCGGAAGAACCTGCTCTTTGCCCGAAGCGGTCACCTGCTCGCGCGCTAGCACTTCGCCGCTCGCGCAGCTCATGGCTTCCTGACCAATTACGTACTGCGCTCCGAGCGCCGCAATCGAGCCTGACAGAAGGACCTTGCTTCCGGCGCGCTGGCACACTTCCCGCGCCAAGTCTGGCGTCAATCGCTCATTGGGCGAGCGAGTCATTTCCTGCAAAGTCTTGCGAACCTTATCCTCAGAGAGGACGTTCAGGAAGGGCGACTGCGCCAAGCCTACGGCCAAGGCTTTCTTGAGCGTGTCGTCGAACACCGGATCGCCAGTCGTGTTCGTGAAGTCCGCCAAGACGATCGTGTCCTTTTCGGTCAACGCTTGGGCCTTGCGGGCGAAAAACAACCAAGCACCTACCGCCAGCCCTATTGCCAGGACTGCCGCGCAGGCGACCGTCGCCCACCGATACGAAATAGATTTCATGGGTTTCGACACGGGCCCGATTGTTTCCGCGGCAGTATGACTAGACTCTCTATCTCGCTTTAGCCTTTGCAAATCCGTCCGAATGTCAGCGGCACTCTGGTAGCGCAGCTTCCGATCTTTCTCCAGAGCCTTGTTGATGATCTCTTCCAGCTTGGGCGGTACGTCGTGATTCAGACGTACGGGAGCAACGGGCTCCCGGTTCAGGATGGAGTCGAAAATTACTCCCGTGCTTTCGCCTCGGAACGGCAAGCTTCCCGTCGCCATCTCGTACAAGACGGCACCGAACGAGAACAAGTCAGTGCGGGCATCCAATTCTTTGGTGCGGACCTGTTCGGGCGACATATAGGCGATGGTTCCGACCGCTGTCCCCGGACTGGTTAGAGGCTCTTCCAGCGTCACCGTTGATTCTGCCGCCAAACTTGGCTGCCCCACATTGCTGAGGACTGGTGTCACCTTAGCTAAGCCAAAATCGAGAATCTTGGCATGTTCGCGTTTGGTGACAAAGATGTTCGCAGGCTTTATGTCTCGGTGGACAATGCCAGCAGCGTGAGCGGCATCCAGCGCATCAGCGATCTCGACAGCGAGCGATAGAATCACTTCGGTTTCCAGCGGACGCCCGGCGATGCGGTGCTTCAGAGTCAGTCCGTCTAGAAACTCCATGACGATGAACGAACGACCATCGTGCTTGCCGATTTCGTGGATCGTGCAGATATTCGGATGGTTTAAGGCAGAAGCGGCACGTGCTTCGCGCCGGAACCGTTCGAGCGCCTGCGGGTCCTGGGCAACGTCATCGGGCAGGAATTTCAGGGCGACGAAGCGGCCTAGCTCCGCGTCCTCAGCCTTGTACACCACGCCCATGCCGCCGCCTCCGAGTCTCTCGATGATGCGGTAGTGCGAAATGGTTTGGCCGATCACTGGGGTGAATCTTAGGTCTAGCCGTAGGTCAAGTCAATGAAGGCCCAGCAGTTTGCGGGCGGGTCGACAGGTCAATTGGCGTAACATCGCCGTTACACTCATTGATCCGGGCGGTCGGCCAATTTCCTCAAAGAGTGTAATAGCGTTCGCTGAGGGGGAAGGCGATTCATCACTCACTAGAAACAGAACCGCGTAAGGAGCGTCTCCGCCCGCACGACCACGACCTCATGCTTTGACATTGTGGACAGCCGAGCATAGAGTTTCGCCGATAGAAAATCTCTCTACAGGAGCAAGCCATGCGAATCCCAATAGTAGGGTTGGTTGTGAGCTGTCTTTTCGTAGCCTCGGCGCTGGCCCAAACCGGTTCCAGTGCAGGATCGAAAACGCAAGAGATCAATGCGCAGAACGCGAACAATGTGTGCCGCGTTTACTTCTCCATGCCAAAGCCCGGTATGGACCAACAGTATGAAGCCGGAAGAAAAAAACATATGCAATTCCATCGCGACCAGAAAGACACATGGACATGGAACACCTTTGCGATTGAGACCGGCGACAACGCCGGTATGTACGTTACTTCCTCCTGCGGGCACGCCTGGAAAGACTTTGACGAATGGGAGGCACGCATGGGGAAGGCCGATACTGCCGATGGAGCCACAAACCTGACCCCTTATGTCCAAAGCGGCCGCAATGGTTTTTATGTATATCGTTCGGACATGAGCCTCGCCCCGGCGAACCAACCTCCAGCGGCCATGACCGCGGTGACAGTCTACGTTCTTCACCCCGGAGCAGGTCCTGACTTCATAGCCGCGATAAAGAAGGCGAATGATGCATTGGGCAAGCAAGCGGACTGGCCCAAAACCAGTGGCTGGCTGCAACTGGTCAACGGAGGTGAGGGGCCCACGTTTGTTCTGCTTAATTCCCGAAAGAATTGGGCGGATTTCGCGCCGTTATCAAAAACTCTGGCAGATGTGCTCAATGACACCTATGGGAAGGAAACGGCCGATCAGATACAGAAGACTATTCGCGACTGCACGTCCCACCAGTACACGGAAGCGGCAGCGTATCGCGCGGATCTCAGTTATGTGCCCGGAAAATAATCCTTACCTTTTGCACTAGGAGCACGCACCGGCGTGCTCCTATTTCTTCGAGCCCCCGGGGAACCTAACCGAATAGGTAACTGTTGCAAAATCTCCGTTACACTCATCGACATGTCAAAACGTGTAATCGCCTGTGGCTGTTGAAAAACCCCCTCTTTTGAAAAAACGGTCCCGGCGGAGGGATAGAAAATGTCCACCAAAATCGAGAACGTCGTTTATAGGGCATTCTAGCGCGATGAAATTTTTGCGAACTTCTAGAGTGTGAGTTTTTCAACAGCCACGCCTGATTTCGTCAGGTATAAGACTCCCGAACTAGATTAGTAGCCCAGTCTGCCGCTGGAGTTGCTCGCGGACGCTTTTTGGCAGAACTACTCCAGGGGTTTGCTGGCACGTTGCACACCAATTGCGTCCTGGGCTTGATCTTCACATCCCTGGACGTGAGCGTGCTCCTCGTCGCACGGGATCGCCAGGAAGGCGGGGCTGGCGCCCGTTTTTGAGTCGAAGGCCTCGCCTGTGATCTCCCCACGCTCATTGATGTCACCGGCGTAAATCAGAGACAACGAGGAGCCGGGACGAATTAGGGTATTGAGGTCGGTGATCACGCCATTTTGCCAAATGTAAGCAACGCAGAACGTGTCGGTGGCGTCGCAAGAGTGGCCCACCACCTGTCCTTTGTTGTTAATGCTGCCTGGGAAAGTCAAAGGGTGACGAGGTAGCCTGCCTAGGTCGGTCTTCGCCCCGTTCCGCCAGACGAAGGAGCGCACGCTGCCGTCGGCCAAGACAGAAGCACCGAGAGCTTGACCTCGGTTATTGATGCCCACGGCAAAGTTCAGCACGCCGCGGCCGCGGAGATCAGTCGGCAAGCCCTTTTTCCAGACTACAGCGTGAAGGCAACTTGCTGGACCAACGTTGGCGCAAACACCCGAACAGCCGGCAACCTCGCCGTTGTCGTTGATCGCGAGGGCGGCTCCATCCGCGTCGCCGGAGAGCGAACGGAGTCGATGCATCTCGCCCTTTTTCGGTCCCCAGATGACAGCTTCGAACTGGAGGACTTGGGGAGGCGTGCAGGTTGAATCCTGAGTGCTGTTCTCAGCAAGTCCTACAACTTGGCCTCGGTTGTTGACGCCGCTGGCCAGAGAGTTATTGCCTCCCAACGTGGGAAGCGGAGCCATCACACCATCGTGCCAAAGGAACCCGAGACAAGTAACACCGTCGTGAAAACCAAAGAATGTGAGACCAGTGCAAAATTCTTCTCCGAGCGGATCTGTAGTGGAAGTTTCCGCAAAACCAGCGATCTTACCCTTCTCGTTCTTGACCGGAGAATTCACCAAGCTGTCTGGCCCTCCCAACGTGCCGAGGTCGGTCTTGACCCCGTGCCGCCAGAGGGTGGCGTGCTCGGTGGTGTCCCCTGTCAGGTTGGCGCCACCAACTACCCAACCTCTGTTGTTGATGCTGTTGCCGACGCCAGACGTTCCGCCCAGCGTGCTCAGCACCTTGACTGTATAGCGAACGTGGTCGTGATGGTTGTTCTGGCGTTCACTGTCTTCCGCGGCGAGCCGAATGGGAATCGCCCCAGTTGCAGCGAGCAGGATCATCGTCGAGATGCAGGTGAACGTCCTGAATGCCCTGGTTTTCATGGTTTTCTCCTTGTAAACAGTAGCGGGTCGGCTCTTACCATCGCGCCGTCCGCGCAATGGGCCTGTTGAGCATAAAAGGAGAGTACGAAAAGGCTGCTCGCGTAAGGGCCTCACGGAGAAACCAGCCTGCAGCCCAATCAGGCTCCCTGGGAGCGGCGTTATTATCGTGTGGGCGGAACCGCAAGTCAAGATTCAACATTCTGCAGTGCCGGCGCAGTGCGGACGCGCATTAAACTGAGCGTAGTGACGGCGTGATTGGCGAAACATCGCCATAGCGCTCATTGACCGCGTTTACAATACGTGCATGAAGCCAGTTCTCATTGTGGCCATTGCTTTGCTGGTCACGTCGGTTCAATGCCAAAATACAAACCAAACTAGCACCCCACCCGTTAGCGGCTTCGTGGATTACGGAAACTGTTGGATTTCCCCTGCGTGGGTGTGCGTGTTTGCAGGAGATTTTAGTGGGGGATGGCACCCGCGTCGCATCTACAACGACCGATGCTAAGGGAGAGTTCTCCTTTCCTAATCTCAAGGACGGAATGTACTCCGTTGAAGGCACCGCCGACCACGCCTTCAAAACCCAAGGTATATCTCGTACAAGCAAGAGCTCGAAATCTCTTTTGTACCTTATCGCAGTGCCCAAAGTGATTTGACGGTCGCGGTGGGGACGACCATCGCTGATCGCCCCCCGCGCGGATCCGCACGAGCGCTCCTTAGCGCATGCGGCTCTTATCGCAGATGAATAACGGCCAAGCGTGGAGCTTGTCCGCACACTCGCCCACCCGTGGGACACGTACACACCCGCTCTGAGTCGGGAACGTGCCAGATTGATTCATCGGTACTATGCCGCTGTCCGACTCCTCGCAGACGTGCACGCGGGCCGTACGGCCTGAGCATTCTCCCGCCGTCCTGCGGCTGACGTTCGCCGCAGGCATCTCCGAGGTCTCCCGGTTCTCGTGTATGAAGTTTCTAGGCGTGCCGGGGCCTTCGACTACGCCGGACCAACAAGGGCTCGCGCTATCGCCCTTGTCCGTGTTGCCTTCCGCACATGTTAACCGCGTCGGCGTCTGGGTTGTATCTTTGCGCAGCTCAATCTCCCACCCCGCCTATTACGTTGGCCGGGAATGCAGCATGAATTCCCTTGGGCATCTCTGGTTGTTTCGTCTGATTAGCACGGCGCATTCACGCCTCCCATCAGTTTCACCCCTGGCGAGCCCGGCTAAGATGATGCCTTCCACCAGGCACAAAAGCGAAACCAGAGGATCTCTCCTATGCAGGTCCTCACCAAAAAGGAGAAGCGTTCCTGCCGACGGCCAATTGGTGGCTTCCTGCCAATCATCGTCTTAAAGGTTTTAATATTTCATTGATGGCTGCTACAGCCCTAGAATAGTCAGGGATATAAGCAAAATGGCCCACAATGAAAGTTAACTACGTAATCGTTCTTCTGACAATCACCCTGTTTCCTTCATGGCCAGTTCGAGCAGAGCAACCGACAAACAATGAGCCTGTCTTCATTCGATCCGTGAACCTGGTGGATGTGATGGTGGGCCGCGTAACGCCGGAGATGGACGTTCTGGTGGCCGATGGCCGCATCCAGCGGATTGGGCACAAGCTACCTTATCCGAAAGGCGCCCGCGTGGTTGATGGAACCAAGCGGTTCTTGGCTCCGGGATTGTGGGATATGCATGTCCACACCGCGGGTTCGAGTGCGAATCCGGAGTGGTCGCGAGATACGCTGCTTCCGCTGCTGGTTGCCAATGGCGTGACCGGGATCAGGGACATGGGTGGCAGCTTGGCAGCCCTGCAAACATGGAAGCGACAAATCTCGCAGGGTGAACTCGTCGGACCCCAGATCGTCAGGGCCGGCCCGATGTTAGATGGAGATTCCGACGATCCAAATGTCATTGCAGTAAAGGCTCCAGACCAGGCTCGCCACACGGTTGACCAGCTTGCGGCTCAGCATGTGGACTTCATCAAAGTCTTGTCGGGCTTGGATCGAGATTCTTATTTTGCTGCAGTCGCCGAGAGTAAAGCGCAGCACTTGCCGATCGTGGGACACGTGCCTGCGGTGGTTGGGACTGCCGAGGCATCTCAGGCGGGGCAGAAGAGTCTTGAGCACATCTTGTATGGAGGAATTGCCATTGCCTGCTCAAGCCACGAAGAAGAACTTCGTGGAGAAATGACGAAGGCCATGCAATCCGGAAGCATTCGGCAAGTTGCGAAAGTCGAAGACGAGGCTGACCAAAGCTTTAGTGAAGAGAAGGCGCAAAAGTTGTGGGCAACCTTTCGCCAAAATAAAACCTGGGTCGTACCGACTCTGGTTTCCACGTTCGTGAGCAGCCAGTTGGATGACCTCTCACGCAGCGATCCCGACACGGAGTATTTGCCCAAATCCGTGAGGGATGAGTGGACTCCCGAAAAGTTGAAGGGGGCCATGCAACCGGACAAACTGGCTTGGTGGAAACGAGAAATGTCGGAACAAACCGAAATGGTGCGCCGAATGCACCAGGCGGGAGTGGCAATTCTGGCGGGAACTGATTCGCTCGACACCCATAATGTGCCGGGGTTCGCATTGGCCAAGGAACTGGAGTTGTTGGTTCACGCAGGATTCACTCCGATGGAAGCGCTGCAATCAGCGACGATCCGGCCGCCGGAATTCCTTGGGCTAAGCGATGCTGGAAACATCGTGGTAGGGAACGCAGCGGATCTTCTATTGCTTGACGCCGATCCGACTGCTGGCATCGAAAACATCAAAAAGATTCAATCCGTGTTTGTGAAGGGACGATACTTCAGTCGAAGCGATCTCGACCATATGCTGGACGCAATCAGAGTTCGCAACTGTGGTGCCGGTTGCTCAGCTAAACGAAATCACTGAAACAAATTCCGCTGGATCGACGACGCTAGGACTCTTGCCTCTACTATTCGCAACAGTTCTTGGTCAACACTCAGAAGTACATCTTGTCGCACTGCTTGGTATACAAAAAAAGAGCGCCCCAAAACTTCCCATCTCAGGACGCTCCAAATTTAGGAGTTCTCCCCTAAGAACTGCTCGCCGCCAAAATAATCTTCGTATGGAAAGTCGTAAATGGCGCCGTCGAGGTAAAGGGCATAGCACAGTTGAGGTAAGGAGTAGTTGGCGATCACGGTAGCGACAACCATCACTGGTGGGCATTAACGACCTGGGTGATATTGTCGGGGTGTATTGTCTGACCTCGTGCGTGGCAAATCAGCAACATGGATTCCTGCTGCACGGTGGAAAATATAAGCAACTGGACGCGCCGAAGTCCTTGTACACATGGGCGTTCGGCATCAACAACACTGGGCAGATTACCTTGCAGGGCAACAACGCAAGCGGGAACTGGTCGGGATATATCTACCAGGGTGGGAAATTCACGAAATTGAAAGTTCCTGGTTCCACTAACACTCTGGCGACTGGCATCGACAGCGCCGGCGATGTTGTGATCTGGTGGTACGACTCAACCAACGTTCACCACGCCGCTTTGTATTCGAAGGGAGCTTACTTCAAGTTCAACGATCCCAAGGGCGCGCGGCACCGTGGCGGACGGGATCAACGATCATCGTTTGATCGTTGGCCTCTATCACCCGACCAGCAGTACTGCCGAAGGGTTCAAAGCAACGTATTGAGTTTCAGAGAACAACCAGCGCGTTCTACCATCGTGACCGAGGTTCCTCTGCTAAGGAAGACGAAGGCCGGGGAATCTGCTGTTCGGCTCGCTATACGAAAACCAGGTTCTCGACTCCGCGGGGTCCTCCGCGTTCTAGACGATCCTGCTCCCTCGAAATTACGGTGAAAAAATATGTTCGAAATGAAAATTGAAAACGATTTTGAAATTACGATCGAAAAAGATGGACGCAGGAGAATAAACATATCTCAGCAGCTGCATCTTCTTCGGTAGCGACGACTTTAGTAGCGACGACGCCGATCAGTTTCGAAACTGAGCCAGCCCTGCGGTTGTGCGGTGTCAACCATGGATCTATCTGAGGCCCGTGGCCCAGTGCTTTTTCGGGTTCTCCGACGACCCTGGCATTTGGTACCCACTTGTGAAGCGTGGTACCTATGTTCAAGTCGGCATGAAAATCGGCTTTGTCACCGACTATTTTGGCAAACTGATACTCGAGGTCCGCTCTCCCGTTTCCGGTGTCATCTTGCACATCAACGCGGTCCCATCCCTTAAAAAAGGCGACAACATTGCAGACATCGCCACCATTGCCGCCCACGCCCCCTAAATCCAATAACAGAAACTGTCAGTGGCCCTCCTCTGTGGACACATTGCTCGTGTGCATCCTACGACCGACGTCTCTCTGCGCTGTTTGCAGGTACGAATCCTGGGAGCACACACAACTTCCATGCTGCCCGTGATCAAGAACTAATAAGGGCGTGTCGGCGTGTTCACGTCAACCTCGCCGCACCGCCTCGATGGCGGCGACGCCGATCTTCTTCATCGTCATCATCACCTCGAACGCAACGCTTTGCTTCAGCGCCGCCAGCCGCTAGCGCATCGGTTAGCACGCGCTGGGTGATCTGCCAGATAGACCCCAGCGGTCCTTGCACCAACCGCACGCGCTTTCCGTGCCGCCATTCACTGTGGACGACTAGTCACTGCGTACCGCTTGCCATCGCGTTCAAGATTGAAGTTGCGGGCGCTGGATGACGCATCCAACTCCTTGCTCCTCCTGTATCGTCCACCACACTGCACGTGCCGCGTCAGCACATGATTCTGCACCGCGTCCAGCACGAACTTGCGGTACCTCTGCTCCGGCTCCGTTATCGAAGAAAATAAAATTGTCGCCACTGTTCAGCGCAGGAAGAAACTGCGAACCCATGCGATCGGGAAGTCAGGCTCGGCGGCTTTACTGCTGCTGAAGTTGCTGATAGATCACCTCGGCGTTGTCGGCAAAGGTGGCCTGGTATTTCGGATACTGTCGGAAGTCGGCGTATTTCTCCACGTGAATCCGGCGGACGGCATCCTGTACCTTCACGTCGCTCCGGTAGAGAGAACGAACCTGAGTGAAGAGATCACTGAGATAGTCGCGAAAACGTTGCAGTTCGACCTTTGTCGCGAGCTCAAAGTGGCCCGGTACCACTTTGTCCAAGGGAAGGGCCAGCGTTTGATCGAGGGCTTTGACCCAATTTTCTACGCTGCCGTCGTCCATCGCGGGAGAAGACCGGTTCAGGAATAGATCCCCCATCGCGATAGCGTGTTGCCGCGGGAAGTAAACTAATGCATCTCCGGAGGTGTGCGCCTTGCCGGGAAAATAAACCTCGGCTAAATAGGGTTCTAAATGAATCTTGATCTTCTGATCAAACGTGACATCGGCCGCTTGGAGGTGGAGTTGAGGAGAGGACTGCATCAATGCCAGCGTTCGCTCCCGCGTGAAGTCGGTTGAGATTATCGCTGCGTTTGGACCTACCACGGAATTTCCGCCCTGATGATCCGGGTGGTAGTGAGTGTTGATCACGTACAACACCGGAAGCTGCGAAACCTTGCGGATTTCTTGCAGAACTTTGCTGCCCTCGGTCGCGTCAACCCCGGTGTCGACGACCAGAATCCCTTTGCTCCCCACCAGGAATGTCGAGTTGGCGCTACCATCATTATCCGAGATGTAAGCGTACAAGTCGGGTCCGATCGCGGTAACTTGAGGCATTGCCCACGCACCCGCCGACAGGAGCAGCGCCACTAAGAGCCACCCGATCTTGCGGAACGTTCGTTGGTTACGATGTGCCGCTGCTCGCAATGCTGTTCCTCTACCTGTTCTCGACAATTGGCCGCAAACCGTTGGAAGCTAAATTGCGCCGCCCAACTGACTCAGGCGTGGACGGCCTTCAGGATTCTCTTTGTCGCGCGCCCTATAATGCGAAACGAAATGCGCAAACCGTCATGGCGGTTTGAGACGACGATTTCGCTTCATGTGAAAATCCTTCACAATGTCTGAGTCCTTTAACTGTAGCACCACTAGCGGGCCGACGCTGTCCAGAAACGGGCTTCGCGGACATCAATAGGGTAATCTCCTCGAAGCCGACTTCTGGGGATCAATGTCGCATATGTTCTGATGTGCTAGGGTAAAGCGCTTACCCGACAAGCTCCTAGATCGGAAAGCTCGCTTCTCTGGCTCAAACTCTTAAGCGACGTAGCAAACGATGATTCAATCCCGCCGATTCTGCGACTGGGCGACGGGCAAATGCCATCCTCGGTATATCGCCATAACTCGCAGCCAGAAGCAAAGTAGTGCGCCCACGGTCAACACCACAAAAGCCGGGTAATGCAATTCATATCCGATTACCACTACCACGCCAGCGGCTAGCGCAGCAACAGCATAAATATCCGCCTCGAGCACCGTCGGCGTTTGGTTGACAAGCACGTCGCGCAATATACCACCACCAATCCCGGTTAGCACTCCCATAAAAATCGCCATCACCGGATTGAGTCCCGCGATGAGCGCCTTTTGTGTGCCGGCGACGGCAAACAGACCGAGTCCCGCGGCGTCGAATAACAACACCAGCCTGCGACGTTTATCGATGTTGGGATACCAGAAGAACGTCACCAACCCTGCCAGAAGAGAGACCCCGAGATAGCGCCAGTCGCTGATGGCCGATGGTGGCACCGCGCCAATCAGCACATCTCGTGTGATCCCGCCGGCATTACCGGCCGCGAACGAGAGTGCCATTAGACCGAACAGATCGAATCGGCTTTTGACACCCGCTGCCGCACCGCTGAGTGCGAAAACGAATGTGCCAAGCAGATCCACCGCATCCAGAAAAGGACCCGCTAGTTGATGCCCGTGCATCAGGATGCTGTTCACGAGGCCAGCCATGCATGCGCCGCAACAACCAGGGCCTTCACACCTGTCTCCAGAGTTGGATGGATCACCGGTGCAAAGCGCGGATTGTGGTTGGTCGGCAGCGAATTGAGCGTGCCATCCTTCTTCGCCTTGTCAAATACCTCAGGATCGTCACCGCCAAAGAACCAGAACACCGCCGGAGCGTGCCACTCCGCCCCAAAGCATCCGAAATCCTCGCTCGCCATCGTAGGTTTAGTTTGTTCTACGGAGCCGTCAGGGAAGTTTTGGCGAAACGCGTTAACGACCTTCTCTGTCGCATCGAGATCGTTTGTTACCAATGAATAGCGGTCCAGTGGAGTGATCTCCGGTACCCTCGGCGCACCTGAAGCTGCTGCTTCGGCATTCACAATTCGTTCAATCGCTGCAAGCACATGTTTGCGGACCCCCTCATCAAAAGTGCGCACGTTTAACTTGATAATCGCGTCGTCGGGAATAACGTTCTCTTTCGTGCCCGCCTGCAGCGCCCCAATCGTCACCACGACGGAATCTGTGGGGGCAACTTCTCGCGAGACAATGGTTTGCAGCCTCATGACCGTCGAGGCGGCCATGACAACAGGGTCAATGCTGGACTCTGGCATCGAGCCATGCGCACCACGCCCAAACAAACGAATTTGCAGGCTGTCAGCAGCGGAGGTCACAACTCCTGTACGCCAATCGAGGTGCCCAGACGGCAAGCTCATGACGTGTTGCCCGAGTACGACATCGGGCTTCGTAAACCGTTTGAAGAGCCCGTCGTCAATCATGGCTTGAGCGCCCTGTGCCGTCTCCTCCCCTGGTTGAAAGACTGGCATCAACGTTCCATGCCAGCTATCGCGGCTTTTGGCAAACAGCGAGGTCGCTCCAATCAAGCAGGCCACGTGCATGTCGTGCCCGCAGGAGTGCGCCACTGGCACGGTCTTGCCATCAGTGCCTGTCGCTGTAACTGTACTCGCATAGGGGAGACCAGTAGCTTCCTTGATGGGCAACGCATCCATGTCAGCGCGCAGCATTACGGTTGGGCCGTCTCCGTTGCGCAATATACCGACAACTCCCGTCTTGCCGACTCCTGTGGTGACCTCAAAGCCGTTGGCCTTGAGATGATCCGCAGCAATCTGAGCGGTTCGTATCTCGTGCATCGACAATTCGGGGTGGGCATGGATGTCTTTGTAGACAGCCACTAGTTCTGGAAGCAACGTGGCAAGACTTCCAAAAATCTCTGACGGCTTGGTCTCGCTCATGAAGTTAGTCTCCTTAAGTCAAATCGCCACAACATGAGTCGGGTCGCGAGCTAGCGACAACTGCTGTTGCCAGCGTTGGGAATTGCCAGGAACGTAATACTGGCGGGCGCGAAACTGATGCGACCTGAGCGCGTTGGCTGACCTACGAATTCTGGAACGTCACCATCGCTATTCAGCTGAAGAGTCTTCCCGTTGAGCTGCACTGCTCTGTCTTGAAGTTGCCCGGCAGTCAGCGTGTAGCGTTCTGCCTCAGGGGCCAATGTGATCTCGTGGATTCGGTGTTCGTCGGCATTAATGACCAAGAACGCAACGCCACCGGAATGTTTCCGTAGACAGTGCGCATAAGCATAAAGATTCGGAGTTGATGTTATCTGTG